>Ga0335079_10006919_pt1 | contig 12939 bp, 17 predicted proteins | sample Lox_Sample_33_FD_206719 | JGI IMG/M metagenome (GOLD analysis project Ga0335079, IMG submission 206719) | Soil microbial communities from Loxahatchee National Wildlife Refuge, Florida, United States - Lox_Sample_3.3 | ecosystem: Environmental > Terrestrial > Soil > Wetlands | place: USA... | reverse complement strand
GGTTGAAAGCCGCGAGAAGGAGAAGCAGGAACAGCACCGCGGCTTTGGCCAGAACGGTCAGGCCGTAGCCCGTACGAACAGCGGCATCGATGCTTCCGACGTATTGCCACACATTATACAAGGCGGTCAGCATGACCAGCAGCACCGCGATGCCTGCGATCCTGGAAAACCGGGTGACGACGGTAGCCGTGTTCAGCCCGTTTCTCATACGTTTTCCACCTTGATTTGAATTAGATTTCCTGTCAAAATTATAACTCACAATACGCCTTTTGTCGTCAAAAGCAATAACCCTATGGACATTGGATTATTTCGCGGTATATTTCTCGACCTCCTGATCCCCGCCGATCATCAGAGCTGCGGTTTCCGGGGAAATCTTCTTCGTCCCGCTCCAGAGCTCATTTTGATTCAGGAAGTCGTAACGAAGGTCGAGCTTGAGGCCCGACGAGGAGGAAAACTGAAGATTGTCCCAATCAGGGATCAAGGTACAGCCGCAGCTGGCGCAAGCGTACACATATGACGATGTTGCAACAAGCATTATGACGGCCAGGCAGAGTGCCAATACAATGGAGCCTAATGGTGCCGGGACATTTCATTTTTAATCGCATGACAGAAATCTACATTTATTGGATAATCAATCGAAAAATACAACCTTGCCTTTGAATTGCAGCCGCGTGAATGTTTTACCGCTTAAGCCGGTAAGGTTAAAATCCGGGGCAGCTGTCCGGCTTGTCCCGCGCACGCCCCTACAGAAAAGAAAATCAGTATTACAAATGCCGATGTCACGATTTTCAGAAACCGTGTTAAGACAACCTCCGCTATTCCAATCGATAAACGATCGGCATGATGATCGACGTTTTTACCGGAGGGGTCGGCAGGGGGCAGCTTTTTTTTATCGTATCAACCGCGTTCTTATCGAGGACCGAAAAGCCCGAGCTCTCGACCACTGAAATCTCTTCAACACTCCCATCCTTGCAGACAGTAAATGCAACCATAACCTTCCCTGATTTACGTAGTTTTCGAGCAGTCAGCGGGTATGAAAAATTTTTCAGAATCTTGTCCCGAATCTGAGCCAGGTTTGACGAAATATAGCCCGCTTTTAGGGCCTCGACAGATGCCTCAGCAGCAGTTGAATTATCGTCGATAGCGGCCGTCGGAGAGGAATGAGTTCCGTCAGCGGGCTGCGCCGGAGATGCCGGCTGCGGCATATCCTGCGCTTCTTTTTTCGGCGCAACCGGCGCCGCGGTTTCGCTCGCCTCCAGCGGCGTAGCAATCTGTCGTTCATGCACAGCCGCTTTTTGCCTGACCGGCGCCGGGACCTTCTGCCTCATCGGGGCAGGGGCCGGTCGGGCAGCCTGACTCAGGCTGAAGTCGAGGACCACGACCTTGTTTTTCGGGACGATTATACCTGCCCACAAAATGCAGGTCAAAATAAAAGCATGGATCGCCACGGAAAAACCGAAAGCCCTGGCCTGATAATTCATCGTATCACCTCGGTCTGCAGGCTTACTTTCTGAAACCCGAGGTGTTTCACCACATCAAGCACGTCGACAAAGGATTGCAATCCTACCTCCCGGTCGGCCCGGATCAGCATCGGAATGCCCCGGTCAAGCGTTCCGATTTGACTTGCCAAATCTTCGATCCTGACCTGTCCGGCGTTCAGAAAAATTAATCCGGATTTATTGATCTCGATGGTCAGCGTTCTTGTTGCAACTTCATTCGACCTGGAGGCCCGAGGCAGTTGAACCGGAATAACGCCTGTCGCGATGAACGTGGACGTCGTAAGCACGATCGTGAGAAGCACGAGCATGACATCGACGAGAGGTATCACGTTTATGTAATCAAACTCTTTCTCGTCCATTTGCGATCTCCCATTGCATCAAGAGGACTTTCACTCTTCTCAGAAGGAAATTGTACAGCACCACCGAGGGGATGGCTACAAGAAGGCCCACGGCGGTGGCCTTGAGGGCAAGGGCGAGGCCGGACATGATCGCGCCACTGTCCATAAAGCCCTGGTTGCCCATGTTGTAGAAAGTGAGCATGATTCCGAGCACTGTTCCGAGCAGGCCGATGTAGGGCGCGTTGCTCCCTATGGTCGCGATGATATGCAACTTGTTCGTAAGCTCCAGTTCGAGCGCTTTTTTGTCGGTGAAGTTCTCGATCTTGATCTGCCTGAAAGCGAGATGCCGCTCGATCGCAATCGACACGGCAATAATGCTCATGCTGATCAGGACCCCGATAATTCCATAATCAATACTGTGTTTCAACCATTCCATGCAGGCACTCTCCGACTTTTGTTTTGACACAAGCCTCCTTTGCCATAATCCATGGCAAAGGAGGCATCATTCCGGCTACACAGTAGCTATCGCTTGGTAATGACTTGCGAAGATGGATAGCCGTTCATTGTTCCTAGTGTTCCGTAACCGGCGACAGTTGTTCCGGTCATGCACATGTTCCCCATCATGCCGCCGCCCATCATCATGCCTCCGGGAGCGGTGGGTGTGCAGTCAGCATATGCCAGCTTGTCAATTTGGGCCTGCGCCAACGCCGTTGTCGGGTCTGTGGTATTCACAAAAATCATGGCATAGGCATTACCCGGGTTAGCACTACCCGTCATCATAGTAACCATGCCGTAATGCATTCCAGATCCCTTGCCCGGCTCCCAGCCATTGGTACCAGTCAACGTAGCACTGGAAGAAAGTGTGTTCGTGTTGTTGTTCAGAAAAGTGGTTACGAGTAGCCCATCCACGCCACCCGGCGCAGCTGCCGTTGAGTCGAGTTGATGAACGAGCGATACCGTGGTCATCGATCCTGCCACCATGGTCATGGCCTCGGTAAGCGTCCCCGTCAGGTTCGAAACAGTTTTGCTGGTGGCGTCGAAGGTAAAGGTTCCGGTGAATATCGAATTGTTCGGCTGGGTCATCGGCTCGTAAAACGTCTCGACGACGTCGTAGAAACTCAGCGGATTTGTTGCAGCTGCGGCCGAATTGCCTGCACTGTTGGTGGCAACAACGCTGAAAGTATATGCCGTTTGCGGAGTCAAGCCGGTGACGGTGATCGGAGATGAGTTCCCGGTGGCGGTTATGTTGCCCGGACTGGCGGTCACCTTGTAGCCGGTAATGGCGCTGCTGCCGCTTGAAGCGGGATCGGAGAAGCTTACTATTGCAGTACCGGCAGTTGACCCGGCGGAAACGCTTACCCCGGTGGGTGAACCGGGAGCCGAAAGAGCCAAAAGAGGCGGACTGCTGCTGTTGCTACCGCATGCAGTCAATATCAAACAGAAAGCGATGAGTAAAAATATTTTTATTTTCATGGGAGTCCTCCATAGGAAAATATGTATAACTGTTAGCAGTATCGGGCTCTGTCGCAGCAGAGGACACGTTTCGGCGGTGGTTCCGGCGGGTCGATACTTCGGTCAGAAAACCGCTGAAATAGTGATCCGGAATATCGCCTTTCGGCAAACACGAGGTTTGACTGGTAAAAATGATCCATCAAAAGACCATCACTGTAAATCTTGGTAAGGATAAAAGCGTGCTGGTTACCGTCGCACGGACAGCCGCAGGATAAAATCGTCCTTGTGCTTTTCTGCTTTGTCTTGCAGTAATCAGCAGTTTCGTGCTCATGCAGCGCCGAAAGCTTTTTCCTCCAGCAACAACAGGTATGATTAGCCCGCTGCTCCCTAGAACATCCACAAACATCACAATCTCCTGAACACTCCTTGGCAATCGCATGGGGCAGTCCTGGTGATTTCAATGCAAGCGGCGCTAGTGGCACCACAACGTTCATGAAATAGATCGTTGCGAGTAGAAGCGCTACTATGAATCGGAACGGTCTGGTCACGTTGCTCCTTCTGAAAATTATTGCTTCGTTATGGCTTGTGACACGGGATAGCCACTCATTGTGCCGACCGTGCCATATCCGGCCACCGTCGTTCCGGTCATACAGGTTGCTCCCATCATGCCTCCAGGAGCACAGTCGGCGTACGCCAGTTTATCTATCTGTGCCTGCGTCAGAAGGGCTGTCGGATCGGTCGTGTTGACGAAAATTCGTGCATAGACATTGCCGGGGTTGGCTCCCGGAGTCGGAAACCCGTAGTAAAGGGCTGAGCCGGTTCCCGGCGACCAGCCGTCAGTACCACCGAAAGCCGGGTTGTTTGTGAATGTATTGGTATTTGAATTCAGGAACGTCGCCACCAGCAGTCCACCCTGTCCGTCGCTGACCGAAGACAACTGGTTGTTCAGCGAAAGCCAGGTCATGGTGTCGTTCGGGTAAGGGGTTGAGCCACCGGTCATGGCCTCGCTCAATTTGCCTTTCAAGTTTGTGACAGTGCCTGTCGTGGCATTCAAGTCGAATATTCCGATAAAAATGGAATTATTGGGCTGGGTATCCGGCTCGTAGAAGGTAGTGATTACCTTGTATGTGGTCACAATGTCCGTGAACGCGGACAGGGGGCTCGTGCCGTTGCTGTTGGCTGCGGTGACGGCAAAACTGTACCCGGCGCAGGTTGTTGGGCAGGTTGCGGTTATCGGCAGTGATGTCGAAGAGGCTGAAATTCCACCGGGAGTAGATATTACGTTGAAGGCGAAAATGGGGCTGCCGCCGCTGATAACTCCGCCGACAGTGACCGTCACCGTGTTGGAAGCATCTCCCGCCTTGACAGATACCCCACTGGGCATTCCAGGAAGCGATGGTGCTGAAGGGGACGCGATATTGACTGTCGTCTGAGTTGCCTGCTGAGAGCCGGTCGTCGCGACAATGGTGCAGCTGCCTGTAGCCAGGGCACGTATCAGTCCGGAGTCGGCATCAACGGAACAGATGGCAGGGGTCGTACTGGCATAGCTGACCGACTGACCGGAACCATCAGAGGCAGTTATCGTCGCCAGATCGTACAGACTCATCGATGGAACATTTGTAAAAGTCAGCGAGGAACTGAAACTGAACACTGCATTCCGGGTCATTTGAGGAGCTGGAGCGAAGTAATCATTGCCGGGCTGATTGGCGGCTATGGTACAGGTGCCTGACGTTATTCCGGTCACAATGCCCGTGCTGCTTTCCACGGAACAGATTGAAGGTGTGATGCTGCTGTATCTAACCGGAAGCCCTGAGCTGGCGGTTGCCGACGCCGTAACCATGACTTGATCGACAGCCGGAGTCTGGATGGGAGAAAAGCTGATCGATTGCGGCCATGCTTCGATGGCCGGCCCTTCACCGGTACACCCTCCCAAAGCCAGCAGTGAAATGCACAACAGATGTGAAACGGAATAAATTTTCCAGGTCTTGGTAGGAACAGCGAGCATGTGATACCTCACGTTTTTCTTTCAGAAGAACAGACTGAAAGCGACATTGAATGTCCGGCCCATGCCCGGCACCGGCACACCCCAGGGAATGCCGTTGGTGGTCATTGATGGGCCTTGCCCCAGGTAGGCGCCGCCGAGCGGGTTTGCATAGTAACGGTCAAAGAGGTTCTCGATGGCGAAGTCCAGGCGGGCATGCCGCCATTCGTAGCTGCTCCGCAGATTCAGCAGGCAATAGCTTCCGGTGCGTATTTCGTTTCTCACTTGTGAAACCTGACTCTTATCGGCAACCGCAACTATCTCCGATGTGCCGGTCCACCCCCCCAGACGATGCACCAGAGCGATTTTCCCATTCAGCGGCATGATGTTGTAAAGGTTGTCTCCCGTGGTAAGATTCTCTCCCCTGACATAGCCCAGTGTGCCGGTGCCGGTGAAACTGCCGTACTTTTCCGTTTGCGCGAGCAGCACGTGACCTGATGCGTCCACCCCGTACAGTTGCGCCGATTGATTGACATACTGGAGAAGAACAAATCCGGTTGTCGCGGTTGTATTCGCAGCGCTGCACTGCCCGAAGTCACAGCGCTGTGCGTCGATGTAATCCTGAACAGAGGTGTAGTAGCCGGTCAGTTTCACTCCCCACCGGCTCTTGTCGGCATCGTGCCAGTCTCCAGTGAGACTGACGGTGTTTGCTACTTCCGGCTTCAGGTCAACGTTGCCGATATAGCCGTTGCCGTCGCCTGCGAAGTTGTTCATGAGCGCTGCCATGGGATTCGTCGACCAGGTATAACGCTGATAAAGGTTCGGAGAGTGGGATGCCCGGGCAAAGCCGGCTTCGTATGTTTGCATCGGCCCCGGTGTATAGCGCACCGATGCGGTAAGATCCCAGTTGTAATCGGTGCGATCACGGTTTTTGGCGTTAAAAGCGGCGGCATCGTTTCCCCACGCACCAGCCAAGCCATTGTCATACCCCTGTACCGGGCCGGCATCGGTCATGACCGTATCGCTCCTGACTCCTACCTGGCTAAGCCACTCGTTATTCCAGCGCGCCTCCCACTCAACAAAGGCATCGATTTTCTGCCGCTGGCCGTAGTCAATATTCCAGAACGTATTCGGCCCCATCGATCCGCCTACCGGCGGCCACCAGTCATACAAGGTGTAATACTGGTACTCGACGCCGGTTCGAAGGATATCCCGCTCGGACAGCAGGACATTCCCTTTTACCAGCGCCCCCTGGGTCTTTGCCTTGGTTTCCATCGGCATGCCGGTGCCGTAGGAAAACCGGTCAGGTCCCATGTCCATCGTATGCCTGGTGTCCTGATAGCTGAATCGGGCCTCCATATCTCCCCAGGAAAACTGCCCGGTGTAGCGGAGATTGAGCACTTTATTATCGTTGGCCGTCATGTCCATGCGCTGATTTGGAAAGCCCTCGAAATCAACCGTTTGCTGACTCAGGTTCAGTTGAAGAATCTGGTCGGCATGACGCACGGCAATCCCTACGGCCCTGTTGGTCGCGCCGCGATAGGCCGACGAGCCCACTTCGTCTCCGGGAATCAGCGGCCCTCCTTCACGACCGGGCGCAACGGGCTTGAAATTCCTGCCGGCCGAATAATTGTCCGACTGTGAATTGGATTGGTTGTAGGTCATATTCAGCCACTCACCGGCCAATGTTGCCCCAAAGTTGTATCCGTACGCATTACCGTTGCTTCGATAGAAGGAACCGGCCTGTCCCCTGGCGATATATTTATCGTCTTTATTGGCAAATTCCGGTGGTGTGGATTTGACCAGTATCGTCCCGCCGATACTGTCGCCTCCCACGCTGACGGGAGTGACACCGGAGAATACCGTAACCTCTTTGACTTGTGACGGAGCAATATATGAAAGCGGAGAGTTCATGTGATTGGGGCAGGCAGGCATCAGATCGGCACCATCAACCTGAATACGAAGACGGTCGTCGGCCAGGCCACGAATTGCCGGAAGGCTCGAAATCCCTCCCGCGCCGTAAAGGCTGACCCCTGGAATGTTTTGCAGTAATTTGCTGCTGTCGCTTGATGCTGCCCGGTCTGTTGATAATTGCGCCTTGTCCGGGCCGGAAGCCCCAATTGTTGAGTCTGTCGAATCGTTTGAGCTATTCGGCGCCGTGACGATGATCGGATCCATCTTCACGGCGTCATCTGCCAGAGCGGGTATCGGGATCAGGCTCATAAGAATCATCAAGCGAATAGTAAATTTCATAAGCGACTTGTATCTTTCATGCAGGTAATTGCCATTGTTAGTGAATTGTTTGACACTCAGCAACTATTGTTGGAAGTAATCACGAAATCGACCAGCACAGGCGAGTCCTGGGTGAGCAGCGAGCGAAGGCTGAACCGCGCGCCGTCCTGATTGATCAGAGTCACATCGAGAACCTGATATGTCTCGACGGTCCTGGTGTACGACTCGTTCCGGGCAGCGAGCGCCTTTTCTGCCGGAGCAAGACCGTAAACGAGAGAAGCCAGAAGAAGTGTTGCCAGTCGTTTCATACCGGAAATTCCTTGAAATTGATGTTCGGTACCAGGTCATGGTTTATACCGCGTGCAGGATCATGAATAAGGCAATGCAATGCTTCATTCGGAATTGGGATCCCTGGTTTTTGCCCGGAAGATTATTGCATATCGCCGCAACATTGAGGGACAAGAGGCTTTTGAAGATCATGCTTTTTCAAAATTTTCCAGAGCAAAATCCCAATTAATCAATTTATCAATAACCGCATTCACATAATCGACACGACGGTTCTGGTAATCGAGATAGTATGCATGTTCCCATACATCAATCGTGACCAAAGGGTTCTTTCCCTGGGCGATCGGCGTATCGGCATTGCCGGTCTTCATTACCATAATGTTGCCCTGATCTTTAATCAGCCATGCCCACCCGCTGCCGAACTGGCTCATCGCTGCATTCGCCAACTCTTTTTTAAGGGCGTCCATGCCGCCAAATGACGCTTCTATTTTTTTCTTCAATGCATCAGGCGTTTCGCCGCCTCCTTTGGGCCGCATGCTCTTCCATTAAAATCATGATTCCATGACTGGGCAGCATTGTTGAAGATTGCGGTTTTGTCCGATTTTCCCGCGGTACCGGTGATAATTTTTTCCAAAGGCATGTCGGCAAACTCGGTATTTGCAATGAGTTTGTTCAGATTGTCTATATACGCCTTGTGGTGCTTGCCGTAATGAAAAGAAATCGTATTCGCTGAAATAAACGGCTCTAATGCATTGTCCGCATACGGGAGCCGCGGTACTGCAAACGGCGCAGCTGCGTGTACGATATTCGGAAATTCAGCGGCAGCTGCCGTTACCGCCAGCCCTGCGGCGCCTGCAAGAAAATCCCTGCGGGAAATTCCGTTGTCTTTGTCCGCCGGGTCGCGCTTTTCCATAAGACCTCCTTGTCCCTGATGATTGCCATTGACTGTCAGGCGTATGATCCTATTCGAGCGTCTGTTTCATCCGTAATAACATAGTTCAGATATTTCTAACAAACGGGCTGGAATCCGCTGGTGCATTAAACGGCGAGAAGGAAAAATCCCGCTCGCCGCTCCTGCAGTTCCCGCATCCTGTGACACTAATCTCGGGATGGATGCTCGGATAGATGCGAGGTCCGGCAATCGGACTGTTGATGACTGCGCGGCGTGGTCAGCTCCTCCTGCCCCTCTTTCATTGCTTTTTTGAACGACTTGATGCTTTTGCCGAGGCCCTCTCCCAGTTCGGGAAGCTTCCCGGGGCCAAAGACGATCAGAACGATCCCCAAAATGAGCAGCAAATGCATGGGTTGAAAGAGTCCTTCAAGCATGTATTCCTCCGTCTCGATGGTCAACTATTGAAGCGGAAGGGGGCGACCCCTTCCGCTTCCCGTTTCCACTTGAAGCTATTTTTCGAGGGACTCGTAGGTCTCTCTCGGTGACGGCGGGTTCTGGCCGTGGCAATCCGAGCAGTTGTTCTGAGAGGTGATGCCGTTTGCGATGACGTTGTACAGCGGCTTGTGCTTCGGCTTATACGACCCGGTATCATGGTACTCGTTCAGCATCACGGCCGCTTCCATGGCAACGTTTGCTGCAATTCGGGCGCATCGCTCCTGCCGCTCATTTGTCAGGAAGCCGACTCCTTCCGCCCGCATCCACTTCCCAACGGAAATATGGCAGACAGGGGTCCCGGCCATGGTCATGTGCTTGATCGGGGCCTTCAGCACCTTTGCCGGCGTGAAGTTAGGCAGGTCCGTGTACGAATAGTAGAAGGCTAGGTCATTGGTCATTGCTTCTGCCACATCGGTATCTTTGGTCACGAGACCAATGACCACTCCCGCGCCGGGCATGGTGCCGCACAGCGCGCCCCAGCCCGCGAAACCGCCGTGCGCCCAGCGGTAGGCATCGATCGGAAAATCATTCCATCCGGCCGCGCCCTTCTTTTTCAGGTTCTCGGCAAAACCGGCGATGACCGAGGACGTGCACCATCTCCTGAAGTAGTTTTCATATGTTGTCTGGCCGACCTCGCGCGGGTCCAGTTTCGCATATTTGAATACCGCTGCTGAAGCGTTTTCGTAAGCATCGGATTTATTTACCGCATTGAGGACTGCCATGGATGCTATCGCAGCGCCTGCGGCGATCTTGCCGCCTGTGATCAGCATATCTCTTCTGGAGAGTTCATTGTTTGTTTCCGTGATATTCATGATCTGGCCTCCTGGTGCGTAAGATTGTTCAATGTATTCTTGCATTGACGTTTATTCAGAAATTTAAAAAAGGCTCCGACTCGGGCACATCATCATGTGCGCGCATGAGGCCGCGGACATGCCGAAGCGGAGCCGAGCTTAAAGGGGAGGAATGTCCTTAACGGACAGTCCGTGCGCAGACATACGCACGCACGTATGCCGGGGCAGTCTGAAATGTAAAGCTCTCGACTTCGGTATTGATGATGAGGGCGCTGCTGAATCAGGCTTTCGGGGGACGTTCGTCCGGGAAGGCAATTACGGAGGGTGTGAAGAAAAATTTTGTAATATCAGCAGTTACAGTTTTCACCAGGGGAGAAAAAGAGCACGTACATTCGCTGACGCAGGGCATCTCGCCATTTGATGACAGGGCAGGGGTGGACGAGTGGCAAAGATCGAGTGTCCCGATGGCGGCGCGGCCGTCATGGCCGAGGACCAGCGGCAGTGCCGGCGGAACCGCGATACCGACCAGGACCGCCAGGAGCACGATGAGGGCTTGCCATCTCATAGGGCGACTATAGATATTTCCAAATAGGTTGTCAACGTAAAATTCCAGCTTTAGTTTATCAATGCAGCGTTCGAGCGGCGACCTGGAGGCTTTGTTTCCGTGGTCATGTTTCTCCCGGGGAGGGAAAAGCACGAATTGAAAAGTGTCTCGCGCAAAGACGCCAAGGTTTAAAGCCGGGATCTTTCACCTGAACATGGCGACCTTGCGCCGAATATTCTTGCCCCGCTGAAAAGTATTTCATTCGTCACTGACTAATGCATATGTCGATGCATCTCCGTTCCGCTCCCACTATGATGAAGGGCATGCCGTGCTGGTATCTCATGTCGGAGCAGGGACGCGCAGAAAAGCAGGCAGATCATCAAAATTGCTTCAAGCCGGACGCTCCTCTTAAACAAATCAAGGACCCGCTCTCCTGTTTTGTCCGGCGAGAAGCGGGCGAGAACTCCCCCGGCGAGGCGGGTGAGGAGCCCTGACTTTTCCGCGTTCACGCCGGAGCGATCCGCAAACAAGGGAACCATTGCATAGCGGTTGAAAGCCGCGAGAAGGAGAAGCAGAAACAGCAGCGCAGCCTTGGCCACGACAGTCAGGCCGTAGCCTGTACGCACGGCGGCATTAATGCTTCCGACATATTGCCAGGCATTATACAATGCGGTCAGTACGACGAACAACACGGCGATGCCCGCGATCCTGGAAAATCGGATGACCACGGAGGCCGTATCGGAAGGGGGAGACGCGCCTGATCTCTTCGCATGAGGAAGGATGATCAGGGAAAGCACGAAAATTCCACCGGCCCAGAAGGAAGCTCCGAGGAGGTGGAGCCAGTCTACCATCTCGGACACGGTGAAGTCGCCCTTGTCCGAGGCATGCCCGGAGGCGCTCTCCGTCAGGGCTATAAGAGCGCAAAGCAAGAACAGAATGAAAAGAAACATCCGGGAATCCCGATGCCGCCTTCCCGCCGCAATCAGAACCGCAATGAGAATGAGACAGGCGGCGCGAACAAGCCAGGCCAGGCCCGCGTGTGTCTTGAACAGTACGGTCGGCACGGAGGAAAAGGCTGACATGAGCGGCTCCCCGCTCATCTCAGCGGTGCGCGAAAGGAGATCCGCTGAGCTGCACGTCAATATCACGGCGAGGGAAATGCTGAAAAAGATCCATAAACGCGGCCTGAGAGCGCCTTGGTCTCGGGAAGAGGTCGCTTCCGCAGGAGGAATGACCCAGAGCATGAACATAAGACTCCCCAGACAACATGCGAGCGCACTAAGTTCAAACCAGAGAGGTATGCAAGGCATAATAAGTTCCATGAGCGCTCAATGAGCTCCCTGAATTGTAAAAGTATACTTGCCCGAGGTCCGGTGTCCGTCCCTAGCAACGACGCTCCAGTAAACGATATAGACTCCGGCAGGGAGGGGGGGCAGGCTGACCTCGAGAAGGGTGGGGTCGGACGGGTCCACGCGGCCGTCCCTTTTATCGACCATGGAGTCGTCCTTCTCCGCATGGACCATGATGGAGGAAAAGACCGGCTCAAGGTCGCTGTCGAACCAGATGCGGACCTGCGATGGGGAAGCGGAAATTGTCGCGCCGACCCTGGGATCGGAGTGGTCGGGGAAGGCATGGCCCTTCGCAATGCCGGGCATGACGACGATCAGCATTGAGAACAGGAGCACTGCCGCCCGGGGCATGTCATGATGACGACACGCTTTGTTCACGGAAAGACCGGCCTTCCAATGCTCTTCGGGAAAAGGTCGTCAATGAAGAAATGCACCAGCCCAAAGATTCCGATGCGCTCTCCCGAACGTTCGTTCATCGGGATCTGCGCGGCGATCCCCAGTTCCATCTTTTTGCCGATCCATGTCAACCCGGGATTCACCGTACCCGTTGTCTGATGCTCGCACCCGCGGTTCAGGCAGGTTTCCATGGGGAACTCCACTACGGCAACCATGCGGTCGAACGGGGCGATGAGGCCGATGTCCTTCACGAACGACTGGAGATAGATGAAGCTGTACTGGATGGTGAATCCCCAGGTCAGGGTCGCCGGGTTCCGCGCAATGTCGATGTCGCCGGTGTCGGTGTTGACGGTCGCGGTCTGCGGGTCCGTCGGGACGTTCCATGCGACGACGCCGGTGACTGCCAGCGGCCTCAGGAAACTGGACGTGTCGAACAGGTCGCCGAAGCCCTTTCCGAAGTAGAAGGTGGGAGAAATGACGGAAAAGGGGTCGGAGACTTTCTTGTTACCCGTATTCCCGATCTCATCGGAGATGCCGAAGGACATCAGCGCTTCGTGCTCGGCACTGGTGTAGAACTGATATTTCGCGTTGACCTCGAGGTTGCCGTAGCCCCTCGCGGCCGCGTCTCCGACAGGATGGAGGCTCTGATATTGTCCTCCCACGGCAATGCCGAACAGCGGCGTGA
>Ga0335079_10006918_pt1 | contig 12943 bp, 6 predicted proteins | sample Lox_Sample_33_FD_206719 | JGI IMG/M metagenome (GOLD analysis project Ga0335079, IMG submission 206719) | Soil microbial communities from Loxahatchee National Wildlife Refuge, Florida, United States - Lox_Sample_3.3 | ecosystem: Environmental > Terrestrial > Soil > Wetlands | place: USA: Florida... | reverse complement strand
TTGGAACAACCGGATGGAACGACGCTGACCGTCAAACTGACGGATTCGACAGTGTTTAGGAAAGATCGCCAGCCCGCCAAAGTTGGTGACTTCAAGGTCGGGGACCTCGTCGCCGTCCGTGGAGAGCAGAACCCGGATAAGACCGTAACCGCACAAATGGTTGCGGGAAGATCCGGAGGGCAAGGTGGGCCGGGAGGGGCCGAAAGAGCAGTCGCAAGGGGCACGTTGGGCAAGGATTTCGTGATAGGGGAAGTGAAAGCGATCAATCCGCCGCAGATTACGGTGCTGCGAACGGACAACGTGACGCAGACGCTGGAATTGAATGAAGACACGACTCTACGCAGGGGCCGAGAGGACATCACCATGGCCGACATTCAGGTCGGCGATCACTTGATGGCTCGCGGAGCCGTGGAAAATAATGTGTTTGTACCGAAGGGCGTGGTGGTCTTCGGCGCTGAGCAGTGGCAGCGCTTGCAGGAAATGAGAAAGATGATGGGGCAGGGACAAGGAGAGGGGAAACAGGGCGATGCCCAGAAACCCGCGCCACCTGATCAGCAGCCAAAACCGCAGGAGCAGCCGAATTGAGAATCACCGCGACCCGGCTGCACGTGGGCAAGCTCGTTCGCGGGTTTGTAATTCTGGTTTGCCTTGCTCTGATTTTGCTTGTGCTCCTGGTTTTTGCCACGATGGCACAGTCTGCAAGCCAAACTACCCCACCTACCTACGAAATCACGGGAAACGTGCGAACGGGTAAAACATTTTTGCCCGGCGTGACGGTTACGGCAGCGAACACCCTGACCGGCAAGAAAGTAAGCGTGGCTACCGCGCTGGATGGATCGTTCTCCATAACAGGCCTGCCGCGCGGCCGCTATGTGGTGAGAATCGAGTTCATGGGTTTCGCCACGCAGACGCAGGACGTGCTCCTGAACCCGGAGAATCCTTCCGCTAAGGTGAACGCGGAACTAATCCTTGCTTCGCGCCAGCAGGAGCAAACGACAGGCGCAAACGCTTTCACTGAAGCCGCCAGGGGTTTTCAGAGCCTCTCGGTGGAGAACACTCTCTCAGCTTTGGCGGGAGGCGACTACGGGGGGAACGGATTTGGAAATAGTCAAGTCAGCGCCAGCGACCTCTCCAGTCTCCCAATGAGTGGGGCGGGCGCTGAAGGCCCCACGGAGTCGGTCAGTGTTATGGGGACACAGGGCAGAACACAGGACTTTGGGAACGGAAGTGACGAAGAATTACAGCAGCGCATCCAGGAATTTCGGGAGCGCGCGCAAAGGGAAGGTCTGATTGCAGGAGGCGGACCAGGCGGGCCCGGGGGACCGGGTGGGCCGGGAGGGGGACCAGGCGGAGGCCCCTTCATTGTGCGCATGAGGCGCGGGTTCAACATCAATCAGCCGCATGGCACAGTCTACTTTCAGGACGATGCTTCGGCGCTGGACGCCAGACCGTACTCGCTGACCGGGCAGGAATTGGATAAAGCGAGCTATAACCAGGCCCGATTTGGGGCGTTTGTGGGCGGCCCTCTCAATATTCCGAAGATCTATAACGGCGGTACGAAAACTTTCTTTTTTGCAGGGTGGAACGGCTCACGAGGAAGCAACCCTTACGATTCGTTCACCACGGTGCCGACCCTCGCGGAGCGGGGAGGCGATTTTTCCGGCGCGGCGTACAACGACGGAACTCCTGTGACGATTTACGATCCCACAAGCGGGCAACCTTTCCTCGACAACAAAATTGACCCAACGCAGATCAGTCCCGCAGCCCAATATTTGCTGCAGTACATTCCTCTGCCAAATCTCGCGACTTCGACGCAGAACTATCACCTCGTGACAACCCAATCCAGTGGCTCGGATGCCGTAAATCTGCGGCTGATCCACAATTTCGGTCCGATGACCGGACCTATGATGTTCGGCCCCATGGGCGGCGGACGCGGCGGCGGGGGCGGCAACCGCAAGCGCAACAATGTGAACTTCGGCATGAACTGGATGCGTTCCTCGAGCAACAGCGTCGGCATTTTCCCGTCGCTTGCGGGAAATAGCGATACGCAAGGTTTGAATGCCGGAGCGGGTTGGATCTATGGCAAGGGAAAAACGACGAACATTCTTCGGTTCAACTACAATCACAATCACGTCTCGACTTCCAATCTCTATTCCGGCGCGACCAACATTGCGGAGTTGGCGGGGATCACTGGAGTGTCGTCCGATCCTTTCGATTGGGGCTTGCCGGGAATCAGCTTCAACTCGTTTGGCGGGCTGAGTGATCCGACTCCGCGGCGCGAACTCGATCAGACGTACACGATTTCCGACACCGTTGTCCGGCATTCGGGCAAACAGAACTGGCGTTTGGGCGGCGATTATCGCTGGATCCTGCAAAGTTTTAAGTCAGCGAAGAACGGGGAGGGAAGCTTCGTTTTCACGGGCTTCGCGACGTCGCAATACCTTGCAGGGAGCACACAGCCGGTTCCCGATACAGGCTACGATTTTGCCGACTTTCTGCTGGGGTTACCGCAACAGACTTCGCTGCAATCGGGAACAAACTCATACGACTTCCGCTCCAATTCCTTTGATCTTTACGCGCAGAATGACTGGCGGGTGCGGGCCAACCTCAGCTTGAACATCGGTCTGCGATATGAATATAACGGGCCATATACTGAATCGCAGGGAAGGATCGCCAACCTGGATGTGGCGCCCGGCTTTGCGGGCGCCGCCGTCGTTTTGCCCGGCCAAACCGGTCCATACAACGGCACGTATCCCGCTTCACTGGTTCGGCCGGATCGCAACAATTTTGGACCTCGCATCGGAGTTGCCTGGAAGCCGGCGAAACCTACGGTTGTCCGCGCGGGATATGGCATTAACTACAATCTGGCCCAGTACGGGAGCTTCATTCAAGATTTTGCGTTCCAACCGCCTTTTGCAACCGCCGCGACGAACGTGAGCACAATCGGTGCGCCGTCGCTGACGCTGGAGAACGGATTCCCGTCCAATACCGGAACCACCACCAACAATTTCGCGGTAGATCCAAACTATCGTCTCGGCTACGTACAGATCTGGAATCTGGACATCCAGAATCAGATGCCCGGCGGGTTTCTTCTCAATTTGGATTACAACGGCTCCAAAGGCACGCGGCTCGATGTACAGAGGGCGATCATCATCAGTGGCATCCAGCCCTTTATCTACGAATCCTCCACCGGGAATTCCATTTTCCACGGAGCGTCCGTCCGAATTCGCAAGCGCATGGCCAATGGACTGGGGTTCAGCGCGACGTATATCTTCTCGAAATCCATTGATGACGCTTCGTCCATTGGTGGAGGCGGAAGCGTTGTCATCCAGAATCCTTTTGACATCTCCGCGGATCGCGGCCTCTCGAGCTTCGACCAGAAACACAAATTCACGGGGAACTGGATGTACGATTTACCGTTCGGGGACGGACGCCGGTTCGCGCAGTCGGGCGCCTGGTCCCACATTCTGGGCGGTTGGCAATGGAGCGGGGATTTCACGATTGCTTCCGGGATGTATTTTACGCCGCGCGTTCTGGGCGGCACGGTGGACATTGAGCGCGGCGTAAGCGGGTCGTTGCGTGCGAACTACGTTTCCGGCCAGAATGTTTCTCTCAGCAATCCGACCACGGCCGAATGGTTCAACACCGCGGCGTTCTGCGCGCCCAGCTCCACGTGCGTGAATCCCGACGGATCATCTTACGGAGATGCTGGCCGCGACATCATTGAGGGCCCGCCGCAGTTCGCGCTCGATATGGCCATCAACAAGACCATCCAGTTCCGGGAAATACGCGCTCTGGAGCTCCGCCTGCAAGCGACCAACGTCTTCAATACGGTCTATTTTACGAGCATCAATACGGTCGTGAACTCGCTTACCTTCGGGCAGGTTACGGCCGCTGGCGGGATGCGGCGAATCACCATGAATGTGAGGTACCGGTTCTGACGGGCGCGCCCATGTCCTGGTTGAACAAATCGCTTTCGCTTGCCACAAGCGCTGCGCTTGCCCTCTCCTCTGCCGGGCCGCTCTTCGCGCAGCAGGCTCAGAATCCCGTGCCTGCGAAGGAAGGCTACAGCCTTCACGCGACGACCGAGCTGGTTCTCGTCAACGTGATTGCGCACGACAAAAAAGGCAATCTGGTTCGCGACTTAAAAAAGGACGATTTCACCGTATATGAGGACGGCCAAAAGCAGCAGGTTACCAGTTTTGATTTTGAGAATGTGGACGCGCTGGCGATGGCAGGGCCCGCGGAAGCCACGGTCAGCGGCACGGCAGCTCAGCCGTCGCTCCTTGCCGCTAAAAACGCACCCGCGATCAACGCACGCGACCGCCGCTTGATGCTCTTCTTTTTCGATTTCAGCGCCATGGAACCGGAACAGATTGACCGCGCCGTGGACGCTGCCAAGACTTTCGTCCAGACAAAAATGGAGCCCGCGGATCTGATCGCCATCGTTTCTTTGTCCACGGACCTTCGCGTGGATCTCGATTTTACCGATGATCGCGCCAAGGTCCTTTCGGCGCTTTCCTCCTATGCTTCGAGCGAAGGGCAGGGCTTTGACAACGGCTCGACCGGAAGCGCCGAAGGCGCCGCGGAAACCGGAGGTTCTTTCACTGCGGACGACACGGACTACAACACGTTCAGCGCGGACCGGAAGATTCTGGCGCTGCAGTCCATCATGCAGATCCTCGGAAAAATTCCCCAGAAAAAGAGCCTGATTTATTTCAGCAACGGCATAACGCAGTCCGGAGTAGACAATCAATCCGCCCTGCGCGCTGCTACCGCCTCCGCCATGAAGGCCAATGTCTCGATCTATCCTCTCGACGTTCGCGGCCTTCAGGCGTTTCCTCCGGGAGGCGAAGCGCAATCCGCCAGCTTGCATGGGCAGTCCGCCTACTCGGGAGCCGCCGTGCTCAACGATCTCAGTTCCAACGCGGCTTCGCAGGAGACTCTCTCCACACTAGCGTCGGACACCGGTGGAAAAGCCTTCTTCGACACCAATGATTTCAGCGGCGTATTCCGGGAAGTGCAAAGAGACACGTCGGCGTACTACGTTCTCGGATACACAAGCACCAATCACTTGAAGGACGGACATTTCCGGCGCATTCGCGTAAAAATCAACCGGCAAGACATCAAGCTCGAGTATCGCGCCGGATATTACGCCGATCGCGACTTCCAGCACCTGCAAAAAGCGGACCGTGAGGAGCAACTCGACGACGAGCTCGCATCGGAACTTCCGCAAACGGACGTTGCGGTTTACGCCGGGACGGCGTTTTTTCGCAAGGACGACTCTCACTACTACCTTGCTGTTTCGCTCGTCGTTCCCGGATCACAGATTCCTTTCGTCACCGAGAAGGACAAAGACAACGCCATGATTGATATCATCGGCGAAGTCCTGGAGAGCGGAAAGTTCCCCGTCGGGCGTTTGCGCGATACCGTGAAGCTCGCGGTGGACAGCTCGCAACAAGTGCGCCGCAAGAACGTTCAGTACAACACGAGCTTTTTGCTCGCGCCGGGGAGCTATCACCTGAAGTTCATCGTCCGCGAGAACCGCACCGGCCGGATGGGATCGTTCGAGACCGATGTGCAGATTCCCGATCTGAGGAAAGCCCCGCTAAAGATGAGTTCGGTGGTTCTCAGCAGCAAACGCGTGCCGGTTTCCTCGGGTAAGAAGGTTTTCGATCCGCTGGTCAGCGATGGAGAGGAGCTTGTCCCCAGCGTGACGCATGTTTTCACGCAGGACCAGCATCTGTATCTCCAGTTTGAGTTGTACGATCCCGCAAAAGAAAAGAACAATGTTGCTGCCACGAACGGGGCGCGGGAAAAGGCCCCTCACGGAGCACTTCGGGTGCTCACCAACATTGAGCTTCTTCAGGGCGACAAAAAGGTCTACGAGTCGAAACCTGTCCGCGCGGATGAGCTCAACGCGCCCGACCGCAAAGCAGTGTCGTTCCGCTTTGATTTGCCGTTGCAGAGTTTGAAACCCGGATTCTATACCTGCCAGGTTAATGTAATTGATGACGCCGGAGGAAATTTTACGTTTCCGCGTTGGCCGATTCTGGTGAAGTCTCCCGTTGCGGAGGCACCGCGGGAAACGCCCTTGGCAACGGGCAGAAGCTCCGGCCACTGATTAAGCGACCGCCGGCCGCGCCTCCACTTGCTTCGTGGGGATCTCCAGTGTGGCTGCCGCCAATTTCGGCGGAGGCCAGGGTTCCGTGTACGCTTCGATGGTGATGGTTCCGGGCGTTTTGCTCGCCTGCAAAATCACCTGAGCGAGGCCGTTGAAGAGACTTCGCTTCGGCGCTTTGTCGGACTCCTGGCAATTCGGGTCTCCATTTCCGACCCCGATCAATGCTCCTTCGCCGCTGATTCTGAAACTGATCAGATTGTCGGCTGTGGGTATGGGACGCCCCTCTTTGTCAAGGACTTCAACACGAACGACGGCGACGTCTTCGCCGTTCGCAGCAATCTCCGTGCGGTCGGCAGTCAGACGGATGGAAGCCGGCTCGCCTGTCGTTTCACGTTTTTCGGTTACGACAATTTTACCGTCCTTGCTCCCGCGCGCTTCGAGCACCCCTGGTTCGTATTTCACTTTCCATTCGAGGTGCGTCAGGGGAGAAACTTTTTGCTTTCCCTGGCTCTTTCCGTTCAGGAAGAGCTCCACTTCGTCGAGGTTCGAGTGCACCCAAACGGAGATCGGCTCGCCTTCGCGCTGCGCCCAATTCCAATGCGGGAACAGATGCAGCATGGGTTCCGATCCCCACCAGGCCTTGTAGTAAAAGAAATTGTCCTTGGGGAATCCGCACATATCCACGATTCCAAACTGCGAATTGATCGAGGGCCAGCCGTAAGGCGTCGGCTCGCCCCGATAGTCGAAGCCGGTCCAAGCGAAACCTCCAGCGAGCCATTCGCGAGCCGCATAGAACTTCCACCACTCTTCGGCCAACTCGGCCCACGGCGGATGATTCAAGTCGTATGCACTGACCCAGTTCCGCAGCGGGTCCGTGCTGTAAATCCCGCGCGTTGAAACAGTGCTTGCAGTCTCCGTGCCGATCGTCGGCTGCTTCGGATGGGCCGCGTGGTAAGCGTCGGGCTTATCCAGGTTGTAGTTGAAGCCCTCGACGTCCAGCGCTTTGGAAAGGCCTTCGCCGAAATTTCCGTTGACCGCCGCGGTACACAAACGCGTCGGGTCGAGTTCATGCGAACGCTCCACCATCGTGCGCATGATCCGCTCCCCCTGGTCGGTGCTCTGCAGGATCCCTTCTTCATTGCCCATGGACCACAGAATGATGGACGGAGAATTGCGATAGCGCTTGATCATCACCTCAAGTTGCGCGAGACCCTCGTCGTTTGAGCTCATCTGACGCGTTTCGCAGAGCATCATCATTCCCAAGTGGTCGCAGGCCTCCACCCATTCGGGCGTGGGCATATTGTGCGAGGTGCGGACGGCATTCGAGCCCATCTCCTTGAGCACCGCGACGCGATACCACTGCAAGCGGTCGGGAAGCGCAGCGCCTACGCCCGCATGATCCTGGTGGTTGCAGGTGCCTTTCACTTTCACGGATTTGCCGTTCAAAAAGAATCCTTTGTCCACGTCAAAAGACAGCGTGCGCACGCCAAACGTCACCCGCTCCGCATCGCGGCGCTTCGCGCCTGCCTCCAAGCTCACGATCGCGGTGTAAAGATTTGGAGTCTCTGGCGACCATAGAGCTGGATTTGTGATTTTCGCAGTGGCCGCGAAAATTGCTGAGCCCTCAGCGGCCACTGACTGGCGCTCGGAGTCCACGGTCGTGACCGTCTTGCCAGCGGTGTCCAGAATCTGCCAGCGCACACGGCAGCTTTCGGCTTGCGTTCCCTGGTTTTCGACAACGGTTCCCAAACTGAGCGTTGCCGCATTACCTTTAATGTCGGTGCGGACATAGCTCTCCCATTTCCCCAGATGCAAGGTGTCCATTTTTGTGAGCCACACATGACGATAGATTCCGGCGCCTTCGTAGAACCATCCATCGCCGAAACTCGCGTCCATGCGAACCGCGATTGAGTTTGGTCCCCCGAAGTTCACAAAGTCCGTGACGTCAAACCGGAACGGTGCATAGCCATTGTCGTTGCGGCCGATGAAATATCCGTTTAGAAAGACCACCGCGCTGCGGAACGCGCCGTCGAATTCGACCACGATTCTTCGGCCGAAATCCTCTTTGGGAATCCCAAAAACGCGCCGGTACCACCCCACGCTCGTTTCGGGATAACTGCGTCCGAGCGGTTTATAGCCGTGGCTTTGGAGATTATCGTCATGCACAAAAGGGAGCTCGACGGCCCAGTCATGAGGCAGGTTGAGCGCGCGCCACTTCGAGTCATCAAACTTCACCTTTGCAAAATCGAAGTCGCCGGATTTGGCAAAATCGCCCTGGTCCTTCCCAAAGCCCAGGTCGCGCGCCGGGTCGTCCGCATTTCCAACGGCGAATTTCCAGTTGAAATCAAAGAGCAGGTGCTCCCGCGGGGCAATCGCGGAGGCCGCCTCCGCGGATGGAGCGTTTGGATACGTTTCGAGCAGGGCGTTCACTCGTGCCAGAGCGTTGCCAGGGAGCAGGGAAGTGGCGGACAACGCAAGGCCGGAGCGCAGCAGGTCGCGGCGGGATAGCGAACTCATTCGAGAACCTCACGAACAGTACTGGATTTTGTAAAGAACTTGCCTGAAGCGTTTTACTTGCCGTCCGCAATATAATGCAATCGCCTGGAATTCTCGAAACCAAATTTGGGCCATGGTTCTTCAGGTTCCTGTGCGTTCTTCCGGACTTCACGGCGTTGAATCACCTGTGAAAGAGCACCGTGAGCGCGGCGATGGCAAGCAGAATCCAGAAAATTCCTTTCGGTCCTATGACCGTTGCGTCTTCCGTGGGACCGGAAGTAATCTGGCGTGAAGAGAGCGGCGGCCGCCCCAGATGCAGTGCGTCAACCGATGCGTTAAGCAGCTTCGAAACCGACGGTTTTGAGGCTTGGTAGTGCACTTTCACAGTCATGCCTCTGAGGTCGCGGATGAACTCGTCGGCATCTTTGGCTCCGCGGAAGTCTCTCCTGTACTGGCCTGTGTACCAATTTCCGTCAATGCGGTAGGAATAGTGAATCTCCGCGACATTCGCTTTGGATCCTTGCACATGCATGGACCATCGGCTTGCCTTGTCCGCGTCCACCGCATCAATTCTCCCAACGGTGGATGGCCAGCCCTCTGCTCTGCGCTCGGCGATCCACCTCAAAATGGGCTTGGCAAGTCCTGCCCCCAGCGGAACCGCGATCCAGAGAATTGTGTCCCATGGCCACGTGGTGGGGTCGTTGAGACTGTTGGCTAGCGCGGAGAGCATCGCGCATAAATATACACTTCAATTTTCGGGAATGTCGCGCCAATGATCCGGCAGCGTTCAGGATTCATCGAGCCTCTTAGGGCCGGCTCTCAGGAATTCTCGCGGAACTCAACTCTGCCATCGAGCGCATTGACGCTTGTTGAGTCGCTGCTGAGTCAAACTACCATCGCGGTGAGGAGCGTGCTTACGGCTGGCTATTGTGGGCTGAATTTGCCTCGGAGAACGGTTATGGACGCTCTCGGCAGTTCATACCAGGTTTCGGTGCGCGCCTCAATTGAAGAGAAGGCTATGGGTCCGTCGGGATCGGCATGGCCTCCCTGTACGACGATCACGGATGGATCATAATCGTGCTCGGCGTGGGCCATGAAAATGGTGCGGGCCGCATGCCATTGGTATTGATCTCTCCCGAATGTGGCCATCGCCACGGGGCCCGTGAACGTGTTGGCCATCTTGTCGCTCTCGTCCTGAAAAAGGATGCGCACCTTATGCGCATTCTCCTGGTCTCGGTTGACGATCATCACGGACCAATCTCCATCTGGCCGCTTGATCGCGTAAGCGGTAACCAAAGCATGCCCGGCTCCGTCGCTCAAGTCGCTCTGGGCCGGAAACACGCGGTTCGCGCGCTCGCCCGGCTGCACCCACTCGGTATTGATCAACCGGCTGGCAAAGAACTGCGAGAGCGGCTGTTGAATCTGATAGCTGGCGTCCGTGGTGAACATTCCAAACGTTCCTGGCGAGTCGTTACAGCCCCGCTCCATCGGCAGAGGAAGATAGTGGAAGTAGTAGACTCCTTTTCCTCCCGCGTTTAGAAAAGAGCCAATGTAGTCGGCGAGCCACAAGCCGGCAAAGTTATCCATGTAGCTCTCGCCTGTGGCCCAGGAGAGATTCGACTCCGTGATGAACATGGGCATGTCCGGAGGCACGCCATCGTCGCGCCAGACCTTCATGATGTGGCTAACCAACCCGGGCTCCTCATACAAACTGCTCCACTGAATTCGGCAAGGATCGAAGGGATAATGCTCGAAGGAGAAAAATGATAATTCCTTCATGCCATCATGCTGGCGAAGATAGTCGAGGAAACGGCGCGTCCAGGACACCCGGCCTTGCGCATCCGGCCAGACCTCGATGTCGCTATTCACTCCCTGGAAAGACGGGCCTCCGAGCTTCAGGGACGCATCAACGCGGTGCAGTGCCGCGGCCCATTGCAGATAGAGAGCAGCGTAATCTTCCGGAAGCATGTACTGTCCGTCCGCCTCTTCTCCCATTTCCACGTAGGAGATTGGGTAGTGGCTCTTTTCCAGATACGAAATCTCCGCAACGGCATTCTCCGGAGTGTCATAGAGCAAGGCCACTGGTACCATCGCCGGCAGCCCTCGCGTCACTCCGCTGGTATAAAAGAAATCGAATCCTAATTGGGCCTGCTTCGCGGTGGTGCGATCGGAAGACTGGTGCCAAGGATCTACGGAAGAACAGTAGGTCGTGGTTTGCGCCTGGTCCTTCGTGTGCCGTAGCACGTCGTGGAACGCACCATCGGGAGTCGTTGTTCCCAGGTATAGTTCCTTGATGGCATAGCCAACGCAGTTTCTTGGGTCTGCCGAGCCATGCGAATCGCAAGTGTTTGAGGATTTCGTCATCCACATGCGCACAAAGTGGACGGGAATAGGAGTCAGGGACAAGCGAATCGTTGCAGAGCCGCCTTTGCCGTCCGTCACGACTCCCTCTGGGAAGGAATTCCAGGCGCCGAGCGTCGGTTTGTGGATGGGATCCTCACCGGTCCAATACTGAACGAGGTATTGCGTGGCATACGGGTCCGCCCAGGCGATTCGGATACTGTCCACCGGCGTGTCCTGGGACAATTCGAGGATCACCCACTGCGGATGCAAGGCGTCGCTTTCGCCTGTGAATCTTTGGGTCAGATAAGGATTGCTCTTCCAATAGGTCGCTGCATCGCCATCCGTCAATCGGGAATAGCCGGCATTCCCCGTACCGTCGTTTCGCGTGAAGCCTCGATGAGGAAGTGCATACCCGTAGGAATATCGAACGAACTGATTGGGAGTGCTCGACCCCGTAAAATATCCTTCTCCCCGGGGATCGCTCCACGTGCCTTCCGGATTCCAGTGCCATGCCTCAACCAGCAGCTCGGTGTTCTGGCGGTACGTAACGGTTTGCCAGCCCGATTCCAAAACTTTCTTCAAGGTGGGTTCAGTGAGAGTTTTATCGAAAACCGGCACAGCGATCCGGTCAATCGCGGCACCCAGAGTTTTCGTGGGCACGAACTCGTTTGTGGAGTGGCTTGGTGTGACATCCACACGGATGGTCTGGCTGGCTGCTGCCGGAAGAAAGAATAGAGCGTGGATCAGTAGTGACAACGGTAGGACGACGATTTTTCTCAGTGACATAGCTCCTTTTCCATCATTCCCGGCATGAATATTCCCCGCATGACCATTCGAGTCTTTCATCTTGCTTGGCTGGCCGACCGGCAGCATACAACTCAGCTTCCAACAGCACAATGTTTGCCTCAGAATTGCCTGCCCTGTGCGAAGGAGTCGAAGAGAACTGCGTGACGATCTTCGGCCCCGAGTCCCGGTGGATTTCCGGGACTCGCAAGAAATTGTCAGCCCGACTCTCCGGGCTCATAACCCCGCGCAAATAAGAAAGGCCGGGCGCCTGATGCCCGGCCTGCGGATCTCAAACTGGTTGCGGGGGTCAGATTTGAACTGACGACCTTCGGCCCTGAGTCCCGGTGGATTTCCGGGACTCGCAGGAAATTGTCAGCCCGACTCTCCGGGCTCATAACCCCGCGCAAATAAGAAAGGCCGGGCGCCTGATGCCCGGCCTGCGGAACTCAAACTGGTTGCGGGGGTCAGATTTGAACTGACGACCTTCGGGTTATGAGCCCGACGAGCTACCAGGCTGCTCCACCCCGCACTTTCACTATAGCGGAGATGCCCGAAGCCGTCAAATTTTGGGAATACAATGCGGTGGAATTTTCGCTGTGCAGTTCACCACGAACTGTACGCTGTACCCTCAAATGGCGAGACCTGATCGGAACTCGAATGCACGTCGGTAATCCCGGTTGTGGTCTGATCCGGGCTAAGAATCACATCCTGGAACACGGGCACCCAATCTTTCTTTTGTGTGATGGGGTCGGTCGGCACATCCCGGAGATATTGCGCAGACACCAGATCGTCCAGCGATTGCGGCGCCGCCTCTTTGTCCAACGTGTAGCTGTCGATCGCCTTCCTCATTTCCTGCAAATCCGAATGCAGCACAGCTTCGCGGGCGCGCAGCACCGCTTTGCTGTAATTTGCCGCCGCGATCCCAAGCAAGATGAAAATGATGGTGATGACGATCATCAATTCAATGAGGGTGAACCCGCGGGCGCGCAGATTGCGCCTGAAGCGAGAAAGGGAATTGCCGTTTCCAGGAGAAATGTTCATCGCATCACCAATCCGCGTAGCGCGTTCCGTCCAAAGCGGTCGCCTGGGACTTGGAATACACGTCGAAAACGTCGTGGCCTCCCCACGACGTTGAATCCGGATCGTCTTGCACGGAGCGCAATCCCCAATCCGCCTGGCCGGTCATGGGGTCCA
>Ga0335079_10006914_pt1 | contig 12951 bp, 11 predicted proteins | sample Lox_Sample_33_FD_206719 | JGI IMG/M metagenome (GOLD analysis project Ga0335079, IMG submission 206719) | Soil microbial communities from Loxahatchee National Wildlife Refuge, Florida, United States - Lox_Sample_3.3 | ecosystem: Environmental > Terrestrial > Soil > Wetlands | place: USA... | reverse complement strand
GTCGGCCGGGCCGGCGCGCATCTTCGGGCTCGACGCGCCGCGCATCGCGGCCGGCGCGCCGGCGAACCTCGTCCTGCTCGACCTCGAGCGCGAGTGGCGCGTCGAGGAGGGCGGCTTCCGCTCGCGGTCGCAGAACTCGTGGCTGCTCGGCGAGACGCTGACGGGGAAGGTCGCGCTGACCGTCGCCGGCGGCGCGGTGGTGCACGAGGGGTGACCGGGCTCTTCGCGCTCGAGGACGGCACGGTCTTCCGCGGCGCGTCGGTCGGCGCCGACGGCATCGCCGCGGGCGAGGCCGTCTTCACGACCGGCATGGCCGGCTACCAGGAGGCCGTGACCGACCCGAGCTTCGCGGAGCAGATCGTCTGCTTCACGGCGCCGATGGTCGGGAACTACGGCGTCGACGAGGCCCGCTGCGAGTCGGACCGCGTGCACGCGAAGGCGGTGCTGATGCGCGAGGCGCGCGGGCCGGAGTGGACCGACTGGCTCCGCGACCGCGGCGTCGTCGCGCTGTCGGGGATCGACACGCGGTCGCTCGTCCTCGCGCTGCGCGAGCGCGGCGCGATGCGGGCGGTCGCCGCGGCGGGCGACGTCTCGGCGGAGGATGCGGTCGGGGCGGCGCGCGCGATCGAGCCGATGGCCGGGCGCGCGCTCGCGCGCGAGGTCTCGACGCAGGCGCCGCGTGTCGTCGCGCGAGACGGCCGCGCGCGCGTCGCGGTCGTCGACTACGGCGTGAAGAACAGCGTGCTGCGTCGCCTCGTCGCGGCGGGCGCCGCGGTGACGGTCTTCCCGTACGACGTCGACGCCGACACGCTCGCCGAGTACGACGGCGTCCTGCTCTCGCCGGGACCGGGCGACCCGGAGCCGCTCGCCGACGAGGCGGCGACGGTCTCGCAGCTGCTCGGCCGGACGAATGTGCTCGGGATCTGCCTCGGCCACCAGCTGCTCGGCGTCGCGAGCGGGCACGAGACCTTCAAGCTCCCGTTCGGCCACCGCGGCGCGAACCACCCGGTGCTCGAGCGCGCGACCGGCCGCGTGCTCGTCACGAGCCAGAACCACGGCTTCGCGGTGCGCGCGCGCGACGAGCGCGACGCGACGCACGTCTCGCTCTACGACGGCACGGTCGAGGGGCTCGAGCTCCCCGAGCTGCGCGCGCGCTCGCTCCAGTTCCACCCCGAGGCCGGCCCGGGTCCGCACGACGCGTGGCCGCTGATCGAGACGTGGGTCGAGGAGCTTGCGAATGCCTAGGCGCACCGACATCGAGACGATCTGCCTCGTCGGCTCCGGCCCGATCGTGATCGGCCAGGCGGCGGAGTTCGACTACGCGGGCTGCCAGGCGCTGAAGATCCTGCGCGAGGACGGGTTCCGCACGATCGTCGTCAACTCGAACCCGGCGACGATCATGACCGACCCCGGCTTCGCCGACCGGACGTACCTCGAGCCGCTCGACCTCGCCGGCGTCGCCGACGTGCTGCGCCGCGAGCGGCCGGACGCGCTGCTGCCGACGATGGGCGGGCAGACCGCGCTCAACCTCGCACAGGAGCTCGCGCAGGCCGGCGTCCTCGACGAGCTCGGGATCGAGCTGATCGGCGCGCGGCTCGACGTGATCCAGCGCGCCGAGGACCGCCAGCTCTTCAAGGACGCGGTCGAGTCGTGCGGGCTCCGCGTCCCGTCGTCGGCGATCGTCACGAGCCTCGACCAGCTCGAGGGGATCATGACGCCGTGCGTGATCCGGCCGGCGTTCACGCTCGGCGGCCACGGCGGCGGCTTCGCGTCGACGCCGGAGGAGCTCGAGCGCCGCGTCGAGATCGGCCTGCGCGAGAGCCCGATCTCGCAGGTGCTCGTCGAGGAGTCGGTGCGCGGCTGGGACGAGTTCGAGCTCGAGGTCGTGCGCGACCGCGTCGACAACGTCGTGATCGTCTGCTCGATCGAGAACCTCGACCCGATGGGCGTGCACACCGGCGACTCGGTCACCGTCGCGCCGCAGATGACGCTCCCGGACGAGGCGTTCCAGGAGCTCCGCGACGCGGCGGCGGCGATCGTGCGCGCGGTCGGCGTCGACACCGGCGGCTCGAACATCCAGTTCGCGCGCTCGCGCGAGACCGGCGAGGTGCGCGTGATCGAGATGAACCCGCGCGTGTCGCGGTCGTCGGCGCTCGCGTCGAAGGCGACCGGCTATCCGATCGCGAAGGTCGCGGCGAAGCTCGCCGTCGGCTACACGCTCGACGAGATCCCGAACGACCTGACCGGCACCACGCCCGCGAGCTTCGAGCCGACGCTCGACTACGTCGTCGTGAAGTTCCCGCGCTTCGCGTTCGAGAAGTTCCCCGGTGCCGACCGCACGCTCGGCACGCAGATGAAGTCGGTCGGCGAGACGATGGGGATCGGGCGGACGTTCGCCGAGGCGTTCCTGAAGGCGATGCGCTCGCGCGAGCTCGACCGCGGCGCGGCGACGCCGTGGCAGACGCTCGCCGACGTCCCCGAGGAGGTGCATCCGTTCTTCCACGCCGAGTTCGCGCGCATCGCGGACGGCCTTCGCGACGCCGCGCGCCCCGTCGACGAGCTCGTCGCCGACGACTGGCTCCGGCTGAAGCGGCTCGGGCTCGGCGACGCGGACATCGCCGCCGCGTCGGGCGCGACGGAGGACGCCGTGCGCGCGCGGCGGCGCGACTGCGGCGTCCGCCCGGTCTACCGCCGCGTCGACTCGTGCGCCGGCGAGGTCGAGGCCGCGTCGAACTACTACTACTCGACCTGGGGCGAGGCCGAAGAAGCCGCGCCGACGGGGCACAAGTCGCGCGTCGTCATCCTCGGCTCCGGCCCGAACCGGATCGGCCAGGGCATCGAGTTCGACTACTGCTGCGTCCACGCCGTCGGGACGTTCCGCGAGCTCGGCTACGAGGCCGTGATGGTCAACTGCAACCCGGAGACCGTCTCGACCGACTACGACACGTCGGACCGGCTCTACTTCGAGCCGCTCGACCTCGAGTCGGTGCTCGCCGTCTGCGACCGCGAGCGGCCCGAGGGCGTCGTGATCCAGTTCGGGGGCCAGACGCCGCTGAAGCTCGCGCACGCGATCGCCGAGGCCGGCTACACGATCATCGGCACGCCCGTCGACGCGGTCGACCTCGCGGAGGACCGCGAGCGGTTCGCCGGCCTGCTGCGCGCGCACGACCTGCGCCCGCCGGCGTGGGCGATGGCGACGTCGGTCGACGAGGCGGTCGAGGTCGCGAACGAGATCGGCTACCCGGTGCTGATCCGCCCGTCGTACGTCCTCGGCGGACGCTCGATGCGGATCTGCTACACGGACGAGGAGGCGCGGCTCGTGCCGGTGCACGGGCGCGTGCTCGTCGACCGGTTCCTCGAGAACGCGGTCGAGGTCGACGTCGACGCGCTGTGCGACGGGACGGAGACGTACATCGCCGCGGTGATGCAGCACGTGGAGGAGGCGGGCGTCCACTCCGGCGACTCGGCGTGCGTGCTCCCGGCGCCGTCGCTCAGTCCTGCGCAGACCGAGGAGATCCAGCGGACGGTGCGCATCCTCGGGCGCTCGCTCGGCGTCGTCGGGTTGCTGAACGTGCAGCTCGGCCTCACCGGCGACGGCGAGGTCTACGTGATCGAGGCGAACCCGCGCGCGTCGCGGACGGTGCCGTTCGTCAGCAAGGCGACGGGGATCCAGCTCGTCGCGGCCGCGTGCCGCATCTCCGCCGGCGCGCGCATCCGCGACCTCGGGCTGCCGCCGGAGCGGCCGCCGCGGCAGTGGAGCGTCAAGGCCGCGGTGCTGCCGTTCGCGCGCTTCCCGGGCAGCGACCCGGTACTCGGGCCGGAGATGCGCTCGACCGGCGAGGTGATGGCGAGCGCCGCCGACCTGCCGACCGCGTTCGCGAAGGCGGAGCGCGCGGCGGGCCGGGAGCTGCCGACGTCCGGCTCGGTGTTCCTCTCGATCCGCGACGCGGAGAAGCTCGCCGCGGTGCCGATCGCGGCCACGCTGCTCGGCCTCGGCTTCACGCTGTTCGCGACGCGCGGCACGGCGGAGACGCTCGCCGGCGCCGGGCTCGAGGTGGAGGAGGTGCGCAAGCTGAGCGAGGCGGTCGGCGACGAGCCGACGGTGATCGACCTCATCCGCCGCGGCCGCTGCGACCTCGTCATCAACACACCCGAGGGTCACCACGCGCGCTCCGACGGCTACGCGATCCGCGAGGCCGCGCTGTCGCGGCGCGTCCCGTGCATCACGACGATGTCGGGTGCCGCGACCGCGGTGCACGCGATCGCGAACGCGCGCGCCGAGGGGGCGCTCTCGCTGCAGGAGCGGATCGATGCCGAGACGCGAACGGCGTAGCGTCGTCGCCGTCGAGGCGGTCGGCCCGTACGTCCTCGTGCGGCTCGAGCGCGGCGGCCTCGACCCGGGGACGCCGGGGCAGTTCTTCATGCTCGAGGCGCCGGGCCGGCTCCTCCCGCGCGCGCTGTCGCTCTGCCTCGCGCCGCCCGGCGAGCTCGCGTTCCTCCTCGACGTCGTCGGCCCGGGGACGGCGGCGCTCGCCGCGCTCGAGCCGGGCGACGCGATCCACGTCTTCGGCCCGCTCGGGAACGGCTTCCAGCTTGCCGTCGAGCGGCCGCTCCTCGTCGGCGGCGGGATCGGGATGGCGCCGCTCCCGTACCTCGCGGAGGCGCTGCCCGGCGCGCCGGTCGTGCTCGGCTTCCGCTCCGAGCGCCACGCCGAGGCCGCCGCGCTCCTCCCGGGAGCGGAGGTCGTCGTCGAGCCGACGTTCGTCACCGAGGTCATCGACACGGCCCGCGACGTCCTCGCCTGCGGGCCGGAGCCGATGCTCCACGCCGTCGCGGAGCTCTGCCCGGACGCGCAGCTCGCGTGGGAGGCGCCGATGGCGTGCGGCTACGGCGCCTGCTACGGGTGCGCGGTCGAGATCGACGGCGAGCTGAAGCGCCTCTGCGTCGAGGGCCCGGTGCTCGCAGCATGAGGCTCCTCAACGCGTCCGGCTGCCTCGACGCGCTCGTCGCGCCCGACGTCGCGCGGCAGCTCGACGGGTTCGTGACGAAGACGATCACGCCGCTGCCGCGCGAGGGGAACGCACCGCCGCGCATCGCAGAGACCGCGCACGGGATGCTGAACGCGATCGGACTCGCGAATCCCGGACGCGAACGCTTCCTCGACGACACGCTTCCGCGGTTGCGCGAGCTCGCGCTGCCGTTGTGGATCTCCGTCGGCGGCTTCTGCGCGGCCGACTACGCGGAGACGTGCGCGGCGCTCGACGACGTCGCTGCGATCGAGCTGAACCTCTCGTGCCCGAACGTCGACGAGGCCGCGGACGGCGCTGCGGAGATCGTCGCCGCCTGCCGCGCGATGACCGCAATCCCGCTCTACGCCAAGCTTTCCGCCGCTCACCCGGACGTCGCAGCGGTCGCGACGGCAGTCGCCGACGCGGGCGCGGACGGACTCTCGCTCGTCAACACGCTGCGCGGATGCGCACTCGATCCGCGCACGCTGCAGCCGCTGCTCGCGCGCACGACGGGCGGACTCTCCGGTCCGTCGTTGAAGCCGATCGCGCTCGCGACGGTGCACGCGTGCTACGCGGCGACGCAGCTTCCGGTCGTCGGCATGGGCGGCGTGACGACGGGACAGGATGTACTCGAGCTCGTCGCATGCGGTGCGCGCGACGTTGCGCTCGGCACGATTCTCTTCTCCGATCCCGACGCGCCGTCGCGCGTTCGCGCGGAGCTCGCGGAGGCCGCGGCGCGCGTCGGCGTTGCCGGTCCCGACGACGTGCATGCCGTCGCGCACGACCCCGACCGGACCCCTCCGAGGGAGCGAAGCGTCACCGCTTGATCCCCGTCGGAGCGTTGGTAAGATCGGACGCCCCGATGACCGCGACCAAGACGCACGCTCACGCTCCCCTCCGCTCCCTCGACCAGCGGATGGACGCACTCCAACGAGCGAACGACGTGAGGGTCAAGCGGGCGAAGCTCAAGAAGGATCTGAAGCTCGGAAAGGTGAGGATCGAGCAGGTACTCGGCGACCCGCCCGAGTACGTCGAGACCGCGAAGGTGATCGACATCCTCATGGCGGTGCCGAAGTTCGGCCGTGTGAAGGCCGCGCGCTTCCTCAACACCTGCCGGATCAGCCAGTCGAAGACCGTCGGCGGCCTGTCCGACCGTCAGCGCACGGAGCTGATTGAGCTCTTCAACCGGTAAGCCGCTGCCCGTTCTCGTCGTCACCGGCCAGTCGGGCGCCGGCAAGGGAACGCTGATCCAGCGGCTGCTCGCCGCGTTCCCGCAGCTCGAGCTCGCCGTGTCCGCGACGACGCGCGCGCGCCGGCCCGGGGAGGTGGACGGCGTCCACTACCACTTCATCTCCGACGAGGAGTTCGACCGCCGCCTTGCCGCCGACGAGTTCCTCGAGTACCACGCGTTCCCGTGGGGCCAGCGCTCCGGGACGCTCGTCTCGGAGATCGCGCGCATCGTCGACGACGGCAAGGCGTGCGTCCTCGAGCTCGAGACGGAGGGTGCGCTCGCCGTCGCCGAGCGCGAGCCGAACGCCGTCACGATCTTCGTCACCGCGCCGATCGAGGAGCTCGAGCGCCGCCTCCGCGAGCGCGCGACGGAGAGCGCCGGGGAGATCAGCGAGCGGATCCGGGTCGCGCGGGAGCAGCTCCTGGTGGCCGACCGGTTCAGCTACGTGATCGAGAACGACGATCTGGAGCGGGCTCTCGGCGAGCTCTCGACGATCGTCCGCGGCCTCCTCGCTCCAGCCGGTACCATGTCGCGACCATGATCTATCCTCGCGTCGACGATCTGCTCACCAACGTTGACTCGCGCTACGCGCTCGTCATCGTGGCCGCGAAGCGCGCCCGGCAGATCAACAACTACCACCACCAGCTCGGCGAGGGCACCTTCGACGACAATCCGCCGCCGCTCGTCGAGTCCCGCTCGAAGAACTACCTGACCATGGCTCTGGAAGAGGTCTCCCAGGGCATGCTCAAGTACGACTACCCGGGCTAGCCCATCGCCGACATCCGCCCGCACCACGCGCGGGTGATCGAGCGCGCCGTCGCGCGCTTCTCCGCGGACCCGGACGTCGAGGCCGTCGTCGTCGGCGGCTCGGTCGCACACGGCCTCGCCGAGGACGACTCCGACGTCGACTTCCTGCTCGTCGTCGAGGACGACGCGCTCGCCGCGCGGGCCGACCGCACCTTCGCCGACGCCGGGCTCGCGGACTACGACGGCGGCTACGCGGACGTGAAGCTCGTCTCGCGCGCGTTCCTCGCGGAGGTCGCGGAGCGCGGCTCCGAGCCCGCGCGGTGGGAGTTCGCGGACGCGTTCGTCGCGTGGTCGCGCGTCGACGGGATCGAGGCGGCGCTCGCCGCGGCGTCGGCGTATCCGGAGGATCAGCGCGACGCGAAGGTCAACGACTTCACCGCGCACGCCGTGCTCGGCGTCTGGTTCCTCCGCGAGGCGGAGAAGCGCGGCGACCGCTACCTGCTCGTCTGGGGCGGCTCCCGCACCGCGCTCTGGGCGGGCCGCGCCGTGCTCGCGCACAACCGGATGCTCTACCCGGCGCACAAGTGGTTCCTGACGGCGCTCGGCCGCTGCCCGAAGCAGCCGGACGGCTTCCTCGAGGCGCTCGACGGGCTCCTCGCCGACCCGGGCTCGGAGCGCGGCGCTGCGCTCGTCGAGTCCGTCCAGGGCTGCGTCGGCGTCCGCCCGACGATCCGGGAGAGCGCGAACGCGTTCCTCCGGCGGACGGAGTGGAACTGGCGCGCCGGCGGCGGCCCGTTCGACGACTCCTGACGTAGGCGCAGTCCGAATAGGCCGCCGGAATGCCACGGCTCGGGCCGCCAGGCATCATTTGCGCATGGCTCGGGTGCTGCTCGGGGTCACCGGCGGGATCGCCGCGTACAAGGCGTGCGAGGTGTGCCGGCTGCTCGTGAAGAGCGGCCACGACGTCGTGCCGCTCGTCACGCCCGGCGCGGAGCGGTTCGTCACGGCCGAGACGTTCCGCGCGCTCGCGCGCCGGCCGCCCGGCGACGACGTCTATCTCCACCTCACGCGCGCCGACCTCCTCGTCGTCGCGCCGTGCACCGCGAACACGCTCGCGAAGCTCGCGCACGGCCTCGCCGACAACGTGCTGACGGAAGCGGCGCTCGCGCATCGCGGGCCGACGCTCGTCGCGCCTGCGATGAACCCGCGCATGTGGTCGCATGCCGCGACGCGCGCGAACGCGGAGACGCTGCGCGCGCGCGGCGTCGTCCTCGTCGGGCCCGACGAGGGCGAGACCGCGGAGGGCGAGCTCGGCGTGGGGAGGATGGTCGAGCCGGACGAGATCGTCCGCGTCGCAGAAGGTCTCCTCGCCGGCAGCGGCCCGCTGCGCGACAAGCGCGTCCTGATCTCCGCCGGCGGCACGCGCGAGCCGCTCGACTCGGTGCGCTACGTCGGCAACCGCTCGTCGGGGCGGATGGGCGTCGCGCTCGCCGCCGAGGCGCGCCGCCGCGGCGCGCGCGTGACGCTGCTCGGCGCGAACCTTCAGGTCGCTGCGCCGGTCGGCGTCGAGCTCGTGCAGACGCCGACCGCCGCCGACCTCGAGCGCGAGGCCGTCGCGCGCGCCGCGCTCTCCGACGTCGTGATCATGGCGGCCGCCGTCGCCGACTACCGGCCCGTCGGGGCGCTCGCGGCGAAGCGGTCGAAGGACCGCGACCCGTGGAACGTCGAGCTCGAGCCGACGACGGACGTGCTCGCGACGATCGGCGCCGACCCGCGCCCCGGCCGGCTCCTCGTCGGCTTCGCCGCCGACGAGGGCGAGCGCGGCCTCGAGCGCGCGCGCGAGAAGCGCACGCGGAAGCACGCGGACCTCTTCGTCTACAACGACGTCGCGCAGCCCGGGATCGGGTTCGACGCGTCCGACAACGAGGTGACGCTCGTCTCCTCGCGCGGCGAGCGCGTCGTCGAGCGGGCGCCGAAGGACGTGATCGCCGCCGCCATCCTCGACGAGGTCGAGGCGCTCCTTGGCTGAGCCCGCCGCAGCACCTGCGCCGTCGGACCTCGTCGCCGCGATCGTCGCGAACCTCGAGCGCGTCGTCCACGCGCCGAAGGAGACGCTGCGCCTCGTCGTCCTCTGCCTCGTCGCCGAGGGGCACCTCATCATCGAGGACTTTCCCGGCGTCGGGAAGACGATGCTCGCGAAGGCGCTCGCCCGCTCGCTCGACTGCTCGTTCTCGCGGCTCCAGTTCACTCCCGACCTGCTCCCGTCCGACGTCACCGGCGTCAACGTCTTCAACCAGCGCACGAACGAGTTCGAGTTCCGTCCCGGCCCCGTGTTCGCGCAGCTGCTGCTCGTCGACGAGGTGAACCGCGCGTCGCCGAAGACGCAGGCCGCGCTCCTCGAGTGCATGCAGGAGAGCCAGGTCACGGTCGACGGCGTGTCCTACCCGCTCGAGCGGCCGTTCATGGTGATGGCGACGCAGAACCCGATCGAGTACGAGGGGACGTACCCGCTGCCGGAGGCGCAGCTCGACCGCTTCGCGATGCGCGTCACGCTCGGCTACCCGCCGCTCGCGGACGAGGCGAAGATGCTCGACGAGCAGACGCACGTGCCGCCGCTCGACTCGCTCGACCCGGTCGCGGGCGCGGCCGACGTGCTCGGGCTCGCGGCGCAGGCGCGCGACGTCTACGTCGAGGAGAGCCTCGGCCGCTACGTCGTCGCGCTGCTGCGGCAGACGCGCGCCGACGCGCGGCTCTACCTGGGCGCGTCGCCGCGCTCCGGCATCGCGCTCCTGCGCGTCGCGAAGGCGCGCGCGCTCGCGGACGCGCGCGACTACCTCGTGCCGGACGACGTGAAGGCGATCGCGGCGCCCGTGCTCGCGCACCGGCTGATCCTCGCGCCGGAGGCGCGCTCCGCAGGCCTCGACGGCGAGGCGCTCGTCGCCGAGGCTCTCGAGCGGACCCCCGTGCCTGTATGACGAACCGCGGCCGCGCCGTTCTCGCGCTCGGCCTCGTCGTCTACGTCGTCGCGTGGGTGTTCGGCTCGCGCGCGCTCTACCCGGTCGCGACGGGGCTCGTGCTCGCGGTCGTCGCGGCGGTCGCGTGGATCCGGCTCTCGGCTCGCGCGCCGCTCGTCCGCCGGACCGGGCCGGAGCGCGACCTCCTCGAGGGCGAGGACGTCCGCGTCGAGCTCGAGGTGGAGCCCGCCTCCGCCGTCCCGCCGCCGACGCTGGTCGCGCACGAGATGCTCGGCCGCCTCGGCGAGCGCCGCGTCGAGCTCGAGCGCCGCGGCCACCGCCGCTTCGCCGGCGGCTACGAGCTCCTGCGCGTGCCGCGCGGCCGCTACGCGTTCGAGCGCGTGCGCCTCTCGGCCGAGGATCCGTTCGGGCTCGCGCGGACGGAGATCGTCCAGGCCGGCGCGCAGGCGCTCGTCGTCTACCCGCGGCTCGTCGCGCTCGACCGGCTCTTCTCCGAGGGCGGCGCGCACGCGCAGGAGGGGCGCCGTCTCCTCCTGCGCCGGCCGACCGGGTTCGAGCTGCACAGCGTGCGCGAGTACGAGCAGGGCGAGTCGCTCCGCAAGGTGCACTGGCGCTCGACGGCGCACCGCGGGCAGCTGATGGTGAAGGAGCTCGAGGACGCGCCGCGCGACGAGGTCGTCGTGCTCCTCGACGGCAACGAGCCGCGGACGTTCGACGTCGCGGTGCGCGCGGCGGGCTCGATCCTGCTCGCGCACGTGAAGCGGAAGCGCCGCTGCGTCCTCGTCGTCAACTCGGCCGCGCGCGAGGAGCAGGCGATCGGGACCGAGGCGGGCGACTGGCCGCGCGCGCTCGAGACACTCGCCGCCGCGGAGCCGACCGCACGCACGCCGGCGTTCGCGCTGCTCGAGTCGGCGGGAAGCGCGGTCGCGCGCTCGCTCGAGCTCGTCGTCGTCACCTCGCAGGTCGACGCCCCGCTCGTCGACCGGCTCGTGCAGCGCGCGCTCTCGCGGCGCGGCGTCTCGGTCGTCTACGTCGAGCCTGCGCGCGCGCCGCAGCCGGGGCTGCTGCGGCTGCAGGCGGCGGGGATCGCGGTCGCGGTCGTGCGGCCGGGCGACGACCTCGCGTCGGCGCTGTCCGCGCGGGCGACGAGGGCGGCCGCCGGTGCGTAGGACGCTCGCCGTCTCGATCGTGCCCGCGGTCGTGATCGCGGCGAGCTGGTTGAGGCTCGAGCGGCCGCACGACATGACGTGGCGCGTCGTCGCGATCGTCGCCGTCGCGCTCGCGCCCGCGCTCGTCCGGCCGCTCCGGTGGCGCGCGGCCGCGGTCGTCGTCGCGTTCGCCGTCGCGGCGCGGATCGCGTTCGCCGTCTCGTTCCGGCACGAGATCTTCGGGCCGCTCGGCTCGCGCTTCTCGAACGGGTTCCTCGACTACTACGACGTCCACGTGCCGTTCGACCCGCGCGTGCACGCCGACATGCGCGGCGTGCTGCTCGGCGCGATCTTCGGCTTCGTGCTCGCGCTCGGGCTCGCGGTCGCCGCGCGTCGCGCGGTGCTCGCGTCGCTCGTCGTCGTCCTCGGCGCGGGGTGGGCCGCGACGCTCGTCGGCGACGCGGGCGCGCTCGCAGCCGGCGTTGCGATCCTCGTCGCGGTCCTCGTGATCCTCGCGGGCCTGACGACGCGCCGGGTCCCGCGCGCGACGCTGCCCGCGGCGGCCGCGCTCGCGCTCCTCGCGCTCCTCGCGTCGAGCTCCCCCGCGGTCGCGAAGCGCGAGCTCGTCCACTGGCAGACGTGGGACATCTCGGGCGTTTCTGCGGCGCCGGTCAGCGTCTCGTACATCTGGAACGGCCAGTACGAGGGGATCACCTGGGCGCCGAAGCGGACGACGGTGCTCGAGGTCAAGGCGCCCGCGCGGTCGCTCTACTGGCGCGCCGCGCTCCTCGACGACTTCGCCGCGGACCGCTGGCTGCAGGGCGCGCCGCGCGCGGGCGACTCGCTCGAGCCGGCGGCGTCGCGCGTGCGGAAGAACCTCGTGCGCCAGGACGTGACGGTGAAGGCGCTCGCGGACACGCGCCTCGTCGGCGGCGGCATCCCCGTCGCGTTCGAGGCAGGTTCCGCGCCGCTCGTGCGCCCGGAGCCCGGTCTCGCGTACCTCGCGTCGGGGCTCACGCGCAACTTCGAGTACACGGTGCTGAGCTACGCGCCCGCGCCGACGCCCGCGCAGCTCGGCCGCTCGGAGCCCGTGTATCCGCGCGCGCTCACCGCGCCCGGCGGCTTCCTCGACGTGTGGCCCGGCGCGACCGCGCCGCCGTTCGGCACGCCGTCGCGCCAGAAGAGGATCGACGAGCTCGTCGACTCGAATCCGGACGTCCTCCGCTACACGCGGCTCGCGCAGATCGCGACCGCCGTCGCAGGCCGGGCGCGGACGCCGTACGCGGCGACGATCGACCTCGAGTCGTGGTTCCGCACGCGCGGCGGGTTCACGTACACGGACCACCCGGCGGTCTTCTCGGCCGCGCCGCTCGTCGGCTTCGTCGCTGAGACGCGCGAGGGCTACTGCCAGTACTTCGCCGGCGCGATGGCGCTGATGCTGCGCTACCTCGGCGTGCCGGCGCGCGTCGCGGTCGGATTCTCGAGCGGGACGTACGACGCGAAGTCCGGGACGTGGACCGTGACCGACCACGACGCGCACGCATGGGTCGAGGCGTGGTTCCGCGGGTACGGCTGGCTCCCGTTCGACCCGACGCCGTCGGACGGGCGCCCGGAGCGCGGCGAGCTGAGCGCGGCGTACTCCGCCGCGTCGCGCGGCTTCGACCTGCGCCGCGCCGGCGGCACGCCGGCCGGCGCGGGCGCCGCGGTCCCGGCGCAGTCGGCGCACCGCCACGGCGAGACGAGCCCGGCGCCGAGCGCGGGCGCGGGCGGCGCCGGTTCCGTCGCGAACGCCGCGTCGCCGCGCACGAACATCGTCACGCTGATCCTCCTCGTGCTCGCGG
>Ga0335079_10006913_pt1 | contig 12951 bp, 15 predicted proteins | sample Lox_Sample_33_FD_206719 | JGI IMG/M metagenome (GOLD analysis project Ga0335079, IMG submission 206719) | Soil microbial communities from Loxahatchee National Wildlife Refuge, Florida, United States - Lox_Sample_3.3 | ecosystem: Environmental > Terrestrial > Soil > Wetlands | place: USA... | reverse complement strand
GGCCTGGGCACCAACAACGAGATGTTCCACAAGTGGTGGCAGGGCAGCTGGGGCCCGTCCCAGACCGGCTGGGAACCCCTCGGCGGGGTCTTCAACAGCGCGCCGTCCGTGGCGGCCTGGGCAGCGAACCGGCTGGACATCTTCGGCCTGGGCACCAACAACGAGATGTTCCACAAGTGGTGGCAGGGCAGCTGGGGCCCGTCCCAGACCGGCTGGGAACCCCTCGGCGGGGTCTTCAACGCGGGGTAACCGCCCCGGCCCTGTTCCGCTGACGCAGTTCCACGGGCACACAGCCCGGTGCCGACGGGTCCGAGCCCGTCGGCACCGGGGCGTTCCGTTCATGTGGCCCGCTGACGTCCCGGCATCAGCCTGGTCAGCGCGGCCACCAGCAGGAGCAGGATGCCCATCTGGAGCACGCTGCGCTCGAAGGCCAGGCCGTAGCCGTGGCCGAGGGCGCCGAAGAACAGCACGCCGGTGACGGCCACCCCGACCGAGTTGCCGACCTGCTGGGCGGTTGACAGCGCCCCGGACACCGAGCCGGCGGTGGCCGGGTCGGCGTGGCCGAGCACCGTGGTGGTCAGCGGGGTGATGCACAGCCCCTGGCCCGCGCCGAGCAGCACCAGGCCGGGAAAGAGCCAGGCCACCGTGCCCCCGTGGGCGGTGGCCAGGTAGAGGGCGCCGTTCGCGGCCGCAGCGAGCGCGGCGCCGGCGGCGATCACGTTCCGGCCGAAGCGCATGGTCAGCGCCGGCGCCTGGAACGAGGTGATCAGGTAGCCGCCCGCCAGGAAGGCGAACACCGCGCCGGCCGCCAGCGGGGACAGCCCGCGGCCCTGCTGCAGGTACAGGCCGAGCACGAGGTAGCTAGCGGCCTGCTGGCACCAGAACACCGTCTGGGTGATCAGCCCGGCCCGCAGCGGCCAGGAGGCGAACACCCGCGGGTTGAGCAGCGGCACCCCGCCGCGGTCGGCCTTGCGCCGCTGGTGGGCGACGAACGCGATCGCGAGCGGGACGGCGGAGCCGAGCGCGATCCAGGACCAGGCCGGCCAGCCCTCCTGCCGCCCGTCGACCAGCGGCAGCACGATCGCTACCAGGCAGGCCGTGATCAGGGCGACGCCGGCCAGGTCGAACCGGGAGCGCTGGTCGGCCCGCGACTCAGGCACCAGGCGGCGGCAGGCCAGCAGCGCGGCCACGCCGAGCGGCACGTTGATCCAGAAGATCGCCCGCCAGCCCATCCCGGCCAGGTCGGCACGGATGAGGATGCCGCCGATGAGCTGGCCGGAGACGGCGGCCAGGCCCATGACCATCCCGTACACGCTGATCGCCCGCACCCGGGCCGGGCCGCTGTAGGCCACGCCCAGGATCGACAAGATGTTGGGGGCCATCAGCGCGGCGCCGAAGCCCTGGAGTATCCGGGCGGTCACCAGGACGGCCGGATCGGGTGCCAAGGCGCACGCCGCCGAGGTGAGAACGAAGACCATCATCCCGATGGCGAACACCCGGCGGCGGCCGAACTGGTCGCCGAGCCGGCCGCCGGTAACCAGCAGGACGGCCGTGCTGATGGCGTAGCCGGCCACGATCCACTCGATGGCACCCTCCCCGGCCCGCAGGCCCTGCTGAATCGCCGGGAGCGCCACGTTGACGATGAAGAAGTCCAGGACGAACATGAACGTCCCGATCATGAGCACGGCCAGCGCGGACCAGGACCGGCCGGGAGGGGACTGGACAGGACCCGGGAGGGTGCGTGTTGCGGTCATGCCCCGAGCCTGCGGGCTCCCCTAACGGGAGAGTCAAGCGGTCTGGAAGACCGGCCAGCAGATCTCGGTGCGATGCCGGGACAGGTCGGGTTCGGTGAACGGGACCAGGTAATACTCGCGGATCGGGCCCTCGATGCCGATGGCCCGTTCGGCGACGATCGTACCCAGCGCACCGTAGGTCTGGTCGGAGTCGGCCGGCGACCCGCCGTGCAGCATCACCGCGGCTTCCACGCCGGGGATGGTCGTGATCTCAGCCCGCCCGCCGTAGGCAACGGGGCCGTGGACCGGGACGAATGCGGTCAGTTCGGCCTCGTGGAGCTCGAAGAACCCGGCCGGGAACAGCGCCCCGCCGGGGCCGGCCGGGGTCAGGCCGGCCTGCTCGATCCGGCCGTAGATCTCGCCGAAGACATCGGTGCCCCAGGCCCAGGCCTGCTGGACGGTTACCGTGCCCCGAACGGCCAGGGCGCGTGCGGCCGGGATCGAGCGGAACTCGACCTCCGGGCGGACCGCTGGCGCCTCGAGCAGCGCCCGCAGGCTGGACACGCTCATCTGCAGCTCGGCCAGCCTGGATTCCATCGCGGTCAGGTGGGCGATGATCTCCTTGGTCCTGGTCTCTACGTCCGGTGCGGTCAGCACGGCCCGGACCTGGTCCAGCGGCATGTCCAGGTCACGGAACCGGCGGATGACCTGGGCCACCGGGACCTGGCCGGTGTCGTAGAACCGGTAGCCGCTCGACGGGTCGATCCTGGCGGGCTCGAGCAGCCCCTGGTCATGGTAGAAGCGCAGGGCCTTGACGCTGAGATGCGTCATGCGGGAGAAGTCGCCGATCGGCACGAGAACGCTCATCACCACAGGATTACCCTTCAGCCGGGATGCCGACGGCGTGATCGTCAACCCTCCCGTAACAGGAGGGTCAAGGGGACCGGGAGCGGGCGGGGCGGGACCGGGGCGGAGTGCACGATCGACGTCGTGGTGCGACCGTGCGGCGTGAACAGGTCGAGGATCGGCTCGAGGTCATCGATGGACCGCAGGTAGACCTTCATGAAGTAGCAGTCCTCGCCGGTGACCCGGTAGCACTCGGTGACGTTCGGGACCTCCTCGGCGATGCCGGGGATCAGCCGCAGTCCCCCGCCGACCGGGCTGATCCGCACGATGGCGAACAGCGTGTAGCCAAGCGCCCGCGGGTCGACCTCGGCCCGGTAGGTCAGCGTGCCGCTCTCCTCGAGGCGGCGTAGCCGGTCCGCGACGGCGGGGCCGGACAGGCCGATCCGCCGGGCCAGCTCGGCCACCCGCAGCCGGGGCGCGGACTGCAACTCCGCGACGATCCGCTGATCGATGGCGTCCATCGGCGCTTCTGGCATTTCGAAGGCCTGACGGACAAAATTTCTTTGTTTCAACGGCATTTCCATGCTTACTCCCGCATGTTGGCCATTCTCATCGCATTGTTAGCTTCATATGCTAACTGTCCATGTCAGGCGATCCGCAACCGGCCGGGCTCGGGGGGCTCGGGGGGCTCGGGGGGGTGCCGCCGCAGGCGTTCTTCGGCGTCAGCGCGGTCTTCCACTACCTGGGCCCGTCGCTGGCGGTGCTGCTGTTCGCCCGGCTGGACGTGCTCGGGGTGGCGTGGCTCCGGGTGGCCAGCGCGGCCGCGGTATTCGCGCTCTGGCGGCGGCCATGGCGGCTGGCCCGCGGGCTGAGCCCGGAAGGCCGCCGCACGCTACTGGCCCTGGGCGCCGTGCTGGCCGTGATGAACACGGCGTTCTACCTCGCGGTGGACCGGCTGCCGCTGTCCACGGTGGGCGCGATCGAGTTCCTCGGCACCGTGATCCTGGCCGCCACCGGGGCGCGGACCCCGCGTAACGCCGCGGCCCTCATCCTCACCACGGCGGGTGTGGCCGCCATCACCGCGATCCGCGTCACCGGGCAGCCGCTCGGGTTCGTCTTCGCCTTCGCGAACTGCGTGCTGTTCATGCTGTACATCGTGCTCGGTCACCGGATCGCCAGCGAAGGCGGCGATGGCGCGATCGACCGCCTGGGGACGGCCATGCTCATCGCGGCGGTGGTCGCGACGCCGTGGGGCCTGGGCGGCGCGCTGCCCGCGTTCGGCCATCCGGTGCTGCTACTGGCCGGGGCCGGGGTCGGCGTGTGCTCGTCGGTCATCCCCTACGTCACCGACCAGCTGGCCATGGCCCGGCTGTCCCGGGCCACGTTCGCCCTCATGCTGGCCCTGCTGCCGGTGTTCGCCGCCGTCATCGGCGCGATCGTGCTGCGCCAGCTGCCTACCGTCCAGGACGTCGCGGGGATCACCCTGGTAGTACTCGGCGTCGCCCTTCATTCCGAACAACGAGAGGAATAACCGTGGACTACGTACGGCTGGGATCGGCCGGACTGCAGGTCTCCCGGATCTGCCTGGGCATGATGAGCTACGGCAGTCAGGCCGAACGGGCCTGGCACCTCGATGAGCCAGCGGCCGAGCCGATCGTCAAGGCGGCCGTCGACGGCGGCATCACGTTCTTCGACACCGCGGACACGTACTCCGACGGCGTGACCGAGCAGATCACCGGCCGCCTGCTCAGCAGGCTCTTCGATCACCGTGACGACTACGTGCTGGCCACCAAGGTCTTCTTCCCGATGGGCCCGGGCCGCAACGACCGGGGCCTGTCCCGCAAGCACATACTGGCCGCGATCGACGCGTCGCTGCGGCGGCTCGGCACCGACTACGTGGACCTGTACCAGATCCACCGGTGGGACTACGAGACACCGGTCGAGGAGACCATGGAGGCGCTGCACGACGTGGTCAAGGCGGGCAAGGCCCGGTACATCGGCGCGAGCAGCATGTTCGCCTGGCAGTTCGCCAAGGCTCAGCACGTGGCCGAACGCAACGGCTGGACCAGGTTCGTCTCCATGCAGAACCACTACAACCTGATGTACCGGGAGGAGGAGCGGGAGATGCTCCCGCTCTGCGGCGACCAGGGCATCGGCGTGCTGCCGTACAGTCCGCTGGCCCGCGGCATGCTGGCCGGCAACCGGAACCGCCAGGGCGAGCGCCGCACGGTCCGGGCCGGTGACGACCCGCTGGCGGACGAGCGGTACAACGCCGACGCCGACTTCGACGTGGTGGACCGGCTGGCGCAGGTCGCGGCCGAACGCGGCGCTCCCCCGGCCCAGGTCGCGCTGGCCTGGCTGCTCGGCCGGCCGGGCGTGACCGCGCCCATCGCCGGCGCGACGAAGCTCGGCCACATCAGCGACGCGGTGGCGGCCGTCGAGCTCACCCTGACCGAGGAGGAGGTGGCCCGGCTGGAGGAGCCGTACGTCCCGCACCCGGTGCTCGCGCACCGCTAGGACCTGGATAGCCTGCCAGGGTGGTGGCGGATCGCGAGACGCGCAGGCTGTCCTTCGGATCGGTAGCGACCGACTACGACCGTTACCGGCCTCCCCCGCCGCCGCAGGCGCTGGACTGGCTGATCCCGCCCGGGGCGCAGGCCATCCTCGACCTGGCCGCCGGGACCGGCGTCGTGACCAGGGAGCTCATCGGACGGGCGGCGCGGGTGGTCGCGGTCGAGCCGGACGAGCGGATGCGCGCCGTGCTGGCGGCCAGCTGCCCGCAGGCCGAGGTGCTGGCCGGGCGGGCGAGGACATCCCGCTGCCCGCCGCGTCCGTGGACGCCGTGGTGATCTCGGCCGCCTGGCACTGGCTCGATCCCGGGCGGGCCGTGCCGGAGATCACCCGGGTGCTGCGCCCCGGCGGCCGACCGGCCCGCGGACGGCGGCCGCCGGCACCGCGAGGTGGTGTTCCCGCCGGGCACCCCGTTGTCGCCGCCCGGGCAACGCTCGGTGGAGTTCTCGGTGCCGATGACCAAGGACCAGCTGGTCGGCCTGCTCGGCACCTACAGCGGGATCATCACGCTGGGGGCGGACCAGCGGGCCGAATTCTCCCGCCGGGTCCGCGCCTTCCTCGACCGCCAGCCGTGGGACCGGGTTGACCTGCCGCTGATCTGCCGCTGCCTGCGCAGCACGCGCCTCCCCGGTGATGCGATCATGGGCGGATGACGGCATGGCGGGACGTCGAACAGGCAGGGCCGGAGTTCGCGCAGCGGGTACGGGCGCTGTTCGACGCTCACCGGCATAAGACGATTGCCACCGTGCGAGCCGACGGGTCACCGCGGATCTCCGGGATCGAGGCGGCCTTCGAGGATGGTGAGCTGGTGTTCGGCTCGATGGCGAACGCCCGCAAGGGGGCGGATCTGCGCCGGGATCCGCGGTTCGCCCTGCACAGCGCCACGGTCGACCCGGTCGAGGGCGCCGAGGCGCAGTGGCCGGGCGAGGCGAAGATCTCCGGCCGGGCGATGGCGGCCGGGCCGATCACCGGAGGACCGGACGGCGACCGTTTCCAGGCCGACATCGCCGAGGTCGTGCATACCCACCTCAACGCGGCGGCCACGATGCTCGTCGTGGAGTGGTGGACGCCCGCGCACGGGCTGCGCAGGACCGAACGCGAGTGACGGTGCTACGGGGTGCTCGTGTCCCGCAGGCCGCGGTCGATGAAGCGGATCATCCAGTCGAAGCTCTGGTCCGGGTCGGCGTCCCACTGGAAGCCCCGGGAGGCCTCCAGCATGGCGAACCCGTGGATGGTGCTGCGGATGGTCCGCAGGGCATGATCCATCTCGTCCTCGCCGATGCCGTATCCGCGCAGGACGGCGGATATCGAGCCGATGACGCGGGTGCTCGCGGCCTGCAGCGGGTCGTCCGGGCCGGTGGGCTCGATGCCCACCGTGGCCGTGTAGCGGCCTGGGTGCCCGGTCACGTAGTCGCGGACCGCGGTGAGCAGCGCGGCCAGCGCGTCGAAGCCGGCCCGCCCCTGCACCGCGTCGCGGATCACCTCGCCGAGTTCGGTCATGGCGAGGGTGGCGACCCGGTGCTGCAGGTCGGCCAGGCCGCCGACGTGCTTGTACAGGGACGGCGTGCGGACGCCGAGCCGGTCGGCGAGCAGGGCCATGGTGAGGCCCGCGTATCCGGTCTCGTCGGCCAGCCCGGCGGCCGCGGCGACGACATCGCCGCCGTTCAGCCCCGCTCTAGGCACCCGCGTGCTCCTTGAGGAACGGGATCACCAGCGTGGCGACCTCGTCCGGGGACTGCGCGTGCGGGTAGTGCCCGGCCCCGTTGACCATCGCGACCGTGCCCAGCCCGGGCGGCATGGCAGCGACGATGGCGTCGCCCTCGGCCCTGGGGTCGGCGAAGTCGGGGTCGAGCGTGCCCATCACCACCAGGGCCGCGCACGTGATGTTGGGCAGCTGCGCGCCGGCGTCGGCGGGCGTGGACTTGCCGGTCTTCATGAACTCGGCCATCCGGCCGGGCTCACGCAGCTTGGCCGCCAGCGCGGCCATGTACTCGGCGTAGTCGGCGGGCTTGGCCGGATAGGCCACGTCGAGGTAGCGCATCCACAGGCCCAGGTTCTTGAGCAGCTGCGTGCCCACCAGCCGGGTGATGCCCTGCCGGTACCGCCGGATCCGCAGCAGGCCGCTCAGGCTGATCTTCTGCGTCTTGGTGAACGGGTTGATCTCGACGATGCCGCTGACCAGCTCCGGCTCCATGGCCGCGGCGATGGTGGCGGCCCCGCCCGAGATCGAGTGCCCGACGATGACGGCGGGTCCGCCCAGGTGGCGGATCAGCGCGAGCAGGTCGCCCGCGATGTCGGTGCGGGTGATGGCGGCCTTGCCGGTGACCGACGTCCAGCCCATGCTGGACTCCCCGTGCCCGCGCAGGTCCGCGTTGGCCACCCGGTATCCGGCCTGCGCCAGCTTCGGCGCCAGGAACCGGTACGCCTGCCGACGGTCCCCGATACCGTGCGACAGAACCACCAGCGGGCCCTCGCCGGTCACGTCGTACGCGATCTTGCCGCCCGCCAGCTCGAGGAACTCGGTCATGTCAGCCTCCGTAGCTAAGTAAGTTAGCTATAAGGCTAATCTAATTAGCCAATGCTGTCAAGCGGCGTAACGCGGCTATCGCCCGTCTTGGAGCTGCGGTTTCCCCCCCAGGTAGCGGAGCACGGCCAGCACGCGGCGGTTGTCGCTCTCGTCCGGCGGCAGGCCGAGCTTGGTGAAGATGCTGGCCACGTGCTTCTCCACCGCTCCGCCCGAGACCACGAGCTCGGCCGCGATCCCGGCGTTCGACCTGCCCTCGGCCATCAGCGCCAGAACCTGGCGCTCCCGCGGGGTCAGCGTGACCAGGCCGCCGCGCTGCCTGCTGGCCCGGAACAGCTGGCTGACCACCTCCGGGTCCAGCGCGGTTCCGCCGTCGGCCACCCGCTGCAGCGCCGCGGTGAACTCGGCCACGTTGGCGACCCGGTCCTTGAGCAGGTAGCCCACCCCGGCCGCGCCGCCCTCGAGCAGCTGGGCGCTGTAGGAAGTCTCGATGTACTGGGAGAACACCAGGACGCCGGTGCGGGGAAAGTCATGCCGCAGCTTCAGCGCGGCCCGCAGTCCCTCGTCGCTGTGCGTCGGCGGCATCCGGATGTCGACCACGGCCACGTCCGGGCGATGCTCGGCCACCGCGGCCAGCAGCGCGTCCCCGTCGGGCACCGCGGCGCAGATCGCGTGCCCGCGGTCCTCGAGCAGCCGGGTCAGCCCCTCCCGCAGCAGCGCGGCATCCTCGGCGATCACCACCCGCATCTAAACCGCTCCCTTCAGGCCTTCATCGGCAGCACGACGGTCACCACGGTGGGGCCGCCGGACGGGCTGGACACGTCGACCCGCCCGTCCACGGTGGAGACGCGCTGCACCAGTCCGGAGAGCCCGCTGCCGCGGGTCACGTCCGCGCCGCCGATGCCGTCGTCGCTGACGTCGAGGCGGAGCACCCCGGCCCGTTCGGTACTGATGTTGATCGTGATCTGGTTGGCAAAGCTGTGCTTGGTCGCATTGGCGATCAGCTCGGCCGCGCAGAAGTAAGCAATGGTCTCGATGGCCGGCGCGGGCCGCTGGCCGATGCTGGCCGTGACCGAGGCCGGGATGGCGCTGCTGGCGGCCAGGCTGTCCAGCGCACTGGCCAGGCCGTTGTCCAGCACCGGCGGGTGGATCCCGCGGGCCAGGTCACGCAGGTCGGCCAGGGCGTCCACCGCATTGCGGTGCGCCGCGTCGATCAGCTCGCGGACCGTCGCGTCGTCGTCATCCAGCTTCTCCCGGGCCATGCCCAGGTTCATGGCCAGGGCGGCCAGCCGCATCTGGGCGCCGTCGTGCAGGTCCCGCTCGACCCGGCGCAGCGCCGCGGCCGAATCCTCCACCGCCAGCGTCCTGGTCCGTTCCAGCTCGCTGACCCGCTCGGCCATGGTGCTCGGCCCGAGCAGGCCGCGGACCAGCGCGTGATCCGCCGTGCTGATCCCGCGGGCCAGCCACGCCGCGATGACCACGCAGAGCGCGCCGGCCAGGGCCGCGAGGTAGGTTGCGGGCCAGCTGGAAATGGAGAGACTTCCGATGAACGGGAGCGGAACGACCGCCACCAGCGGCGACAGGCTCGTCCCGCCGGGGTGGTTGCGGAACAGCAGCCAGTCGACCGGATAGGTGATGTCGATCAGGCCGAAGACGGTGAGCGTGATTGCGTACAGCTGCACCCCGGCGACCGGCAGCTTGATCAGGCTGTACCAGACGCCCCGCCAGGCGGCCCGGTCCCGCAGCCGCCGGTCCAGGCGGCCGAGCACGCCCGTGCCCGGCTGGAACCGGGGCGGAGCCTCGACCTGCTGTCCGAGCAGCCGGCTGCTCAGCCGACGGTGCAGCGAGCCGAGCCGCCGGGACACCCGCAGCGCCACGGTGAGCAGCAGCAGGCCGACAACGGTGCCGATGACCGAGGCCGACACGGTGAAGCCGGACGTCAGCAGCACGACGGTGACGACGAAGCCGGCCACCCCGGCCAGCCCGCCGGTCAGGCAGTACAGCAGTTCGCGATGGGTCCGGCGGGTGAGCGGGGCACCGAAGACGATGCCCGCCACCCGCCGGAACTCCTCTTCCATACAGCTATTGTCCTCCGCTGGCGGTCTCAGTTCACGCGTCGCGGCGAGCCAGCGCCCAGGTGCCGAGGGCGAGCGCGACCACCGCGTACAGGCACAGCACGCCGAACCCCGCGCCGGGCGACAGCGTGTGCGACTGCGGCTTGACCGCGGTCAGCGAGTTCTCCGCGATCAGCATGGGCATGAACTGGCCGACCGAGTTCTGGATCGATGTGCCCAGCGGCAGCAGGATGAGCGGGAGCACGAACAAGATCCCGACCACGGCCGAGATCGCGCCCGCCGTGTGCCTGATGACGGCGCCCAGGCCGAGAGCCATGAGCGCGATCAGGGCGGGGTAAGCGCCGGCCATCAGCACCGCGCGCAGCACGCCCGGCTGGCCGAGGGTGGCGTGCGGGGCCGGGGACCTCAGCACGAGCTCGCCCGCGGCGAACGCGGCGAACGCGAAGATCTCCCCCACGACCAGCGCGACCGCGCCGAGCACGGCCGCCTTGGCCGCGAGCAGCAGCGGACGGCGTGGCACGGCGGCCAGCGTGGCGCGGATCATCCCGGTGGAAAACTCGGTGGTGATGACGAGGGCGCCCAGGACGCCGAGGGCGAGCTGGCCGATCGAGAGCCCGGCGAAGCTCATCTCGGTCGGGTCGAAGGACGCCCGGTCCTGGGCGGACATCGTGGCCCAGCGCTGATGGATCATGACCAGGATGGCCAGGCCGATCATGCCGGCCGCAAAGACGAGCAGAGTCCACGACGTGGACCGGACGCTGCGCAGCTTCAGCCACTCCATCCGGGCCACGGAGCGGAAGCCGTAGCCACCGCCTGCGGTCTGGGTCGCGCTGCGGGTCAGTGTGGCGGTGGTCATGAGAGGTTCCCCTGATAGGCGAGGTTGCTGGCGGAGTAGTCGGTGCTGCCCTCGGTGAGCGCGAAGAACGCCTCCTCGAGGGAGTTGCTGCGGGCGGATAGCTCGGCCACCGTGGTCTGCGCGAGCAGGCGGCCCTGGCCGATGACCACGAGGCGGTCGGCGGTCTGCGCGACCTCGCTGATCAGGTGGCTGGAGATGAGCACGGTCCGGCCCTGGACGGCCAGGTTCTTCAGCAGGTTGCGGATCCACCGGATACCTTCCGGGTCCAGTCCGTTGACCGGTTCGTCCAGCAGCAGCACCGCCGGGTCGCCGAGCAGCGCGGCGGCGATGCCGAGCCGCTGGGACATGCCGAGGGAAAACTTGCCCGCGCGCCGGTCGGCGGCCTTGTCCAGCCCGGTGATCTCGAGCACTTCGCCGACCCGCCTCGTCGGGATCGAGTTGCTCACCGCCAGTGCGCTCAGGTGCGCCCGCGCGGTGCGCCCGGGGTGAAAGGCCTTGGCCTCCAGCAGCGCGCCGACCTCGCGCAGCGGACTGCGCAGGTCGCGGTAGCTCTTCCCGCCGACCCGCACCGAGCCGGCGTCCGGCCGGTCCAGGCCGAGCATCATCCGCATCGTGGTGGACTTTCCCGCGCCGTTCGGCCCGAGGAAGCCCGTCACCGTGCCCGGCCTGACGTCGAAGGTGAGATGGTCCACGGCGATGGTGGAGCCGTAGCGCTTGACCAGGCCGCGTGCCTCGATCATGAGAAATCCTCCGTTACCGTCGGAGCGTGCCCGGCCCCCGCGTACTGGCGGGCACGCTCGCTGCTAGGTCAGCAATGCGTCTGGTACTCACGCTATGAATCAGCCACCCCCTCGGAGAACACAGCCAACACCCCTCTTGGGGGTGGGGTTTCCCCCCGTACGGGATCATCGGGGGATGAAGGTGATCGTCGCGGGGGCGGGTATCGGCGGGCTCTCGGCGGCGCTCTCGCTGCACGCCGCCGGGATCGAAGCGCTCGTGATCGACTCGGCGGCCGCGCTGCGGCCGCTGGGCGTGGGGATCAACCTGATGCCGCACGCGGTGCGCGAGCTGACCGAGCTCGGCCTCGGCGGCGAACTCGAGGCGACCGGCATTCCCACCGCGGAGATGGTCCACTTCGACCGGCACGGCAACCGGATCTGGGGCTTCGCCAGCGGCCGGAACATCGGCTACCGCTGGCCCCAGTACTCCATTCACCGGGGCGAGCTGCAGATGATCCTGCTCGGCGCGGTGCGGCAGCGGCTCGGACCGGGCGCGGTGCGCACCGGGACCGCGTTCGCCTCGTTCGCCGAATCCCCGGCCGGGGTCGTCGTCCGCGTCCGCGACAGGCCGGGCGGGACGCTCTCGGAGCTGCGCGGCGACGTGCTGGTCGGAGCCGACGGGCTGTACTCGCAGGTCCGCGCCCAGCTGCATCCGGGCGAGCCGCCGCCGCGCTGGGGCGGCGTCATGATGTGGCGCGGCATGATGGAGGGCACGCCGTTCCTGACCGGCCGGACCGTCGCGGTGGCGGGCACCAACGCGGCGCTGAAGTTCGTCGCCTACCCCATCTCGCGGCAGGCCGAGCGGCGGGGCCGGGCGCTGCTCAACTGGGTGGCCGAGGTCAAGCTGCCGGGACGGGTCCCGGGGGAGGGCGCGGACTGGAACCGGGCCGACTGGAACCGGCAGGGGCGGCCCGACGACGTGCTGCCATGGTTCGCCGACTGGAAGTTCGGCTGGCTGGACGTACCCGCGCTGATCACCGGGGCACCGCGGATCCTGGAGTACCCGATGGTGGACCGCGATCCGCTGCCGTCCTGGGGGTCGGAGCCGTCCCGGGGGTCATCGGGGCCCGGCCGGGTCACCCTGCTTGGCGACGCGGCCCACCCGATGTACCCGATCGGGGCCAACGGCGGCTCTCAGGCCGTGCTGGACGCCCGCGTGCTCGCCTGGTCGCTGGCCCGCGCCCTAACATCGTCGGGCAGCCCGGCCGAGGGCCTGGCCGCCTACGAGAGCGCCCGCCGGGAAACCGTCAACGCCATCGTGCTGGCCTGCCGCGACATGCCGGCCGACCGGCTGCTGCAGACGGTGAGCACCCGGGCACCTGACGGCTTCGAGCGGATCGAGGACGTGCTGAGCACGGCCGAGCTGGCCGCGTTCGACCAGGCCTACCGGTCGACGACGCTACCCGACGTGGCCGCGCTCAACTCCCGCCCGTCGCTGAGCATTACCCGTCGCTGACTGCTACCAGCGGTAGGTCGTCGCGTACGAGTGGCGGCGGATCGCCTCGGTGTCCTCGGGCGGCTCGTAGATCGACTGAACCGCGACGCGGCCGGGTCCCCACAGCCTGAC
>Ga0335079_10006911_pt1 | contig 12957 bp, 10 predicted proteins | sample Lox_Sample_33_FD_206719 | JGI IMG/M metagenome (GOLD analysis project Ga0335079, IMG submission 206719) | Soil microbial communities from Loxahatchee National Wildlife Refuge, Florida, United States - Lox_Sample_3.3 | ecosystem: Environmental > Terrestrial > Soil > Wetlands | place: USA... | reverse complement strand
AACTCAATCCTGCGCGGGTGTGGACGAAACAACAACTCGAAAAGACGCCCGCAAAATGAAACGCGTTTTCGCCGGCGCGGCGATCCTGGCGATCTCGCTACTCCACTTTTTTCAATTTCCCGGTCACACCTGGCTGCAATCCGACACCCAGATTTACGCGCCCATCCTGGAGCATCTGTGGGATCCGACGGTGCTTGGAAAAGATCTGATCGTGGAGCATCCGCACGTGGCCTTCACGCTCTATGACGAGACCGCCATTGCGCTGCGCAAGGCGACCGGCCTCGATTTTCGTCTGGTGCTCGAAGGCGAGCAGTTCGTCTTCCGCGCTTTGGGAATTTGGGGCGTCTACCTGATCGTGACTGCGCTAGGTCTTTCGGATCTTCTGGCGCTGCTCGTAGCCGCGGTCTTCTCGCTAGGCGCGTTCATCACGGGGCCGGCTGTTGTGATCTATGAATACGAGCCGGTGCCGCGAGGATTCGCCGTCCCGCTGGTTTTTCTGGCTATCGGACTTCTGGCGCACGATCGATTCTTAGGCGCGGCTCTGGCTGCATCGATCGCGTTCGTCATGCATCCGCCGAGCGTGGTTCCCTTCCTGGTGGTGTATCTCTGGCTGGCGATTCGGCCCCCAAGCGCGGCGGCGCGGCGGCAAAGAATAGCAGCCCTGGCGGTGCTGGTTGGGGCGGCACTGATTCTGCTGATTGCCTCGCGATTTCAGGATGGCGGCAGCACGGCGTTCTTCTCGCGGCTCGATCCGCATCAAGCCGAACTGCAGCGCATGCGCGCGTCGTATAGCTGGATCTCGATGTGGTGGAAAGACCGGCTCGCGCATTATCTGATTCTGTACGCCGCCACCGTTGTCGCATATTGGCGGATTAGAAAGAACGCGCCGCCAACGCTGCGAGCTCTCCTGATCGGCCTTCCGTTCATCGGCGTGATCAGCCTGCCGGTTTCCTACGTACTGCTGGAAAAGATGCAGTGGGCGCTGGTTCCGGAATTTCAGCCAGGGCGCGCGCTGCTGTTCGTCACCGCCTTCGCCATGATCCTGGGCGCTGTGGCGGCCTGCAAGGCCGTCGCCGGCAAACACTACGCCGAAGCCATCGCGTGGCTGGCGCTGGCTTATCTGCCGCCGGCCAACCGCCTGGTCGAGTGGCCCTCGTGGAACCGCGTGTTCGTGATCCTTACACTGGCCGTGCTTACGACGGTGGCGATTTGGACCGCTCAATCGGCCTCCCGATGGTCGAGCGCCGCTATCCTTGCCGCCATGCTGGCGCCGTTCTTTCTGATTCCGGCCTGGGGCCGCATGGAAAATTATCCACCGCTCCACACCGCCGAACTCTCGCAGCTTTCGGGGTGGGCGCGCACTGCTACGCCGAAGGAGGCGGTGTTTCTGTTTCCCGATGCCAAAGAGGATTTATACCCCGGCGTTTTTCGCGCCGAAGCGCTGCGTGCCGTCTATGTCGATTGGAAGGCCGGCGGGCAAGTCAACTTCTTCAAGGATCTCGGCGAAGAGTGGTGGTCACGCTGGCAACGGACCATGGCAGCGCCCTTCAATCCGGGTGCGATGACGTCTTACCGCGGGTTGGGCATTGATTATGTGGTTCTCCAAGCAAAGCACCGCTTGGCAGGGGTGACTCCGCTGTTCGAAAATCCAAGCTACGTGGCGTACAAAGCGCCATAATCTTAATGCCGTGAATTCGCGTTCATTCGCGGCCTGAATGACTTTACCGGATCGCCACGTTCGCCGTCGTGCTGAATGTGCCGATGTTCAACACCAACCGCACGGATGCGCCCGAGGCCACACCCGCCGGCAGTTGAGCGTTGATTTGCAGTGCGCCCGCGATAAAGTGAGGCGCCGCGCCGGCATACTGCAGGATCGCGTTCTTGCCACCTACCGCGACCGAGACCGGCAGCAAAGGCTTGGGCTGCACGTCCCCGGCGATCTTGCCGTCCACACCCGGCGGATTCGTCTGCCCTTCTCCGGTGGCATAGAGAACCAGAACGGAATTCTGCGTCGCCGGGTTCGAAGCGGAGTTGATGCTGTAGTCCTGATTGAGGACGATGAAAATACCCGGAGCAGCGGCGGCCACCGCCAATGTTTGCGGCGGACTGGTCGCCCCGTCGACATTGACCGTTAGGCGCGTGGACGTCTTGCCGGCGATTTCATAAGGCGCCACGAGATTGATCTGGCCGGCGCCCGCGTATAAGATCGGCGCAGCGGTGCTGTCGAAAGAGACCTTGGCGTCAGCGTTGAAGCCCGAACCAAAAATCGAGAGAATCTCGCCTGGCGACACAGCGCCCGATTGATAGCTGCCGGCGTTCTCGACGCTGTTGACAACCGGCGCAGCCGTCCCGCCGCCCGCCTGGCCTGAATCGGCCTGCACCATGAGGGAGGATTCGTCCACGGCCTCGAAATCCGACCCCTGAAGTTGCGACAAAGTGTGCAGGACGTCGTTGTCCCAGCGGTCATCGGGCGCGCCCGACAAGTACCACGAGGATCCGTTATCGGCGAGAATCATCCCGTACTTCTTCAGAGCCCGCAGGATCACCTGCACGGTCGGCGGGTACCCCGATATATCGACCGACGCCTTTAGCCGGAAACGCTGTCCCATGGGCGGAAAGTTCGTACCGCTCAAGTCGGAGGCTTCGTGCCGGCCCGGCCAGATGTAGGTGTCGCGAGTTTGCGGCACAGTGAAACGTATGGCGTGCAGAATCTCGCCCGCCGCCACTTCGTCGTAACGCATTAAGCCCGGAAAAATAGGCAAACCAGCGGCATCGGCCGAGGTCCATCCCGCCGGACGAAGCGCATTCGATTTCAGATCGAAGATTGCGCCAGATCCGGCATGCCAGCTTCCATCCGTTTGCGGATGGGCGTCGTAGAGTTCGTAGAGAATGCAGTTGTCCTGGTCGATCACCAGCACGTGACGGTCGCCGGTGCTGGACGGCCCGCCTTCTATGGGCGCGTTGGGAGGGACCGGATATCCGCCGTGATCGCTTTCATCGTTGTAGTCGAACGTGACGTTGACCTTCGGCTGCGAGCCGGGCACGGTGATGAACGGAATGCCGATGGGCGCGCCCTCATAGAGGCCGGAACCAAAATCCGGGTGCGCGGGCCTGGTGGCGCCGATGGTGGCGACGTACTGGGCCGAATTGGCGTCCACGGGAAGCTGGTCTACCGGCGCGTTCCAGACGTTATTGGCGGGAAACACGGCGCACGCATTGATTTTGGGCTGAGCTTGCGCTGCCGCCGTGAGCGACAGCACACTCAACATCGCGCATGCGGTCCGCCGAGTCATCCTACATGATATTTTACGGAACAACCCATGCAGGTTCATCTCTTGCGGCACGGCACGGCGGAGGACCTCAAGCCCGGCGGCTCCGACGCGGAGAGAAAATTGACGGCCGGGGGCCGCGAAGAAGTGCGCGGCGCCGCTGAATGCGCCCGCCGGGCGAGAGTCGCGCCCACGCTCATTCTGAGCAGCCCTTACGTGCGCGCCGTTGAAACCGCTGGCATCGCAGCGGAGGTGCTGGGGTACCGCGGCCGCATCACGCGAACCGATGTTCTCATTCCGTCGGCTTCCCCGCAGCCGGTCTGGAATGAGATCCGCAGCCGGCAGGATGAAATGCAGATTCTCCTCGCCGGGCATGAACCGCTTCTGAGCTTGTTAGCCGCTTATCTCCTCAGCACGCCGGTTCTGCAGATCGACATGCGCAAGGCCACGCTGATCCGCATCGATCTGGACCGCTTCGCGCCCGATCCGCGCGGCATCCTGAAATGGATGGCGCCGCCCGAAATCTGGACCGGTTAGCGTGCCTCCAGTTACGGCACTTGCGTGATCACGACGGTGCCGGCTTGAACGTGGCCAAGGTCCGCGGCAACGGTCAGAGGCTTTCCGGGTTCCACTTCGATATCACGCGTCCAGGGCGGCAGCCCGCTGGCCATCATCTGTACCGTGTACGTTCCGGGGCCAAGCCTGGTGGTCAGGGGTGTTCTACCAGCCGTCTGCCCCCATAGCGTCACCATGGCGCCGCGCGGCGTCGATGTAAAGGTGACGGGCACCGGAGCCGTATCCGGCGATGACGGCGGTTGAACCGGCCGCGTGTCACGACTCTCGGCCCGGCTGCCTTCTTCGTAGCGCACGCGCATGCCTGCCCGCGATTCCAGGATCGAGGCTATGCTTTGGAACTCCTCTTTTGTGATCTCGAAAACTGCGGTCTCGCCCGCCTCGTTCTCGCCTTTATAGGTGATGGTCAGCAGTTTTGCCTGCCGCTTGTTCAACTTCGACGCCCAATTTTTCGAGCCGGACTTGTTGTCGAGCTGGATGCCGGTGATGCGGTCATAAGGAAGTTTGAACGTATCATCGGCATAATCGAAACGAAACTCCTTGTCATCTCCCAAATTCAAGGACCCGCTGCTTCCATTGGGGACGGCCGCCGAGCCGCTCACGTAGACCGCGGGAGGATGCGGAACCGATGCGAGCACCAAAGCGGAAAACAGAACCAGAGACACAATCATGACGGAGTACTTCATACTTACAAGGTTGAAGCCTTCGGGCCGGGGAATTCAATTCGCCAATGGTGATACGCCCAAGGTTAACGGGGCGTGTTTTTCACCACTCGACGGTTTTCCCGGGCTCGAGCGGCCACACCTGCGTGCCCGGCAGATCCTTGATCCATTCGGCTAGCTGTTGCGGCGTGCCGGTCAACGGCGGGAACGTGCCGAAGTGCATGGGGATCACCTTCTTTACCTGCAGCATTCGGCACGCAGCGGCGGCTTCACGCGGGCCCATGGTGAACAGGTCGCCGATGGGCAGAAATGCCAGCTCGGGTTGATAGAGCCTCTCAATGAGCTGCATGTCGGTGAACACATTGGTGTCGCCGGCGAAGTAGAGCGCCCGGCCATCGGCGAATCGCATCACGTAACCCGCCGCTTCGCCGCCATAAATGATCTTGCCGTCATCCAGAATCCCGCAACTGTGAACCGCTTGCGTCATGGTGACGGTCACCTGCCCGACTCTCTGCGAGCCGCCCTTGTTCATGGGCTGCGTGTTCTTCACGCCTTTGCTTTCCAGCCACTGGCAAATCTCGTAGATGGCCACCACCGGCGGCGAAAACTTTCGGGCCAGCGGAACGGCGTCGTGAATATGATCGAAATGGCCGTGGGTAATCACGATGGCATCAAGCCGCGTGAACTGGTGTCCGGCGGGAAATTTGGGATTGCCGTCCACCCATGGGTCCATCAGGATGACTTCGCCCGAAGGCAATTGGAACTGAAAGGTGCCGTGACCGAGCCAGGTGATCTGCATGCTTATCATTTTATTCGCGTGAGATCGCGTTCATTCGCGGCAAACTACTTCGCCGCCGCCGGTGGCGCCGCTGTTGCCGGCAACTGAATCCCATCCCCGTATTTCGCCAACTCCGGTATGGTGACCGGCAACCGGCCGCGGACGGGCATCTCACCAAACAGCGCTTTGACCGCCGCGATTTCCGATGGCGCCACAGTGCTGTACGTCGTCATGTAGGCGGCTACTTTGGGGAACGCGCGCAGCAGGTAAGGGTTGCCCAGCGCGACCAGCGTCACCGGCTTGCCGGACGCAATCAGTGTGTCGACCATCTTCGCGAATTCGGGCGACAACGCTGTATTCCCGCGCGCCGCCGCTACCGAGACGAACGCCGCCACCACGGTCGCATCGCAGAATCCCATGCGGGCTACAGCTACATCCAGCGCGGCATCGGGAAGCGAGGGATCGAGGGTCAGAGCCAGGGCGTCCGGGCTGCGCTTATGAATCTCCTGCGTAAATACCAGACCTTCGTTGGAATAGTGGCTCTCCGCCAGCACCAGGAAGCAGGTCTTCGCCGCCTCCCGCAATGGGATCTGCGCCTCATTGCGAAGCAGGGTAACGGCTCGATCTGCCACCTCCTGTGCCCGCTCGTTGGCTTCGGGCGAGTTGACCACGTCGTCGATCGCCTCAAGATCCACCGTGCGGCTGCGATCCAGCCCCAGCTTGGTCTTGGCGGCGAGCACTCGCGCCACGCTCTGATCCAGCCGCTTCTGGGAAATCCGTCCGTGCCGGACCGCCGCTACGATCGCATTGACGGCAACCTCCGCGTCGGGCGGCATGAGCAGCACATCCGCGCCCGCTTCCAGTGCTTTCACCGAAGCATCGGCCGGACCAAAACCTTTGACAATCGCGCCCATGTCCAGCGCGTCGGTGACGATCAGGCCCTGGAAGCGAAGCTCGTCGCGGAGGAGCTTGGTGAGAATCTCGGGTGAAAGCGTCGACGGTACCTCGCCTGTATCCAGCGCCGGAACCGAGATGTGCGCCGTCATCACCGAATCCACTCCCTTGGCGATGGCCGCGCGAAACGGAACCAGCTCCACCTGTTCCAGATGCTGCCGGTCGGCCGTAATCGTCGCCAGCCCCAGGTGGGTGTCGGTGGCGGTATCCCCGTGTCCCGGAAAGTGCTTGGCGGTGGTCAGCACCCGGGCGCGGCGGTCCGATTCGGCTCCCTCGATGAAGGCCTCCACGTTCCGAGCCACTACCTGCGGGTTCTCCCCGAACGACCGGATATTGATGATAGGGTTGTCGGGATTGTTGTTGACGTCGGCATCCGGGTAGAAGATCCAGTGGACGCCGAAGGCACGCGATTCTTTCGCCGTGACTTCGCCTTCGTACCGGGTGAGCGCGGGATCGCCGGCCGCCGCGAATGCCATGGCGTGCGGAAACACGGTGGTGCCGTTCACGCGCATCGAGGCGCCACGTTCGAAATCGCCCGAAACCAGCAAGGGCAGCCGGCTCATGCGCTGCAGGCGGTTTACAAAAGACGCCAGTTCGTGGGGTTCCGGGCGCTGCACCAGGCGTCCTTGCGCCACGTTGACCAGGATCAGCCCACCCACGTGCACGTCGCGAATCAGGTGAACGAACTTGCGGTACTCTCGCGTGCGCGTGCTCATCGCATGCCCGCTGAAAGGGATCATTACCAACTGCGCCGCTTTGTCACGCAGGCTCAACGATTTCAACCAGCGATTGGCGCTTTTTGGGGTGGCTCGATCCGTTGTGGCGGCTGGCGCCATGAGGGCAACGGCTAAGACGAGAAGGAGCAATTTCTGGGACAGGTTACCTCGTCTTATCCAATGTTGCGGGCGATCTTGGCGCCGGCAGCCCGCTCCGATTCCAGGGGCTTGCGAGATGGCTGCCGGTTCAGCAGCCGCCGCACCGAGCGGACCAGCAGACCGACTTCACCCGCGCTTTTCGACAGCACGACGTCGGCGCCGGTCGATTTCTCTGTGAGGCCGAGCGGCTCGACGAACCCGGACAACAGAATGATGGGCAGGTCACTACGCAGCTGCTTCATGCGCGAGATCAACTCGACTCCGTCCATATTCGGCATCCGGAAATCCGTGATCACCAGGTCCACCTTGTTGGAGCCGAACAGCTTGAGGGCGTCGTCTCCGCAGCAGCAGGTGTGTACCACGTACCCCAGCTCTTCGAGAATTGTCCGCCGGGCGATGAGGCCGTGCGGATTGTCGTCGACAAGCAGAAGAGTGGCGCCGGGTGCGGGCGCGGGGGGTGTTTTCATGGGACGGTGCGAGGGTACCAGAGTTGTCACGAAAGTGTCAACGATCTCGCATCAAATTGTAATGAAGCAATTTTGAAAGCTTGACTTTATTCCACTTCGCGCGGTGCGTTGTAGCCGGCCTTGGCGTAGATGGTGTACTTGACCGGCTTGCCCTTCTCGTCGGTGACGCGCAACGGGTCGCCGGTGGGACTCACCAGCTCGACTTTGATTTTGCGGAATTTCCCATCTCGCGCCGCGTTGGTGGGCGAGTAGGCGATCGAGTACTGATTGCGCAAGGCCTGCGCAATCTGCTGATAGATGCTCGGGAACTCGCCGTAGAACCGCGGGAAGAACGCCTGGCCGCCGGTTTCCTTGGCGAACGTGCGCATCTGATTGTCGGCCTGCAGGAAGTCCATACGGGCCAATGGGCCCATCATGCCGCGCGCGTCCATCATTTCGCGTATGGTCTGCATCATTCCGATCGCGTAGATGGGCACTCCCCCATCCTGGATGGCCTTACGTGCTTTATCGAACGTCAGCTTGCTGAAGGTGTCGACTCCGGAGGCGATCAGTACGATGGCTTTGCGGCCTTCGATTTCCTGCATGCGATCCTCGGTATCCACCAGCGCGTCGTACAGGTTGGATTCCGAAAAACCGGGAATGCGCAGCCGTTGCATCGCCTCATACGCCTTCCGCTTGTCGGTGGAGAAGTCCGAAAGGGTATCGATCTTCATGTCGTAGGCCCGGATGGCCACGTAATCCTCGGGCTTCAGCGTTTGTAAAAAGCCGTACGAAGCCGCCAGTGTCTGATACCACGACGGGCCGTAATAATATTGTTGGAATTTGCCGCTGAACTCGATCACCATGCATACCGTCATGGGTGCTTCCCCCAGCGAGAAACTCTGGATCTGCTGCGGCACGTTATCCTCCAGGACGCGGAAATTTCCCCTGGGGATGCCGGGAATAAAGTGGCCTTTGTTGTCGAGCACGGCCACGTCCACGGTGACCACGTTGGTCTCTACTTTGAAGCTCGGCGAACCTTCCGGAAGCTCGTTCTTATTCTTGTTGCTGAGCTTGGAGGGGATTTTCGGCAGGTCGGCGTCGCTCGTGTCGCCGCCGTCCTTCTTTCGCGGCTTGGCGACGGTCTCGCCAACATCTTTCGCCGGGCCTTGGTCCTGAGCCGACGAGATTTCTCCCAGAGCCAAAAGCGCAGCCAACAAGGTTTTTTGCCAGATCCGCATAGACACCCGTCCTTACAGTTTGAATGATATATCAAATGACGGCGCGGAGAGCCTGATGGTTTCCCCACGCTGATCTCCCGCTTTGCTGATTCCATCCGGCCCGGTTTCTTTAGGTTTGGGCGGCCAAACGTCCGACATAAAACGGGTTGATTTAGAACCGCTGCGAAGCCTCGTCCAATGTGGAGGCCGGAGTTGACACACGCCAAGTCCTTCGATATCATTGAAAAGTTTCACAAGTTCTAAGTTCTTCTGCTCCCGTGCTACCCCCGTATTGTGATATGGGCCGGCCGGGGGTCGGCCCCGAGGTTCCAAGTGGTTCGAGAAAGCACGACCGTTTGGAGCATGGGCTTGTCCGAAGTTCTTGCGATTGCAAGCGACCCGGAAGGTTAAACCAGCAGTTCCCGGTGTGGCTATTGGATTCTGACCGCTGACAAAACTTGGCCTTTGTAGCCAGGGCAAGTGCGCAGGCGGTTTGCGTCATTCATTGAACCGACATCACGAAGAGGAGTTCGTGCCAACCTTTAATCAACTCGTGCGTAGCGGGCGGAGACCGCCACGGTGGAAGACCGCCAGCCCGGCGCTGCAAGCCTGTCCGCAAAAACGCGGCGTGTGCACCCGCGTATACACCTCCACCCCCAAGAAGCCTAACTCGGCGTTGCGCAAAGTGGCGCGCGTGCGGCTCACCAACGGCATCGAGGTGACCACATATATTCCCGGTGTCGGCCACAACCTGCAGGAGCACTCCATCGTGCTGATCCGCGGGGGCCGCGTGAAGGATCTGCCGGGAGTTCGTTATCACGTGATCCGCGGGGCGCTCGATACCGCCGGCGTCGCCAACCGCAAGCAGGGACGTTCCAAATACGGAGCCAAGAGGCCGAAAGCGTAGAACACTATGCCCAGAAGGAGAAGCCCAGAAAACCGTGAAGTGCTGCCGGACCCGGTCTACAACTCGACTCTGGTGGAGAAGTTCATCTGCTCCATGATGTGGGACGGGAAGAAGAATACGGCGCAGGGTATTTTTTACGACTCAATGGAGAAGATCCGCGAGCGGACCAGCGACGACCCGCTGAAGCTCTTCAAGAAAGCCGTGGAGAACTGCAAGCCGCTGCTGGAAGTGAAGACGCGGCGCGTGGGCGGCGCCAACTACCAGGTTCCCATCGAGGTTCCGCAAACGCGGCGCACCAGCCTGGCGATTCGCTGGATCATTCTGAATGCCCGCGGCCGTGCCGAAAAAGGCATGCCGGAGAAGCTGGCCAACGAATTGAACGACGCCGCCAACATGCGCGGCGGGGCCATTAAGAAGAAGGAAGATGTGCACCGGATGGCGGAGGCCAATAAGGCTTTCGCGCATTACCGCTGGTAGAGAAGGACGAAATGCAAGGCAAAAGGCAACAAGCAAAAGTTAAAAGGCAAAAGGACGGTGGGCTTCGCCGGCTTCAAATACTTTTGCCATTTGCCCTTTGCCTTTTGCCTTTTGCCTTGGGATTCTGACCATGCCACGCCTGACACCGCTCGAAAGGATGAGAAACATCGGCATCGCCGCCCATATCGATGCCGGTAAGACCACCACGACCGAACGTATCCTCTATTACACGGGCCGCACCCACAAGATCGGCGAGGTGCATGAAGGCACTGCGGTCATGGACTGGATGGAGCAAGAGCAGGAGCGTGGCATCACCATCACTTCGGCCGCTACCACCTGCGAGTGGCGCGACATTCAAATCAACATCATCGACACTCCGGGCCACGTCGATTTCACGGCGGAAGTCGAGCGAAGCCTGCGCGTGCTGGATGGCGCGGTCGCCGTTTTTGACGCCGTGGCGGGCGTGCAGCCACAGTCCGAAACCGTCTGGCGCCAGGCCGACAAATACGCGGTTCCGCGCATTTGTTTCATCAATAAGATGGACCGCGTGGGCGCCGATTTCTATCATTCAGTGGAAACCATCGTCAACCGCTTGCGCTGCCGGCCGGTGCCCATCCAGATTCCCGTGGGAGCCGAGGACCAGTTCAAAGGCGTCGTCGACCTGGTGGAGATGAAAGCGCTTATCTGGCGCGATGAGACTCTGGGGGCAGAGTACGACAGGGTCGAGATTCCCGCCGACCTGGTAGCCAAGGCGCGCGAATACCGCGATCACATGATCGAAGCGGTCTCCGAGTTCGACGACAAGCTGTTCGAGAAATACGTCGAAGGCAAGCCTCTCACCAACGAAGAAATCCGGGCGGGAATCCGCAAAGCCACCATCGCGCTCAAGATTTTCCCAGTCATTTGCGGCACAGCTTTTAAGAACAAGGGTGTGCAGTCGATGCTGGATGCGGTGGTCGACTATCTGCCCTCTCCGCTCGACGTCCCGCCAATCGAAGGCACGTCGGTGGAAGATCCCAGCAAGGTTCTGACGCGCCATGCTTCCGACGAGGAACCGTTCGCGGCCCTGGTCTTCAAGATCATGACCGACCCTTACGTGGGCCAACTCGCGTTCTTCCGCGTGTATTCCGGCAAGCTCTCGGCGGGCGACTCGGTTTTCAACGTAGCCAAGTCGCGCAGGGAGCGCATCGGGCGGCTCCTGCGCATGCACGCCAACAAGCGTGAGGAAATTCACGACATCTTCGCGGGCGATATAGCGGCCGCCGTCGGGCTGAAAACCGTGTCCACCGGCGATACCATTTGCGACGACAGCGATGACGCCAATCACATCGTGCTCGAGTCGATCGAGTTCCCGACACCCGTGATCCAACTGGCGGTCGAGCCGCGCACCAAGGCCGACCAGGAAAAGCTGGGGATGGCGATCCAGAAACTGGCCCAGGAAGATCCGACCTTCCGCGTCGCCACCGACCAGGAAACCGGCCAGACCATTCTCTCCGGCATGGGCGAGTTGCATCTCGAAATCATCGTCGACCGCATGATGCGCGAGTTCGGCGTGGCCGCCAACGTCGGCAAGCCGCAGGTCGCTTATCGCGAGACCATTCGCAAGCAGGCCGAAGCCGAGGGGCGCTGGGTGCGCCAAACGGGCGGCAAGGGCCAGTACGGTGTGGTGAATCTGCGGGTCGAGCCGCTGCCATCCGGTTCCGGCTTCGAATTTGTCAACGAGATTTTCGGCGGCGCGGTGCCCAAGGAATATATCAAGCCGGTCGAGCAGGGCGTAGCCGAAGCGTTGGAGGGTGGCATCCTCGCGGGCTTCCCCATGTCGGATGTGAAGGTCACGCTGTTCGACGGCAGCTATCACGACGTGGACTCCTCCGAGATGGCGTTCAAGCTGGCGGCCTCGGTGGGAGTGAAAGAAGCAGTGCGTCGCGCCAAGCCGGTGCTGCTCGAGCCCATCATGGCGGTCGAAGTCGTTGTCCCTGAAGAGTACATGGGCGATGTGATCGGCGACCTGAATTCACGCCGCGGCCGCATTGAAGGAATGGAGTTGCGCGGCACTTCGCAGATCATCAAGTCGTTTGTGCCGCTCTCGGAAATGTTCGGCTATGCGACGGATTTGCGCTCGCGGACACAAGGCCGCGGCAGTTTCACCATGCACTTCGGCAAGTACGAGGAAGTGCCGTCAAGCCTGGCGGAAGAAATCGTGAGCCGGGTGCAAGGAATTACGAAGTGAGAGTTTTCGAGGAGATGGGTTGAACCATGGCAAAGGAAAAATTTGATCGATCCAAGCCGCACGTGAACATCGGCACGATCGGGCATATCGATCACGGCAAGACCACGCTGACGGCGGCCATCACCAAGGTGCTGGCCAAGCACAACCCCAAAGTGAAGTTCCGCAGTTTCGATTCCATCGACAACGCGCCGGAAGAAAAGGCGCGCGGCATCACCATCGCGGTGGCGCACGTGGAGTACGAGACCGCCAACCGGCACTACGCGCATGTGGACTGCCCGGGCCACGCCGACTACATCAAGAACATGATCACGGGCGCGGCGCAGATGGATGGCGCGATTTTAGTGGTGGCGGCGACCGACGGCCCCATGCCGCAAACGCGCGAACACATTCTGCTGGCGCGCCAGGTGGGCGTGCCCTACATCGTGGTGGCCATGAACAAGGTCGACATGGTGGATGATCCGGAGCTGCTGGACCTAGTCGAGCTGGAAGTGCGCGAGCTGCTGAAGAGCTACAAGTTCCCGGGCGACGATCTGCCGGTGGTGCGCGTGTCGGCGCTGGGCGCGCTG
>Ga0335079_10006909_pt1 | contig 12959 bp, 14 predicted proteins | sample Lox_Sample_33_FD_206719 | JGI IMG/M metagenome (GOLD analysis project Ga0335079, IMG submission 206719) | Soil microbial communities from Loxahatchee National Wildlife Refuge, Florida, United States - Lox_Sample_3.3 | ecosystem: Environmental > Terrestrial > Soil > Wetlands | place: USA... | reverse complement strand
GGCCAAGGCAGGACAGGAAGCGGGAAGGCCGGCATATAGTCCCGGTAAGGGCGTGACATTCAATGCGAGCGATCACGTCTACATCAGGAGCGCACTCGCCGTGGATTTCAGCTACGCCAGGCGTCCGTGACACTTCCTCTGTATCGGGGACTATCGCCCGATGGCAAGGACGTCTTCTACATCATTACGGAGGCTTCTGACTTTGGAGTCGCACGGCGCATGGGCGTCAACTACGCGCCCAAACTTGCCAAGGCCATTGGGAGCGCCGGCGCTCAGACGGTCACGCTCAAGGATGGCATCATGCAGTTCAAAGGTAGCGTCGACTTCTCACCGACCTACAAAGTCGTGGCGGGTGATCCGCCGACGTACTTCCCGCCGAAGGCTGCAGATCCCGGCGCCATCGCGGACGCCGGCTGGTCGTCGATCGTGGTCCTTCCGAGTGGCTTGGTGCTCAACGCGCAGATCGTGCACAACGACTCCGGATCGCATCTGCGGCTCGTCGCGTTGGACCTGAAAGGCCGCCAGGTCACCATGTCCATTCTCGACGGCGTGCAGGGCGGCAAACAATATTTCTATCATCTCGTAACGGATGCTTCTGCACCGGTGCCGGCGGTGCTCGAGAAGGGTGTCTATGCACCCACGCTCGCGAAGATTCCGGCATTTGGAAAATCGCTGCCCTCAGACGACTCCGCATTGCTCGGCTTCTCGCCCGTCCTCAATGGACGCACGGACAAGGGCTCGGGTGAAGATCAAGGCTTTTCTACCGCGCTCGCCAATGGGATCGATCCGATCAACGTCTTCACTGTGGGCCCGGAAAACGACGATCCGGCGCAGACCAACAACTACAGCCCGCTCTGGGACGCCCACGTCAGTATGTGGACAGCGAAGGCCATCGCGGCCCATAAGGTCCACCGGATCCACTCGATCGACGAGCAGAAAGAACTGATCGCCGAGGGTTATCTCACGAGCGCGGACATCAACCCGCCGGGCGCCGGCAATCCGTACGTCGGCGGTCTGCGACCCACGCAGGCAATTATTAACTGTCCCGTCGTCGCACAGCCAGAGTTGCCGCCTCAATGAAGACGGTTTTATCGTGCTGCGAGGAACGCCGACCGGCCCGGCCGGTCGCGGCTCGTGTAATCAACATGTACGTTGCACAATGGTCGTCTTCGGAAGCAATTCTCGGGAATGCATCACCATGCCAGTCACCAGGGGCTTCAAGCGTGGCCAGGGCAGTGCTGAGACTCCGCGCGAGCGCATCCCGCCAGGTCAATTTGTGACGCCAGAGTTCCCGGTATTAACGGCCGGGCCCACGCAGCACACACCGCTTGAGCGATGGTCGCTCAGTCTGCAGCACGACGGGCGAGTCATCGCGAGCTGGAACTGGACCCAATTTACAGCTCTGCCGCAGACCGAGCGCGCCGCCGACATTCATTGCGTGACCAAATGGTCGAAGTTCGACACCCGCTGGCGGGGGGTCACGTTCGATGACCTGATGAAAGCCGCGGGACTCGAGGCCCAAGTCACCCCGTACGTGATGGCACACTGCGACGGCGGCTACACGACCAACGTCCCGGTCGCCGACCTGCGCTACGGAAAGGGAATGATTGCCACTCATTTCGATGATCAACCTCTCGCTCCCGCCCACGGCGGACCGGCCCGCCTACTCGTTCCGCATCTCTATTTCTGGAAAAGCGCCAAATGGATCCGCAGTCTCGAATTCATCGCCACGAACGCTCCCGGGTTCTGGGAGTCCATGGGCTATCACCTCTATGGTGACCCGTGGCGCGAGCAACGCTACACGGGCGACCCGTGACCATCGCAGGGGAGTTCCGGGACTGGCAATTGGCCACGGTCGCGGCCGTCCGCGACGAAACGCCCTCGGTCAGAACGATCGCCTTTACGCTTCCCGAGTGGTCAGGCCATTTGGCGGGCCAGCATGTGGACGTTCGCTTGACTGCCGAGGACGGCTATCAGGCAGAGCGCAGCTATTCCATCGCCTCTGCGGCGGAGCAAGCGGCGCAAATGGAAATTACCGTCGAGCGAATCGCGAACGGCGAGGTATCGACCTACCTGACGGGAGAGCTCCGGGTGGGCGACACCCTTGAGATCCGGGGGCCTATCGGCGGTTACTTTACTTGGCGCCCAAGCACCCAAGCCCCACTGATGCTGATTGCCGGCGGCTCAGGAGTCGTGCCGTTGATGTCGATGCTGAGAACCCGGGATCGCAGCGCCATGCGTGCACCCGCAGCGCTCCTGTATTCCGCCGGGAAGCGCGATGGCGTGATCTATCGAGTGGAGCTCGACCGGCTCGCGGCGAAGAACGATGGACTCCCCGTGACCTATACCCTGACGCGCGAATCCCCTACCGATTGGCAGGGGGAGACCGGGCGGGTCGATGAAAGGATGCTCAAGACACATGCAATACCCGCCGAGCTTCGACCGGTCGTGTTCGTGTGTGGGCCCACGCTCTTTGTCGAGGCGGTTGCCGAACACCTGCTTCGTCTCGGCCATGTGGAGTCGGCGATCAAGACGGAGCGCTTTGGTCCGACGGGAGAACGCTCGTGAATCATGAGATGACTCGACTCGACGGAAACGCCGCCGGTGGGGCGCTGGCCCGATTCTTCGCCGGCGATGCGACCGCCGTGATGGTCACTTGTAACGACTGCGGCGCCACATCGCCTCTCGGGGCGCTGCACTTGTACGGCGCTCGCATGGGGATGGTTCTGCGTTGCACGAAGTGTGACAACGTGAATCTTCGGGCCGTTGAGATCAACGGCGTGCTGAGAGTCGACGCCAAAGGAGCCAAGTGCCTGACCGTTCAAATGCCGGACATCAGCACACCGGAGGAATGACTATGGTGGCGTGGGACCGGGTAACCGATCGTGACGTTGTGCGTGCAATACACGAGTACGACCGGCTGGGCGCAGATCAGTTCTACTCCGAGCACGGCTTCGCCCCTACCACGACCTATGTACTGGTCTGGGAAGGACGCCATTACCCGCCAAAGGCAATCCTGGGCACTGCCTATGAGTTCGCAACAGGCAAGCGACTGGGGTCGCGTGATTTCGAGGGTGGCAAGACCGGCGCTGTTAGGGAGCTCGAGAAGCTGGGATTCAAGATCCGGAAGAAGGCGCGGTCGAGCTGATGCGGACTGGGGGAGCGCGTACCGCCTGAGCAGGCTGTGCCAATCCAACGCCTTCACGTTGCTCCGACCCCTCCGGCCGCTCGGCATGTTTAGCCTCTCTATTGGCCGCTTACGGTGGGGGAACGAATTCGGGCCGCATGCTACGCGAATCAAACCACACGGCGAGCCCAATCAGCATTCCACCCAGCGCCTGCACACCACCCGTGAGACGGATGTTGAAGAGGAAGTGCCAGAGAAGAGCTGCAACGAGCGGCACAAGGAATAAGTCTCCGGCTGCGTAGATTCGGGGGGCCTGATCAAGGGCAAACAACCACAGTCCGAACGCACCCGCGGTCACCGCCAGCATTCAAGGCATGCGTCCGGCGCACCTCACCGCACAACGTTCTAACTAGCGTTGTGATCACGGGCGGTCGGCGTGGAACGCATGCCTTAGCCTTGGCAATAGGGTCAGCTAAGGATGCCGTCGGACGTATCCGGCTCACAGGATTTGTTCAACCTATTCGTCCTAATGGGCGACGGCGCATCGCGGCAGTGCAGGTGAGCGGATCCGGCGCGTGAGCGGCGCGATGCTTGCTCGAATCATGGGTCCGTGTGCGCATGAACGGTTGCGGAACGCGAGAGAGGAGCATTGCACATGAGCGGGATCACCTACCACACAGCCGACGTTGACGGTTTCAAGGTCTTCTATCGCGAGGCAGGAGCTGCCGGCGCACCGAAGCTGCTGCTGCTGCACGGGTTCCCGTCCTCCAGCCATATGTTCCGGGACCTGATACCGCTCCTGTCTGATCGCATTCACGTAGTGGCTCCCGATTTGCCTGGCTTCGGTAAGTCGGACATGCCAGCGCGGAACGCCTTTCACTACACCTTCGATAACATCGCAGCCGTCATCAATCGGTTTACGGAGGTGATCGGGTTCGACAAGTTCGCGCTGTACGTGTTTGACTACGGTGCACCCACCGGATTTCGACTGGCTGTGCAGCATCCGGAGAGGATCACGGGGATCGTTTCGCAGAACGGGAACGCCTACGAGGAAGGGCTCAGTGAGGGGTGGAATCCGATCCAGGCCTACTGGCGGGATGCCTCCGAGGCGAACCGTAAGGCGTTGCGCGATTTCCTGAAGCCCGAGACGACCTATTGGCAATACACGCACGGGGTCCCCGACACGTCATTGGTTTCGCCCGACGGGTACTCCCTCGACAATTTCTATCTCGCCCGCCCGGGTGCGGATGAGGTGCAGCTGGACCTGTTCGGCGACTACAAGAGCAATGTCGCTCTCTATCCGACGTTTCAGAAGTACTTTCGAACCCACAAACCGCGCTTTCTTGCCATTTGGGGAAAGAACGATCCGTTTTTCCTCCCTCCGGGAGCTGAGGCCTTCAAGCGAGATATTGCAGACGCCACCCTGCGCTTTCTCGACACCGGACACTTTGCCCTGGAGACGCATGCCACGGAAATCGCCGCGGCGATTCGCCGATTTCTTCCCTGAGTTCGCGCCTGCGTCTCGAGATGTCCTCGAAACCTGGCGAGACTTCGGCCCCTGCCCCCATCGGTCGCCGTAGTGACACGTGCGAGTTCCGGGATGCTGGATCACCGGAACTCAGATCCGCATCGACGGTGGCGAAGTGAAGTCTATTTGAGCGCCCGCTGGAGTGGGTCTTTGACTGAGTGGCAACCGACCGGGAGCAAATTGGGGAAAATTCGGGGGGCTCTTGCATGGCCGCGCTTCCTTTAGTGGTCTTCGACGTCAACGAAACGCTGCTCGACCTCAGCACCATGGAGCCGACATTCGAACGCATCTTCCAAGACAAAGCTGCGATGCGCCTTTGGTTCGCGAACCTCATTCTCTACTCCGCGGCCCTGACGGTGGCAGGGTCCTATGTGCCATTCACGGACATCGGTTCGGCTGTCATGAAGATGTTGGCCGACACCCGGGGGATAAGGATCACGGACGCGGATAAGAAAGAGTTGGTGGAAAAGTTCTCGACGATGCCTCCTTACCCGGAGGTACCGGCCGCTCTTCGCAAACTTCGCCAAGCGGGCTTTCGCCTGTTCACCCTGACCGACAATCTCCTCGAGGTGCAGACGCGTCAGCTTGAGCACGGCGGGGTGCTCGACCTGTTCGAGCGTCGCTTTAGTGCCGATGCCGTAAGGCACCACAAGCCCTCACCGCACGCCTACGCTTATGTGCAGAAGGAGCTCCGCGTCGCTCCCGCTGAGCTCTGTCTCACTGCTTGCCACACATGGGACACACTGGGAGCCGTCGCTGCCGGCTGGCAGGCCGCATTGATCAAGCGGGTCGGTAATGACCTCCTCGGAGTCGGTCCGCAGCCGCAGTTCGTGGGTAGGGATCTCAATGAGGTGGCTGATCAGCTAATTGCGCGCCACGCGCGCCGTTGAGCCTTTGAAACCGTTGCGCACCCGATTGCGGGTAGCGCATTCATCCCGCTTTGCGCACGGCAGTCCCGTCCCCAAGCCACCGCCCTCGCTTGCGGCCGTTTCAAAGAGCAGCTTGGCCTTTCCACCCGGAGCCTCGCGCGATGTGGCTGGGTCGCGCAGGAATGTGCCCTCTCAATCGTCCTTACCGGATGAGATTGGGGCCAAAGACAATCGCAAGCCCGTCGGAAGGAGATGCCATAGAAATGCGCGATCCAATGCAAATGGGCGGTGCCGTGCCCAGCATGCCATCTGCGCGGACCGTTGAACGAAACGGAGTGATTGTCATGCGTGTTATAGGTCTAGCGCTCGGTGCGGCGCTCTTAGCCGGTTCCGCCTCGGCTGAGGAGCTGAAAGTCGACGAGCTGATCGCACCAACCTCTGTCTCGAATGCGCAGCAGGAGGCCACCATTAAGGCTGCGACGGCGTACGCAACCTTCTGGAACACGGGCAATGAGAGTTTGCTGACGGCCTCCGTCGCGCCGAGCTTCATCGACCATACGCTCCCGGCCGGCCGGCCCCAGGGACCGCAAGGTCCCGCCTTGGCTTCGAGGAACCTCCATGCGGCGGTTCCCGACCTGAGCGTCGAAGTGAAGAAAATGATCGTCACCAACGAGTACGTGGCTGTGCAACTGGAATTCAAAGGTCATTTCACGGGCACCTTTCGTAACAAGCAGGGCAATGGGGAGACGCTCGACTTCATCGCGTTCAACGTGCTGAAGGTTACCAATGGTCTCGTGACCGACAATTGGCACCTCGAGGACAACCTCACCTTGCTCTCCCAGATGGGTCTCGCCGAAGTCAAACACTAGGGACGGATCGGCATGCGGAGCTCCAAATGCCCGCCCTGATGCTCCCAGCAGCGCGCCCATGAGAACGCCGGAGCAGATCGAAGCGATGGCGCCGCTCGAGGACCGTAGCGCTCAGCCACTTCCCGCGGCTCGGCGACACGCACCTTGAAATCGTAAAGCGCTTCGCTAACGCGCAAGCGCGCACGTTCGCCCCTGAAGAGCCCATGTTTCAAGCGGGCGATCGCGGGGTCCCTTCGTGGTCGGACCGATATCGCTAGGTCGTGCCGGGTCCGCGGATCTTCGGATCCTCTGCGTCTGCAGACCTTCCTCCGGCACAATACGTATCCTCATCTCGTTCTCGATTGCGGCAGCGAACGCGGCCGCCAACTCATCGACGCGCTCAATCTTCCGTCTGAGGACCTTCCGCTCCTCATTTGTCCCTGCGGCCGAGTTTTGAAGAGGCCGTCCAATGAGGAGGCCGGTGTTTGGCCGGGTATCACGCCGACGCTGCAACTGGACGAGTTGTATGACGTTGCGGTGGTGGGAGCTGGTCCCGCCCCGGCCTGGCGACGGCCGTGTATTCCGCTTCGGAGGGTCTCTCGGTTCTGGTGCTCGATGGGGAAGTCTTGGGCGGTCAGGCAGGAGCGTCTGGCCAGCGTCAACTATTTCTTTCGGACGCGACGAGCATTTCTTTCGGGGTCTTTGCCTCCACGACGGTCACTCTCATTGAGCCTGACGCCCTCGGGGCCGGCTCATCTGCCTTCTTCCGCTCCTCATATCTATTGTCTTGATCTTCCGTGCAGCCGCGAAGCGGTCGCGCAGTCTGCGCGGCCGCAGGCCGGGCAGAAGCCCTTGACGTCCGCTGCTCGTGGTCGCGTTCATTGCCGCTTCTCCTTGGCAGCGGCCGCGCGCCTCTCCGCCTCTTCGCCCCGGAAGCTCGGGCCGATGAACTCGAGTACGACGGCGTGATGCACGACCCGATCGATCGCTGCGGCCGTGGTCATCGGGTCCTTGAAGATCTGCTCCCATTTGGAGAACACCAGGTTCGAGGTGATCATCACGCTCTTGCGCTCGTAGCGCTCGGCGAGCAGGGCAAAGAGGACCTCCATCTCAGCACGATCCTGCTGGACGTAGCCGATGTCATCGAGGGCGAGGCACTCGAAGTGATCGAGCCGCTTGAGCTCGCGCGCCAGACGCAGATCGCGCTTGGCCTGGAGCAGCTTCTCGACGAGTTCGGATACTTGCGTGTACAGGACCGGCGCACCGCGTTCGATGAGCGCGCGGGCGATCGCCGCCATGACGTGCGATTTTCCAGTGCCAGGCTTCCCGATCAGGCAGACGTTGGTCGCATTGCTCAGGAACTCCCCCCGGCAGAGCTCCTGGATCTGGCCACGCATCGGCACCGGGTAGCGGGTGAGCTGGAGCGTAGTGAGGGTCTTGCCGGTGGGGAGCTTGGCCTCATCGAGCAGCCGCTTGAGGCGCCGATCCGCCCGCTCGCCGACCTCGAGCGCGACGAGTTCGGCGAGATACTCGATCCCTCCCCAGCCTTCGGCGGCCGCCTTCTTCGCAAGCGGCGCGTAGTGCGCGAGGAACCCCGGCAGCCGCAGCCCCTTCAACCGCAGCTCCAGCACCTCCTCGCGGGCGGCCGCGACACTCATTGCGGCACTCACGGCGCCGGCTCCGCAGCGAGGCCACCGAGCAGCCGGTCGTAACAGGTGAGGTCCGGGGCGCCGATGACAACATCCGGAACGCCGGCGCCGGTGCGCGCCCCGCGCACCCGTTCACGTACTGCCTCATAGTGTGGCACCGCTTCCCCGGCGAGCAGAGCAGCGAGGGCCGCTTCGACCGCACGCTCTCCAAGCGTCTTTTGACCGCATCAAGATGCTGGAAAACGTCGATGTGGTGGTCCAGTCGGAGGCGGCGGGCCTTCGGGGCGAGGGGCCGGGTCGTCTCGAGTCTGTGACGATTCGCGATTGCAGGTCAGGCGCGATTCGTCAGCTGGCGGTGCGGCGCGTGTTTGCCATCGGCGACGTCCGCGCGGGGGTCGACGAAGCGCGTCGCACCTGCCGTCGGGGAGGGCGCCGCAGTGGTAGCTCAAATCCACTCTTTCTTCGGAGCATCGAGCATATCGGCTTAGTTTCTCCCGCTGATCGCCGCCTCCCGGCGGCGCTCGCGCAATCACCCAGCACCTCTCGATAGGCTTCTTCCCCTGCGGTAACCGCGTATTCGTTGGCCTGGATTAACCGAGGTCACGGGCGATCATCACCGCCGGCGATTGAGCGCCACAGGATTTGCGTATCTCGTTCGTCAATGAGAAGCAGGAGCCTCCCGGAATTGCAGGGAAAGGCGGTAGGACACTGGCTCTCCCCGCGACGCTGTTCATGGGCGTTCACTGGAGTCACATGTCGGTTCCTGGGATGGGGAGTGCCCCGGATCATGTGCCGCTCAATCTTGCATGGCATCTAGGACCGAAATTCTTTGTCTTACAATGCAAGAAATCGCATTGCGGCAGGGTCTATTGGGGGAAGGATGGACTCCAGCTTGGGTGAGACGTTCGGTCGCCCCAAGTCTGTCTTAATGGTCCTGGAGGTTCAAAATGAGCGCGATCAGTCGATCTCTCGCAATCACCGCTCTCATCATGTTGGGCGGCTTCACGTATACGTCAGTTTACGCCGACGACATGGCGTCAGTCGCGCCTGGTGGCTTCATCACAGGTCTTCGCACAATGGACACGATGCACATGATCGATACGGACCATGATGGAACGATCTCGCAGAAGGAATGGACCGCGTTTCAAAACCGGGTATTCTCAATGTTAGACAAGAACAACACCGGTTTCGTAGATGCGAAGGAGTTTTATGGTGATCCCATGGGGCCGGTTTCATTCGCCCCCGGGGCATTCATTCAGGGATTGAGGACCAAAGCGATGTTCGACAAGATCGGCGCCAACGCCGATGGGAAGATCTCACGAGCACAGTATCTGAGTTATCAGCAGAAAATATTCGACATGATGGATACGGGCAAGAAGAAACAGCTGACACCCGGCGATTTCATCACCCAGAAGCCCTGAGAGACTTTGAACGCAAATCGCGCGCAGGTGTCCCGCCCCGCTGCGCATGGCCGCACTCGGCGCCACGCAACCCGGTGGTCGTGCTGCTCCTTGAGCAGATGAACGAGGGTTTGATGGTCCAAGAATCGGGCCCGATGTCAAGGCCGGTGTTGGCGGATAGTACTTGAGCCCTTAGGGCCAAGTGCTGTACGCCCGGCGCTAAACGCTACTCTCCACTCGAGCCAGTCTCCACTCGAGCCAGTCTCCACTCGAGCCAGTCTCCACTCGAGCCAGTCTCCACTCGAGGCAGGCCCACACGTCCTGCTCGACCCAACCGACGCAGTGATCGGTGATCTTGACTCGCATCGGAAAGCGTAGGCTCCCCCGTTCCGGGAGATTCTATTATCCACTGTGTCCTTGACGGGGAAGCCTACGAAAGGACCTGCTTTTGGGTGCGGGCGGCCGTGAGCGGACTCGAAGGGAGACCGCTTGCTCGTAGCCATGGTCATATCGTCTCCATCGATTGAAGCGCCTTCGTGCGGGACGTAAATGATGGTCCGCTCGGTCCTTCGAAGTCAGCTCGAGTATCCCGCGACTTTCGGCGGAAACTCTCGGACGCGGGACGCGCGCAGGGACTGCCACATGAGTTTCCGCTCAATGTGAGCAGAAACCCTTTCTTCCCATGACGAAGAGTCGGAGCAACGCCTCGTAGACGAGGAGTACCACTCCGCAAAGCAGGCTAAACCCGAGCAGCGGCAGGAAGGATGGATGCACCAGCGTTGAGGTGAAGTGATAGAAAAGCGCAAGGAGAAAGCTCAATAGCCCGAGCGCTCCGAGCCCGAATCGCACGAAGGGTTGGGCCATGCGCAGTAAGACATAGACCGGAACACGCACAATCCACCACACGGAAGACGCTCAATTGCAGGATTTCCTGTGATCGGACCCAGCCGATTTCCTGGGATGGGTACCACCTGATTTCCTGAGTTCGGGACCATCCGATTTCCTCAGTTGGGGACCACCTGCGGAGCCTTCCCCGGACGCATGGGAGGGTCCGCCGATGTCGATCAGCCTGGGATGTAGGGGGTTTTTCGGGGTATCGGAGGCCTGGGGTGGGGAGAGATCGTCGCTCCAGGGGCTTCCTATGCGGCCGTTTTTTTGGCCGTGGCGATCAACACCGTGTTTTGCGCCTTCTGAAGCATCCGCGCCGGATTCGTGGCCGCGTCTGCCGCACCCTTCGTGGGCCACCACGAAGGAGAGGGCAGCATGGCGCTTCGGAGCATGACGGTGCATCGGTACGAGGGGATCCGGCGGCGACTGGCTGAAGGTCGGAGCCTGCGCGAGATCGCACGGGCTCTGGGGTGTTCACGCCGCACGGTACGCGAGGTGCGTGACGGAGGCGCAGCTGGCAATGTTCCTCGACGTCGACGAGAAGGATATCGGGCAGATCGGCGGTGGTCAGCGTAAGCCTAACGCGCAGCTCGATGTGGCGATGATGCAGAGCCTCGTCCGCAAGGAGGAGTCGACGATCTCGTTGGAACCTATGGTCACGTCATCGTCGATGAATGCCACCACGTGCCCGCATTCTCCTTCGAGCGTGTTCTGTCGGAGGTGAAAGCGCGCTATCTCGTCGGTCTCACCGCGACTCCGCAACGACGCGATGGCCGCCAGGCCATCACCGAGATGCAACTTGGGCCCATCCGCTACCGGGTGGACGCCAAGAGCCAAGCGGCGCGCCGACCGTTTGAGCACAGGCTGATCGTGCGAGAGACGAGATTCAGCGCTCCCGCCGAGCCGACTGGCAGCGGCATCCAGGACGTTTACCGCGCCCTCGCGGAAGACAAGGAACGTAACCAGCGCATCATCGACGACATCATTGCCGCGCTCCAGGAAGGCCGCTCACCCATCTTGCTGACTGAACGCAAAGATCATCTCGACGATCTAGCCAACAAGTTGGGTCGTCTCGTTCGTCACTTGATCGTGCTCAAGGGCGGCACCTCGGGCAAGGAGCGGCGTCAGACCCTTGAGCAGCTGGCTTCGATTCCGGACGCCTCCGAGCGGCTCGTTCTGGCGACTGGTCGTTACGTGGGAGAGGGCTTCGACGACGCGCGTCTCGACACGCTTTTCCTTGCTATGCCGGTGTCCTGGAAGGGAACTCTCATTCAATACGCAGGTCGCCTGCATCGGCATCATCCACGCAAAGTCGAAGTGCGAATATACGACTACGTCGATCGCAAAGTACCGATGCTCCTGCGCATGTTTGAAAAGCGGCTGACGACATATCGAGCCATTGGATATGCTCGAGGCGAGGCGCCTCTAGGATTCGGGGAGCCCCCGGCAGCAGAACTGACTATCGACTACGACGAGGAGGCGCTGCGACACTTCGAAAGGACGGTGTAGGGCGGCGACAAAGCTCGTCGTCACTTCGCCAGATTACTGACCAACCGCGAGAGGGCTTCTCCGAGCTGTTGCAAGACCTGGGGATCGGGTACCGGAAGCTTGAGATAGGTGCGACCCGTTTCGGCATCCGTCTCGATCCACCGAGCGTCGGCGGCGGTCGCTCCATTGCCATTGCCGCTGGTTCTCGAGGCGGCCGTTAGCGACTCAACGAGCTTTAGGCCGGCAGTCAATAGCGACGTCCACGAATCCCCTGACGGCTGCGAGCGCTCGCGCACTCCGGCGCTGGCGCCTGCAAGCACGCCCCGGCCTGCGTCGTATTTGCCGCTCGGCGACGAAACTGGCGGCAGCGTTGCAGGCTTTGCAGTCTCAGCAGCGGTGCCCTCGCGGACTGCCATGGCGACTCCGACAGGCGTCCGCGGCCTGCCGGCGGCTGTCTCTGCCACACCGCTCGCCGCTGTCGTCACAGCCTCGACGCTCTCCATGAAGCGTTTGAGCCGCGAGCCACCGAGGAACACCTCCGGGGCGCCGCCATCCAACACACCGGCGAACAACGACTTCTTGAATGCCAGGACCGAGAGCATGCCTTCCTCGATCGTGCCTTGCGCTACGAAGTTCACGACTTGGACGCCGCGTGTCTGCCCCAGGCGGTGCACGCGCCCAACCCGCTGCTCGAGAATGGCCGGGTTCCACGGCAGATCCATATTGATGACCACCGACGCAGCGTGTTGGAGATTCAGCCCTACTCCGCCTGCATCCGTCGACAGGAAAAGACGGCACGCGGCGTCATGGTGGAAGCGCTCCACTAGAGCGGCACGTTGAGGACCGGGAACACCGCCGTGAAACAGCACGTGTCCCCACCGCTTCGGCTTCAAGCGGCGCATGATGAGCTCATGAGTCCGTAGCCACTGGCTAAAGATGACGACCTTGTCGTCCGGTCGCTCGAGCAGTTCCTCGAGCAGCAGGACCAGCTCATCGCACTTGTGGCCGTAATCGGTTTTGCCATCCAGCAGGTATGTGCTATTGCACGACATCCGCATGTTCTGTAGCGCTGACATCAGCCGGCGCTGGTCGACATCGGAAAGGAAGCCCGTCCGACGCCAGCGCCGAACGATTTGCTGCACGCACGTCGCATTGGACTGAT
>Ga0335079_10006906_pt1 | contig 12962 bp, 10 predicted proteins | sample Lox_Sample_33_FD_206719 | JGI IMG/M metagenome (GOLD analysis project Ga0335079, IMG submission 206719) | Soil microbial communities from Loxahatchee National Wildlife Refuge, Florida, United States - Lox_Sample_3.3 | ecosystem: Environmental > Terrestrial > Soil > Wetlands | place: USA... | reverse complement strand
CGTGACGGTGCGCCGCCCCCACGCCTGGGCCTGCGCGAGGGTCGGGAACCAGAGGTCGATCCGGTCGCCGATGATCGCCGTCCCGACGTCGGCGGCGATCGCCTCTCCATAGCCCGGCACCGTCATCCGTGTGCCGAGCGGGATCACCCTCGGATCGACGGCGACGACGCCCCACCCGACGTGGAGCCCGCTCGCCGTGTAACCGGGGAGCGAGTATGCAGTCGCGCTGACGGTCAGCACACGATCGCCGCCCGATGCCTGGGGCAGCGGAGCGTCGATGGACGACGGCGACTCCCCATAGGCGGACACGACCGTCGTCAGCTTGCTGCTGCGCGTCTCCGCGGCCTGCGCCTCGGACTGCACCTGCGCTACCTGCGCCTTCGCCATGTTCTGCTGCGCGAGGCTTGCGAGATACCGGCGGCGCGCCTCGAGCGCTGCCTCGGCAGCTGCCTGCGCCGCTCGCGCCTGCGCCGCAGCCTCGACGAGGGCCGCCTCGCGGCGGGCAACCGACGCCTCGGTCTTCTTCGCGCGCGACTGGATCGCGGTCAGCTGCACGGCGAGGTCGTGAGCCTGTGAGCGCATGCGCGAGAGCTCGTCGAGGCTCGTCAGCGCCTGGTCGAGGCTCTTGGCGCCGAGGATGACCTCGAGCGGCTCGACGTCGCCCTGCTCGTACAGCGTTCGCATCGCTGCGCACAGCTCGGCGCGGGCAGTCGAGATGCCGCGATGCGCGACGTGCTCCTGCAGCTTCAACAACGCGCGCTCGGAGCGCAGTGCCGCGATGCGCTGGTCCAGCGTCCCGACACGGCTCTGCGCGGCGACCACGTTGTGATCGAGCGAGAAGAGATCGAGCGCCGCGGGGCGCGGTCCGCTTGCGAACGTGAGCGACTGGGACTGCCCGGAGTGCCGGTGCTGGAGCGGGTTCGCCACCCCGATTGCCGGGAGCACGAGGACGACTGCTCCGATCAGCGCTAACGCGACAAGCCGACGCCGCGACGTCTGTGCCTGCCCAAGCACCGGGCGACCGTACCACACCCGAAGAAGGAGCGACGCGGTTTGCGCAGAAATGTATGGGTTTCGGGCGAGGAGCACGATGCGTATCCTTCGCGCCGACCCGCGCCGCGGCAAAAGGCGCGATTTCGAGGCCGTTTCAGTGAGGGGCGTCTACCACAAGGCGATGGTGCTCGCGGCGTTGCCGCTGCTTGCCCTGCCCGCGTCTGCCGCGCACGGCGCGACCGCGACGCAGCCGCTCCGGGTCACGTTCGTCGGCGACTCCGTGCCGGCGGCACTCGACTACGTCTCGGCAGCGAAGGCCCGCCTCGCCCGCGGCCTGTCGCTGCGGCTCGACCTGAAGGTCTGCCGGCGGCTCGCGCAGACCAGCTGCTCGTTCGAGGGATCGACCCCCACCACCGCGCTGCAGGCGATCGAGTCGTACGGGCCGTCTCTCGGCGACGTTCTGATCGTGGACGTCGGCTACAACGAGTCGTCGCAGGGCTACAACGCGCGCATCGACGAGGTCATGCGTGCGGCCCTGAGGCAGGGTGTCCAGGGAGTTGTCTGGGTGACGCTCCGCGCATCGAGCTCGAGTCGCTACGCATCGATCTACCGCGCCACGAACACCGAGATCCAGGCGGCGTCGAAGCGGTGGCCGCAGATCGTCGTTGCCGACTGGAACGCGTTCAGCAGCGGCAGGCCGTGGTTCGGCTCGGATGGACTGCACCTCACGTCCGCGGGCGCGCTCGCGCTCGCGAGCTTCCTTCGCCCGTTCGTCTTCAAGGCCGCATGACCCCGGGCCGGGGCTGTGCGCGCCCGTCCGACCGATGATCTTCCCGACCGCGACATTCACGATCTTCTTCCTGATCGTCATGCCACTGTCGTGGCTCGCGATGCCGCACGTGCGCCTCTGGCGAGTGTTCATCATCTGCGCGAGCCTCGTCTTCTACGGCTGGTGGGACTGGCACTTCGTCTTCCTCCTGATCGGCTGCACGCTCTGGACGCACTTCTGGGCTATCCGAATCTGGAGGGCGGAGCGACAGTCGCAGCGCAAGGCGTTCCTGACGCTCGCGCTGATCGGCCAGCTCGGAACGCTCGGCTACTTCAAGTACTTCGACTTCTTCATCAACTCGTCGCACAACGTCGCGCACGCCCTGGGCGTCGGGCTTCCGGACTGGACGCGAACGATCGTCCTGCCGGTGGGCATCTCCTTCTACACGTTCATGGCGATCAGCTACGTCGTCGACGTGTTCCGCCGAGAGCTCCGCCCCGTCGGGCTCGTCAGGTTCGCCGCGTACCTGACCTTCTTCCCGCACCTCGTCGCAGGGCCGATCGTGCGTGGGTCGGAGCTGCTCCCGCAGATGAAGACGCCGCGCGATCCACGCAGCGTCGACTCGAGCCGCGCGTTCTTCCTCATCGGCACCGGCCTCTTCAAGAAGGTCGTGATCGCGAACTACCTCGCGACGCACATCGTCGACCCGGTCTTCGCGGTTCCCGGGACCCACTCGTCGCCGGAGATCCTGATCGCCGTCTACGCCTACGCGGTTCAGATCTACGCCGACTTCTCCGGCTACACCGACATGGCGATCGGAATCGCGCTCCTGCTCGGCTTCGTGTTCCCGCAGAACTTCAACTCGCCCTACGCCGCGCTGTCGCTCCAGGACTTCTGGCGGCGCTGGCACATGACGCTGTCGCGCTGGCTGCGCGACTACCTGTACATCCCGCTCGGCGGCAGCCGCAAGGGCAAGGCGCGGACGACGGTCAACCTCATGCTGACGATGCTCCTCGGCGGCCTCTGGCACGGCGCCGCGTGGACGTTCGTGATCTGGGGCGGGCTGCACGGCGCCGGGCTCGCAACCGAGCGCTGGTTCCGCGGGCGGCGCGGCGTCGCCCGCGAGGCGCGGCATGTCTGGCTGCGCCGCCTCGTGACGTTCAACTTCGTCTGCTTCGCCTGGATCTTCTTCCGCGCCGACTCGCTCTCCCTCGCCTGGCAGATGATCACCGGCCTCTTCACGCGCTGGGGTGAGCCGGCGCCGCTGATCACCACCGGCGTCGTCGTCTGGATCGTCGTCGGCATCGGCAGCCAGTACCTGCCGTCGCGGATCCCGGAGGGCGTGATGGCGCGGCTGAGCAGGCTGTCGATCGCGTGGCAGTCGCTCGCCCTCGGTGCCACACTGATGCTCGCGAATGCGATGGGCCCGCAAGGGGTCGCACCGTTCATCTACTTCCGCTTCTAGCCCCGTGATCACTCGTGACCGTGACCCCGCTCCCTCGTCGCAGCCGGCGGCCGAGCGGAGCCTGCTGCGCCGCCGGGCGCGCGAGCAGCGGTCGGCGCCGGACGACGGGCCGCCGCCCTCGCCGCCGGGGCCGCGGCGCCCGACCTCCGCGTGGCGCGCATTCGCGATCGCCGGTCTCGGGGTCGCAGTCGGGCTGCTCCTCGACGCTCCCGGGCTCCACAAGTCGGCGTTCAACCAACCGGCGGGGTGGCAGCGAACCGTCGCGCTCGACTTCACCGGCGGGCTCGAGCACGCGAGCCATGCGCTGTACCTCGACCGGCCCCGCTCGGCGCTGAAGTCGGCGATCGGGCGCTCGCACGACGACACGATCGACACCAACATCGACATCCCGGTCGCCGCTCCGCCCGCTGCGCCTCAACCTGCGGTGTCGCCGACCGTCGGCAAAGCGACCTCGACACCTCCGAAGCGGGCGTTCTCCCCATCTCATCCGCTACGGGTTTGGATCGCCGGCGACTCGCTCGTGGTCAGCCCCGGCTACGCCCTGCTCAACGACATCGAGCACGCACGGTCGATCAGGAGCGTCGGCGGCGTCGACGGTCAGATCGCGACCGGCCTCGAGCGTCCCGACGTGTTCAACTGGTTCACGACGATCCGGTCGGAGCTCAAGAAGCTGAAGCCGTCGGTGGTCGTGCTCTCGTTCGGAGGCAACGACGACAAGGGCTACATGACGGGGCTGCCGAAGGGCGTCTCGGTCACGCAGTTCGGGGATGCGGCCTGGATGCAGGAGTACGCGCGGCGCGTCGGCGGCGTCCTCGACATGATCAGCCGCGCAGGCGCCTACACGGTGTGGATCGGCCTGCCGTTCACCCGCGACCCGGCCCAGTCGGCGCGGTTCGAGCAGATCAACACCATCGTCGCCCAGCAGATCGCGAAGCGGCCCGACACCGCTGCGTACATCCAGACCGATCTGCTGCTCGCCGGCAAGAGCGGCGGTTACGCCCAGTACCTGACGCTCGACTCGGGCGAGACGGTCGACGCGCGCGCGCCCGACGGCGTCCACCTCTCGACGGCCGGAGGCCAGATCGTCGCGCAGAAGATCGTCGAGCAGCTCTACCGGGCCTTCGACCTGACGAGCTGGCGGCACCGTTCGGGCACGTCCGGCGCCTCGGGCTGACAAAGCTCGTCAGCGCGCGGCCGACATGGGCTTGAGCCCCTTCGCGATCGCAAGCATCGTCTCGTTGGAGAGCGAGTCGAGCAGCGTGTTCACCACCCAGTACGTCGACCCGTGCGCGCGCAGCACGACCATGTGCAGGTGCGAGCCGTTGTAGTAGAGGTCGAACTCGCGGCCGCCGAGGTCGTGGCGGAAACTCTTGTCGGCCAGGACCGGAGCGTCGTCGAAATCCGTCTCCTGAACGCCCCAGTACTCGTTCCCGCCGGTGCGGTAGACGAGTCGCACCGCCTTGTTCTCGTGCCCGTTGATCCAGTACATCCGGACGGGCTTGTCGCCCGGGGCCGGGTCGGGGACGGATCCGCTCTCCACGATGGTCGGAACGAGGAGCGGGAAGCGCACCTTCTGCTGCAGCGGCTGCAGGAGCTCCTTGCCCGGCCCCGCGTTGTAGACGACGGCAGCAGGGTGATGAACCGGGGCTGCGGCCGTCGGCGGCGGCGCGATCGTGCCGTGGAACGTCTCGCCCACGACGACGACGAGCATCGACCCGGGATCGAGGGTGCGCAGACGACCGCGCGCGGGCAGCTTCTCGACGTCGGCGGGCGCGAGCGAGCTCCGCAGCGCCTTCGCTGCTGCGAGCGAGCGCTTGCGCGCCGCGTCGTAGTAGATCTTGGTGTGGAACACGCGGCCCGGTGCGTCGGCCACCTGCCCCTTCGCCGGTGCGGCGGTCTGGTAGCCGCGCTGGGCCAGCAGGTACGACAGGTTGGCGGCGGCTCCTGCGACGCCGTTGCCGTTCAGGACGGTCAGCGTCACCGTCGACGGCGCGGGAGCGGCGCGCTTGCGCTTCTGCCCGAGTGCGGCAGCGTTCGCGCTCTTGGAGGCGTCGACGTCGGGCGAGACGAAGTCGTGGACGGCCTGCTGCACGTCCTCGGCCGACGCGGTGCAGCCGAGCGTGCACTGCACGTTCTCGATCCGGTCCTGGAACACGTGGCCGCTCGGCAGCTCGTACGCGAAGAGCGCGTAGCGCAGGACCTCGCTCCCGGAGAGCTTGCGACCGCCCTCTCCCACCTCGATGTTGTGCGTGACCGCGGTCACGAGCCCTGGGATCTTGAGCGGCGAGAAGCTCGACTTCACCTGATCGCGAAACGCACGCACGAACTGCTGCTGCCGGGCGTTGCGATGCAGGTCGTCGTCGGTGTGCCGGAACCGCACGAAGTCGAGTGCCTGCTGGCCGGTCAACAACTGGTAGCCGGGCTGCAGGTTGATGTTCGCGTAGTCGTCGTAGCTCGCGCCGGTGTTCTTGTTGTAGTAGCGCCGGTCGATGTCCATCCAGATGCCGCCCAATTTGTCGACGACCTCCTTGAACCCGTGGAAGTTGACCGTGATCAGGTAGTTGACGGGGAGGCCGGTGAGGTGCTTCACGGTCAACAGCGTTCCCTTGGCGTTGCAGCGCGCGTACGCGGAGTTGATCCGGTCGACGCCGCTCGACACCGAGCCGCAGTAGATCGGCACGTCGAGGTCCCGCGGGAACGAGAGCATCGAGATCGTCTTCGTCCGTGGATCGGCGCGGACGAGCATGATCGTGTCGGAGCGCGACGTCGACGAGAACTCCGCGCCCTTGCGCTGGTCGTAGCCGATGATGAGCGCGACCGCGGGTGCATTCGCCGGGGCGACGTCGAGCGACTTCTCCGCCTTGATCACCGCCGGCGTGTGCGCCTGCACGTCTGACACCGACTGGTGGAAATAGAGGTACGACCCGCCCGCGATGCCGACGGCGAGCGAGGTCAGGACGAGCAGGACGCCGACCAGGATCCGGCCGAGCAGCCGGAGCCCTCCGCCCGAGGCGACGGGCTCGGGCTGGCGGTAGCGCATGACCGAGCTCGCCGCAGCAGGCGGCAGCACGGCCCGGCCGTTCCCGTCGGCGCCCGCCGAGCGCCCTACGCCTCTCTTCAGCGTCGTCCGCATAAGCCCGCGCGGCGCCGAGAGGCGCCCCGCGGCCGAGGGTAGCAACGCCCGCGGACCGGGCCCGGCCTCGTGGATCATGGTTCGGAGCGCCGTGACCCGCGCACTCGCTGCAACCGCCTCGCTCTGCCTGCTGCTGGCCGCGCCGGCGTGCGGAGGCCACTCGTCGAGCCGGCACCAGTCGGCGCTCGTCGTCGGCGACTCGCTGACCGTCGGGGTCGAGCCCGACCTGCCCGCGCTGCTGCACGGCTGGAAGCTGCGCATCGACGGACGAATCGGCCGTCCCACGTCGGAGGCGGCTCGAATCGTCGACGACGCGGGTCCGCTCCCGAGCCGCGTCGCCTTTCTCCTCGGGACGAACGACGCACCGAACGGCGACGCACTGCTCGGCGAGCTGCACGCGCTCCTTCGCCGGCTTCCGGCCGGCGGCTGTCTCGTCACCGCGACGATCGCGCGCCCGGCGCTCGGCGGCGTCGGTTACGGGGAGGCGAACGCCCGGCTCCAGGCGCTTGCCCACGAGGACCGGCGCATCCGCCTGGTCGACTGGGCGCGCATGGCCGCAGCGCACCCGGCATGGCTCGCCGCGGACCCCGCGCACGTGCATCCGACCGCTGCGGGGTACGAGGCAAGGGCGCGAGCGATCGCGGACGCCCTGCGCTCCTGCGGCTGAACGAGCCTCACGACGGTGACAGCTCGAGCCGGCGCGCGCTCGCGTCGGAAGCGAGGAACGCGAGCAGCCCTTCCGCCTCGTCGCGGATTCGTCGCCGCTGCGCCGCGCGCACGTTGGCTCGAATGTCGACGTCCAGGGATGCCTCGGCCTTCGTCCTGGTCAGCTTCCACCTCCCGGCGAGGAACCCATCGGCCAGGAAGGCGCCGTGGTGCATGAACGAGTGATCCCAGACGACCTCGCCCATGATCCGCCCACGATCGGCGTGAGAGAGGAAGACGTTGTCGAACTGCGGCAGGAAGCGCACGGGGGCCGGCGTCGACGGATCGGCGAACACGCCGTCCTCGACGTCGTACAGCACGCGTCCTCGCTCGTCGCGATACGTGCGGAGCCGCCCGCGGAGGGCTTCGACAGCCGAGCGGACATCGGCCAGCCACGACCAGGCGCGGATGTCGGCGGCCGTGGCCGGGCCAAAGGCGCGCAGGTACGCGAGGACGAGCTCGTCCGTCGTTCCCGCGCGCGCCGGCACGCCTTCGAGCCAAGCGGCAAGCGTCGTCATCGTCGGCTGCAGCGTCTTGCCCCAGACGCCGCGCGGCGGGATCTGGACGAGCGGGACGAGGTAGCGAACGGCGTACGCGAGCGCGTTCCCGTCGTGATCCGGCCACTCCTCGCCGAGCCGGGCCCGCAGCTGCGCGGTCGTCAGAGGTTCCCGGTCGAGGAGCTCGACCCCGCGCTCGAGCACCGGCGCCAGATCGAGGCCGCCGAGCTCCCGGGCGAACGCGCTCGATGCAAACGCACGCTCGAGCGCCTTCTGGAGCGCCGGGCGGAACCGCAGCGCCTGGTCGCTCGTCACCAGATGGAGCGTCACCCGCAGCAGGGTCATGCGCACCGCCCGGCGCTCGAGGATCGCCCGCCCGAGAGCGTCCGGATCGAAGTCCCGAAGGCGCGACCAGAGACCGACGTAGGGATCGAGCGGCACCTGCGACTGCATGCCCACGAGATGCGCGACCGCGTCGAGAGGGCGAGTGTCGGAGCGCTCGAGCAGAAGCTGCCGCGCGAGCAGTGTCCGGTTCAGCGTCACACGGTCGAGAGCGGCTCCCTCCGCGGGACGATCTGCGGGCCCGCTCTCGACTGACAACCGACCTGGGCTACGACGCCGCGATCACGCGGCGAAGCGACTTGAGCGCGCCGACGTAGATTTCGGAGAACGTCGGGAACGGCTGGATCGTGTCGCGCAGGACGTCGAGCCCGACACCGGCGCGGATCGCGAGCGTCGCCTCCTGGAGCCACTCCCCCGCCTCGGGCCCGAGCGCGTACGCGCCCGTCAGGCGCTCGCCGTCGGAGAGCAGCGTCAGGAAGCCGTTGCTCTCCGCGTACGCCCGCGTGTACGTCTCGGTCTTGGCGATCTCCGCGAGCCGCGCGGTCGCCTCGAAGCGCGCCTCGGCCGCGCCGACCGACGCAGCCTGCGGGTCGGTGTAGACGACGCGAGGCACCGCGTCGTAGTTGGCCTTGCGCGCCTCGCCGAGGATGTTCGCGGCGACGACCTCCCCCTGGTACTTGCCGACGTGCGTCAGCGGCCAGATGCCCGTGATGTCGCCGACCGCCCACAGGCGCTCGGCGACGCGCTGGTGCTCATCGACCGGGACTCCGTGCGGGCCGGCCTCGATGCCGACCGTCTCGAGGCCGATCCCGTCGACGCGCGGGCGCCGGCCGGTGGCAACGAGCAGCCGGTCGCCCTGAAGCTCGCTGCCGTCGTCGAGCTCGAGAACGTAGTCGTCGCCGTCGCGCCGGGCACCGGTCACGCGGGCGCCCAGCACGAGCTCGACGCCGTCGCGCCGAAGGACCTCTGCGAGCGCATCGCCGAGCGGCGCCGGCTCGCGCGAGAGCAGGTGCTCGGAGCCCTCGACCAGCACGACCTCTCCGCCGAAGCGGCGAACAGCCTGCGCCATCTCGACGCCGACCGGACCGCCGCCCAGAACGAGCAGGCGGCGCGGCACCTCCTTCATCCCGGTCGCCTCGCGGTTCGTCCAGACGCCGTCGAGCTCGCGCAGGCCCGGGATCGGCGGAATCACGGGATCGGCGCCGTTGGCGAGCACGACGTGCTCCGCCGTGTGACGGGCCCCGTCGACCTCGACCACACCGACACCGGCCAGGCGGCCGCTCCCACGCAGCAGGTCGATGCCGCTGTCGGCGAGCCAGCGCTCCTGCCCGGCGTCGGAGTAGTTCGACACCTGGAAGTCGCGCCACGCCAGGGCCGCGGCGACGTCGACCTCGGCGCCGGCCGTCGCCTCGCGCGCCGCGTGCACGGCCTCGCCGGGTCGAAGCAGCGTCTTCGAAGGAATGCATGCGTAGTACGAGCACTCTCCGCCGACGAGCTCGCGCTCCACGACCGCGACGCGGAGCCCGCCCTCGGCAAGCTCGCCCGCGCAGTGCTCGCCCGGCGAGCCTGCACCGACCACGATGACGTCGTAGTCGCTCACGTCGGAAGGTCCGTCTTCGCGACGCTCGGACTGGCGGTCGCGCTCTTGCTGCCCGCCTCGGTGGTGCTCATGGTGGCCTCCTTGATCGGCGCGTCCTGACCTCGACCACAATAGGCGGGACGGCTCGCCGGCAAGACGGGAACACGCTCGTCGAGCACGCGGGCGCGCTCGCTTCCGGCTGCTCAGCGATCGCCGAACGCGTACTGCCAGAAGCGGCGCATCACCGGCGGCGGAGTCGGGCCGGTCATCTGCACCTGAGTCAGGAGGACGCCGATCGTGAGCGTCGCAGGGACGAGGTGCGCGGCCGTCCCCGTTCCGCCGACCCAGCCGTAGCGGCCGTCCGGCGCGACGGAGCCGCCGAAGCCCCAGCCGTTGCCCTCGAGGAAGAGCGTCGAGGCGGCTCGCTGCTCCTGCGTCAGGTGATCGGTCGTCATCGACCGGACCGACTCGGAAGTAAGGATGCCGCCGCCACCCGCAAGCAGCATCCGCGCGAAGCGATGCAAGTCGGCCAGCGTCGAGACGAGCCCGCCGGCGCCCGACGGGAAGACCGGCGGCTCCGTCCACAGTTTCGCGTCGATCGCCACCGGCATGTGGCCGTGACGCGGCGGCAGCCGGTCGAGTTTCCCCGGCGGAACATAGAACCCGGTGTCGCTCATTCCGAGCGGCCCGAAGAGGCGCTCTGCGAGGAACTCCGGCAGGGGCCGGGCGGAGGCGCGCGCGATCAGCACGCCCTGGATGTCGGAGCAGGTGTTGTAGAGCCACGCCTCGCCGGGCTGGTGAAGCATCGGCACGCCGGCCAGGGTTGCGAGCCACTCGTCGGGGGTCTCGCGGATCCCGAACACCGGCATCTTCTGGAAGAGCTCGTCGACAGCCGGCCGCGACCAGTCGGAAGGGAAGCCCCAGCCGGCACGGAAGGTGAGGATGTCCTCGACTGTGATCGGACGCGCAGCCGGCACGACGTCGTCGACCGGGCTTTCGGGAGTGCGCACGACCCGGGGCGCCGCGAGCTCGGGCAGCCAGCGCGAGATCGGATCGCCCAGCGACACACAGCCCTCGTCGACGAGCAGCATCAGCGCGGCGGCGGTGATCGGCTTCGTGATCGAGGCGATCCGTGCGATCGAGCTGGGATCGACGTCCCCGGCGGCGGCGATCTCGACCTCGTCGCCGCGCGCGACGAGAGCCGCGGCGCCCGGCACCTCGCCGCCGGCCACCTCGGCATCGAGGAGGTTCTGGAGGTCGGCCATCGTGGTAGAGACCGTAGTGGCGGTCGAAACTCATCGCGCCGATGAGTCTCGCCGTAGCGCACCGTCTGAAGGTGTGACCCGACGAGTAGGAGGCGTTCGATGTCCAACCTGAAGACCAAGCTGAAGATCGACACGGTCGGCCGCGTCTGTGTGACCGTGGGCGACACGGACCGCGCGATCGACTTCTACGTCGACACGCTCGGCTTCGAGAAGGTGGTCGACGTGCCGATGGGCCCGGACATGCGCTGGGTGGAGGTCGCGCTGCCGGGGACGAAGACGACGATCGCTCTCGCACCACCGCCCTCCGACCAGAAGGCGGGTGGCTCGCAGACGGGGATCTGCCTCGACACGTCCGACGTCGATGCCGATCACGCCGCGTTGAAGGCTGCGGGGGTCGACGTCGACGACGAGGTCACCCGCTACGGCGACCCGGTGCCGCCGATGTTCTGGCTGCGCGATCCGGACGGGAACTCGCTGATCGTCGTCGAGCCGCTGTCGTAAGCGTGACGGGGTCGCGGGGCCGCCCCGTCCGGGCGCCCGCGACCCCGTCGACGCTAGAGCTCGCCGGGCGGCGCGAAGCGGTAGAAGACGCGGCCGACCTTCCCGAGGAGGCCGGGGACGAAGTCTTCGAGCGCGCGGGCGTTCTCGATCCCGCCCACGCCAACCGGCTCGTAGCCGGCGTCGCGGATCAGCTGCTCGGTCACTTCGCGCGCGTCGTCCTCGGCTGCATAGAGGCAGCCCGGCCGGGTGCGCTGTTCGTCGATCTGGTCGTAGAGCGCGGCGAAGTTCGCATTGAACGCCTTCGCGACAGGCCCGTTCGTGTGCGCCTTTACCTCGTGCGCGAGCGACTCGTAGTGCTCGTCGCGTCCGTCGAACGCGTTTGCAGCGTCGATCGCCACCTTGCCTTCGAGCCCGGTGACCTTCTCGAGCGCATCGGAGATCGATCCGGACGGAACCGCAACGAGGACGACATCGGCATCGGATGCATCGCCGCCCTCGCGACCGATGCGCGTGACGTCGTGGCCCGCAGCCTCCCACCGGTCGGCGAGCCCGCCGCCGATCGATCCCTTGCCGACCGTCGTGATCTTCATCGTTCCCCCTTGTGCTTCGACGGCGCCCGCTCCGCCTTCGACGATAGCGGCGGCCCTGGGGGAGGCGGCAGCCGACGTAGCGGGTCCTTGACAAAGGCAGCCGACGTCACGTCTCCTTGACCGGGGCAGCCGACGTCGAGCGTTCTTGACGCGAGCGGCCGACGCGGGCTGACGGCTCAGTCGGTCGGTCTGGAAGGTGCGGCGCTCCTGCGCGGCCAGCCCGCGCGTGACTCGCGCCGACGGACGCGCGCCAAAGCTAGGCTCGCGCCGATGCGGGTGAGGTTCCTCGGGCCGGACACCGACGCCTACGTGGCGAGCGTCGAGCGGCACGCGGCCGAGTTCACCGAGCAGACCGGGCTCGAACTCGACATCCGGATCGTCCCGAGCGACGTCTACTTCTCGAACGACATCCGCCACCTGCTCGAAGGCGACGAGGCCGCCGATGTCTACATGTCCGGCCCGGGACTGATGTGGGACCACCTCGCTGCCGGCTTCGTGCGGCCGCTCGACGACCTGGTCGACGGCTCGAGCGACGCCTGGGACGCGGGCGACTTCCTGGAGCGTCTCGTCGCGTGCAACAGGTGGACCGGCCGTTTCGGCGATCCTCTGGGCGAAGGCCCGCTGCTCGAGATCCCGGTGAACTGCGAGTCGTACAACCTCGCCTACGTTCCGCGCATCCTCGACGCCGCCGGCGTCGGCGTGCCGACGACCTGGGCGGAGTACCTCGACGCCGCAGCGCGCATCGCCGATGCGGGCGCGGCACGCGGCTTCGCACAGCGCGGCACCGGTGCGTGGCACACGATGTATACGGGCTACGCGACCCAGCTCTGGTCGTGCGGCGGTCGCGACTTCGAGAACGGGGCGTGCGCGATTGCATCCGACCGCGCCGTCCGCGTGACGCGCGAGTTCCTCGATGCATTGCACACCGCCGGTCCGATCGGCTGGCTCGACCAGCGCTGGTACGAGCTCGCGCTGGATTTCGCACATGGCCGGTACGGGCTGATCGTCGACTCCGACCACTACGTCGCCTACTTCGAGAATCGGGAGACGTCGGCCCTCGCAGGGGAGATCGCGTACGCGTTGCCGCCCGCGGGCCTCGACGGCGCACGTCGACCCAACCTGT
>Ga0335079_10006905_pt1 | contig 12965 bp, 13 predicted proteins | sample Lox_Sample_33_FD_206719 | JGI IMG/M metagenome (GOLD analysis project Ga0335079, IMG submission 206719) | Soil microbial communities from Loxahatchee National Wildlife Refuge, Florida, United States - Lox_Sample_3.3 | ecosystem: Environmental > Terrestrial > Soil > Wetlands | place: USA... | reverse complement strand
ATACATCCGTCACGAGATACTCCGGAGTAATGCCCATGACAAATCTATTTTTCAGCACGCGGTCCGCTTCAACATTCAACACCCGACAGCTGCTTTTCCACCACTTTTCGTGTGAGTTGGGATCCATTTTTTGGTAGATCAGTTTACCATCATGGAGAATATCGCCTCCCGACAGAGTCTTGGTAAGAAAGACATCCGTGTCCAGGGTCAGATAGTAATCCGTGTCCACCATGTTCGATACGGCAAGTTTGAGTATCATCTGCTTAGTCCAGCCCGTGGTCCCCTTGAGCGATGGGCACAAAACATCTTCGTCAACAAAAACGAAGGGAAACTCTGGATAACTCTTGAGCAGGTCGCATTGTATTGCCTGAATATCTCCAGGTGATGCGACAATGAAGAAATCTTTCAAAATCGAGAGGTCCAGAAACTTCCGGAATGATTTCAGTTGAATGTTCTTCAACCTTTCCAGTTCATTATAGTCATGATGCGACCTTATCTTTATCATTAAAACAAAAGACAATTGCATTAATAAGTCCTTTATTATCCTTTCTACTTACTGAATATTTTTATCAAGCCTCTCCAGGGAAGGTTGACACAGGCCCTTATTCTTCCCGCAAATTGAATCTGCGGCGTTCCCCGGGGGCCATTCCACGCATTCTCATGCGCAAGTCACGGCGTTCCCCAGGTGAGGAATTGAGCCACTTTTCACGTAATTCACGGCGCCTTTCCGGGGGTAGCGACTGGAACCAACGGAAGCGTCCCCTGACCCGCTCCTGCTCAGCCGGCGGCAACTGTCGAAATTCGCGAAAGCGACGGCGGATCTGCTCTCGTTCCTCGGATGAAAGCGCCTTCCAGCGCTGGAACCGCTCTCTTGATTCGTGCCGCTCCTCGGGGGTCATTCGGCTCCAGCGCCCTGCGCCGTTGCGCAGGCGCTCCTGACGTTCCGGGGGTAGGGAGTCCCAGCGATTCTCGAGCGGTTTAAGCAAGCCTTGCTCTTCCGGAGTGAGGTTTTTCCACGGGACCGGTTGATCAGACGCAAAAACGCCCACTGCAAATACCAGCATAATTGCGAGAAGGCTAGCGGTCAGGCACAGTTTCATTATCATTCCTCTTCCTCTCGGGAGCTTTTCTATTTCCTGACACATTTTCCCCTTTCACCTCTTCCCGATGCCGGTTTTTCTTCGTTTCTTCCCGGAACTGCAAAGGATCTACCGGTTTGCCTCCGGCTGTCTCAAAATCCCCGATAAATTCGAGAAGATCCGTGTCCGCCGCTGGTGGCGTGGCCCCCCCGGCCGTAGCGCAGATGAGGAGAGAGAAAATGGCGAACTTTGTCGCTTCAATGCGCATCATGCTCTCTATCCAGCCAGCAATAGAAATCGAGATCCCTGTAAAATTCCAGCTTTTCCGGAGCGTTCAACACCTCCATATCCTCGATGTTATGGAGTGGAATAACGGGGCGGGGAGTTCCTACCCAGAGAGATACGGCAATAGTGAGCACTACGGCGGTTGCGATCCCGCTTATTGTGATCCATTCGGGAAAAATCCGGAGACGGGGGCGACCGTGCATCTCAAGGGCACGTTGCCGCCCTTCACGCAACCGCCTGGCAATGGCCGGGTCGAGTGTATCCTCATCGTGCTCCAGCTGTCCAATGACTTTTTTCAGAAATTCACGTTGAGATTTGTCTTCGCTCATGGCTCGAATTCCTCCAGCAGTTCACGCAAGGTATGCATCGCCCGCGAGGTGTGGGTCTTGACGCTCCCCTCCGAACAACCCATGGCACGGGCGGTCTGGGCCACGTCGAGCTCCTCCAGGAAGCGGAGCATGAACGCCTGTCGCTGACGCAGGGGGAGCGTCCGCAGGGCATTGTCCAGGGCTGCGGAAAAGTCCCGGTTTTCCAATATAACAGACTGGTCGGCGGAGCCAGTGTCGGGAAATTCCTGGATCGGATCACGATCATCGTCCTCTCCACCGGCTCCCTTGAAACCAAACCAGATCCGAAAGCGGTTCCGTATCGCATTCCTCCTTACGGAGTCGGTGATCCGACTCTGCAGGACCTTATGAAATAGTGGCGCCCATTCCTCATCGGGACGCTGGCGGTACCCCTTCACAAAGGAGAGCATCGCCTCCTGGACGATATCAAGGGCGTCGTCGCCATCCCGCACGGCGATTATGGCCATCCGGAAGGCGCGACGTTCCACGCCGGCCAGGAAGCGGTCAAGTCGTTCGGTCTTATCCAGCTTCTGCTCCTCAGTTTCCATCCGACTCTTTGTTTAATAAAACGAATTACTCTGGAATTGGTTGACATCACATGTATAGTGCATAAAGAAGTCAAAAGTGTCAATTAGCCAGGAGAGCTTTTCGAGGTATCAGTTTCGGTCTGAAAGTCAAAGCGAGGGTTTGCACTTAATCATTCTTACCATCTCCGATTCGCTCATTAAGGGGTTTTTTCTTCGGCCTGTCTTTGTTTTCGAAACCGCGACGATCAGAATAATTGCAGTAATATCCATGGCCGAATCTGGACAAAAAAGGACATAAAACAGGATCAGCCACTAGACATTCCCATACATTATTAGACACGCACCGCGTCTTACAGATTGCAGGGTCAGGTAATTTTGGCGAACAACGCATGGTATGCCTCGTGGAATATATTATATCACCAATTCTCTCAATATCATAAAATACGCAATGAAGTTACCCAGGCATACAGCTTGCGAACAATCGGGGAATGAAGATATGCAATGATTATTGCAAAAAGGAATGTTATGCTTACAAAGATATGATTTGCCGCACCTGAAATCAGTCTTGTCTTGATTCCATGACATCAACCCGGTTTCGTCCGTTCTGCTTTGCCCGGTAAAGTGCCTCATCAGCCTGCCGAATCAGCGAGTCGACATCACTAACCTGTGCCGAAGGAAATGAGGCTACCCCCACACTGACGGTTACGTTCAACCCTTCCATTGGCGGCTCAAAGGAGATCGCCCGCACACATTCCCGAAGATGCTCGGCAACCTTCACACCTCCGGCCAGCGAGGCGCCCGGAAGAACGAGCACGAACTCTTCTCCCCCGTAACGTGCGGCGATGTCATAACTGCGCCGCCCCGACTGGATCACCTGGGCTATAGCCGACAGCACCATGTCGCCATTCTGATGTCCGTAGGTATCGTTGACCTTCTTGAAATTATCGATATCCATCATTAAGAAGCTGATGCACTCCATATGCCGTTTTGCCCGATAAATTTCGCTGTTGAGGATTTTCGTCAGATACCGTCGGTTATAGAGATGGGTCAGAGGATCGGTGTTGGAGAGCTCTTTGAGGAGTTCATTGGACCTTTTCAGTTCATCCTGGAGACTCTTGATCTTCATCTGCACCTTGACGCGCGCCACCAGTTCGCCGGCATCGAAAGGTTTGGTCACATAGTCACAGGCTCCCTGCTCTAACCCTTTGATCTTCAGATCGCGATCTTCTCTGCCGGTCAGCATGATGATCGGAATACCCTTCAAGTCCTCACGGGAATTCACCAGATTCAGGAATTTGAATCCGTCCATGCGCGGCATTTCCAGATCGCAGATGATAAGATCCGCTTTTGCGGTAATGAGGGACTTTATCCCGTCGATACCGTCCCGGGCTTCTCGGTATTGGTCAAAGAGTGAAACATCTCTGAGGGTGCGGATTATCAGTTCGCGGACACTATCGGAATCATCGATTATAAGTACGCTGCTCGGCATGCTTGTCAATCCCCACTTATCAACAACCGTTTGCGGATCATCAAGGTAACTCCTCAGACTAAGTTCTCAATCAGGGATTCTGGCAGGCGCTGCTTTCCGGCGATTAACTACGACTTAACCATTTATCGGTGATGATTCACTCATGATCACCATATAATTATCTATCGCTGATTAGATTCGAGGCAAGTTCACTTCAATGTAACAGAGAAGAGCTGATATTTCAAGGATTGATCTATCCGCAAAAAGTCTGACCATTCATATTTCATCGTAAATATTAAATGGAAATACGCTCACTCCATAACGGCGTTCCCCGAAGAGAATCTTTCCACTCTTGACCAGGCATTGCCAGATGGGTTATGCTGTAAGCATGGTGAATGTCGTGGAAAGCCTGCAGAATTACCGCAATCTGGTTGCGCGGGTCGATGGGTTGTGTCGACGGATACTTGTGGAATACGGGGAAACCGTTTTTTGCAGGGAAGGATGCGACGACTGCTGCCGGCATATCTCCCTCTTTCCGGTGGAAGCGATGGCTCTGGTTGGGGCGCTCAGCGCCCTTCCAGCCGATCAGAGTGCACGCATTCGCAGCTTGGCACGCGCTGCTTCCGGCGCATTCATCTGCCCGCTTCTCGAAAAGGGGCGCTGTCTCCTCTATGATGCCCGCCCGTTAATCTGCCGTACCCACGGCTTTCCCCTTCTCGCTGAACGGGGAGGGAAAAGAGAAATCGACTTCTGTCCGAAAAACTTCTCGGGAATATCCACTTTCCCGTCTGATGCCGTTCTGAACCTGGATCTTCTCAACATCACCCTCGCGGCAATCAATGCCGTATTTATCGCTTCCCGTAGCGATTGCATCTCCCCTGAACAGGAACGGATCTCCATCGCCGAGGCGTTACAGCTTGAATTATGATCAAAAATACCCGCGCAGTGACAAAGGCTTTGAAAAATCGGTTTATCCCTCATATTTCTCGGTCTCCGTCCGGAATTATCCCTGTTAAATCAAGCTCGGCGCGATGAGAGCAGAGTTGCGACAGGCATTTGAGTGATACGGCCATCCTTGATATTTGCTTGACAAACAGCCGTGAAAGCTTAAAATACGTCAATCAAAGAGTTGGTACAGGTGCATTTTCCTTATCACCGATACAATTATATTATTTGTGATTTCTTCAAGAAAAGGAGCGGGCCATGAAAAGATTGATGCACTGCGCTATTTTCCTGCTGTTTATCCTGTTTACAACCACATGCTTCGCCGGCGAGAGGGAGGGTGTATTCTCCATATCCCCATTTGCCGGCGGATACACCTTTGACGGAGTCCAGCATGCGGAAACTGCGCCCGTATACGGGCTGCGACTCGGCTATGACATTACGAAACACCTGGGTGTTGAATATGTCATCGACTACCTGTCCACCGACGGCACGCGTATGGATAAAAGCTTCAATGCCCTCTCCTATCGCATGGACGCCATCTACAACTTCATGCCGGAAGGGCGCCTGGTGCCCTTTTTAGCACTGGGCGGCGGCGGTATCACCGCCGGTCACGGCTCCGGCTTCAACACGGGAGGAAGCAATACCGATGCCACCTTGAATGCGGGAGGCGGGCTCAAGTATTTCCTTACCGACTCCCTTGCCCTGCGTGGAGATGCCCGTCAGCTGTTCATCTTCGATCGCAATACCATGTACAACTGGGAATACACCGGCGGCCTGACCTTCCTCTTCGGCGACAAAAAGACCGCCCCGCCTCCCCTTGCACCGGCATGTAATCTTAACGCCTCCCCGTCTTCCATCATGCAGGGTGAGTCGGCCAGGCTGAACTGGACCTCGCAGAATGCAACCGAACTTAACATCCAGCCCGACATCGGCCGTGTCGAGCCCCAGGGAAGCACGACCATCACACCAGCGGCCGACACCCACTACACCTTGACCTGCTCCGGTGAAGGGGGCAAAGCCAGCAGCGGCGCAACCATAAGCGTTTCCGTGGCGCCCAAACCTCCGGCCCCGACATGCGCGCTTTCCGTATCACCCCCTTCCATCATGCAGGGGGAAACGGCCAAGTTGAACTGGACCTCGCAAAACGCAACGGAATGCGACATCCAGCCCGGCATTGGACCGGTGAAGCCGCAGGGAGAAGCCATCATCAAACCAGCCATAGATACCACCTTTAACCTGGTATGCAATGGCACGGGCGGCAAGGCCGACAGCTCTGCCGGCATAACGGTTGCCGCGCCACCCGCTCCGACCAAGGAAGAGTTGTGCATGACCCTGCATATCGAGTACGACACCGACAAGTCCGTCATAAAGCCCGCATATTACGGCGAAGTCGAAAAAGTCGCCAATTTCATGAAGAGATTTCCACAGATAAAAGGGACCATCGAAGGTCATACGGACAATATCGCGAGTGCCAAATATAACGTGAAGCTCTCCCAGAGGCGTGCGGAAGGGGTCGTGAAGATGCTGGTGGAAAAGTACGGCATCGACAAGTCACGTCTTACGGCCAAAGGATATGGATTGACCAAACCCATCGCCGACAATAAAACAGCGGAGGGCCGCCAGAAAAACCGCAGGACAATGGCCAACTTCGGCTGCGTGACCATCGAGAAATAAACCTTCACCGAAAAGGGCCGCCCGACCGGGCGGCCCTTTTCGCTTATTACGGAGGCAATTAAACATATCAATTGTAGGGGCTGCCCAATCGGGGCACGGCGTGCCGTGCCCCTACATAAGGGTTGTGATGATTAATTGCCGGAGTAATAAGGAGATCCCGGGAAAGACAGCGGGATTCGCGAAAAGGAGTCCGGAACAAACATGAAGGCGCTCATCAACGGCATCAACATGACCTGGGACGACATCGGCTCCGGACCGGCCGTCTGCCTGATCCACGGGTTTCCCCTGGACCGTCGCATGTGGAAGCCCCAGGTCATGGCCCTGGCCTCAGCCGGGTACCGGGTCATCACCCCAGACCTGCGTGGTTTCGGTGAGAGCGACCTCCCTGAAGGTCCATATGGCATGGATATTTTTGCCGATGACATGACGGCGCTTTTCGACCATCTCGATATCGCACACGCCGTAATCGGCGGGATGTCCATGGGGGGATATGTTCTCCTCAACCTGCTCGAACGCTATCCCGAACGGGTTTCGGCTGCCTGCTTCATCGTTACCCGCAGTGGAGCTGATGATGAAGCGGGAAAGGAAAGGAGGCTCGCTCTTGCCAGTGAAGTGATGAAATCCGGCCCGCGGTTGCTGGCGGACCAATTTGAAAAAATCCTTTTCGCCGCGAAAACGGCTGAAAAACGACCGGAACTGGCAACAGAGGTCTATGGCTGGATGATGGAGAAAGTTGCGGTCGGGATTGCCGGAGGCCTCTTAGCCATGCGCGAGCGGAAGGATTACACGGCTCTCCTCGCCGGATTCCGTTTGCCGGCACTGGTGATCGGAGCGGAAGAGGATCGGGCCGTACCGCCGGAGAATGCGCGGGCCCTCGCGGCAGGCCTGCCGCGAAGCACTTTCTGCATCATCCCCGGAGCCGGGCACATGGCGAATCTGGAACAGCCGATGGCGTTCAATAACTGCCTGCTCGAATTCCTGCGTGCGCTCCCGCCTGGCTAGCTATTGAGGTTGATAGGCTGAAGTCTTCATTCATCAGGAGTCTTGACGGTTGTAAGAAACAGCCCAAGGTTGCGGATCGTCTCGCTGAACCTAACATAGTCCACCGGTTTGACGATGTAGATGTTGCAACCGAGATCATAGCACTTGGTTATTTCCTGTTGCGAGTCGGTCGTAGTCAGCATGACCACCGGAATCCGCCTGGTCCGCTCATCGACCTTGATACGCTGCAGCACCTGGAGGCCGTTCAGGACCGGCAGGTTCAGATCGAGAAGGATGAGAAGGGGCATAGGTGTAGTTACAGCAGCGAATTCCCCTTCTCTGAAGAGGAACTCGACTGCCCTCCCTCCGTCATCCAGTTTGATGATTTCGTTTGTCACACCGGCCCGGCGCAGGTTCTTCTCGATGAGCAGGACATGCCCCGGATCATCCTCCACCAGCAGTATGGGTTGCGGTAGGTCAGCCATTGACGGACTCCTTTTTTCAAATAAATTCCAAGTCCCAATCACCCAATTTACAAACGTATTTTCAAATTTCAAATTTATTTTATCTATGTCGCTTGCAATATCATATGTGGAGTCTTTGATCTCTCCATTATCAGCTTGCTTTAACCACCTGTTCCTTTCCAGTCAGTTCAAGAACTCGGGGAATGGAAAAGCTGAACGTAGTACCTTCACCATGCTGTGAAACGCACCAGATACTTCCTCCCTGCCGGCGAACGAGGGTTTTCACATAGGCCAGCCCCATACCTTCGCCAGGAATATCCTGGCGGCCGGCGCGACGGAATATCTCGAAGACCTTCACCAGGTCGTCCGCGGCGATGCCTCGCCCGTTATCGCGGATATGGAATGTCGCCATCCCGGCGGTCGTCTCTGCCTCGATCTCGATGCGTCCTGGACGGTCAGGGACCAGGTACTTGACGGCATTGTCGAGAAGATTCCCCATGATCTGCTCCATGGCGGTCCTGTCCGCGATCACTAGCGGAAGGGCGCCGATGACCACGGTAGTATGCCTCTGTTCGAGCTGGTGCGCTACGGATTTGAGGATCAGGTTCGTCAGTTGTGCCATGTCCACAGGTTCCGGCTTCAGTTCCTGCCTTCCCAGCCGCGATAGTTTTAGGATCGCGTTTATGAGCAGGTCCATGCGGTTAACCGACGATTCGATGAATTCAAGGGCCTCCGGCACTTCATTGCGGAAGATATCCTCCATTCCCCGTCTCTCACTTTCCGCCAGTTGTGAGACGCCCCGCTCGAAGAGCGGGGCAAGCTCCCGGAGCGCATGCCTCAACTCACCTGAAAATCCCTTCAGGTTCACTAACGGCGCCCGCAGATCATGGGAAACGATATAGGCGAATGACCTTATCTCGTCATTGCTTACTCTGAGATCCGCGGCAATCAGTTGCAGTTTCTCCTCCGCCCGTTTGCGTTCCGTTATGTCTTGAAGCGTTTCGATGGCTGCGATCGTTTCACCTCTGTTGTTGCGTATCGGCGCCGCATCGAAAAAGATATAACGATCCTTGCCGTTCTGGTCCGTGTACCACCTTTCGGCCTGGACTCCATCAGGGATGAGGAGAGAATGCGCATGTTGCTCATAGTTTTCCCGGACTCCCTCGATGTTGCCGTCAATCACAAAATCGGCCAGCACCGCCCGTTCGCAACCATAAAAGACCTTCCCGAGATTATTTGCGCCGATAACCTGCGCAGCCATCACCCCGGTCAGCGCTTCGCAGGCCTTGTTCCAGAGTATGACGCGATGCCTGCTGTCGATGACGAAGGTCGGTACGGCGCAGCTCTGGATAAGCCTCTCCACGCAATCCATCTGTTCCTGCAGCGTTCGTTTCTGCTCGTCCGTGCCCATTTGCGAATTAAAGTTCAAGTATTCCATCAAATACCCCGAAAAGAGTAGTGGATACTCTTTTACCGTTGTGATGTATAATTACAACATAATATAACTTGACCTAATTATCCATCAATTATCTGTTGAATCATATTCAGGTTGTTAGTGTGAAGGCTGAAGAGAGTTGATAATAGTCCGCTTATTGCCTTCAGCCTTAACTCTTCAGCCTTAACTCCCGAGGAGGGAAACATGTTCGAATCGGCTGAGCTTGGTCACAAGATAGACAAGAAAACCTTCAAAAAAGAGGTGCCGATCCTTCGCGAGGCACTTCTAGACGCCCAACTGGAACTTCTCCAGGCTGCGCGATTTTCGGTAATCATCCTGATCTCCGGCGTTGACGGCGCCGGAAAAGGGGAAACGGTCAATATCCTTAATGAATGGATGGATCCGCGCCATATCCGGACCCACGCCCTGGACGAACCGAGCGACGAAGAACTGGAGCGCCCGGTGATGTGGCGTTATTGGCGGGTCTTGCCGCCAAAGGGGAGAGTCGGCATTTTCTTCCGTTCCTGGTATTCTGCGCCAATCAACGAACGTATCCATGGCCTCACAAAAAATTCGGAGCTTGACCAGCAGATGGAACGTATCAACCGTTTTGAAAAGATGCTTGCCGACGAGGGGGCGCTGGTCCTGAAATTCTGGCTGCATCTCTCCAAGGATAAGCAACTGATCCGCCTGAAAAGCCTGGAAAAGGACCCGAAGACCCGCTGGCGGGTTACCCCGAGAGACTGGAAGAACTTCAAGATATATGACAAGTTCCGCACTGTTACCGAGCACGTGTTGCGCCGCACCAGCAGCGCCGAGGCGCCCTGGACCATTATCGAGGGGGGTGATCCGCGCTATCGCTATCTGGCGGTGGGGAAGTCGATCCTGCAGGCGCTGCGCGCCCGTCTTGACGCCGGTGAAACGCACCTGCCACAGGTCAGCGCGCCGCCTGTCATCCCCCATATCGACTCTCTTTCCGTGCTCAAAAGGCTCGATCTTACGCATCGGCTGGCCAAGAAGAAATATGAGGATGAACTAGAAAAATACCAGGGAAAGCTCAATCTCCTTGCCCGCCATGACAATTTCCGAAAAATCTCGCTGGCAGCGGTATTCGAGGGGTGGGACGCCGCCGGCAAGGGGGGAAACATCCGCCGCATAACCGGGGCGCTGGACGCCAGATTGTACAGCATCATCCAAGTTGCCGCGCCAACCGAAGAGGAACGGGCACAGCCTTACCTCTGGCGCTTCTGGCGGCATGTTCCACGCCGCGGGCGGTTCGCCATATTCGACCGTTCATGGTATGGGCGCGTGCTGGTGGAAAGGGTCGAGGGCTTCTGTTCGCAAATGGACTGGATGCGGGCTTACAGTGAAATAAACGATTTCGAAGGAGAGTTGGTCAGGAATAAAACGGTACTTGTCAAATTCTGGCTGCAGATAACCAAGGACGAGCAGTTGCGGCGCTTCGAGGAGCGGGAAAAGACCGGCTTCAAGCGGTACAAGATAACCGATGAAGACTGGCGCAACCGGGATAAGTGGGAGGAGTACGAGCTCGCCGTTTGCGATATGATCGACCGGACGAGCACGGAGATCGCACCGTGGACCCTCGTGGAAGCAAATGACAAGTACCATGCCCGGATCAAGGTATTGAAAACCTTGTGCGAGGCCATAGAGAGCGCCCTTTAAAAGACGTTTCCGGGTAACCCCCGGCTTAACCCGTCTTTCCGGTTCAGGGGCGAATAAACGGGGGACCATGGGCAAAGGGGCATGTAAACACATGCCCCTTTTTTTTGGATATATTTTGTATTATTTTTTCACCGGCCCGATAGGGAGGAGGGTCTTTCCGTACACCTCGTTGAGAAGCTGGGCCATGCCGGTATAGATGGCGGAGGCGCCGCAGATGATTCCTTCAATACCGGTGAAATGTTCGAGGGAAGCATCGCCGGTCGCATGTTTGTAGCCAAGGAGGAAGAAAAGCAGAACCAGTGAGCCGAACACGAATTGCAGCGCCCTGTTCAGGCGGAAGGTGCCGATGAAGAGGAAGGCGGTAAAAATGCCCCAGATGATGAGGTATGACGCAAATGCAGGTTCGGTCGGCTTATCCATCCAGCCCAGCTTGGGCATGACGATCAGGGCAACAAGCGTCAGCCAGAACATGCCATATGAGGTGAAGGCCAACGTGGCAAAGGTATTTTTCTTTTTCCATTCCATGGCTCCGGCGATTACCTGCGCTAGGCCACCGTAGAAAATTCCCATGGCAAGGATCATGGAATCCAGCGGGTAATATCCGGCATTATGTAGGTTCAGAAGAACCGTGGTCATTCCGAAAGCGCAAAGACCTAACGGAGCCGGATTGCCCGTGGTGTCGTTGATAATCACGTCCATTTTGCCAGCATTGCATTCATTAGCCATCTCATCTACCTCCAATTTGTATCAAGATTTGTGCTGCTTATGAAAATATGAAAATAATTCACGCGCATTCTCCAGCCTTCAACCATCTGATAGCATCGGTGCATACTGCCTATTGAAAAGAGTCAACCCGGAATACTATCCACTCAGGGAATAGGTTGAGTAAGAGCACCTTACGGAGAGTTCCCGGATTTTTCGGTGAACATCTTTTAATGGTTATTGGCAGATAAGTCAACAAAAAAAAATTTGTGGAACATTATATTTTTTTATATGTCGCCAGAGAAAAGACGGGTGGTTGACTAATCAACTACGACCCTTGGCCACTCTTCAGTTTGGAGTATTGCAGGACTATAGGATGCCCCGGTTTCGGTCTGATGAATCGGGGCTTCGAGGGCATCCAGGCTGATGCCGAGTTTTTGCGCGACCTTCCGGTTGACCCGCAGAATCGAATTCCTGGCTTCGCTATCGGGAAGTTCCGAGACCCGTGTCCCGTCCAGAACCTTATTCGCCATCTCCCCCGCCTGTTTCCCCAGATCGAAACTGTTGATATCCAGGGAGACAAGCGCCCCCTCATCCACGTACTTGCCGGCGAACGTCACGACCGGCACTCCGCTCTGCTGGGTGAAGAGGAGCAGGAACTCGACGGTCTCAGGGGTCACTACCGTCGGGTCGGGGATCATCCAGAAGAGATTGAATGAACCTTTCATCCGCGTAAGCAGTTCGGGCACTTCCCTGGGATTATGGACCTCTTTCGCCGTTATCTCAATACCCTTTGCCTGGGCGGTTTGCCGGATATTTTTCACCATACTGCCGGTTTGCGCCGGATCGTAAAGAACGCACACCCGCAGATGCGGCAGTTTAAGCCGTTCCATAAGGCTCAGGTATTTCCCCGGAGATACATTCATATTTACACCGGCGATGTTTTTACCCCTCCCCCCTGTCTTCTCCGGATTCAGCACCATGGCATAGATTATCGGGATGTCCCTGATCTTTTTCACCCGGTTGAGCGCGTCGGCGCCTATGGCGAGGATCAGGGCGGGCCTCTCGTCGCGGACCGTCCTTGAGACATCCACCCCGGGCGCGCCGGAGACCACGACTGTTATCGACTCGGCCTTGCAGACGCTGCGAAAGCCGCGCAAGGCCTCCTCAAACGGTTTCACCTGCAGACTCTGGACAACCAGGATGTCCCCAGCAAAAATGGATGTTCCCGATAAAAGGAGGCTTATTAAAGATGTGATGAACAGTGTTCTCAAAGGCCCTGCCTTAAAACATCAGATATGCATTGCGCCACCGACCATCAATAATTGAACCTTATCCCGCCTTCGAACCATCTGCGGGCGTTTTTCCATATATC
>Ga0335079_10006901_pt1 | contig 12967 bp, 10 predicted proteins | sample Lox_Sample_33_FD_206719 | JGI IMG/M metagenome (GOLD analysis project Ga0335079, IMG submission 206719) | Soil microbial communities from Loxahatchee National Wildlife Refuge, Florida, United States - Lox_Sample_3.3 | ecosystem: Environmental > Terrestrial > Soil > Wetlands | place: USA... | reverse complement strand
ATCACGTGGTTCACGTAGGCTGGCTCCCAGTAAAGGGAGCTCCAGTCAGCGCATTTTCTCCCGCCATCCATGCAGGGATAGTGCTCGAAAGAGAAGAACGTGAAATCCTGTATGTGACCCCGCGCCCTGAGATAATCCACGAACCGGCCCAGAAACGAGACTCTTCCATTGGCGTCGGCCCAGGAATCCACGTCGCCAGGCGTCCCCTCGAAAGCCGGTCCGCCCAGCGGGGCGTCGGGCACCAGTTTGTGGATGGCCTTGGCGAACTGTATGTACAGCGTGGCATAGTCTTCCGGCAGCACGCGCTGCCCGTCGGCCTCCTCTCCCATTTCGATCCATGAGATCGGGTACTTCCGTTTGTAGAGGTACGCGATTTCGTTGGCCGCATCCTCCGGGATGGCGTAGAGAATGGCGATCGGAATCATGGCGGGAAGACCGCGCGTCACGCCGCAATTGAAGAAGAAATCGAATCCGATCTGGTCCCCTCTTCCATAGTCGAGGTCGGAAGCGGCATGCCACGGGTCGACGGAGGAAGGCCAGGTGATGGTCTGCTTCCGGCTGGGCACGTGTTTGACAACGTCGGTGAACTGGCCCTCGGTGGATACGGTCCCGATATACAGCTCGTGGATCGCGTATCCCACGCAGTTGCGCGGGTCCTCAGGACCATGCGTGTCGCAGGTGTTGGACGATTCCGTCATCCAGATCCGCAGATACCGCACCGGAATCTTCCAGTTCATCAGCTTCAGAGTGGGAGTTCCGCCCTTGCCGTCGCTGATCGTCCCCATGGGGAAGGTCTGCCAGGCGCCTTTGTTGATGCCGTCATAGAAAGGCTCCAGCTCTCCCGTCCAGAATTGCACGTAGTAGCGCCTGGCGTAGGGATCGGCCCAGGCGATTTTGATGGCGTTGACGTCGACCTTGGCGCCCAAATCGATCATGACCCACTGCGGGTGCAACGAGTCATCCTCACCCGTGTAGGTTTTGGTTAGATAGGGGTTGCTCTTCCAGTAGGACTTCAGATTGCCATCAGTCAAGCGGGACCAGCCGGTGCCGTCACCCTCGGTGGCCCCGCGATGCGGAAGCGGGTACGCCCAGGAGTGGAGGATCTTTTCGTCGGTTGGCTCCGCGCTGCCCGTGAAATAGCCCTCTTGTTTGGCCGCATTGCTCCAGGTGCCGCGCGCGTTCCAGTGCCACGCCTCGATCATCAATTCCGTATTCTGGCGATAGGTGACCGTTCCCCACCCCGCGCCCAGAAGTTCCTTGAGAACCGGGCCAGTTAGCAACCTCTCGGTATTCTTCTCGTTCTGTTCCCGGGTGAGGCCGCCGTCAATGCCCAGCCGGTCAATCGCCCCACCCAGCGCCCGAAGGGGACTGAACGAATTCACCGTGTGGGACGGTGCGGCGTCCACCACGATATGCTGCGCGCCTGCCGCGCCCGCGAGCCAAAAGAATACACCTGTGCCAAGGCTGATTCCAAAGACGCGCCATTTCATGCCCGATAACATATCTGCCTCCGCTTTGAAAGGTGAGCCGGAATTACGCCACCTATTATTTCGCGAGAAACCGTTCGACCGCGGCGTCTACTTTTGTGGCTTGGCAGCCGTTGGCCAAGTGTCCGCAATCGCTATCCAGCTCCAAGGTTGGCGCATGTAGCAGACCTGCGAAAGCTAATGCGGGTTGCGGGTTGACCATGTGGTCCTGCAGCGCGACGATCACCAGCACGCGCGCGTTCACGGCCGCCGCGGCTTTGGCCATATCGCCATTGAACGGGCGCGAGACGTCGTGGCCCATCATGGCTTGGGCCTGTCGAATCCAGTTGTTGGCGTCGAAGCCGTGGATGGTGTCGCGTTCGGTGGTTTCGAGAAATTTCCCGAAGTCTTCCGGCCGGGTCTCTCGCACGCGGTAGGAAGGGGTTTGAATGGCCAGCGCGTCGATATCCGCGAGGGTACGCAAGCCGGCCTCGGGCGGTGACGTGTAGTCTCCATCTTTCCAATTGACATCCGCTTGAATCGCATGGATACCGGATTGCCACAAGAGCAGATCGTAGGACGTGAGTTTGGGCGAACCGACGATAGGGATCGCGAGATCCGTGAAATCGGGGTAAGCCACCATCCACTGGAAGGTCTGCATGCCGCCCATGGAAATGCCCATGACGCCGTGCAGGTGAGGAATGCGGAGCACGTGCTCGACCAACGTGTGTTGCGAATTGACCATGTCGCCGATGGTGAAGGCGGGAAACCTCATGTGCGGCTGTTGCTTGCTGTTGGATGGCGACGAAGATACGCCGTCACCCAGCGCGTCGGCCAGGATCACGAAATATTTATCGGGATCGACCAGCTTGCCGGGCCCGATCAGTCCCACCAGGTTTTCGGTTGTTCCTGTAAACCAAGTGGGAAACAACACGGCATTGGATTTCTCAGCATTCAGTTTCCCGAACGTGCGATAGCCGAGGCGGCAGTCGCGGATGACTTCGCCGCTCACCAGGCGGAAATCGCCCAGTTCGGCAAATTTCAATTCCTGCGCGCACGAGGGTGCAGCCAGCAAGCAGGCAGTCAATACTATTTGGATTTGCACGTACACAGCTTTTCAGAACCGCTCCGCCGCCGTCAACACAAGATCTCTGTCATTCACCGGTGTAGCGGCTGTAGCGCTCACGCCGCTTGCGTTGCAGGCGTTTCACGACCAACTCCGGACTGCGGGACCCGGCGATGCAAAGGAGGAAGCGTTGAGGCTCTTTAGAGAAGATCAACCGTCAAGCCAACGAGGCAAGGGTTTTTTGAGACAGTTAGATTACGTTGTACGACGGAGAGTGGGTTTCGGGATGGATGTTTATTGCGCCAGGAAGCTTCACATGTCGGGGCGTAGCGCAGCCTGGTAGGGAGCCTGCCTTGGGTGCATAGCGGCCCGCTGGTTCCCGGCCATTATCGGGTTTTGTCACGGTTTTTGGCCACAGTCGAGGTAACAGGTCCTTGCATCACTGCCAGAAGTGGTTAGAATCAGATGAGTACAGAGTCGGGGCGTAGCGCAGCCTGGTAGCGCACCTGCCTTGGGCGCGTGAAGTTTCCTTCCAAACCGTCCATTCCGTTTCACGTTTTCTCAGTCTTTCCAACAACCTGGGGAATCTGCTCTTCGCTCGACGGACAACCCCAGTGGCCGTTTCAGATGGGGTTTTGATACGGTTTTGATACAGTCGAAAAGCAGGAGGACTCCCTTGGCGGCGCACATGCTGTGGATTCAAGGCGCGCTTGACGCCACAACGGAGCACCTCACTCGCGACGCAGTGATTCCTCGACCGAGTCGCGGAATGTTCAGTGTTTACATATGTTCACGTTACGTGTACAATACATGTTGGTGAACAAGAATACTGGCTCGCTTATGACAGCCAATGAAGATCGCATACTACATGCTGCCCGGCAGGCACTCAAGCGGACTACTGGCCTCGACGTCAAAATCCATCCCGGTCTAACCGTCCAGGATCACGCTGCCGATGCCATTCTCGAGTTGACCACGAACCAACGTAAACGGCGCTACCTCGCCGAGGTCAAAGCCGTAGATCGGTTCGAAACCCCTGCACTCATCAAAGCCCAGGAAAAAGCCCACCACGACCCGCCATTACTCGTCGCACCCTACATCACTCGGGAGGTTGCCGAACGCTGCCGCCAACTGCGTCTACCCTTCATCGACACCGCCGGCAACGCTTATCTCGAGGATCGGGGACTTTTCGTTTATGTGGTTGGCAACATGAGGCCGGCAGGACTTCGCCACGAAGAATTCCGTGCCTTGAATCCTGCAGGTTTGCAAATCGCGTTCGCGCTGGCCTGCCAGCCCACGCTAATTCAAACCACCTATCGTGAGATCGCCGGGCGCGCCGGAGTGGCACTGGGAACCGTCGGGCCGGTTATGAAAGACCTCGAAGCACGCGGATACCTCCGGTTCCACAAGGGGCCAGAGCGGAAGCTGCTCGACGGGGAACGGATGGTCGAAGAATGGGTCACCCACTACCCAATCACGCTTCGGCCGAAACTCCATCCGAGGCGATTCCAAGCCGACCCCAAATGCCTTTACGAAACCAACCTCTTGCACCAGAATGCTTACTGGGGCGCAGAGCCCGCCGCTGAGAAACTGACACAGTATCTCAAACCAGACCGGTTTACTATTTATGCCCGGGAACCCATTGCCCGACTGATCGCAGCCGGACGGATGCGCGCCGACCCGAGGGGAAACGTTGAAATCCTAGATGCATTCTGGAATTTTGATCCCGAGGATTTTCCAGATGTCGTTCCGCCACTACTCGCCTATGCAGACCTTCTGATGACGCGTGACGGTCGCGACGTCGAGGCAGCCCGGCTGATCTATGAACAACGAATTGCTCCCGCGTTCGGTCCCGCCAAATAGCCCGGTCGATCCCTCGGTCGTCCGTGTTCTTCGGGCACTCGATCCCGTCGCACGTGCAGCGAACTGTGCGTACTTCGTTGCGGGCGCCGCAGCGAGAGATCTCGTTCTAGTTAATATTCATGGTCTACGGCCGGGCCGAGCGACGCGCGATATCGATTTCGGGATCGCGGTAGAAAACTGGGATCAGTTTGCCCAATTGAAGCAGCGACTAATTGCAACCGGGGACTTTGCGTCGGACCGCAGGGCCCTTCAGCGCCTGATCTACGCCGATCTATCAACTGGAACCTCCATTCCCGTTGATCTGATACCATGCGGCGGAGTCACATCACCAAACGGCAAAATCGAGTGGCCGCCAGGCGAGGATGTCGTGATGAATGTGGCAGGTTTCGAAGAGGCCTTGACATCCTCCCAATCTCTAAATAGCGCCAGACCTTACGGTACTCGTGTGCTCATTGCCTGGTCTGACGCTGCTTAAGCTTGTTGCATGGTCGGACCGCGGCCGTGCAACCGACAAAGATGCTGCCGATCTCTATCGGCTGTGCACTTCCTATGCTGATGCCGGCAACGCAGATCGCCTTTATGACAGCGAGTTGACTTTACTACAGGCCGCTGGCTTCGACATGGAACTAGCTGGCGCGGAATTGCTCGGCCGCGATGTTGCCCGGCTTTGCTCACAGCAAATGCTGGACCAGATTCGAGCGCTCCTCGAATCGGAACTAGATCTCGAACGATTGGTGAATCAGATGGCTCAAACGAGGTACGCCGAGGCGCTTCCCGCCGTAGAGAGGACTCTGATTTTGTTCTGTCGAGGGCTTTTGGGTGACAAAAAATAATCCACCGGCCTCTCTAGGAACGTGTTGAAATAGGCCTCGACGGCACATCGCGGCATGTTCACTTCAATTGGAAGCGAGTAAAAAGAGGGTGGCGAGTGCGATTGGCCGCCATCGCGTGTTGAAAAACGCCATTTTTTGCCGGCTTGGCTTACACTACGGCCCTTTGGAGTTTTGGGAGCCGCCACAAATTGAACGCGGCCGCAGTCATCAGGAACTGCCACGCGACCTTGCCCAGCCCGCGAAGCTTGGTCTTGCGCATCCCGGCAGTTTGCTTCATCCATCCGAACGCCTTCTCAATTAAAGGTCGTTTCTTTTGGCTCAGCTCATAGCCCTTGTGGCGCGCGGTTCGAGCATCGATCGCGCTGCCACCAGGTCGATTAATGTTCTGAGACACATGCGGTCGAAACCCCATTTCCCCTACAGTCTGAACAAAATCGTGCGTGTCATATGCCTTGTCCGCGCCCACGCTCATCGGCCGGTTGACGCAGCGCTGCCGGCGCCTACGCCACTGGCTGTATAACATCAGCAACGCCGCATCGCGTTCTGCCGTGCCATCGGCTTGCGTCAGCATGGCGTCCATGATCAACCCGTGGCGGTTCTCCATCAGCACATGTCCCAGGTAGCCCAGTTTGGCTTCCTGCCCACACCCTTTTCGATACAGTCGGGCGTCGGGATCTGTTTTCGATTCGTGCGTTTGGTTGCTACGCTTCTCCTTGCGAAATTCTCCGGGTGGCCGATCGTCTCCGCCATCCTTCTTCTGAAAGCTCTTCTGACTCGCCCAAGCCTCGATCAGTGTGCCGTCCACGGTGAAATGCTCATCCGACATGTGCGGCTTCGCCTCTGCCAATACCCGCTGGAAGAACTCCTGCGCGACTTCCTGGTTCAGCAGACGATCCCGGTTCTTGCTGAACACCGCATGGTTCCAAACCGGCTCGTCCAACTCCAGCCCCACAAACCACCGAAACAGCAGGTTATAGTTCATCTGCTCCATCAGCATCCGTTCGCTGCGCACGGAGTAGAAGATCTGCAACAATACGGCCCTCAGCAGCCGTTCCGGGGGGACTGAAGGCCGGCCGGTCTTGGCGTAAAGTCCGTCGAAATCCTTGGCCATTCCTCGCAGGATCTCGTCCACGATTTCCCGAATGCGTCTCAGGGGATGATCCTGGGGCACTCGGTCTTCCAACGAAACGTAGCTGAACATTCCGGATTGCTGCTGATCGTCTCCACGCATACTACACAGACGAAAAGAACATCCCCGAGCTATCTTGTTTTTCGCGATTTCAAACTCGTGAGCCTCGACTGATTGGCGCAGCGGCGTAAGATGAAAAGCAGTGCGACACCCCCACAGAATACAAGTTCCGAAACGCCCACTTAGCGACCGCGAGCGTGCATGGGTCAACGAACTTTTGCAGCATCATCCACTCTGGTCAGATGTGGACGTGAGCGAAATGCTCGTCGTAGCCCAGTGCGGTTGCGGTGAATGCAGAACCGTTTACTTGGATAGCGACAGACCTCAAAATGCATCCCTGAGGGGAACACGCGGCTACATCGGGAGGATTGAGATCCGAACGACCAGCGACTTCGGGATAACCATAACCTTGGATCAGTTCGATGGAAAGCTCGATGAACTCTACGTCAATTATGTGGACTTGTCCGACGACGGCCACCGCCCATTCCCGCACGATTGGGACGAGAGCACCCACTTGGTTCAGGCAATGTAGGCCCGGCAGCCGAGGCTGCACTACCAATTCATCGCTACCCAGTTTTTCAACAAGCTCCTAGGAATCTGCTCGTTGGGATCGCTGGGCTGTTAGCCGATCTTCAGAATGCTGCGCGTTCCTGATCCGATGCCAGGCCTCGCGTTGTGAGTCCCACCGCTCTTTGTGGTACCCAAGCAGGTTCAACGATTTTGAATTCTTTCCCAGGAGGCCTTCTTGCCCAACTGCCGGAGAATTATCGAACCGCACCGCGGCCTCAGCGAGACCGAAAGGCATAGTGGAGGTGCTTGGAATCTCCCTCGAATGGCTGAAATCCGCGTGCACCGTCCCAGAGCACGGCTCAGGAGATTTTTGAGGCGAATTGCAGTTTCTACCATGATCCGTGCAATACGCTTCTGCGTGACATCCGCTTGATGCTCTTCGGTTCGGGAGGTCCGAACATTCTGACCGTTGGCGATCGGGCCGGATTTCGACATCAGGCCCTGATCTGCCTGTGATGAGTACCAAAGCAAAACCCGGCAAAATGGGAGAACACACAAATATGCCGAACGTCAACGAAACAGGTGAACAGCCGAAGCGCCGCGCCGTCACGGCCGAGTCGATGGCGGCAAAACAACGCGACATATCCGTCAGCGAATTTTTCGCCAAGAACAGGCACCTGCTTGGCTTCGATAATCCCAGAAAAGCACTTCTGACGGCGGTTAAAGAAGCTGTCGACAATTCTCTCGACGCTTGCGAGGAGGCGGGCATTGTTCCCGAGGTCTGGGTTCATATCGAAGCTACGGGTACCAGCCGGTACAAAATCGGTGTCCAAGACAACGGGCCGGGCATTGTCAAAAAACAGATCCCGCTCATATTCGGAAAACTACTCTATGGTTCGAAATTTCACAGACTGCGGATGAGTCGAGGACAACAGGGAATCGGTATCAGCGCTGCGGGCATGTACGGGATGCTGACTACTGGCAAACCGGTAAAGATTGTTTCCATGACTTCTCCAAGGAAACCGGCGCATTACTTCGAAATACAAATCGACACGCGGCGGAACATGCCGGAAATTATCAACGGCAAAGGTGACGGCGAAGACATTCCAGCCGGTGAAAAAGGCCAGAAGTACATTGCTGACCATGGTATCGAATGGGTATCCCACTACCCCATTGCGGATCAACAGTCCCCTCATCAGCATGAAGTGCGCAGCGGCACGCGTGTCACGATCGAACTCGAAGGACGTTACCAACGCGGGCGCGGCACTGTGGACGAATATCTGGAACAGACGGCCATCGCCAATCCACACGTAACGATTCACTATGTCGATCCCGATGGCAGCAACACCACGTATTCGCGCTCCACAAATCAGCTTCCGCCTGAGCCCGTAGAGATCAAGCCACACCCATATGGCATCGAACTCGGACAGCTGGTCACCATGTTGAAGGACACCTCGGCGCCCTCGATGGCTCAGTTTCTGACGACCTCGTTTTCCCGTGTGAGTTCCGGAGTCGCACAGAAGATCTGCGAAGCAGCAAAGATCGGCACGCGCGCCAATCCCAAGAAGATTGGGCGTCAGGAAGCCGACTCGCTTTACAAAGCGATTCAAGAAACGAAAATCAGCGCTCCCGCGACCGACTGTATCTCACCGATCGGTGAATCGCTGATTCTCAAAGGCCTTCATCATCAGCTGCCCGGCGAGTTTTTCTGTGCTGCGACGCGTCCGCCCACGGTTTATCGCGGGAACCCGTTTCTTATCGAGGTCGGACTTTCCTATGGTGGTGCCAGTTCAACGCAGAAGGTCACGCCGGACGCATTAACCGACCTGCTCAGCGAGAGTGATGCCCGGTCGCTGAAGCAATTCCTACTGACGACGTTCGATGGAGTCGGCGCGACTGGTGCCGACAAAATCCTGTCGCAGGCGAGGATGGGAACACGTCAATCGCCTTCGAAGCTCAAGAAAGAGGAAATCGATCAACTTTTCGCCGCAATGAAAAATGTCAACCTGAGCGAAAACCAGTCGATGCAGGTGCTGCGCTACGCGAACCGTGTTCCACTTCAGTTCCAGCCGGCGGCTTGCGCCATCACTCAGTCGGTCACCGGGACCAACTGGCGGGCTTACGGTTTGGCTCAATCCCGCGGTCAATTGCCGGTCGGCCCGGTCACCATTATGGTGCATGTCGCCAGCGTATGGGTGCCATTTACCAGTGAATCGAAAGAAGCCATCGCATCGTATCCCGAAATCGTGAAGGAGTTGCGGCTAGGCCTTCAGGCCATGGGAAGAAAACTGGCGGTTTACCTGAATCGGCGTAAACGGGTGCGTCAGGAAGGGGAACGTCGTGAAATTTTCCTGCGCTATCTTGGTGAGGTGGCGCATGCCGTCGCCACAATTAAGGACTACGGAGATCGCCCGAGAAAGGATCTGTATGGGCGGCTGGTTGATGTCGCGAAACGTAAGACGGCCGTTGCGGATACGCAACTGAACGAGGAAGGGAAACAGCGTGAAAACGTTGCCGAGGAGTTTGGCGAGAATGTGCTGATCGTCAACCCGGAAGAAACTCCCGGCGGACCGCCTTCATCTGAACCAACTGCGTAGAATTATGGCCAAGAAAACGAAATCGACTTCAGACACAACGAATCGCTCGACGAAAGATAGGAAAACTCTCGGTTCGATCCGGGATCTTGCCGATGCCGTCATCCAGTCCGCGGAGCATGGGCGGGCGCCCTACGTGGATATTCCCTCACGATCGTTATCGAATGTTCGGTTCAATCGATCGAAGCGCATTGTTGAGATGGGCAGCGGGACCAACCGGCGGGAATTGTTCAATCTGGCTCAAGCCCGCAGCTACATGCAGACATTGCTTGTCGCTTCCGGATGCAAGCAACTGATCCATCAGGGAAAGACAACCAGCATCCGAGGTCTATTCTACCTGCTGAAGCACACCATTGAAGGGACCAACGAAGAGACGTTCGATACGCAGGATGAATGCGATCCCGTCATCGAGGACATCGAGGTTTCACTCGATTCCATGCGCGAAGAGCTTCATCTGTACGCCAAAAACGCAGGGGCAATGGTTGGCCCGATCACTGTGGTAGATAGTGGCGACACCATCGATTGCTCCCGCATGGGCTCCGGCGGCTACAGCATCCCGTCGATCGTCGAACAGGACATCGTGCAGTTCAAAAAGAATACCGCGAAATTCATCCTGCATGTCGAAAAAGACACAGTTTGGCGTCGATTCAACGAGGATAAATTCTGGCGCAAATACAACTGCATCCTGACACATGGCGGAGGTCAACCGCCCCGCGGCGTTCGTCGCATGCTGCACCGCCTGCATCACGAGTTGAAACTGCCGGTGTATTGCCTGCTGGATAACGATCCCTGGGGGTATTACATCTACAGCGTGATCAAACAGGGATCGATTAATCTTGCCTACGAATCACGCCGCATGGCTATCCCCGATGCGCGTTTTCTGGGATTGCGCAGTCTGGATTATGGCCGTTGTCAGCTTAGCCCCAGCGTGCAAATCAAATTGAACGAGCAAGACATCAAACGCGCCCGGCAGATCGCCCAGTATCCCTGGTTCGTGAACAAAAAGCCCTGGCAAAAGGAAATCGAGCTGATGTTGAAGAACGGCTTCAAGCTGGAAGTCGAAGCCCTGATCAGCAAAGACATCAGCTATGTGACGGAAGAATACGTGCCGGCCCGGTTGGAGGAGAGCGAGTTCCTCGACTAGCTGGTGGGGTCTTCGAACACTAACGGCCGACCAGACTGTCAAGCTGCTCAGATATGTTAGCGTTCTGGGGATGGAAGAGCGCATGATCCGATGGCCGCCTGCGCACCTGCTTGCCAGGCACGAGTATGATTTCCATATGTTCCAAGAGGTGGCGAATGCGTGTTCGATGAACAGCTTGGCGACAAAGATTCCAGCGATGTTACTGAGTAAGAGAGGCTACTCGGAACTGAACAGTTACATGTGGGTACCGCAGCGTTTGAAAGGTCAGTTGTTCAGAATTGTGATAGGGCGATCGAAAGAAGTGTTACGCGGACCGGACAAATCTTCAATGAGCGGGAGTGAACGAAGTTTATACTCACGGACCTTCGCGATGAGAACCAACATCAGGATTCGGTAACAGGTCCTCCGCAATCGCCACGCTCGTGCAACTCCCGAAACAGCATGGGAGTCATGCCGAATCGCCGACCAAATGCCCTCGATAATTGGGTGCTGGATGGATAGCCGACTTTAGGGGCAATCTCCTTGAGGGACATGCCCGTGGCCAGGTAGACGCGAGTTAGATCGAGCCGCAACATCTCGACCAAGCGTGCCGGCGTCATACCGAGGCTGCGGGTGAAATGTCTCAGGAAGGTACGCTCAGACATCGAAACACGGGCTGCCAGCCTCTGCACATTCAGCGGCTTAGCCAAATTCTCGCGAATCCAGTCAATCAAATCCACAAACGGCGCGGCTGCATGACTTTGCGCGCTCAACACGGGACTGAACTGAGATTGATAACCAGGCCGGCGCGCATACAAGACAAGGCGCTTGGCGATGGCGTTGGCGACTGCTTCTCCGAAGTCCGAGGCGACCATAGCCAGACTCATGTCCATTCCGGTGGTGACTCCGGCCGATGTCCACAGGCGGCCATCGTTCACGAACAAGGCGTGAGCGTCCACACACGCGTCTGGGCAGAGCTCCGCCAGATCGGAACATGCTGACCAGTGAGTAGCCACCCGTTTTCCGCTCAGCAGCGCGAAGTGCGCGAGGGCGAATGCACCCGTACAGATGGAGCCGTATCGGCGGGCTTTCGTGCTTGTCTGGATGACCCATTTTCGCACCGATACGTCAGCCTTCAGCATCTGGAGTCCGGAACGATCGCCTCCTGCTATCAAAAAGGTATCGATGGCACGTGGTGCGAGCGTCTCCAGCGCTTTTGTGACAAGGGCCACCGCGCTGTTGGTCCGGACCGTGCCGCCTTTGGAAGACAGAATATGGACTTTGTAGCGCGCTGCCCCCGAGGCATTGTTGGCAGCCTCGAATACCATTGCGGGTCCAGCGACATCGAGCACCTGGCAGCCGTCGAAAGCGAGGATGGCGACGTTGAGAGGCTTCGGACTTGGCGGAAAAGATCGCGCCATTGTCATTTACTCGATCAGTTTCTGTGCTCTATCGTAGCCATATTAGGTGATGGATGGAGTTTTGCAAAATTTTGTATTTCGTAGGCGATTTTAAGGGGCGGACACGCCGATGAAGATTCACGCAATTCGTCCGCAGCTGATACCTCCTGTAGTGCTAGCGGCATTAAGCGCTCCGGCGCTGATGTGGGCACAGGCGTCAAAGCCAGTGCATGCGAAGACGACGGTCACCGCGGCGATGGCCTGCGCGGCCCTTGGGGGGAAAACGATCGGAGGAGCGATGCTCACGACGGTTACAGTCAAGGCAAGTGAGGCTGCGCCGAGTTACTGCAAGGTCAACGGTACGCTGGCGCCCTCTCTGAACCTCGAAATCCGCCTGCCGGACGCCTGGAACGGCAAACTCTACTACGGAGGAGGCGGCGGATACGACGGATCGATTACGCCTTTAATCGTGGCCCCGCTCATCCAAGGTTACGCGGAAGTCGTCAGTGATTCTGGGCACCAGGACGATAGAATGTCCGCCGCTTTTGCGTTTAGCGACACCTTCGCCGCCCAGCTCTTCGGCAGCCTCTCCGTACCCACGGTCATGTCCACCGCCCTCAAAGTGGTGACCGCGGCTTATGGTATGCCGCCGGCCCGGTCCTACTTCGAAGGTTGCTCCAACGGGGGGCGTGAGGCGTTGATGGCGGTGCAGCGAAACCCGAATCTATTCGATGGTGTCATTGCGCGCGCACCTGGTTACAATTGGGTCGGCTTCATGGGGGCGTTCAACCGAACGGCTAAGGCCTTGGCTGCTCCCGGCGGTGCGTTTAGTCCTGCCAAAACGGCGCTTCTAGCAAAGCATGTGCGCGATGCATGCGATGGACTTGACGGCATTGTCGACGGCATTGTGGCGAATCCAGCGGCTT
>Ga0335079_10006899_pt1 | contig 12968 bp, 11 predicted proteins | sample Lox_Sample_33_FD_206719 | JGI IMG/M metagenome (GOLD analysis project Ga0335079, IMG submission 206719) | Soil microbial communities from Loxahatchee National Wildlife Refuge, Florida, United States - Lox_Sample_3.3 | ecosystem: Environmental > Terrestrial > Soil > Wetlands | place: USA... | reverse complement strand
GGGGCGCCGCGCCTCATTGCGGCGCGGTCGGCGCGGACCGCTCCTGCTCCAACTTCCAGGGTCCTCAACGTTCAACAGATCTTGATTCCAAGGCGCGCCGCATCCTCCACGGTGTTCACGTTGGCGAAGGAGCAGCCGGCAGGATCGACGCGTTGCCACTCTTCCTCCGGGACGAGGAGTGCGCCCACCGTGCTGGCGACGGCCCACATGGAGGGACAGCCCTCGCGCAAGAGGCGCTCGAGGATGGGGATGCAATCCCGCGACCAGAAGGCGTGGAGCGGTTCCAGACGCCCGCGCCACTCCACGACGACAGCGCGTGCGGCACCGCGGCGACCGGCGAGCCACAAGATCGGCTCCCGTGAAAGGAACGGCATGTCGCAACCGACCGCAAAGACCCAGCCCGTCCGAGCACCGGACAGTGCCGCGTGGAGCGCTCCCGGGGCTCCCTTTCCAGAAAGAAGATCCGGCACCATCCGTGCCCCGAAGGAAGCGTAGGGCCTGGCGTCATTCGCGACGACCAGCGTGTCGGGGAAGAGCTCGCCGAAGAGCCGAAGCGAGCGCGCGAGGATGGGCTCCCCGTCAACCCGGAGCAGTCCCTTGGCGAGCCCGGCCAGCCGGCTTGCGCTCCCGCCAGCGAACAGCACGCCGGTACAGTCATCGAGCGCGGGGCTGCGCGGGTGGTGTTGCATGCAGTCACACGATAACGCAGACGTTTGGCCCTCGCACTTCGGGAGGCCGACCAGCCCACTCGCCGTGGCGATGACCGCCATCGACCCCACCTCGGGTGACCAAAAGCGTGGGATCACGCGATGTCGCCGGAGTGCCGCAGCGGTTGCCGCATGTCCATGCGGCATCGTTCCCCGCAGCGTGAAGACGTGCGCGGGCATCCCGCGCAGAGAGCATGCACCTGGCGTGTGAGCGTCAGATGGCTGGAATCACTCGCCCTGGACATGCCCGGCGTCAAACGAGGCAACGGTGGGCTGGACCGAGCCCCCGGGGTCGTCTTGCAGGAGCGTGGCCGCTGCCGATGGTCGACGTTGGCCAATCGCACCTGGCTTCACGCGGCGAAAGGCACCTTGCGTGCGCAATGCGCACGAAACGTGCGCTGAGCACCCGGTGGTGGGCTGCAACCGAGCAACTGGGGTACGATGGTGCGCTCCCGGTACCACCGCACCAGCGCCGAGCGCGGGTGCAGCGAGAACAAGCACGTGGAAGAGCTTCCCCCGGACTGGAGCCGCCATCCCTTGGGCCTCATCGGCGCGGTCCTGGCCGCGGCCTCGGGCACCTTGGTTCTCGGTATCTTCGCGATCGGGCTCGCGGGCTATGAGGGCAGCCCGTACATCGGGGTCATCGCCTACACGGTCCTCCCCGCGCTGTTCATCGCCGGGCTCCTCTTCATTCCCCTCGGGCTGTGGCTCGAGCACCGCCGGGTCGCACGTCTCCCTCCCGGAGGCGCGGCAGAGCGACCGCTGCCGGTGTTCGACCTGAACCGGCGCAGCACGCGCCGCCGCCTGGTCCTGGTCGCAGGCATCACGGTGATGAACCTCTTCGTCATCGCGGTCGCCGGCTACAAGGGCGTCCAGGTCATGGACTCGCCGCAGTTCTGCGGATCCTGCCACAGCGTCATGGAGCCGGAATCCGTGGCCCACCGCGGCTCGCCGCACGCGCGCGTCGCCTGCGTGGAATGCCATATCGGCCCGGGTGCCAGCTGGTTCGTGAAATCCAAGCTCTCCGGCGCGTGGCAGGTCGTCTCGGTCGCCTTTCACCTCTACTCCCGCCCCATTCCGACGCCGGTGAAGAACCTGCGCCCAGCGCGGGAGACATGCGAGCAGTGCCACTGGCCCGAGAAGTTCGTCGGCAATCGAGTCGTGCTGAAGGCGAGATATGACGACGACGAGAAGAACACTCCCAAGTGGACTGCCCTCCTGATGCGGGTGGGCGGCGGTCCGGCACCGCAGAACCGGGGGACGCACTGGCACGTCATGTCGGGCGTCCGGGTCCGGTACCGTTCGGACGCCAGGCGCGAGCAGATCGGTTCCATCGAGGCGACGCTCCCTGACGGCGAGGTGCGGTCCTACACCGCGAAGGGCGCGCCATCCGCGACCGGCCCCTGGCGCGAGATGGACTGCCTCGATTGCCACAACCGTCCGAGCCACCCGTTCCGACTCCCTGAGGACGAAGTCGATGCCGCCATGACGGCTGGCCGCCTGGATCCGACCTTGCCGTTCCTCCACCGCGAGGCGGTGAAGGCCTTGAAGTCCGACTACGCCAGCCGCGAGGCGGCTCTGGTGAGCATCCGCTCGGCGCTTCGAGGCTTCTACGCTGCGAGCTACCCACCGGTCGCAAGCGCACGAGGCGCCTCCATCGATGCGGCGGCGCGAGAGCTCGGTCGGATCTATGCCGCGAATATCTGGCCCCGGATGAAGATCGGCTGGAACACCTACCCGTCGCTCCTGGGCCACACCGCCGCCACAGGCTGCTTCCGCTGTCACGACGAGGAGCACGCGACCAAGCAGGGCCGCACCGTGTCCCAGGACTGCTCCCTGTGCCACCAGCTCCTCGCGACTGACGAGCCGAATCCCCCCATCCTGAAGCAGATCGCGCCCTGAGGGATGCGCTCCGGACCGGGAGCTCCAGTCGAGCATTGCGTTCAGAGGAACCGCCAGCGGCGAGGACACCTGCCGCCTGACTCTGGCAGAACACGATTCCGGGAACTGGGCGGCGGCGAGATCTCCACGCCGAACAGCTTCCGAGCAGGTCCCGGAAGTCCGCCAGTGGGCCCCACCCTCCCCGGCCAGCTCGGACCACTGACGCGACGCCAAGTGCTCAGGGCATGCGACGCGTCTCGAGGACTTCGCCACGGGACTGGGCAGCGAGGTCGAGCCGGGCCCCGGCCGGTGTGCCTTCTGACCACCCCGCCCCAGCCCACACCGCCCAGGGCCGAGGCCGGATCTTCCTCCACGAGAGCGCCCTGGAGTAGGCTCGGTGCCCAATGCTCCATCGGTTCGGCATCGCGGGGCGCGTCGCTGCGCTGCTCGTCGTTGGGGTGGCGCTGTCCACCGGCACGCTGGCCTGGATCCTCTACCGCACCGGACGGCAGGCGGAGCGAGCCGCCCTCGAAGGCAGAGCGGAGGCTCTCTCCCGCATCGTGGCCAGCTCGCTACAGGAGACCGCGAGTCAAGGTCATCCTGGGAACCTTCAGCCGGTGCTCGATGCGCTGGCGCGCACCGGGGGCGTCGCCGGCTTGTCCATCGCCGACTCCAGGGGCACAACCCGCCTCGACGCGGGCGAGCACCCGGCATCGCTCGCGGTAGGCGACGACCTGCTCGCCTGGACGGGCCAGCGCCTGACGCTCACGCGCCCGGTAGCGAACGGGCCCTCGTGCATGCGCTGCCACGGGGGAAGCCAGCCGTGGAACGGGGCGCTCCAGGTGAGCCTCGACGCCTCGGCGCTCGAATCCCGGCTCCACGGGGCGGCGGTGCGGATGGGCCTGGTCGCTGCGCTGGCGATCGGGGCGACCTCCATCGCCGCGCTGCTCATCCGCAGGACGCTGGCGCGGCGCCTGGACCGGCTCAACGCGTTTGGCGAGGCGCTACGCCGAGGGGAATTCTGGACGCGTCCGCCCCCGGCGCCGTGGCCCGAAGCGGACGCGATCACGAGCGCCCTCTCCCGCATGGCCGAAGAGGTGAAGCGCTCTCATGGCGAGCTCGAGGCGCGCGTGCGAGAACGCACGGCGAAGCTGGCGGAGGCACTCTCGGCCGCCAACGCAGCCCGCGAGGAGCGAGCCGTTGCGCTCACCCGGCTTCAGGCGATCGTCGATTCGATGCCCGACGGCGTCCTGTTCGTGGACGCACAGGACCAGGTTGCGCTCGTCAACCACGCCGGGAGCGCACTGCGGAACCTGAACGGTCGCACCGGGCAGAACATTCGGACCTGCCACCCCGCGCACCACCTCGCCACGCTGGAGCGGGTCCTGGCCTATCTGCGGCAAGGAGACGACGCCGGACCGCCACACTCGATCATCAAGGAACGCGGGGGGCGCTACGAGACCACCTACGCCCCCGTCCGCGCACCGGGCGGAGAGTACCTCGGGATCGTCATGGTGATGCGCGACATCGCCGATCGGCGGAGCCTCGAGCGGCGCTTGCTCGACGCCGAGCGCCTGGCGGGACTGGGCCAGATGTCGGCGCAGCTCGCGCACGAGTTGCGCAATCCCCTGAACGCCATCGATGGCGCCGCTCAGTACCTGAGACGGGTCCTCCCGGAGCACCCCGAGGTCGCCGAGTACTCGGCTCTCATCGGTGACGAGGTGCAGCGCGTGAACCGGTTCATCGGCGAACTGCTCCATGTGGCGCGGCCCGCGGAGCCGGCGTTCGCGGCGAGCACGGTGAACAAGCTCGCGCGGGAGGCGGCCCAGCGGGTGGTGCTCGCACGCGGCGAAGGCGTCGCGGCGCCGTCGCTTCACCTCGCGCCAGGTCTGCCGGTCCTCGATCTGGATCAGCCGATGGTCCTCGAGGCGCTGGTGAACCTCCTCCAGAATGCGTACGAATCCGGCGGGCCGGAGCCCCCGGAGATCGCGACCCGCTTCGAGGGGAGTGGGGGAGAGGGGCGCGTGGTCGTCGAGGTCCGGGACCGCGGCTGCGGCATCCCGGCTGACCAGCTCGACGAGGTGACGCGCCCCTTCGTCACCACCAAGACCGAAGGCACCGGCCTGGGCCTGGTGGTGGTGACCCGCGCCGCGGAGCAACACCGCGCCCGCTTCCTGCTCTCCGCTCGCGAGGGCGGCGGCACGGTGGCGACGCTCCACTTCCCCGTGCGAACGCGCGCCCCGGCGCCGGTCGAGAGGATGACGTCGTGAACGGCGACCTCGTGCTCCTCGTGGACGACGATCCAGGGGTCCGCAAGGTGGCCAAGGCCAACCTGTGCCTGGAGGGGTTCGAGGTCTTGACGGCGTCCTCGGCGCGGGAGGCGCTCGAGCGCCTTGCCGGAAGCGACCCGCTGGCCATCGTCTCCGACCTCAAGATGCCGGACATGGACGGCATCGCTCTCATGGAGAAGGCGCACGCGATGCGCCCGGGGCTGCCGGTCGTGCTCGCCACGGCCTACGCCACGATCGAGACCGCCGTGCAGGCCATGCGCCGGGGCGCCCTCCACTACCTCACCAAGCCGCTGCGCTATGACGAACTCGCGCTGGTGCTGCGCCACGCCGTCGAGGCCGAGCGCGCGCGGCGAGACGTGGTCCGCCTGCAGGGGGAACTGGAGCGGGCTGCGGGCTTCGAGGAGATGGTCGGACACTCGCCCGAGATGCAACAGATCTTCTCGCTGGTGGAGCAGATCGCACCCGCCGATGCGACGGTGCTGGTGCGAGGCGAGACCGGAACAGGCAAGGAGCTCGTTGCCCGTGCCATCCACCGCCGGTCGCAGAGGCGAGAACGGCCCTTCGTGGCGGTCAGCTGCTCGGCCATCCCCCGCGAGCTCATGGAGAGCGAGTTCTTCGGCCATGAGCGCGGCGCCTTCACCGGCGCGGTGGGACGCCGCACCGGTCGCTTCGAGCAGGCTGACAGCTCGACACTGTTCCTCGACGAGGTGGGCGAGCTCGACCTCGGCATGCAGGCGAAGCTCTTGCGCGTGCTGCAGGAGCGCGAGTACACGCGCGTGGGTTCCGACAAGACCATCCACGCCAACGTGCGCATCGTGACCGCGACGAACCGCGATCTCGAGGCGCTGGTGCAGGAGGGCGTCTTCCGCGCGGATCTCTACTATCGCCTGAACGTGATCCCCCTGAAGCTCCCGCCCCTGCGTAGCCGCGCGGCAGACATCCCGGCGCTCATGGAGCATTTCTTGCGCTCGTTCGCGCGCCGCTACGGCAAGGAGCTGTCTCCCGCGCCACCCGACCTGCTCGCCGACGCCCGGAGGTACCCCTGGCCTGGCAATGTCCGAGAACTGCGCAACCTGTGCGAGCGAGCGGTCCTGATGGGCTGGCCGGCAGTGGCTCCCATCCTCCGGAGGGAGGCAGGAGCTCCTCTCTCGGTGGCGGCGCTGGTCGATCTGGCGCTGCCCTTCCAGGAGGCGAAGCAGCTGCTCGTGGAACGCTTCGAGCGCGAGTACCTCCAGCGACTCCTCAAGGCGCACCGAGGGAAGGTGGGGGAGGTCGCTCGAGCGGCCGGCATGGCGGATCGGAACCTCTACGACAAGATGAAGCAGTACGGGCTGTTGCGCGAGGACTACCAGTAGGCCCAGCACCGCGAGTGCTCGCTCCGGTGGCAGGCGACCGGGGGAGCGCTGCGGCCGCCCGCTCCTCCTCCCGCCACCCCACTCCCTCTCCCACCGCACCGGCGATGCGCTCTGCCGCCATGGTCACCTGCCGCCACTCCAGTTCCAGATCCGGCGATCCGACCGGTCGGTCGTGGCGATCCGTCCCGCCCATCGTCAGCGGACAGGCGAGATCTATCCAGGCGGCTTTGGGCAGCCACCGCGCGTGGCCCGGCGATTGCTGGACGCATGGGATGTGAGCAGCGGAAGCGGAACCGGGGCGCATGCCGCCCCTGCGAGGGCATCCAGGGTGGCCCGTCTCGTGGCGCCACCTCTCCTTGGCGCTCCCACGCCTCCCGTTCCTGAACGTGACCCGGGCCTGTCTCGCCGATCACCGCGACCCCGAGCGCGACATGGCCTCGCTCTCTGCTGGCGTCGTCTCGCCCGGTTCGAGGCCGCCGACCGCACAGCGCCGCCCTGCCCCTTGCCAGCTGGGCCGCACATTCAGGAACGGATGCGCTCATGAGCACACACAAGGCGGTGTCGGGCGTGGCGCTCTTCTTCGTGGCCGGACTGACGGTGGCCTACGCCGCCTCGGCCAATCAGGGCGCTGCGACCATGCAGGATCAACGACATCCCGACGTCGAGGGAAGCGCGGAGACGTGCGCCAGCTGCCATGCGGAGGTGACCCCCGCGGTGGCAAAGGCGTGGACCGAGGGGCCGCATGGCCTGGCGCTGGTGAAGTGCTTTGTTTGCCACGGGTCCACTGGCCCCGACTTCCGGCGGCACCCTGACCTGGCGAGTTGCGCGGGCTGCCACGCTGGCGAGGTCCGCTCGACGACGCTCGCGCCGGGCCGCATCCAGGATTGCTTTGCGTGCCATCCACCGCACGCGCTTCTGCCAGCCAAGGGGAAGTGGCCGCACCGGAACATGCAAGGAGGGCCGCCGTGACGATGTCACGCAGGGACTTTCTCAAGACGTCGGCCGCCGCCTCGGCGCTGACCGCGCTCGGCGCGCCGGGCCGCGCCCTGGCGGACGCGGCGATGCCGATGACATGGACGAAGAGCGTGTGCCGGTACTGCGGCACCGGCTGCGGGCTGTACGTCGGCGTGCAGAACGGCAAGGTGCGGGCGGTCCAGGGCGACCGGGACAACCACAACGCCGGCTTCCTTTGCCTCAAGGGTTTCCTGCTCCCGCAGATCATGGCGGCACCCGACCGGCATCTTTACCCGCTCGTGCGCTCGAAGGGGAAGTTGATCCGCTCGACCTGGAACGAGGCGATGGCGCTCGTGGCCTCGCGGTTCCAGGAGGCGCTCTCGCGATATGGCCCTGACGCGGTGGGGTTCTACGGCTCGGGCCAGGCGCTCACGGAGGAGAGCTACGTCGCCAACAAGCTCTTCAAGGCTGGCCTGCGCACGAACAACGTCGATGGCAACCCGCGGCTCTGCATGGCCTCCGCGACCGCCGGCTACGTCAGCACCTACGGCAAGGACGAGCCGATGGGGTGCTACGAGGACATCGACCACGCCGACGTGTTCCTGATCGTCGGCTCCAACACCGCGGAGGCGCACCCCGTCCTGTTCCGCCGCATCGTGCAGCGCAAGCAGAACAAGCGGGGGGTGAAGGTCATCGTCCTCGATCCGCGCCGCACGCCCACCTCGCGCATCGCGGATCTGCACCTTTCGTTCACCCCCGGCACCGACCTCGCCATCCTGAACGCGATGGCCCACGTCCTGCTCTTCGAGGGGCTCGCCGATGAGGCCTTCGTGAAGGCGCACGTCGCCTTTGGCGAAGGGACCGAGGCCAACAAGGCCCTTGAGGACTATCGGCGCTTCCTCGCCGAGTACACTCCCGCCCGCGCCGCTCAGCTGGCCGGCTGCTCCGCCGACGACATCGCGAAGGCCGCCCGCTGGTTTGGCGAGGAGGGGCGGACCGCGATGTCCCTGTGGACGATGGGGCTCAACCAGCGCACGAAGGGGGTCTGGGCCAACAACCTCGTTCACAACCTGCACCTGCTCACCGGCAAGATCGGGCGGCCTGGCTCGACGCCCCTCTCCCTCACCGGCCAGCCGAACGCCTGCGGCGGCGTGCGCGACGGCGGCGTGCTCTCCCACCTCTTGCCCTACGGGCGGCTCATCGCGAACGACCACCACCGCGACGAGATGGAGCGGCTGTGGCGCGTGCCGAAGGGCACGCTCGCGTCCAAGCCGGGTCGCTCCGCGATGGACCTATTCCGCGGCGTGGAAGAGGGGAAGGTGAAGTGCCTGTACGTGATGTGCACGAACCCGGGGCAAACCCTGCCCAACGTCAACCGCTACCGCAAGGCCATGGCGAGCGGCGCAACCTTCCTCGTGGTCTCGGAGGCCTACCACCCCACGCGCACCTCGGAGCTGGCCGACGTGGTGCTCCCGGCAGCGCTCTGGGCCGAGAAGGAGGGCGTCTACGGCTGCACCGAGCGTCGATACCAGCTCCTGCCGAAGGTCGTCGAGCCTGCCGGCGAGGCGCGGCCTGACTTCGACATTTTGTGCGATCTGGCGCGCCGCCTCGGCCACGAGGAGCTCATCCCCTTCCGGAAGGTCGACGAGGCCTGGACCGAGATCCTCGCGTGCGCCCGGGGAACGCCCTACGACTTCTCCGGGATGACGCGGGAACGCCTGCGCGAAGCGCACGGGCTGCTCTGGCCGATGCCCACGGCGACCCACCACGGCACGAAGCGTCGCTACGTGCGCGGCGAGGACCCCTTCGTGCCCGCGGGCTACCCGGACCGGATCTGCTTCTACGGCCGGCCGGACAAGCGGGCCGTCATCTGGCTTCGCCCGCACAAGCCGCCGGAAGAGGTCCCGGACCCGGCCTACCCGATGTATTTCACCACGGGTCGGGTGGTGGAGCACTGGCACAGCGGGACGATGACGAGAAACTGCCGCGAGCTGCGCCAGGCCAACGCGGAGGCGGTTGCCGAGATGCACCCGGACGACGCGGCGCGCCTGGGTGCCAAGGATGGTGACCTCGTGCGCATCAGCTCACGGCGCGGACACGAGACCTTCCGCGTCCGCGTGGTCGAGGGAGCCCGGCCCGGCCTGGTGTTCGTGCACATGCACGACGACCAGCGGCTCTGCAACCGCATCACCATCGACGCGGTCGATCCGGTCTCGCGCCAGCCGGAGTTCAAGATCTGTGCGGTCAAGGTGGAGAAGGTCTGAGCATGAGCGTCATCGCCGGCCTCGTCATCGAGACACTGGAAGGAGCCGCCCCGCGGGTGGCAGCGCGGCTGCTCCACCTCGCCGATCTGGAAATCCAGGGCGGCGACGGCGATCACCGGCTGGCGGCGGTCTGGACCGCGCCCGACAGCCGCTCGCTCGCGGAGACCGTTCAGCGGCTCATCGCGGCCGATCCCGAGGTGCTCGGGATCTTCCCCACCTTCGTGGCAGATGACTCCGAGGAACGCGGTGACTGAGCAGGCGGGTCGATGGACCTGGCGGCTCCTGCGCGGAGCCCCGCTCCGCCCCCCGGGCGCTCGCTCCGAGGCGGACTTCGTGGCCCGCTGCATCCGCTGCGGGCGGTGCGTCGAAGTGTGCCCTCATCGCACCCTCCGACCGGCTCCCTGGGCATCGTGGGCCGCGGTCGGCACCCCGACCGTCGTCCCGCGCGAGGCGGCGTGCTGGCTGTGCCTGCTCTGCCCGCCGGTCTGCCCGACGGGTGCCCTCGAACCGGTCGCCGACCGACGCTCCGTGCGAATGGGCATGGCCCGGGTGAACGCCAGCGCCTGCTACGCGTTCCAGAGCGTGGTCTGCCGCACCTGCGTGGACCAGTGCCCGCTCGCGGGTGAGGCGATCCGGCAGGACGACCAGCTCAGGCCTGTCGTCACCGATCGCTGCGCGGGCTGCGGCGTATGCGAGCACCGCTGTCCCGTGCCTGGCAGCGCCATCCGGGTCGAGCCCTTCAGGAGGGCGGCGTGAGACCGCGAGCGCGCCGCTTCACGGTCTGGCGGCGAGCAGTCCAGGCTTCCCTGGCCCTGCTGTTTCTGGCCCTGCCGGCGTGGAACGCAGCGGGCCACCGTGCCATGGCGGGCACGCTGATCGCCCTTCGGATCGGACCCGTCGATCTGGTGGAGCCCGCTGCGGCGCTCTCGGCGGCGCTGGCCGCCAGAGGAGGTACCATCCGGCTCCTCGTGCGGGCCATGCCGCTGGCGCTGCTCGCCCTCGCACTGGGCCCCGTCTTCTGCTCCTGGATGTGCCCGTGGGGCCTCGTCTCGGAGGGGCTCGACCGCCTGCGGCATCGAGGCGGACCGGCGCGCTCGGGGCGGCGGGACCGTCCACTGCGAGCCATCGCCCTCGGCACCTGTCTCGCTCTCTCCTTGCTCCTGGGCACGCCGGTTGCGCCGCTGCTGGCCGGACCGCGCCTCCTGACGTCGCTGCCGCTCGAGATGGTCGCGCTCAGGTCGGTGCCCGCCGTCACGGGGCTGCTCCTGCTCGCGCTGCTCGCGCTCGAGATCCTGGGCCCTCGCCGGATCTTTTGCCGCGCGCTCTGCCCGGCGGGCGCTCTCGCCGCATATCTCCGCACGCCGCGCACCCTGACGGTGATCACCGACACGGATCGGTGCCGCTGCCCCGATCCCGCTCCTTGCGTCGCGAGCTGCTCCTGGGGCATCGATCCGCGACGCGTCAGCCGGCTCGACGGCTGCTCCGGATGCCTCGCCTGCATCGACGTCTGCCCGACCCAGGCGCTCTCGCCGGGATTCGGCCGGTCCGGTCCCGGACTCCCTGGCAAAGAAGAAACCTGCGATCGAGGCGAGTCCGCCCGGGTGAAGGTCGCGTCGCATTCCGAAGCGACTTGCCGCGGCGAGCGGGCCGACGCAGGTCGAGGCGCCGCGCTCGCGGATGCGCCTTGCGGTTCTCGATGCAGTGACAGTCATCCCCCGCGCCGCTCCCGCGACCTGGCCTGAATTCACACCAAGAAGGAGACCCGCATGAAACGAATCGTCGCTGCCCTGTTCGCGCTGACCGTCACCACCGCCGCCATGGCCAGCCCCGCCGACACCTACGCCGCCAAGTGCAAGATGTGCCACGGCGACCGCGGCCAAGGCGGCAAGATGTCCGCGAAGCCGATCGCTGGACTGCCGTCGGACCAGGTCAAGGCGGCGATCGAGAACGGGAAGGGCAAGATGAAGCCGGTTCACATCGAGGACTCGGCTGGGGTCGCGCAGCATGTCGCCGGGCTGCCCAGGCCAAAATAGGTAACCGACGGCCCAGGCGCATCCGCCGGCCCGCAGTGTCGACTGGCTCGTCGACCTTGCTCTCTCGCATTCGACGGCATTCCGTCGAAACCGGGAGGATCCGCGGGTCACCCCGGCGGGAGCCCGCGACGACGGGCAAGCCTCGCCCGATTGCCACCGGTCCCCGGCTATGCGATCCGGAACGACAGCGCGCGACGTCCTCGCAGTGGCGCCCCCCCCCGAGAAGGCTACTTTGTCCGATGCGAGTCCACACCGAACGCGAAGAGCGCGCTCTGGACGAGGGACGTCGTGTGCAGCGCCTGCGGCAGGGTCATGTACGTTCCCCGCACGACTCGCGCCTGGCGTCGGTGTTCGCGTGCATGATCCTCTGACCAGAGGAAGACGCTCTGCCGTCAGAAGTCATCGATGATGCTCTTCGCCCTCAGCCGGTGGAGATCCACCAGGGGCGCGAAGACGAGGGGGGCGCTGCCTCGCGTCGCCGAGGCCATCTCGTAGCCGTCCGTCTCGATGCGGATGGACGCGCCGCAGTGGGCGCAGGAGCTCGTCACCTCCGCCGGGATCCGCTTCTTGCTGAGCCGCCCTTGCACGAAGGGCGCCGCGATCGCGTCGACCGCTCAGGCGGCGTTGACGCGCTCCCCCGAAGGAAAGGCTACCTGATGTGGGGTCGCGTTTGCAGTGAACGGGTACGCCCAGCTGACCGCACCTTCGGAGCCGCGAAAGACGAAAGTGAGGCGGCGCTCAAGCTCGTCGAGGAGGCGCACCACATGATGTGTCTCGAAGCCGAGCGCCTGGGCAATGGCGGAAGACGACACGGGTCGCCCCGTACAGGCCAGCTCCCGGACCACGAAGTCCCGCACCCTGTGGTGATCCACCGTCATCCAGCCGAGCCCCGCCGCGATCCGCTGTGCCTCGCGGCGCGCCTTGCGCCTCCACACGAACGCCGGAATAGGCAAGAGCCAACGGCCCGCTCCCAGGAGAAGCGCATCGCGCATGCCCCCATCCATCACGCCTTCGCAGCCGCCGTCAAGCGAGTTCCTGCATGTTGCCGCGACACCGAGGATCACACGGAGCGCGAAGTACTTGCCGCGACTTCGTCCGCGAGAACCGGTACACGGCCGTGCACCTTGGCAATCTCTCCAGCACTGCAGTCACCGCCCGGTGGCTTGCCACCATGAGTATCGAGGCTCTGAATCACGGGACACCGACCCGCGAGCAACGCACTCTCCGTTATTAGGGCCGCACTTCTATTGTCCTGGAGCAGAAAGTCGTATCATTAACTGGTTGAGTGAGGCTCAGGCGTACGCTGGGCGAACCGCGCGATGCTCGCCAGGATGTCATCGGTCTTGGTCCAGATGAATGGCTTGGGAGCCTTGTTGTTCTGGTCGAGGAATTCGTGGATCGCCCGCTTGAAGTACACCTTCGTCAGCACCGGCACGCAGCTCTTCGCCGGGGGAATTCCCGCAAACGGGGAGACACTGCAGTT
>Ga0335079_10006898_pt1 | contig 12969 bp, 9 predicted proteins | sample Lox_Sample_33_FD_206719 | JGI IMG/M metagenome (GOLD analysis project Ga0335079, IMG submission 206719) | Soil microbial communities from Loxahatchee National Wildlife Refuge, Florida, United States - Lox_Sample_3.3 | ecosystem: Environmental > Terrestrial > Soil > Wetlands | place: USA: Florida... | reverse complement strand
GGTTACGACGTCCCCCAGATTTCCTGCGCGACCTCGACGATCAGACGCAGCTTTGCCGCCTGTGATTCTCGGGCGATCTCGTTGCCGTGCACTGTACTCGAAAACCCGCACTGCGGCGAGAGGCAGACCTGCTCGAGAGGAACAAACTTCGCCGCCTCCTCGATGCGCCGCTTGAGCTCGGCCTTCGACTCGAGCTCGCCGAGCTTTGTGGTCACCAACCCGAGCACGACGATCTTGTTCTTCGGCACGAAGCGCAGCGGGGAGAAACCGCCCGAGCGCGCGTCGTCGTATTCGAGGAAATAGCCGTCGACCTCGAGCTCGTTGAACAGCACCTCGGCGACCGGCTCGTAGCCGCCCTCCGCCACCCAGGCGCTCTTGAAATTGCCGCGGCACAGATGGGTGCAGATCGCCATGCCCGCGGGGCGGTCGGCGATGGCGGCGTTGATGAGACGTGCGTAGCGCCGCGGCAGCTCGTCGGGGTCGTCGCCGCGCTGGCGGGCGCCCGCGCGCATCTTCGGGTCGCACAGGTAGGCAAGATTGGTATCGTCGAGCTGCACATAGGTGCAACCTGCGCGAGCGAGGGCCTTCAGCTCCTCTGCATATGCTTTGGCCACATCGGCGAAGAACGGCTCGAGACCCGGATAGGCTTCCCGGCTGATCGCCTCGCGGCCACCGCGAAAGTGGAGCATCGTCGGTGAAGGGATCGTCACCTTGGGCGTGCGCCTGGTTGCCGATTTCAGGAATTCAAAATCCTCTACCTGGATCGGGCGGGAATGCCGCACTTTGCCGGTGACGTGCAGGACCGGAGGCGCGAAATCGATGTCGCCCTTGGCGCTGTGGAAGTGCGCCGTCAGTCCGCCTTTCGCTTCAACCCCGTCGAGCTGTTCGAGAAAATCGATGTGGAAGTACGTGCGCCGGAATTCACCGTCGGTCACGCCCTGCAGCCCGATGTCCTCCTGCATGCGCACGACGTCGCGAATCGCCTTGTTCTCGACGGCGCGCAGCTCCGTCTTTGAGATGGCACCATTCTTGAAGCGCTCGCGCGCGTCGAGCAATTCGGGCGGGCGGAGAAAACTGCCGACGTGGTCGGCGCGAAATGGAGGTCGGTCGCGTTTACTCATCGGTGGTGGCCGGAAAAAGGGCTGCTGAAGTTGTGCCTGAACACAGCGGCCGCCTCGCGGCCGGTAAATCGTGCATCGTGAAGCGCAAGCATTATGCGCCAGCTGCCAGTTGGCGCTCAGCCTCCGCTCGCAGAGTGGAAGCGCCCGCCTTCCGCGGCGAGTCGCTGCAGCAGCGGTGCTGGGGTCCAGTACGGCCTCCCCAGCCGCTCGCCCAGCGCCTCGATGCGCGAGAGCACGTGCGCGGCGCCAAGCTGATCGGCATACCAGAGCGGCCCGCCGCGATAGCGCGGGAAGCCGTAGCCGGTGAGCCAAACGACGTCGACATCGCCCGGGCGGGCAGTCACGCCCTCCTCGATGATGCGAGCGGCCTCGTTGACCATGGCGAGGAGGCAACGCTCGACGATCTCCGCGGGCGGGATCGTGCGCCGGACGATGTCTTTGCGCCGGGCATGCTCGACGAGCAGCGCCTCCACGGCCGGATCGCGACGTGCCGTGCGGCTTCCCGGCTCGTAGCGATACCAGCCTGCGCCGGTCTTCTGCCCGAGCCGGCCGGCGGCGACGAGCTGGTCGAGCAGATCGCAACGCCTGTCCCCGAGCTCGGTGAGCTGCCGGCGCAGCACGGCGTTGCGCCAGCCGATGTCGAGTCCGGCGAGGTCCGAAACCGCAAGCGGCCCGAGCGCGAAGCCGAAAGCTTCGAGCGCCGCATCGATGTCCTGCGGCAACGCACCTTCCTCCAGCATGAACAGGCACTCGCGCGAGCGCGGCGCGAGCATCCGGTTGCCGATGAAGCCGTCGCGACCGATGCATACGACGCCGAGCTTGCCGATGCGCTCGACGAGTGCTAGCGCGCTGGCGAGCGAGTTCGGCGACGTCGAGCGTGTACGCACCACCTCGACGAGCCGCATCACCTGCGCCGGACTGAAGAAGTGCAGGCCGACGACATCCTGCGGGCGTCGCGTGAACGCGGCGATCTCGGCGATGTCGAGGTAGGAGGTGTTGCTCGCGAGCAGCGTGCCGGGCCTGGCGATGCGATCGATCTCCTGGAAGACCTGGCGCTTCACGGCAATCTCCTCGAACACCGCTTCGATGACGCAATCCGCCGCAGGGACCGGTGCCAGGGAGGTCGCGCCGGTCAGGCAGGCGAGGCGCGAGTCGCGCTCCACCGTGTCGATGCGCTGCTTCTCGAGCGCCGCGCGGTAGTGCGCGCCGATCCCGTCGATGGCGCGGGCGAGCGCGGCCTCGTCGGCTTCGATCAGGGTGACCGCAAGGCCAGCATCGAGCAGCGCGATGGCGATGCCCCGCCCCATGGTTCCGCCGCCGATCACCGCGACGCGCGCGATGTCGCGCGCGACACCCGCGGTCAGGCCCTGCGGCGGCTGCTTCGCGTCGCGCTCGGCGCAGAAGGCGTGACGCAATGCGCGCGATTCGGGCGAATCACGCAGGGCGAGGAAGTCGGCTCGCGCCGTGGCCACCGCTTCGGCGAAACCCATCTCGGTGGCGCGCTTCACCGCCGCCAGAATGCGCGCGGGTGCGCTTTCGCCACGGTGCCGGCGCATCGCCTCGGCATAGCGCTCAAACACTTCCGGCGCGGGGGCGAGCAGCGGCAGAGCGCGCGTGCGCCGCGGCGCGGCGTCAGCGGCGACGATATTGCGCGCGAAAGCGAGCGCAGCCGCGAGCAGATCGTCTCCGGCGATCTCGTCGACAAAGCCGGTCAGCTCCGGCGCCTCGACCGGCCGCGGCTTGCCGTCGAGCATCATTGCCAACGTCGTCTCGAAACCCACGAGGCGCGGCAGCCGCTGCGTGCCGCCGGCGCCGGGTATGAGACCGATCGCGACCTCGGGGAAGCCGGCGCGCGTGCCCGGCGCGGCGATGCGGTAGTGGCAGGCGAGCGCGAGCTCGCAACCGCCGCCAAGCGCCTCTCCGTGCAGCGCCGCGATCACCGGCTTGGGCGCGTCCTCGATGCGCTGCACGACGTCGACAAGGTGCGGCGGATGCGGCGAACCCTCATACTCGCGCACGTCGGGACCGGCGCAGAAGGTCACGCCCGCGCAGGCGAGCACGATCGCGCGCACCCGGTCGTCGCCCACGACCCGCTCCACAGCTTCGGAAAGCGCCGCGCGCAGTACCTGCGACAGGGCATTTACCGGAGGATGGTCGATCGTGATGATTGCGATGTCGCCGTCGCGCGAGGTTGCGACAAGCTTTGGACCAAGCGTGGTCACACCGGTCGTCAAGGCGTGCCTGCCCGCCGCGGCGCGATCGACCGTAACCCGGTGCCTGCTCTGTGCATCACCCGAAGCGCACGTAGTCGTAGTCGATCGGGTGGCGGTCGATTCCGATCGCGGGTGGCGCGATCCAGTTGGCGAAGCGCCCCGGCTCAGCGACGCGGCCCATCAGCGAGGCAACGTAAGCGCGGTCCTCCGCCGTCGGGAGCCACTCGCTCTCGCGTGCACGCCACTCCTGCTCGCTGATGATGCGCCCATCCGGCGCCACGCGCGCCCCCGCCGCCGAACCGATCGCACGGTTGAACGCCTTGTGCGGCAACGTAATGCGTGCTTGGATGCCGTGCTTTTCGAGCACCCGATTCCAGCGGGCTGCCCCGGAGATGGTGTCCTTGATGTAGCGGTCGCGCAGCCGCTCGTTGAGGGTGTTGAGCGCTGGCGCCGGGCGCTCGACCAAGCGACCCGCGTCGAGTTCGAGCACCGGATAGGTCGCCCCTTCCAGCACGTGATCGTCGTCGATCCTCGCTTCGTCGAACCGGCCCTTGAGCCCCGTGCTGTAGAAGATCGCCGCGTTGGAAGAAACGTCCGCGCCGAAAAGATCGAGGGTGACGCTGTAGTGGAAGTTGAGATAACGCTGCAGCGTCGGCAGGTCGATCACGCCGTGGCGGCGCGCATCGGCGGGATCGCTGATCGCGTGCTCGGCCATCACCTGCGCCGTCCGTTGCAGGATGCGCGAGATGCCCGTATCGCCGACGAACATGTGATGCGCTTCCTCCGTGAGCATGAAGCGAGTCGTTCGCGCGAGCGGGTCGAAGCCGCTCTCGGCCAGCGCGCATAGCTGGAACTTGCCATCTCGATCGGTGAAGAAGGTAAACATGAAAAACGACAGCCAATCCGGCGTCTTCTCGTTGAAGGCGCCGAGAATGCGCGGGTTGTCGCGGTCGCCGGAGCGCCGCTCGAGCAGCGCCTCCGCCTCCTCGCGTCCGTCGCGCCCGAAGTAGCGGTGCAGAAGGTAGACCATCGCCCAGAGGTGACGGCCCTCCTCGACGTTGATCTGGAAGAGATTGCGCAGATCGTAGAGCGAAGGCGCGGTGAGTCCCAGATGCCGCTGCTGCTCGACGGACGCCGGCTCCGTGTCGCCCTGGGTAACGATGATCCGGCGCAGGTTGGCGCGGTACTCGCCCGGCACTTCCTGCCACACGTCCTCGCCCTTGTGCGCGCCGAAGTGGATCTTCCGGCCCGGCTCTGCCGGGTTGAGAAAGATACCCCAGCGATAGTCGGGCATCTTCACGTAGCCGAAGTTCGCCCAGCCCTCGCGCTCGACGCTTACCGCAGTGCGCAGATACACGTCGTAGTCCGACGCGCCCTCGGGGCCCATCTCGCCCCACCACTCGCGAAAGCGCGGCTGCCAGCGCTCAAGCGCGCGCTGCAGGGTGCGATCGTCCGCAAGCCCGACGTTGTTCGGAATGCTCTCGCTGTAGTCGACGCTGCTCATCGCCACGCTCGTCCCGATCTCATGTTCGCTTCCAGTCGAATTTCGCCTTGGTGCCGGTGCCGAAGACCTTGAGCGCACCGTGCTCCCCGACCGCATTGGGCCGCGTGAAGATCCAGTTCTGCCAGGCGGAGAGGCGGCCGAAGATCCGCGTCGCCATGCTCTCCGCGCCGCCGAAGCGCAGGTTCTGTTCCAGCCCGGTCAGCGCGTCCGGCGAGAACGACGCCCGCTCCTCGATCGCGATGCGCACCTCGTCGTCCCAGTCGATGTCGTCCGGCGCGCTGGTCACGAGCCCCAGCTCGAGCGCGCGGGCAGCCGCGAGCATCTCGCCGCTGCGCTGCCGCAGTGACTCGACGTGCCTGGGCTCGCCGAAGCGCGCGGCGATGCGCGCGATGCCGCGCAGCGTCGGATACAAGGCGAAGTTCGCCTCTGACAACACGATCTCCGGCCCGCGCTGCGCGTCGAGCATGTAGCTACGGTCGGCTGCCAGCGCCAGCTCGAACAGCGTCCCGGCGAAACAAGCTTCGCGGTCGACAAGCGCGAACAGGCTTCGCGCCGAAACCTCGAGCCGGGTCAGCGCGCGCCGCAGCCAGCCGATCGTCCGCCGCACGAACCAGTGCTCCCGCTCTCGCGCGAGAAAGGCGTCGTGGGCGAGGATCAGCTCCGGCTCGCCGCGTGTTCGCAATACCCAGGTCCCGATCTCGAGCTCGTTGGTGCGCAGCATCAGGATCGCGTCGTCGAGCTCCCGCGCAAGCTTCAGCGGATACCAGGCTGCGCCGAGCGCAAGCGCCGCCGCCGCATCGGCCGGCGGCCCTGTCGCAGGACCGTGCACGGTGATGTTGGCGACGCGCGCGTCGCGATCGATGTCGACGCGGACCGTCTCGTAGCAATAGCTGTCGTCCTCGATCGCGCGCGAGAGAGAGGTGAGCGAAACGCCTTGCCCCTCGGCGCCCGCCGTCGCCGCGACCTCGGCCGCCAGCGCCAGCGCCCGCTCCTGCACGGCACGCGCGAAATCACCGGGCTTGGCGATCGAATCGACGAGGCCCCAGTCGACCGCGCGCTGGCCGCGCACGCCCTCCGTGGTCGTGCAGAAGACGTCGGCGAGATCTCGCCGCACTCGGCGTTTGTCGGTGAGCCGCGTCAGGCCGCCGGTGCCGGGAAGCACACCGAGCAGGGGCACCTCCGGCATGCTCACTGCCGAGGAGCGATCGTCGACGAGCAGGATTTCGTCGCAAGCGAGCGCCAGCTCGTAGCCGCCGCCCGCGCACGCGCCGTTGACGGCGGCGAGGAAGCGCATACCGTCGTATGCGCTTGAATCCTCCATCCCGTTGCGTGTTTCATTCGTGAATTTGCAGAAATTCACCTTCCAGGCGTGTGACGACAGCCCGAGCATGTAGATGTTGGCACCGGAGCAGAAGAGGCGCTCGCGGCCCCCCGTGATCACGACACAGCGGACCTCGGGATGCTCGAAGCGCACCCGGTTCAACGCATCGGCCAGTTCGATGTCGACGCCGAGATCGTAGGAGTTCAGCTTGAGCTTGTAGCCGGGTCGCAAACCGCCGTCTTCGGTTACCGCGAGCGCAAGCGTGGCGATGGACCCGGCGGCGGCAAGCTGCCAATGTCGGTAGCTGTCCGGATGCGCGTCGAAGAGGACCCTGCCCTCGGCCCGCTCGGTCGTCAGATCGGCGGTCTGGCGCTGTTGCATGCTCAGCCCGGACAGCTCTGGTCGGGTAGGGATCCGCAGATATCCACTATCGTAGACTTAAGTACAAAATAGACTATTATAATATTCACTCTATGCGGCCTTGGCCGGGATAACGAACGCCTTTAGCTGTGCCAGGCTGTCGTTGATGCTGAACGCGGACGTGTCGATGATCGCGTCCGCCCGTCGATACATTGCGTCGCGTTCGGCGAGCACGCGCCGAATGTTATCCATTGCCTCGTCGTACAGGTAGTCGGCGGTGACGCGGTCGTCGCGCTGCTCGAGCACGCGCTTCATGTGATCGTCCGGTCGCGCCTGCAACCACACGGTGAAGCAGGTGGCGAGCAGCAGCTCGTAGCTCCCCGGCTCGGATACGATGCCGCCTCCGGTGGCGATGACTGCTTCGGGCTCCTGACCGACCACGCGTTCGAGCGTCGCGCGCTCGAGCTGGCGGAAGCGGGCCGGGCCGTAGAGCATGAATATCTCGCTTGCCGAGAGCCCCGTGTCCTTCTCGATCTCGCGGTCGAGCTCGATGAAGGGGCGCGCGAGCTCGCGCGCGAGGAGCGCGCCGAGCGTCGACTTGCCTGCCCCGCGCAGTCCGACCAGAGCCACGCGGCGCGTGCGATCGTCGCGCGCAGCCGCGTAGGTCGAAGCGAGATGGGCTCGCACGGACGGCAAGACGTCGGGCGGCAGCCGACGCAGCATCTGCGCGATCAGTGCAAGCTCGACCTCGCCGCTCCCGCTGTCGCGCACGAGCTCCACGAAGGGCACGGCGAGCGCATCGGCCACCTGCTGCAGCAGCTGCAGCGAAATATTGCAGCTGCCTTCCTCGAGGCGGGCGAGATAACTCAGCGAGACGTCCGCATCCTGGGCGAGCGTCTTGCGCGTCAGGCCACGGCGCGAGCGGGCGGCGCGGACCCGCTCGCCGACGCGCCGCATCAGGGCTGCCCCGCGCTCGGCCCGCTGCGAGCGGGGTCGCGCGGGCCGCGGGTGCACCACCGGTTTGATACTCACCGGGTCGCCTCCGCCGCGGCCCGACAGATCGGAAGTGAGCGCGCCCTACGCTGCAGGGAGAAATTCACACTATTTTCAGCTTGGCCTCGCTATATCCATTATAGTGTAATATCGCCTGGCCGCCATGTCGACTGCTACCGCGATTGGGCCCGACGGGAGCAGAATAGGGCGCTGCAGAGGCCCAGAAAAGGATCGCTTGGAGGAGTCGATGGAACTGAGCCGGGCCGACCATGACGTCGCGCCTCCCCGGATCCACATTCCGCGCCGTTACAACGCCGCGCACGATCTTCTGGAGCGCAACCTCCAGGCGGGACGCGGCGCGAAGGTCGCCTACATCGACGATCGTGCGCGCTATACCTACGCCGAGCTTGCGCGGCGCGTCGACCGTGCCGCCAATGCCCTGCTCGGTCTGGGACTGGTTCCCGAGCAGCGCGTGCTCCTCGCGCTGCACGACACGATCGATTTTCCGTCTGTGTTCCTCGGCGCGATCAAGGCGGGCATCGTGCCGATCGCCGCCAATACGCTGCTGACCGCGGCCGACTATCGCTACATCCTCGACGACAGCCGCGCCACCGCGCTCGTCGTCTCGCCACCCCTGCTCCCCACTTTCGAAGAGGCGTTCCGCGAGGGCGGGCGGGTGTACCTTCGCGAGGTCGTCGTCGCCGGAGACGCGGCAGCGCCCTACCACCCGCTGAGCGACTTGCTCGCGCGCGCGGGAACGTCTGCCAGCGCAGCGGCGACGACTTGCGACGACCCCTGCTTCTGGCTTTATTCCTCGGGCTCGACCGGCGCTCCGAAGGGCACGGTCCACGTGCAGGCGAGCATGCTCCAGACGGCGGAGCTCTACGGCCGGCCCGTCCTCGGCATTCGCGAGGACGATATCGTTTTCTCAGCGGCCAAGCTCTTCTTCGCCTACGGACTTGGCAACGCGCTCTCCTTTCCGCTCTCCGTCGGCGCCACGACGGTTCTGATGGCCGAACGGCCGACGCCAGCCGCGGTGTTCAAGCGCCTGACGGAGCATCGCCCGACGATCTTCTACGGCGTGCCCACGCTCTACGCAGCGATGCTCGCCTCGCCGGAGTTCCCCTCCCGCGAATCGCTCAATCTCCGCCGTTGTGTATCCGCGGGCGAGCCGCTTCCCGCCGAGATCGGCCGCCGGTTCCACGAGCGCGCGGGCGTCGACATTCTCGACGGCATCGGCTCGACCGAGATGCTGCACATCTTCCTGTCGAACCGTCCGGAGGACGTGCACTACGGGACTACGGGCGTGCCGGTGCCCGGATACGAGCTGCGCATCGTCGACGAGCAGGGCAGCGACGTCGCCGACGGCCAGCCCGGCGAACTCCTGATCCGCGGCCCGACGGCCGCGATGGCGTACTGGAACAACCGCAGTCGCTCGCGCACGACCTTCATGGGCGAGTGGACGCGCAGCGGCGACAAGTACCAACGCGACGCATCGGGCTACTACGTTTACTGCGGGCGCAACGACGACATGCTGAAGGTCGGCGGCATCTGGGTTTCGCCGGCCGAGGTCGAAGGTGCGATCGTCAGCCATCCCGCGGTCCTCGAGGCGGCGGTCGTCGCCTGGCAGGACGAGGATCGGCTGGTGAAGCCCAAGGCATTCATCGTGCTGCGCCAGGGCCAGCGGCCACGCCCGGAGCTCGCGAATGAAATCCAGGAGCACGTGAAGCAGCGGCTCGCGCACTACAAGTATCCGCGCCGCGTGGAATTCATCGCCGAGCTGCCGAAGACGGCGACGGGAAAGATCCAACGCTACAAGCTGCGCGGCGCGCAGTAATACGTGTACGATGTTGGCCTCGCGCGCGAGCCGAGGCCAAAAACTCGGGAGGAGAAGAGCATGGCAAGCTGGGAAGACGGACAACAGCGCGGACAACAGCGGCGGCGCATCGTCACCGCGCTCGGCGCGACGGGCCTCCTTGGCGCGCTCGGCGCGGCGGCGCCGGTGCTCGCCCAATCGAGCAAGCTCAAGGTCGGCTTCATGCTGCCCTACACGGGCACCTATGCGGCGCTCGGTCGCGCGATCGAGAACGGCTTCAAGCTCTACGTGAAGGAACAGGGCGGCAAGCTCGGCGGCCGCGAGCTCGAGTACTTCACGGTAGATGACGAGTCTGAGCCCGCCAAGGCGGCGGACAACGTCAACAAGCTCATCAAGCGGGACAACGTCGACGTCATCGTCGGAACCGTTCACTCCGGCGTGCAGATGGCGATCGTCAAGGCCGCGCGCGACAACAACACTTTGCTCATCATCCCCAACGCGGGCGTGGACGAGGCGACGGGTCCGCTGTGCGCCCCCAACATCTTCCGCGTGTCCTTCTCCAATTCACAGCCGGGCCTGGCGATGGGCATCGTTGCGGCGCTGAAGGGCTACAAGACCGCGGTGACCATCACCTGGAAGTACGCCGCCGGCGAGCAGTCGATCGGCGGCTTCAAGGAATCCTTCGAGAAGGGCGGCGGCAAGGTGATCAAGGAGCTGTTCGTCCCCTTCCCGACCGTCGAGTTCCAGGCGCTGCTGACCGAGATCGCGGCGCTCAAGCCCTCCTGCGTCTACACGTTCTTCGCCGGCGGCGGCGCGGTCAAGTTCGTGAAGGACTACGCGGCGGCCGGCCTCAAGGAGAAGATTCCGCTGCTCGGCGCAGGGTTCCTGACCGACGGCACGCTCGAAGCCCAGGGTGCGGCGGCCGAGGGTGTGCTCACGACGCTGCACTACGCCGACAACCTGAAGACGCCGCGCAACACCGCATTCCGCCTCGCTTATGCCAAGAGCTACGACAGCAAGGCGGATGTCTACGCGGTGCAGGGCTACGATTCGGCGCAGCTGCTCGGGATCGGGTTGCGCGCAGTCAACGGCGACATGAGCCAGCGCGCGCTGCTTTTCCGGGCAATGGCGGCGGCGGAGATCGACAGCCCGCGCGGCAAGATCACGCTCTCACCCTCGCACAACGTGGTGCAGGACTTCTACCTGCGGCAGGTCCAGAACGGCGAGAACAACTCGATCGGGCTCGCAGCCAAGGCGCTCTCGGATCCTGCGCGTGGCTGCACCATGGGTTGATCTACCGCCACGGAAGGCGTGCGATAGCATTTCCTCGCGTTCCGCCCGGCGCCGCCTCGCCGGCCGGTGCCGCTAGATCCTTGCTCGCTCCTCTGTCGCCGTGGACATCCAGGTATTTCTCATTCAGGTTCTGAACAGCGTGCAGTACGGGCTGCTGCTGTTCCTCGTCGCAAGCGGCCTCACGCTCATCTTCGGGATCATGGGGGTGATCAATCTCGCCCACGGCAGCTTCTACATGCTCGGCGCGTACGCGGCCTTCGTGCTCTCCAGCCTCACCGGCAGCCTCTTCTGGGCGCTCGTGCTCGGAACCGTGCTGGCGGTAGCTTTCGGCTACCTGCTCGAGTGGGCGTTCTTCAGCTTCCTCTATCGGCGCGATCACTTGCAGCAGGTGCTGCTCACCTACGGCCTGATCCTGGTCTTCGAGGAGCTCCGCAGCATCGCCGTCGGCGACGACGTGCACGGCGTCCCCGTCCCGGCAGCGCTCTCGGCATCGATTCCGCTCGGCTCGACGATGAGCTACCCGATCTACAACCTCTTCATCTCCGCAGCGTGCCTGGTGGTCGGGGCGCTGCTCTTCCTGCTGCTGCGGCGCACCCGCCTCGGCATGATGATCCGCGCTGGTGCATCGAACCGCGAGGTGACCCGCTCGCTCGGAATCGATATCAACTTCGTCTTCCGCGTCGTGTTCGCCTTGGGTGTCGCCCTCGCCGCGTTTGCCGGAATGGTCAACGCCCCGGCGTCGTCGGTCTACCCGGGCATGGGCAACCAGGTGCTGATCGTCTGCTTCGTGGTGGTGGTGATCGGGGGGATCGGCTCGGTCTCCGGCGCCCTCGTCGCGGCTCTTCTGATCGGGTTCATCGATACTTTCGGCAAGGTCTTCCTGCCGGACTATTCGGGGATGCTCGTGTATCTTCTGATGGCCGTCATTCTCGTCTGGCGGCCAGAAGGCTTGTTCCGGCAGAGGGCCGCTTGAGCAAGGCGCGGCCCGGTCTGCTCCTGCTTGCGCTCTTCGCGCTCGTTGCGCTGCCGGCGCTCACCGGCAAGTTCTATGTCGAGCTGGTCGCGAAAATCATGATCATGGCCGTGTTCGCGATGAGCCTCGACCTGCTGGTCGGCGTGACGGGGCTCGTGAGCCTCGGGCACGCCGCCTTTTTCGGCCTGTCCGGCTACATGCTCGTGCTCGCAGCACCCGACAAGTACGCCGCGGTGAGCCTGTGGACGTCGCTGCCGCTGGCCGTGGCCGCGAGCGCCCTGCTCGCATTGGTCATCGGGGCGCTTGCACTGCGCACCCGCGGCGTGTACTTCATCATGGTGACGCTTGCCTTCTCCCAGATGGTGTACTTCGTCTTCCACGACACCCGCGTGGCAGGCGGAAGCGACGGCACGTATCTGTACACAAAACCGCAGACGAATATCGGCTCGTGGGCGACGTTCGACCTCGCCAACAGCACGCACTTCTACTATGCGATGCTCGTCCTGCTGATCCTGAGCTTGGCCTTCCTGCGGATCCTTCTCGCTTCGCGCTTCGGGCACGCGCTGCGCGGCATCCGCAGTAACGAGCAACGCATGCGCGCACTGGGCTTCAACACCTACGCCTACAAGCTCGCGGCGTTCACCATCGCCGGCGCTATCGCCGGGTTGGCGGGGTATTTCTCGGCCGTGCAGTTCGGCTTCGTCAACCCGGAAATGCTCTCGTGGCACCAGTCGGCGAACGTGCTGCTGATGGTGATTCTCGGCGGCATGGGCAACCTCATCGGAGCCATCGTCGGTGCGTTCGCTCTCGTGCTCACCCAGGACCTGTTCTCTTCGCTCACGAAGCACTGGCTCCTGCTCATGGGCGGCTTCGTCATCGCCGCGGTGATGCTCCTGCCGCACGGTCTAACCGGCGGTGGCCTCGCGTGGAGGAACCGGCTCCGAGGCGCGCGCGGTGGCTGAAGCGTTGCTCGCCGCAAAGGAGCTCACCCGCCGTTTCGGGGGCCTCGTCGCCGTGGACCGCGTCTCCCTCGATCTGCACCGTGGCGAAATCCACGCGCTCATCGGCACCAACGGCGCCGGCAAGTCGACGCTGATCAACCTGCTCGCAGGGGAACTCGCTGCAAGCTCCGGGACGATCTCCTTCCGCGGCGAGGCGCTGGCGCGGCTGCGGCCCGAAAGGATGGCGCGGCTGGGCGTCGGCAGGACGTTCCAGCGCAGCAACGTCTTCGCCGAGCTCAGCGCTTTCGAGAACTGCCGTCTCGCTGCGCAGGCGCGCCTGCCCAGGGCGTGGGCCGTGCATGAAAGCGCGCAGCGCTGCGAGACGAGCAACACGGCGGCGGCGCGAGCACTCGACACCGTCGGACTCTCGCCGC
>Ga0335079_10006897_pt1 | contig 12970 bp, 11 predicted proteins | sample Lox_Sample_33_FD_206719 | JGI IMG/M metagenome (GOLD analysis project Ga0335079, IMG submission 206719) | Soil microbial communities from Loxahatchee National Wildlife Refuge, Florida, United States - Lox_Sample_3.3 | ecosystem: Environmental > Terrestrial > Soil > Wetlands | place: USA... | reverse complement strand
TGTTCGAGAAGACGATGCTCGTGGGTTACTACCACCAGCAGCCGATCTTCGTGGAGCCGATGATCACGCGCTCGACGCTGCTCGCGCGGCGCAGCTTCTCGCTCGACGTGCCGGCCGTGCCGGGAGCGCCGGCGAGCCTGAAGGTGCCGGCCGGGTTCGAGGCCACCTACGACAGCACGGCGCAGGCGTACCAGTTCACGTTCCGGGCGTCGCGCGCGGCGAGCTAGCGGCCGCCCGCCGGTCCGGCGATGAGACACGAAGCCCCGCCCGGTCATCCGGGCGGGGCTTCCGCTTGCGGCGTCACCGCCGTCAGCGCCAGAACCGCGAGATGGTGTAGATCGCCAGCCCCACGAGCCCGCCGACCAGCGTGCCGTTGATCCGCACGAACTGCAGGTCGCGGCCCACTGCCAGCTCGAAGCGGTGCGAGGTGGCGGCGGGGTCCCAGCCGGCGACGGTCTGCGCGATGAAGTCGCCGATCTCGTCCCGATACTGCTCCACCACCGACACGGTGACGTCGATGACGACGTCGTTGATCTCGTCCAGCGTCGCCTGGTTGCCCAGCAGGGCCGCGCCGAACGCCGCGATGCCGCTCTCCAGGGCGCCGGGCGCGGCGCCGTCCGCGCGGGTGGCGAAGCGCGTCACGGCATCGCGGGTCGTCTCCCAGAGGCGGCCGGTCAGCTCGGCCACGGACGGGTCCGCGAGCCACTCTTCCTTGAGCGCTTCGGCGCGGGCGATCGCCTCGGGGGAGTGCTCCAGCCGGTCGATGAAGTCCCGCAGGGCCGCATCGAAGGCGGCGCGCAGCGCGTGGTGCGGGTCGGCGCCGATGCCCTGGAGCATCGCCTCGATCGCGCCGATGATGCGCTGGTAGAGCATGTCGTCCACGACGCCCGGCACCCACCACGGGCTCTCGGCCTTGACCTGCTCGCGGATCAGCTCGCGGTTGTCGTGCACGGCCTGGGCGGCGAGCCGGACGGCCTCGTCCAGCAGCTCCTGGTGGCGGTTGCCGGCCACCACCAGCGACAGGGTCTTGCCGAGCGCGGGCGCCACGCGCGTGGCGCGCAGCTGGGCGATGAGTCCCTGCTGCACCAGCGCCCGCATCTCCTCGTCGGGCAGCGCGTCCAGCGTCCGGGCGACGCCGCTCGCGACCTGCTGCGCGATGCGCCGGCTGTTGTCCACCCGGCTGAGCCACCGCGCGGCCCGCTCCGCCGGCCGCACCTCGCGGAGCTTGGCGGCGATCACCTCGCGGGTGAGGAAATGGCTCTGCACGAAGGTGCCGAGCACCCGGCCGATGCGCTCCTTGCGGGTGGCGACGATGGCCGTGTGCGGGATCGGGATGCCGAGCGGGTGGCGGAACAGCGCGGTGACGGCGAACCAGTCGGCCAGGCCGCCCACCAGCGAGGCCTCGGCCGTGGCCCGGACGAAGCCCAGCCAGGGATAGCGGCCCTCCAGGGTGCGCGCCGCCGCGAAGATCGCGGCGGCGGCGCCCAGCAGGCCGGTGGCCCGGCGCCGCATCGCGTCGAGCTGCGCCTGCCGCACGGCGTCGTCGGGCCGCGACCAGAGCGCCGCTGGAGTCGTCATGGCGCCCCAAGATAACGCGCCGCCGCCGGCCCGGCGTATCTTATCCCGTTCACCGGGAGCGCGGGATGGATCGAGGCCTGCTGAACGCGAACCAGCAGCGACGGGTCGCGACGCACCTGCGGCTCCTCGCCGAGGACTGCGCTGACCTGGCCGGCTGGCCGGAGCTGCAGCGGCCCGGCGAGCCGTACGCGTCGCTGCGCGCGCTCATCGGCCGGCTCGCGGAAGCCGTGGCCGCGCTGGGCCGTTCGCTCGACCTCCCGGCGCACCAGGCGCCGCCGCTCCGGCGGCGCGTGATGGCCACCGCGGAGGTGTGGGCGAGCAGCATGGAGGACGTCAAGTCGCGGCACCTCAAGGCGTACGGGCGCGTCCACCCCGAGCTGGGGCGCGAGCTCGATCCGCGGGTGGACGAGATCGTCGCGATGCTGCGAGAGGTCGCCGACCTGGCGGACCGGCTCCCGGACCGCTAGGCGGTCATCCGAACTGCACCGACCGCTTGGTCAGCGACCCGAAGTTGTACCCGGTGATCGGGAAGGTCACGGGCCCGGGCTCCCCGGCCGCGCTGCCCGCCGCCGCGATGACGGGCACGAAGTGCTCGTGCGTCGGCAGCGCCATCCGCACGGCGGGGGCGCGCCGGCGGTAGTCGAGCAGCGTGTCCACGTCCTGCCGCGCCAGGACGTCGGCGGCCCAGGCGTCGAACTCCGCGGCCCACGCGGGAGTCCCGGCGCCGGGCGACATGTCCATCGCGCGCAGGTTGTGGGTGAGGAACCCGCTGCCCACGATCAGCACGCCCTCGTGGCGCAGCGGCGCCAGCGCCCGGCCGAGCTCGAACAGCGTGGTGGGATCGAGGTTCGGGAGCGACACCTGCAGCACGGGCACGTCGGCAGCCGGGTACATCGCGATCAGCGGCACGTAGGCGCCGTGGTCGAGGCCCCGGTCGGACTCGATGACCGGCTGCGTGCGCCCCAGCAGCTCGCGCAGCCGCCGGGCCAGGTCGGGCGCCGGAGGCGCCGGGTACGCGACCTGGTAGTATTTCTCGGGAAAGCCGTAGAAGTCGTAGACGAGGGGCACGGGTCGGGTCGCCCCGAGGGTGATGGGCTTCTGCTCCCAGTGCGCGGAGAGCATCAGCACGGCGCGGGGGCGGGGCATCGCCCCGGCCCACTGGCGGAGCTGGGCGATCCACTCCTGATCGTCGAGCAGGAACGGCGATCCGTGGGCGAGGAAGATGGCCGGCACGCGGTCGGGCATGGACGACTCCTCCACGGCAGAACGGTAGATGGAGAAGGATAACCGCCCAGGCACGGGGAGGCGCCCGGCGTCCCGAGGGCCTTGCTGCCCCGGGTTTCCGTGGGATATTTGAGCGGCCTGCGTGAAGCGGCCCGCCACACGGGTGGCCGGGCCGTGCGGTGGGGAGTATCTCGGGGCCGGAGGCGGGCCCAGGCGACGGGAGTGCCGGCATGACCGATCCGGGGGCGAGCGAGCAACAGTCCCGGTGGACCGTCGAAGTGTTGCGCCGTGCCGGCGCCGCCCTGAACGGGCGGATGGTGGGCGTGTGGGTGGTGGAGGACGCGGGCTCGCTGAGGCCGCTCGCCAGCAACGGGACCGAGGCGCAGGCCTGGGAGGTGACGCCGGAGGTGAAGGTGGCGGTCACCCACCTGGCGATGCCCGCGCCGCCCGGCAGCCGCTGGGTGGCGGGCCGCATGGCCGACCAGCAGTGGTGCGTGGCGCCGGTCCGCGACAGCGTGCCGGATCCGCCGCCGGTCGATCGCGAGCGGCGCAGCCGGGAGCGGCTGGCGCTGGAGCTGGCGGGCCTGTGCCTGGGGCTCAGCGCGCGCGTCCTGGGCGAGGGGATGCCGGCCGACCTGGACCTGTTCGAGCGCTTCATGGAGCAGCTCGGCAGCTTCGCCCAGGACATCGGCGGGCCGCTGGCGGTGGCGCGGACGGCGGTGGTGCGGAGCGGCGCCGTGCTCGCCGAAGCGGTGCCGACCGACGAGGAAGGGCGCGCGCGGCTGATCGAGGACCTCCGGGCGGCGGGCCGGGCGCTCGAGCAGGCCGTCTCGCTGGTGCGCACCGTGCACGACCGGGCACGCGCGGTCCTGGAGCACGGCGGGGAGTTCGACGTCGTGCAGGTGGTGTGGTCGTGCGTGGACGCGGAGCGGCCGCAGGCCGCGCTCCGCGGGGCCTCGATCGAGCTCAAGACCCTGGCCTACGTGGTCTCGGTGCCGGGCAGCGCTGACAGTCTGCGCATGGCCGTCGCGTCGATGCTGAAGCTGGCGGTGCGGGGGCTGCAGGGGCGCGTCGGGGCCGTGACGGTCTCGCTCGAGAACGTCGGCCCGGTGGTGCGGCTCGTCGTGTCCGCGCCGGGGGCGGAGGTGGTGGACGGGCAGAGCGCGGTGGCCGACGCCCGCCGCGTGGTGGAGACCGCATTCGGCGGCACCCTCACGGTCACCTCGGTCGCGGGCGAGGGGGCGACGCTCACGCTGTCGCTGCCGGCGCCCACGCACCGGTTCCGGGACCCGGCGCTGTGGTGGGAGCGCTAGCCGGCCGATCTTGATGACTTCTTGATGTCCCGCCGGGGTTTCCTGACCCCGTTTTGACGCCGCACCGTCTAGCCTCCACGCATGCTCGACCTCGTCTACATCGTCGTCACGCTGGCCTTCTTCGGCCTGATGCTCGCCTACGTGGTGGGCTGCGAGCGGCTCGGGAAGGACGGCACCGGCGAGGAGCAGCGGCCGTGAGCGCCGAGACCGTGATCGCGGGGCTCGTGTCGGTCCTGCTGCTCGTCTACCTCGTGTACACGCTGCTCAAGCCCGAGAAATTCTGAGCGGGCCCGCGCCCGTGTCGGACCCGGCGACCCCATGACCCTGAACGGCTGGCTGCAGATCCTGCTCTTCGCGGCGGCGGTGCTCGCCGTCACCAAGCCCGTGGGCATCTACATCCTGCGGGTGTACGACGGTTCGCTGCGCTGGCTCGCGCCGGTAGAGCGGGTGATCTACCGCCTGTGCGGCATCGATCCGGCCGAGGAGCAGCACTGGACCCGCTACGCGGCGGGGCTGCTGGTCTTCAGCGCCGTCTCGATGCTGGTGACCTACGTGGCGCTGCGGCTCCAGGCGCACCTGCCGCTGAATCCGTTCCACCGCGTCGCGGTGACGGACCGCCAGGCCTTCGAAACCGCCGCCTCGTTCACCACCAACACCAACTGGCAGTCGTACTCCGGCGAGACGGTGATGAGCTACCTCTCGCAGGCGATGCAGCTGGCCTTCCACAACTTCACGTCCGCCGGGTGCGGGGTGGCCGCCGCCGTGGCGCTGGCCCGCGGGATCTCGCGCCGCTCGGCCGGCCGCATCGGCAACTTCTGGGCGGACCTGGTGCGCGGCACGCTGTACCTGTTCCTGCCGCTGTCGTTCCTGCTGGCGCTGCTGTTCGTGCAGCAGGGCGTGATCCAGAACCTCCATGCCTACGTCACGGCCACCACGCTCGAGGGCGCGAAGCAGGTGCTGGCGATGGGGCCGGTGGCGAGCCAGGAGGCCATCAAGCAGCTCGGCACCAACGGCGGCGGGTTCTTCAACGCGAACGCCGCGCATCCGTTCGAGAATCCGACGCCGTGGACGAACTTCCTCAGCACGCTCGCGATCTTCATCGTGCCCGCCGGCCTCACCTACATGTTCGGCCGGATGGTGAAGAACCAGCGGCACGGCTGGGCGCTGTGGGCGGCGATGTTCGTGCTGTTCGCGGCCGGCGTGACCACGGCGTACTGGGCGGAGGCGCGCGGCAACCCGATTCACGCCGCCCGCGGCGTGGACGTCGTGGCGTCGGCCACGAACCCCGGCGGCAACATGGAGGGCAAGGAGGTGCGGTTCGGCATCGCCAGCTCCGCCCTCTACGCCACCGTGACCACCGACGCCTCGTGCGGCGCGGTCAACAGCATGCACGACTCGTTCACGCCGATCGGCGGGATGGTGCCTCTGGTCAACATCCAGCTCGGCGAGCTGATCTTCGGCGGCGTCGGGTCGGGGCTCTACGGCATGCTGGTCATGGCGGTGCTCACGGTGTTCATCGCCGGCCTCATGGTCGGCCGCACGCCGGAGTACCTCGGGAAGAAGATCCAGAGCCGCGAAGTTCGCATGGCGATGCTGTACGTGCTGATCTTCCCCGCCGTCATCCTGCTGTTCACCGCCGTGTCGGCGGTCCTGCCGGCGGGGCTCAAGGGGCTCAACAACGCGGGCCCGCACGGCCTCAGCGAGATCCTCTACGCCTTCACGTCGGTCACCGGCAACAACGGCAGCGCCTTCGCCGGGCTGACGGGCACCACCTACTACTACAACACGATGCTGGGGCTGGGCACGCTGTTCGGGCGGTTCGCCATGATGGTGCCGGCGCTCGCGCTCGCCGGCTTCCTGTCGGAGCGCCGGATCGTGCCGGCGTCGGCGGGGACGTTCCCGGTCACGTCGCCCCTGTTCGTCGCGCTGCTGGTGGGCGTGATCCTGATCGTGGGCGCGCTCACCTTCTTCCCCGCGCTCTCGCTGGGGCCGCTGGTCGAGCACCTGCTGATGGGTGCCGGGAGGCTGTTCTAGATGGCGACCGTCAAGCGCCCGCTGTTCGATCCACCCATCGTGCGCCGGGCGGTCCGCGACGCGTTCGCGAAGCTCGATCCCCGGCACATGGTCCGGAACCCGGTGATGTTCGTGGTCCTGGTCGGCAGCGTGCTGACGACGCTGGTCCTGATCCGCGACCTCGCGGAGGGGCGTGGCGGGATCGGCTTCACGCTCCAGATCGCGCTGTGGCTGTGGTTCACGGTGGTGTTCGCGAACTTCGCCGAGGCGATGGCCGAGGGACGCGGCAAGGCCCAGGCCGACACGCTCCGCCGGTCGCGCAGCCAGACGCTCGCCAAGAAGCTGAGCGACCCCCGGGACCGCACCAAGGTCCTGAGCGTGTGGGCCGGTGAGCTCAGGCGCGGCGACGTGGTGCTGTGCCAGCCGGGTGACCTGATCCCGGGCGACGGCGAGGTGATCGAAGGCGTGGCCTCGGTGGACGAGTCGGCCATCACCGGCGAGTCGGCGCCCGTGATCCGCGAGTCGGGCGGGGACCGCTCGGCCGTCACCGGCGGCACCAAGGTCCTGTCGGACTGGCTCGTCGTGCGCATCACGGCCAACCCCGGCGAGACGTTCCTCGACCGCATGATCGGGCTGGTGGAGGGCGCGAAGCGGCAGAAGACGCCCAACGAGATCGCGCTGATCATCCTGCTGTCGGGCCTCACGATCGTCTTCCTCCTGGCCGTGGTGACGCTGCAGCCGTTCGCCATCTACTCGGGTGGCGCGGTGACCATCCCGATCCTGGTCGCGCTCCTGGTCTGCCTCATCCCGACCACGATCGGCGGGCTGCTCTCCGCCATCGGCATCGCCGGGATGGACCGGATGATCCAGCACAACGTGATCGCGATGAGCGGCCGCGCGGTCGAGGCGGCGGGCGACGTGGACACGCTGCTCCTGGACAAGACGGGCACGATCACCCTGGGCAACCGCCAGGCGGTGGCCTTCATCCCCGCCGACGGCGTCGCGGGCGAGGCGCTGGCCGACGCCGCACAGCTGGCCTCGCTGGCGGACGAGACGCCGGAAGGCCGCAGCATCGTGGTGCTCGCCAAGACCGGCTTCGGCCTGCGGGAGCGCGACATCACCGGTCTCGGGGCCAGCTTCATCCCGTTCAGCGCCCAGACCCGCGTCAGCGGGGTCAACGTCGACGGGCGGCGGATCCGCAAGGGCGCCTCCGACGCCATCGAGGCGTTCGTGAGCGAGCAGGGCGGCGCGACGCCGCCGGGGATCCGCGCCTCCGTCGAGGCGATCGCCCGCGAGGGCGGCACCCCGCTGGTGGTGGCCGAAGGCGCCCGCGCCCTGGGCGTGATCCACCTCAAGGACATCGTGAAGGGCGGCATCAAGGAGCGGTTCGCCGAGCTGCGGCGGATGGGGATCAAGACGGTGATGATCACCGGCGACAATCCCCTGACGGCCGCGGCGGTGGCGGCCGAGGCGGGCGTGGACGACTTCCTGGCCCAGGCCAAGCCCGAGGACAAGATGGCGCTGATCAAGCGCGAGCAGGCCGGCGGCCGCCTGGTCGCCATGACCGGCGACGGCACCAACGACGCGCCGGCTCTCGCCCAGGCGGACGTCGCGGTGGCGATGAACACCGGCACCCAGGCGGCCAAGGAAGCCGGGAACCTGATCGACCTCGACTCCAACCCGACCAAGCTCATCGAGGTGGTGGAGATCGGGAAGCAGCTGCTGATCACCCGCGGCGCCCTGACCACCTTCTCGATCGCCAACGACGTGGCGAAGTACTTCGCGATCATCCCCGCGATGTTCCTCGCGACCTACCCCGCGCTCCAGGCGCTCAACGTGATGCGCCTGCACTCGGCACAGTCGGCGATTCTCTCGGCCGTGGTGTTCAACGCGCTCATCATCATCGCGCTGATTCCGCTGGCCCTGAGGGGCGTGCGGTGGCGCCCGGCCCCCGCGGCCGACATCCTGCGCCGCAACCTGTGGATCTACGGCGTCGGCGGGATCCTGATCCCGTTCGCCGGAATCAAGGCCCTGGACGTGCTCCTCACCCTGCTCCATCTGGCGTAGCCATGCTCAAGAACCAGCTCCGGCCCGCGATCGTGGTCACCCTGGCGCTGATGGTGATCACGGGGCTCGTCTATCCCGGCGCCGTCACCGCGATCTCCCAGCTCCTGTTCCCGCGCCAGGCCAACGGCTCGCTGGTCACGGTGGACGGGCACGTGGTGGGGAGCCTCCTGATCGGGCAGACGTTCGCGAGCGCCCGCTACTTCCACGCGCGGCCTTCGGCGGCCGGCAGCGGCTACGACGACACCCTGTCGGGCGGCACCAACCTGGGGCCCACGAGCGCGAAGCTGGCCGACACGCTGATCGTGCAGGCCGTGGACAGCGCCGTGAAGCTGGACCACGTGGTGAAGGGGCAGATCCCGTCCGACCTCGTCACCTCGTCGGCCTCGGGGCTCGATCCGCACATCTCGCCGGCCAGCGCCCAGCTGCAGGTGCCGCGCGTGGCCCGCGCGCGCGGGCTGACGGAGGCGCAGGTGCGCGCGCTGGTGGACCGGCACACGGAAGGCCGTATGCTCGGCGTCTTCGGCGAGCCCCGCGTCAACGTCCTGTGGCTCAACCTGGCCCTCGACAGCCTCGGCGGAACGTCGTCACCCCACTGATTCCCACGTCCAAGACTGGTGTCGGCGGCGCAACGAGCCGCGGGCGCCCACTGCCATCACCGGAGACACGCACCATGCGTCCGTCCATCGTGCTGCTGTTCACCGTCGGTTTCGCTTCGTTCCTGGCCAGGAGCGCGTCGGCCCAGGCCGCCGCGGCGGGCGACACCACCCACCCGGGCGCGCCCGCGGCCGACACCACGCCGGCCAGGGCTCCGTTCGCCTTCGCCGATTTCACCTGGCTGCAGGGCAACCCGCGGCAGACCGTGTCGGTGCTCGACTCGAAGTACTTCACGGGTGAGTTCCGGCTCGACGCCTCGTACATCGGGGACTTCAACCGTCCGGCCGACCATACGCTGGTCGGCACCAGCGAAAGCGGGCGCACCGGCGAGGTCCAGGTGCAGCAGCTCGGCGTCGGCGGCGACTTCCACACCGAGCACGCAATCGGCCGGCTGATGACCCAGTTCGGCATGTACTCGACGATGACGCCGCGCAACGACGCCAGCCCCGCGCGGGGCCAGTGGGACCTGGCCGACGCGTACCGCTACATCTCGGAGGCGTACGGCGGCTACCACTGGAACAAGTGGAACGGGATCAACTTCGAGGCCGGCATCTTCATGTCGTACGTGGGGCTGTTCGGCTATTACAACTTCGACAACTGGGCGTACCAGCCCTCCTATGTCTCGAGCAACACCCCCTGGTTCTTCAACGGGATGCGCGTCCAGATCTTCCCGAGCGACAAGCTGAAGATCGAGCCGTGGCTCATCAACGGCTGGCAGTCGTATGGCATGTTCAACCAGGTGCCGGGCCTCGGCCTGCAGGTGCTGTGGCGGCCGAACGGATCGGTGTCGGTGCTGTCCAACAGCTACTACGGCTACGACTGGCTCGGCATTCCGGGACGGGCGCGGGTGCACAGCGACAACAGCGTGCAGCTCAAGTACCTCGACCGGCCCGGGAGCTTCCCCGACAAGGGGGCGTTCTCGCTCACGGTGGACGCGGGCTGCGAGAACGGCGGGGGCGTGAGCTGCACCGGCACGGCCCTGGGTCCGAAGCAGGCCTTCCTCGGGTTCATGTTCTACAACCGCTTCTGGTTCGCGAAGGACATCTACGCCGTGACCCTGGGCGGCGGCGCGATGACCAACCCGGGGCGCTACCTGGTGCTGATGCCGCCCATCAACGGGGCGACCGCGTTTTCGGGGACGCCGTACTTCACGGAGAATCCGGGGGACCAGTTCACCGCCTGGGACGCCTCGGTCACACTGGATTATATGCCCGACCAGTTCGTGACCTTCCGGATGGAGTTCGACCACCGCCACGCCAGCGTGCCCTACTTCGCCGGGCCGGGCGGGGTCACGCCTCCGGGCGGCAACCAGGGCGCGCCGGGCTCGAGCGTCAGCAACTGGGCGCCGGACCTCAGGAACACGGAGAACCGGATCAACTGCGCGGTGCTGGTCAAGCTCTGAGCGGCCGGGCCAGGGCCGGCGGTCCGCGGCGCGGCGGGCGTAACCGCCTCCTCCATATCGGCCGGCGCCGTGACCGATATACCTTAATGCCGGTCCGGTCACGCCGGGCGGGGAACCGCCGCGGGGGCTCCGCTCACACCCGAGCGGACCGCGCCGGGCTCCCCGTGCCGGCCAGGCGACGCCCAATGGCGAGTGACAAACGACTGGGAGACCTCCAGCTGCGGGTCCGCCGGATCCACCGCCGGGACCTCAACCGCGTGTGGGAGTTCCTGAAGCGGACGTTCCGGGACGTCAACCGCGAGACGGTCGAGTACCAGCGGCCCCGCCTCAAGCGGCACTTCCTGGACGTGTACGAGGACGAGTCGGTCGAACAGCTCCTCTTCGAGCTGGTCGCGGAGTCGGGCGCGGAGATCGTCGGGTACGCCGAATGCGCCTTCGGGGTCGCCGGCGCCGACAACTGGATCAACGAGGCCTACTTCGAGAAGCGGGAGATGCGCCCGCTGTTCGTGGACGAGCTGGCCGTTCACCCGTCGTACCAGGGGCGCGGCATCGGCGGCTTCATCCTCGAGCAGCTGGACCACCTGGCGCGGGTGCGGGGCTGCACCCACCTCGTCCTCGAGGTGGCGGAGAACAACGAGACGGCGCTCCACTTCTACCGGTCCCGCAACTTCTACCGGCTGGATGCCGCGGTCTTCCTCGCCAAGAAGGTGCCGGGCGAGGCGGAGCTGCTCCCGCCGCGCCGGCTGCGGCGCGGCCGGGCCGCCGCCCGGCCCCGGCACGACGGCCGCTGACGGCCCGCCGCACCGCACCGACCTCGGGTTCCCCGGCTGAGGACCATACCCATGAGCGACGGCCGCCCCGATCCTGAAGCCCTGCTCGCCAGGCTGCGCGAGGAGGAGCGGGAGGCCGGCCTCGGGCGCCTCAAGATCTTCTTCGGCGCCTCGCCCGGCGTGGGCAAGACCTACGCGATGCTGGAGGCGGCGCGGGCCCGGGCGAAGGAGGGGGTGGACGTCGTGGTCGGCGTGGTCGAGACCCACGGCCGGCCCGAGACCGCCGCGCTGCTGGAGGGCCTGCCGACGCTGCCGCGGCGCAGCGTCGAGTACCACGGCATCACGCTCCAGGAGTTCGATCTCGACGCCGCGCTGGCGCGCCATCCCGGCCTCCTGCTGGTGGACGAGCTGGCCCACTCCAATGCTCCCGGCTCGCGCCACGCCAAGCGCTGGCAGGACGTGGAAGAGCTGCTGGCCGCGGGCATCGACGTCTACAGCACGCTGAACGTCCAGCACATCGAGAGTCTCAACGACGTGGTGGCCCAGATCACCCGGGTCACGGTGCGCGAGACGCTGCCCGACGCCGTGTTCGACCAGGCGGACGAGATCGAGCTGGCCGACCTGTCGGCCGACGACCTGCTGGCGCGGTTGAGGCAGGGCAGGGTCTACGTGCCGGAGCAGGCCGCGGCGGCCATCGAGCGGTTCTTCCGCAAGGGGAACCTGATCGCGCTGCGCGAGCTGACGCTGCGGCGCGCGGCCGAGCGGGTGGACGCGCAGATGCGCGGCTACATGCGGGATGCCGGCATTCACTCGACCTGGCCGGCCGGCGATCGGCTGCTGGTGTGCATCGGGCCGAACCCGGACGGCGCGCGGCTGGTGCGGGCGGGCAAGCGCATGGCCACCGGCCTGAAGTGCGAGTGGCGGGTCGTGCACGTGGAGCGCCCCGGCGAGCGGGTGTCGCCCGGGGACCGCGACGCCCTGCTGGGCAATCTCCGGCTGGCCGAGTCGCTCGGCGCCGTGACCGCCTCGCTCAGCGGCCAGAGCGCCGCCGACGCGATCCTGGAGTACGCCCGCCAGCACAACGTCACCAAGATCGTGATCGGCAAGCCGACGCATCCGCGCTGGCGCGACAAGCTGTACGGCTCCACGCTCGACCAGCTGGTGCGGGGGAGCGGCGACGTGGACGTGTACGCCATCAGCGGCGACGTCTCGGCGCGGCCCCGGCGCCGCGCGGGCGGCGGCCGCCGCTCGCCGGCCGGCGAGTACCTGCGGGCCGGCCTCATCGTGGCCGTGGCCACGGCGCTGGCGGCCCTCGTGTTCCGGCTCCTGTCGGTCACGGACGTGGCGATGGTCTACCTGCTCGGCGTGGTGCTGGTGGCGTCCCGCTACGGCCGCGGACCGTCGCTCTCCGCCGCGCTGCTCAGCATCGCGCTGTTCGACTACTTCTTCGTGCCGCCGTACCACACGTTCGCCGTGTCGGACGTCCGCTACGTCGTGACCTTCGCGGTGATGCTGGTGATCGCGCTGGTGATGAGCGCGCTCACGCTCCGGATCCGCGCGCAGGCGGAGACCGCGCGGGCCCGCGAGGGCGACACGGCGACGCTGTACGCCATGAGCCGGGACCTGGCCGCCACCCGGGGACGCGGGGAGCTGGTGGCCGCGGCGGAGCGGCACCTGGCCAGCGCCCTCGGGGCGCAGGTGCAGGTCCTCCTGCCGAACGAGGCCGGGCGGGTGGAGATCCCGGTCGGGGCCGGGTCCGCGTATCCGATGGACGAGAAGGAGCGCAGCGTCGCGCAGTGGGTGTTCGATCACCGGCAGCCGGCGGGCATCGGCACGGACACGCTGCCGGCGGCCCGGGCGCGCTACGTGCCGCTGGAGGGATCGGCGGGCACCATCGGCGTCATGGGGGTGCGGCCGGACGACCCGCGGCGGCTCCAGGATCCGGCGCT
>Ga0335079_10006896_pt1 | contig 12972 bp, 13 predicted proteins | sample Lox_Sample_33_FD_206719 | JGI IMG/M metagenome (GOLD analysis project Ga0335079, IMG submission 206719) | Soil microbial communities from Loxahatchee National Wildlife Refuge, Florida, United States - Lox_Sample_3.3 | ecosystem: Environmental > Terrestrial > Soil > Wetlands | place: USA... | reverse complement strand
GACGCGCGCTGGTACGCCACGTTCCACCACATCGGCGTGATCGAAGGGCGCGAGGCGTTCCTCGAGCGGCTCGCGCGCTTCGCCGCGGTCATCACCGACCGCGAAGCGAGGCTCCTCGCCTACCTGGCCGAGCCGCGCAGCCTGGAGGACGTCGTCCGACACAGATTCGTGTACCGGCCGCAGGATCCGGTCGCATTTGCCGACGCGGTGGAGCGCAGGAGCAGGTCGCTGCACCTCTGGCGGCTGGAACGCGCCGGCCGGGTCGAGCGCACCTCGCCGGCAACCTGGCTCGCCCGCGGGCGCTGACGAGTTTCTGCCCCACGAGCCGAGCGGATCTGTATACAATCCCGCTCGGGAAGGGAACTCCGGCGTGCCCCGTTCGCGCCCGCAATTCGACGCATTCACGGTTCGGCTGGTCGGCCTGGCCAATGGCGAATTCGCCGCCAGTCTGGCCACTTTGCCGCCGAATGGCGCTGCGTTCCGCATCTCGTTCCGCGAGCGCGGACGGGCCGCCTTTGCCACGCCGAACGGGGTCGTCGCGCTTCCGCCCGGGCGCGCGGTCCTGATCGCCAAAGACATGGACCGGGGCTGCCGCCCCGAGGGCGACGCGTCCCACCTTCTCGTGGAGTTCCAGCTCGATGGCCGGCGCTCTGCCGGCGCGCTGCCGCTCGACTCGGGCCACGTGGTGCTGCCTGCCGAGCCGCGACGCGACAGCCTCGCCCGCGAGCTCTTGCAGGAGCTCGCGCCCGGCGCGCGGCCGGGGCTCGGCCACGCCGCGCGCGCACACGCCTTCGTGCAGCTGTGTCTGTCGTCGCTGCTCGACCTGGCTCCCGACGCCGGCGACGGCCGCGCGAGCGCGCTGCACGCGCGGAACCAGCTCCAGGCGGCGCTCCGCTACATCGATTCGCACCTCGCCGAGCTGCTTCCCAACAGCAAGCTCGCCGAGCTCTCGCACGCGAGCGAGTCGCACTTCATCCGGCTCTTCCGCCGCACGCTGGGCTGCACGCCCGCGCGCCACGTGCAGGAGCGGCGCGTGTCGAGCGCCGCCGAGCTCTTGATCCGCACCAACCTGTCGATCGACGAGATCGCCGAGCGCTGCGGCTTCGCGAACCGGTACCACTTCTCGCGGGTGTTCGCGCAGCGCATGGCGAACCCGCCCGCGCGCTTCCGCACGCTGCACACGAACGAGGCGAGGCTGCCGAGCCGCCCTGGGGATACGCCGCTGTATGGCAGTTTCTGATCGACTTGGTGAGGGATCGAGCGGTTTGAGACACAACTCGGGCGGGGATCGGCATAGGCTTTTGGAACCCGCTCCGCGTAGCATTCCGACTACAGTCGCGCCTGCCGCCAACTCTGAGGGAGGAGATGTCGGGCGCGACTGCGAATGACGAGTCGCGAGGTCGCTAGCAACCCCGCGGCATCATGGGAGGGAAGAAGAGAATGAAGCGCATCCTCACTACGGTCGCCGCGCTGTCGGCTGTGCTGGCTTTCGGCACCGTCGCCCACGCGACGCTCTACACCTACAACGTTCAAGGCACCGACCCGAACACCGACGCCAACTCGGTGGACACGGTCAGCTCGTTCGCCAACAACCCGCCGGGCTATTTCATTGGCCCTCTGAGTGCGGGTAGCAACGTGCAGGTCGACATCACTGGAAATGTTGTCACGCTGAACAGCGCGACGTTCAACGTCAACCTCACGACCTCGGTAGGGTTCCTGGGCACCATCACCTCGAACGTGGTGGCTACCTACGCCGGTGGCACGGGCACGCTCAGCGGCAACCAGGTCCTGTGGAACACGCCGACCACGGCGGGCGCAACCGGTACGTTCTTCTGCGATGGCTCGATCTGCGACCTGTTCCAGCTCACGCCGGACACGCCGTATCCGATCGCGCTCCTCACGCAGCTGACGGGTGGAACGCCGGTCCTGTCCGTCGACCTCGGTCGCTGGATCCTCAGTGCTGACCTCGGCACGATCGTGTCGAGCACGCCCGAGGTGATCGTCCTCGGCGGCGCCGCGCCGCCTCCGGGTCCGGGTCTGCCGGCGCAGTGGTACCAGCTCGGCAGCCGCCTGCCCGAGCCGGGCACCTTCGCGCTCGTGCTGCTCGGCCTCGGCGGTCTCGCGCTGCGCAGCCGCAAGGCCTAGCTCGAAGCATCACAGGGACATCCCTGAAACACGGGGGTGGCGACGCAAGTCGTCACCCCCGTCGTCTTTCGGTGCATCCGGTTCGCGGGTAGCTTCGTAACGCCTCGGACGTCCAAGGGACTCGAAGACGCGAGGAGCGCACGTTGCTGATCCGCAAGAACCGCTTCGCCGAGCCGCGCGAGTCGGAGGTGACCGACCCTGCGCTCTATCTGCGCCGCCGCGAGTTCGTCGCCCTGGCCGGGCTGGCCGCGGGTGCGCTGCTCCTCCCAGGCTGCAGCCGCGCGAGCGACACGCCCGCCGACGCGCCGTCGAAGTCGACGGACTCGCCCGACGGCTTCGAGACGAGCGAGGCCGAGACGCCCTTCGACAAGGCGACCTCGTACAACAACTTCTACGAGTTCGGCACGGACAAGGAGGACCCGAAGGAGAACTCGGGCGCGTTCGTGCCGAAGCCGTGGTCGGTGGCGATCGAGGGCGAGGTGGCCAAGCCGGGCACGCTCGCGCTCGAAGACCTGGCGCCCGCAGCCGCGGTGCAGGAGCGCATCTACCGCATGCGCTGCGTCGAGGCCTGGTCCATGGTCATCCCCTGGCGCGGCGTGCCGCTGGCCGACGTGCTGACGCGCTTCGAGCCGACCTCGCGCGCGAAGTACGTCGCGTTCACGTCCGTGCTGCGCCCCGAGCAGATGCCCGGCCAGAAGCGCGACGTGCTCGAGTGGCCGTATCGCGAAGGCCTGCGCATCGACGAGGCGATGCACCCGCTCGCGCTCCTCGTCACGGGCATGTACGGCCGCGAGCTGCCCAACCAGAACGGCGCGCCGCTGCGGCTGGTGGTGCCGTGGAAGTACGGCTTCAAGGGCATCAAGTCGATCGTGAAGATCCGCCTGCAGGAGGAGCGGCCCGAGACGACCTGGAACATGGCGGGGCCGAGCGAGTACGGCTTCTACTCGAACGTGAACCCCGACGTGGACCACCCGCGCTGGTCGCAGAAGCGCGAGCGGCGCATCGGCGAGTTCGCGAAGCGGCCCACCCTGCCGTTCAACGGCTACGCCGAGCAGGTGGCCTCCCTCTACGCCGGCATGGATCTGCGCGCGAACTTCTGATGCGGAAGCGCGTCGTGCACGGCGCCGTGCTGGCGCTCTGTCTCGCCCCGCTCGCCTGGCTCGCGGTCCGCGCGGTGCGGGACGACCTGGGCGCGGACCCGATCAAGACCGTCACGCATTTCACGGGCCTGTGGACCCTGCGCTTCCTGCTCGCGACCCTGGCGGTGACGCCGCTCCGCAAGCTCGGCTTCGCGGCGCTCGCGCCGTACCGGCGCACGTTCGGCCTGCTCGCGTTCACGTACTGCACGCTGCACCTGCTCACCTACGGCGTGCTCGATTTGTGGGGCGAGTGGGGCACTCTCGTCGAGGACGTGCTGAAGCGGCCGTACATCACGGTCGGCTTCACAGGCTTCCTCTGCATGGTGCCGCTCGCGTGGACGTCGACGCGGAAATGGATCCGCCGGCTCGGCAAGCGCTGGGTGGAGCTCCACCGTTTGGTGTACGTCGCGGCCGTCGCCGGCTGCGTGCACTTCATCTGGCTCGTGAAGAAGGACGAGCGCGAGCCGCTCTTCTATACGGCCCTCTTCGCGGCGCTCTTCCTGGCGCGCGTGGTCTTCCGCTTCTGGCCCGGCTCGGCCGCCGCCACGAAGGCGCGGAATAGCGCCTCGCTCTCCGCGTCGCCCTGACTCTCCGGGTGCCATTGCACCCCGACCGCGAACGCGCCGGCGCGGCTCTCGATCGCCTCCACGACGCCGTCGTGCGCGCGCGCCGACACGCGCAGGCCGCGGCCTGGCTCCGACACCGCCTGGTGATGCCGGCTCGAGACGCGAAATTCCCCGGCCCCGGTGAGCTTCGCGAGCAGCGAGCCCGGCTCGACGCGCACCGCGTGGCGCCCGTCGGGCCCGAGCCGGTGCTCGAGCGCGTCCGCCACGTCGCTCGGCACGTCGTAGTGGAGCGCGCCGCCGCGCGCGAGCGCCAGGAGCTGCATGCCGTAACAGATGCCGAGCACCGGGATGCCGCGCGCGAGCGCGACCGCGAGCAGCGCGGAATCGAATTCGAGCTGCTGCGGCGGCACCGGCTCGAAGCGGACGTGGGCGGGGTAGGGCCGCGGCGGCAGCAGGTCGTCGCCGCCCGGCACGAGGAGCGCGTCGACGTGCCGGACCAGCTCGCGCGCGTCCGCGCGAGGCGGCAGATACACCGCGGCGCCGCCTGCGCGCTCGACCGCCCGCGCGTACGCGGCGTCCACGTAGTGATACGTCCGCCCCGGCTTCCAGCGGCCCTGGTCGTCGACGCAGAGCGGCAGGCCGACCGTCGGCTTCACGCGCGCGAGCATAGCTCACGACTTCTCGGCGCCGCCTTCCGATAGACTGGAGAGTCGATGGCCAAGCTCTCGGTGGTCATTCCCGTCTTCAACGAGCGCGCGACGCTCGAGGCGCTGGTCGCGCGCGTGCGCGCGGTCGACTACGGCTGTGCGCTCGAGGTCGTGCTCGTCGACGACTTCTCGACCGACGGCTCCCGTGCGCTCGTCGAGAAGCTCGCGGCGACAGACGCGGAGGTTGTCGCCGTGCTGCAGGAGCGCAACCGCGGCAAGGGCGCCGCCGTGCGGCGCGGCTTCGCCGAGGCGACGGGCGACGTCATGATCGTGCAGGACGCCGACCTCGAGTACGACCCGGCCGAGATCCCGAAGCTCGTCGCGCTGATCGAGAACGACATCGCCGACGTGGTGTTCGGCAGCCGCTTCCTCGCGAGCGGGCCGCACCGCGTGCTCTATTACTGGCACTCGGTGGGAAACAAGCTGCTGACCCAGCTGTCGAACATGCTCACGAATCTGAACCTGTCCGACATGGAGGTCGGCTACAAGGCGTTCCGTCGCGAGGTGCTCGAATCGATCGAGCTCGAGGAGGACCGCTTCGGCTTCGAGCCCGAGATCACCGCGAAGGTCGCGCGTGGGAAGTGGCGCATCTACGAGGTGCCGATCTCCTACTACGGCCGCACGTACGAAGAGGGCAAAAAGATCGGCTGGCGCGACGGCGTGCACGCGTTGCGCTGCGTGCTCTGGTACAACCTGTTCGCGCGATGAGTCCCCCGCGCGTGCTTCCGCTGTTGATCTCTCCTCGGGTGACCGAACGCTGGGCCGAGCCACTCGCGCGTGCCGCGCGCGCGGGTGGGCGCGAGCTCGACGTGATCCTGCTGCCGCGCGAACCGGATGCGCGCGTGCCGCAGGCCGATTGCGAGCGGATCGAGGCCGCGTACTTCTCGGGCGACGTCTTCCCCGACGGCGCGCGGGCGTTCTTCGCCGCGGCGCTCGGCGCGCCGAAGCTGCGCTGGCTGCAGACGTTCAACGCGGGCGTCGATCATCCGATCTTCGCACGCTTCCTCGAGCGGGGCGTCGCGCTCACGAACGCAGCGGGCGCTTCCGCGGAGCCGATCGCGCAGACGGCGCTGGCGGGGCTGCTCATGCTGGCGCGCGGCTTCCCGCTCTGGCTCGACGCGCAGCGCCGCCGCGCCTGGCAGCCGCACGCGCAGGGCGACACGCCGCGCGACCTGCGCGGGCAGACGCTCGTGGTGTTCGGCCTGGGTGCGATCGGCGCCGAGCTGGCCCGGCTCGCGCGCGCGGTCGGGCTGCGCGTGATCGGGGTGCGGCGCACGCCCGCGCGCGGCGGCGAGCCCGTCGACGAGCTCGTCCCGCCGAGCCGGCTGCGCGAGGTGCTGCCGCGCGCGGACTGGCTCGCCATCGCGTGTCCGCTCTCGGCCGAGACGCGCGGTGCGATCGACGCCGCAGCGCTCGCGCTCCTGCCGCCCGGCGCGCGCGTGCTCAACGTCGCCCGCGGCGAGATCGTGGACGAGGCCGCGCTGGTCGAGTCACTCCGCTCGGGCCGGCTCGCGGGTGCGTATCTCGACGTGTTCGCGACGGAGCCGCTGCCTGCGGAGTCGCCCCTCTGGTCGCTGCCGAACGTGATCGCCACGCCCCACAACTCGGCGGTCTCGCGCGGCAACGAAGCGCGCCAGGTCGAGGTCTTCCTCGACAACCTGGCCCGCTTCGCGCGGGGGGAGCCGCTGCGGAACGAAGTCCGCCGTTGAAGTCGGTCGCGGTCGTCATCGCCGTGCTGTCGTACAACGTGCACGGCTTGAACCGATGGCTCGTGAACGACGACCCGGAGGCGCGCATGCCGCAGATCTCGGCGCGCCTCGACGCATGGGACGTCGCGCTCATCCAGGAGAGCTGGGAGTATTGGGAGCTGCTCTCCGCGCACGCGAGCCATCCCGTGCAGGAGCGCGGCAACGGCCCGCACCCGCCGCGCTTCTTCCAGGCCGGGCTCGGCCTGTTCGCGCGGCCGGCGTTCGTGGCGCTCTCGCGCGGCTCGCTCGGCGCGTGCTCGGGCTGGCTCGGCGGCGCGAACGACTGCTTCGCCGACAAGGGCTTCCTGCGCGTGCGGCTGCGCCTCGAGAACGGTCTCGCAGTCGACTTCTGGACCCTCCACCTGGACGCAGGCAGCGCCGAGTCGGACCGCGCGGCGCGCGCCGTCCAGCTCGAGACACTCGCCGGGCGCGTGCGGTCACTGTCGGGCGACGCTGCCGTCGTGATCGGCGGCGACTTCAACTCGAAGTCCGACGAGCCGGCCGACCGCGCGCTCCTCGACCGCTTCGAGACGGAGCTCGGCCTCTACGACACCGGCGCCGGGCCCGCGCCCGCCGGGGGCTTCGCACGCGAGCACATCGACTACATCTTCTACCGCTCGAGCGCGGCGGCGGCGCTGTCGGTGGTCGCCGCGGGCGAGGCGCGCGAGTTCTCCGACGGGCCCGCGCCGCTCTCGGATCACCCGGCGGTGTTCGCGCGGCTGCGCGTCGAACCGGCTAGCGCCCCTTGAACAAGTCCGCGGCCTTGGCGTCGAGCGTGGCGGGCCGCGCGCGTGTGCGGGCCCAGTCGCGCAGCTCCTTGATCCGCTCCTCGTACGTGTCGTAGAGCGGGACGGTGTCGTTGATCGCGTTCGCGAGGTCGTTGAACGCGAGGTCGCGGGTCTCGGTGAACGCGGTGTAGAGCGCGGCGCTCACCACCTGCTCGATCTCGCTGCCCGACAGGCGAGCAGCCTGGACCGCGAGCTCCTCCAGGTCGAACTGCAGCGGATCGCGCGAGAAGCGGCGCAGGTGGATCGTGAAGATCTCCACGCGCTCGTTCTGCGTGGGCAGGTCGACGAAGAACAGGTCGTCGAAGCGGCCGCGGCGCAGCAGCTCGGGCGGCAGGCGCGCGACGTCGTTCGCGGTCGCGACCACGAACACCGGGCTCTGCTTCTCCGACAGCCAGGTGAGGAACGCGCCGAACACGCGGCTCGACGCGCCGCCTTCGCTCGCGGCGGCGAAGCCTTTCTCGATCTCGTCGATCCAGAGCACGCAAGGCGAGATCGACTCGGCGACGGCCGTCGCCTCGCGCACCGTCGCCTCGGGGGTCTGGTCCCCGCTCCCGAACGCGGCGGCGAGATCGAGCCGCAGGAGCGGGAAGTTCCACTCGCGCGCGACGGCCTTGGCGGAGAGCGACTTGCCGCAGCCCTGCACGCCGAGCAGCAGCAGGCCGCGCGGCTGGGGCAGGCCAAACTTGCGCGCCTCGTCGCTGAAGGCGCGCCGGCGCTCGCGCAGCCAGCGCTTCAGCTCGCCCAGACCGCCCACGTCCTCGAGCCCGGCCGACAGCTCGTGGAAGGTCAGCGCCGGCGTGCGGCGCAGCGCCTGGCGCTTCTCGCGCACGATCAGCGAGACCGCCTTCTCGTTGAGCCCGCTCGCGAGAGCGCAGGACTTGCGGAATACGCGCAGCGCTTCGTCGGAAGTGAGTCCCAGCGCGGCGCGCACGGCGCCCTCGAGTGACTCGGGATCCGGCTTCTCGATCGCGCTGCGGAAGATCGCGTCGAGCTCCGGCGCCCGCGGCAGCGGCAGCTCGACGATCGCGGCCTCGTGCAAGAGCTCCGCGGGCAGGTCGAGCGCGGGGCCGAGCAGCACGATCGCCTGCATGCGCTCGGCCAGCATCTCGAGCAGGTCGCGCAGCCGGCGCAGCGCGATCGGATCGTGGAGCTGCCGGTGCGCGTCGAGCATCGCGAAGATCGCCGGCTCGGCCACCGACGAGAGCGCGCGCAGGCCGTCGTCGAGCGAGCCGGCGCCCTGGCCGGACGAGCCGAGCCCCGACGCCACCGACCAAGGGATGAGCTCGCGCTTGCACGCCTGCGCCGCGAGCTTCAGGGTCGCGAGCGCGCGGTCCTCTTCGAACGCCTCGAGCACGACGAGCCGCCAGCCCGCCTTCACGAGCAGCCCGATCTCCTTGGCGCAGTCGCGGCTCATGCGGACGCTAGTCCATGTCCGCAGTGACTCGCACGACTTCCTCGTAGGTCGTGGTGCCCTCGGCGAGACGCCGCAGCGCACTCTCGCGCAGAGTCTCCATGCCCTCGACCTTCGCCGCGCGCGCGATCTCGGTGGCGTCTTCGCCCCTCTTCACGAGATCGCGCACACGCCGGCCCACGTTCAACAGCTCGAACACGCCCGTGCGGCCGTACAGGCCGGTGTGGCGGCATTCCACGCAGCCTTCGCCCCAGCGCACCGCGAGCCGCTCGCGCCGCTCGACGGGCACCTTGATGCCGAGCGCCGCGACCTGATCGGGCGTCAAGTGTCCGTCGACCGCGCAGTGCGAGCAGATGCGGCGCAAAAGCCGCTGCGCCAGCACGCCGCGCAACACGCTCGACAAGAGGAACCGCTCGACGCCGAGCTCGGCGAGGCGAGTCACTGCGCCCGCGGCATCGCGCGTGTGCACCGTCGACAGCACCAGGTGTCCCGTCAGCGCCGACTGCACGGCCATGGCCGCGGTCTCGGCGTCGCGGATCTCGCCGACCATGATGATGTCCGGGTCCTGCCGCAACATGGCGCGCAGGGCGGAGGCGAACGTGAGCTCGATCTTCCGCTGTACCTGCACCTGGACGAAGCGCGGGTCGATCATCTCGATCGGCTCTTCCACCGTCGTGATGTTCACTTCCGGACCGGCCAGGTAGCGCAGGGTCGCGTACAGGGTGGTCGTCTTGCCCGAGCCCGTGGGTCCGGTCACGAGCAGTAGACCCGAGGGCGAGGTGATCCACTTCTCGTACAGCTCGCGCTCGGGCGCCGCGAAGCCCAGGTCGGCGAGGTCGGCCATGAGGATGCTCGGGTCGAGGATCCGCACGACCACCTTCTCGCCGAACGCGGTCGGAATGCTCGCGACGCGCAGCTCGATCTCGCTGTTGCCTCGCTTGGTCTTGATGCGGCCGTCCTGCGGGCGCCGGCGTTCGGCGATGTCCATCCGCGCCATGACCTTCACGCGCGAGACGATCGCCGCGTGCACGGCGTTCGGGAACGTCTCGATGTCGTGCAGGATGCCGTCGATGCGGAAGCGCACCGCGGCGTCGTCGGCGCGCGGCTCCAGGTGGATGTCGGACGCGCGCTGCTCGAACGCGTAGTTGAGCAGGAAGTCGACGGCGGCGACGACCGTCTCGTCGTTCGCGGTGGCCAGCTCCTCGGTCGAGCGCAGCTTGACCATCTGCACGAGCGCGGCGGTCGGGCTCTGCGACGCGAGCTCGCTCGTCGCCTGCTTGATGCTCGTGCGCAGACCGAATACGCGGTCGGCGACGGAGAGGATGTCCTTCTTCGAAGTGACTGCGTAGACGAACGGCTTGCGTACGACGTCCTGCAGCGTCTCGCGCAGCAGGGTGTCGAACGGGTCGGCGACGGCGAGCACCAAGCCCTCCGCTTCCTGCCCGAGCGGGATCACGACGTGCCGCCGCACGAACGGCCGCGAGAACGTCTTCGAGATCAGCGCGTTGTCGAGCTTGAGCGGGTCGATCTTCACGTAGCGCACGTTCGCCGCGCCCGCGATGCACTGCGCGATCGCGTCCTCGTCGAGCTTGCGGTGCTCCTTCTGTGCGTGCGGCAGCGCGGCAGCGGCGATGATCTCCGCGGCCGACACGTCGTAGCGCGCGGCGGCCTGCGAGCGCACCGAGCCGACGCGGTCCTTCAGCACGCGGCTGCGCAGGGTCGTCTCGCGGCCCTCGACGTCCTTCGCCTGCGCGGCGGTCAGGAGCTTGGCGCGGACGAGCATCTCCGCCAGCTCGGACACCGTGAGCGGCGGGCGCGGCTCGCCCGCAGGGACATTGCTGGAAGGCTTCGCCGGGGGATCGCTGCTCGCGCTCATCGCCGGGTGTATCGGCCGACGGCGCTCCGGTCTTTGTAGGCCGGCCTAGGTCTCCAGGATCCGCAGGCTCCGCCACAGCCCGCCGTACGGCCACTCGAGCAGGCCGAGCTCGCGGCAGAGCTGGCGCGTCTTGGCGAGCGAGTCGCGACGGATCGCGGCGTACACCGGGTTGTCGCGGTACGCGGCGCGGATCACGTCGCGCGGCACGCGGTAGCGGTGGACGAATTGCCCCGACGGCTCGAGCATGAGCGTCGCGGTGTTGCCGAGGATCAGCGGCGAGCGCAGGGCGAGCAGGTTCTTGCGCAGGAAGCCCAGCCGCGGCACGTGGCGCAACAAGTACGCGCGCGCGAACGACATGTGGCGAGCCTCTTCGATCACGTGGATCTGGCTGATCCGCTGCGCGAGCGGGTGCCGCCACTGGCGCTCGCGCAGGGCGCGGCGCTGCATCTGGTCGATGGGCTCCTCGCCGGCGAGCACGAACACGAAGAAGAGCTCGGGGAACCGGCGCGCCAGCCGCGGAATGCCGCGCGCGAACCAGAGCAGGCTCTGCGGCATGCCCGACACGTCCATGCCGGTGCGGTTCACGAACTCCTGGAACATCATCGAGTGCTGCGTCTCCTCGACGATCTCGTGGTAGACGTAGCGGAACTCGGGCGTGCCGTTGGGCAGCGACTCGGCGAACTGCAGCAGCCCGCGCTTCAGCACGTTCTCGAACTGCACGCCCACCTTCATGAACGTCGCAAATCTGTGTAGGCCGATGCGCGCGCGGATGGGCTGCGGCTGCGCGCGGTACCAAGCGGTGCCGCCGAGCGGGTCCAGCGGCAGGAGCTCGAAGCGCGGGTCGTCGGGGTCGACCGCGAACTCGGGCGAATCCCAGTCGATCGCCTCGTACGCGTCGAAGTGTTTGGCGACCGATTGGCGCGAGAGCTTCGCGAGCAGCTCGTGCCAGGCGCGCTCGTCGGAGCCGTGGAGCTCGGCGTCGTCGGGAATTTCGGGTTGGACCGGCAGCGGGAGGGACTGCGAGGCCGTCATGGATGTTTTCCTCCGGGTGCGTTCGCCGCGTGGAAGACGGCGAGCGCGAAGATGCGTCTCAGGTAGTCGAACTGGCGGTCGAGCTGCGCCGGGTCGCGCGTCAGGCGCTGCGTGATCGCGATGCCGTGGACGAGCGAGAGCGCCGCGTCCGCGGCGAGGTCGAGGTCGGGCACGTCGCGGCCGAGCGTCATGCGCACGCCTTCGGCGATCGCGTTGCGCGCGCTCGTGAACAGCTCGAACAGGTTTGCGCGCGTCGCCTCGTTCACCTCGGCGCGTTCGAGCACCGCGCCCAGGATGAGCAGCAGCGTCTCGCTGCGCTCGGTCACGAGCCAGCGCAGCCCGGCGACGAAACGGTCGAGCCGCGCCTCGAGTCCGTCGACCTCGAGCACGCTCGCGCGGATCTCCGCGATCCACGCCTCGGCCACGCGCGCGAGCGCCGCGTCGAGCAGGCCCTCCTTGTGCTCGAAGTGCCAGTAGAGGGCGGTCTTCACGACCCCCGCGCGCTCGCACACGTCGGCGACCGACGTCCCCGCGAAGCCGCGCTCCGAGAAGAGCGCGATCGCCGCGGCGAGGATGCGCTGGCGCGAGAGCTCGCCGTGCGGCGTTGCCGCCGCGCGGCCGGAAGCTCGTTCTGGGTTCGAATCCGACATCTGTACGTACCGAACGGTACATTCTCAGATGTCGATCCGTATGTCAATGGGTCGAGCGCAGCGGCGTCCGACTACTGGGCCTCCGCCAGCAGGCTCTCGAGGCTCTGCGGGTTCCAGCCCTGCATCCAGCGGTCGCCGACCACGAGGACGGGCACCCCGGGCCGGCCGCCGGTGAGCTGGAGGTACTCGGCGCGGGCGGACTCGTCCTCGTCCACGTTCTTGTCCACGTGGGAGAGGCCGTGCTGCTCGAGATAGGTCTCGGCGCGTTTGCACCAGGGGCAGGTGCTCGTCATGTAGAGCACGACCTCGGGCGAGCCGCCTGCCGACACGGGCTTCGCCGCCGCAGCGTACGCGACGGAGTGCGGCGGCGCCGCCGGGGCACCGGCGACGCGGCTGGCCGAGGAGCGCTGGCTCGCGGGAACGTCGTCGAGGCGCGCGGCGACGCGCACGCGCCCGGCCTCGTCGAAGTACTGCCAGTAGCCACCGGCCGTCCGGGTGTCGTCGGAGCGTCGCGCCGGCGCGCGTTCGCGCGCGGGCGCGGGCAGCGCCGGGCGCGCAGGAGCCGACGCGGGCCGCTCCGCCGGCGGCGCCGCCTCGCGTTCGTCGTCGGCTGCGGGCGAGCACGCGAGCAGACAGAGCGCCAGGCCGGTGAGCAATGTGCTCCGGATCACCTGAGTCGTTTCGGCGGATCTAGGGCGCAGGTTGACCCAGGAGTTCGCGATCGAGCTCTTCGTACGCGCGCGTGAGCTCCGCCTGCAACTCGACGCGCAACTTCTCGGCGCCGGCGGCGTCGAGGTCCGCGGGCACGCAGCGCGCCGGCAAGTGCCGCCGCACGATGCGCGCGAACGGGAGCGGAATCTGCAGGCGGTCCCAGCTCGGGGCACACCACTTCCAGCGCGTGCCGTACACC
>Ga0335079_10006892_pt1 | contig 12981 bp, 15 predicted proteins | sample Lox_Sample_33_FD_206719 | JGI IMG/M metagenome (GOLD analysis project Ga0335079, IMG submission 206719) | Soil microbial communities from Loxahatchee National Wildlife Refuge, Florida, United States - Lox_Sample_3.3 | ecosystem: Environmental > Terrestrial > Soil > Wetlands | place: USA... | reverse complement strand
CGGAACATCACCATGCGCGAAGCGCGCTCCGGCCCGTCCAGAGCCGCCTGGCCCGCCAGCGCAAAGTCCGCCACCCATTCGTTCAATTTCGGACGGATATCCGGCCGCCACAGAAATTTGCCCGTGTTCTCCCAATTCAGCGCGCAGACGCCCCGCTTCGTTTCCAGCACTTCTCGCGCCCCGCGATACACTTCCCAGCAAACATCAAAGGCCAGCTCCGGCTTCACGCTCATGATTCCTCCGCCCGCAAAAGGAAATCCCGCGCTTCCGAACTCCCCCGCTCAGTTCAAATGAAGGACGCTCGGCTCGAACAATGCGCTGCGAACCGCAATCCGTGGCTAGGCGCCCTGCGTTTCTCCACGCGCCTCCGGCCGGATATCTTGTATTCCCACACCGGTCCGTGCCCTTCGTCGCGCGGGCGATCGCCCGCCGTGCGTTTCTGCTTCTCCACCACATAGCCTCCGTTCCGCGGCTTCCGCAGGTGCCGCAGTTGCGCCGAGATGCTAGCTGGCGGGAACCTTGTGAGTTTCGCCAGCTCGTCCAGCGTCAGCCAGGTATCGCACTGGGCCGCGCTGCGCATGACGTCACCAACAATGTTGCGCTGCGTCCGCGCAAATAATTTTCCAAGGGTTCTCCGCCCGCTTTTTGCCATGCCGCGTCCTCCTCTCCCGTGTGGTTCTCGCCTTGACGGGAATCCGCTCAACCTGGGACCTCTTCTGCGTCTTCTGGAACGTCCCGCTCCTCCCCGTCTTGGCTCGGGGAAGTACGATCGGGATTTTCGTAGTCGCCGGAGCACGCGCTGCAGGCTTCCAAGGGCATTTCCTGATACGCCTTGCTTGGAATCCCAAGATTTGCACACTTTTTCACAACCACTTCACCTTTAGTTATTCTTGACTGTTATTACTAGAGCATTACTATAACGGCCTCAGTTCCCTTTCAGGAGGCCACCCGTGCCCAGCTACAAAACTCAGCCGCCGTGGGAGTTTCTCTTGTCCGCTTCCCGCACCAGCTTGCAAAGCTACGAACTCTCGCGTCTGAGCCACGCAGCTAACCTGAGAAAGGAGATTTCGGCGCTGCTCGACCAATGGATCGAGGAGAATTCGGCGGCCATGCTGGCCCGCTGGCTGATGGATTACCGCGAGCGCGAAATGCCGGTTGCGGAGACTCTGCCTTGCGCCTCCACCCCGCCGGAGAACGGCCATTCTGTGTCCGATAATTTCTTCGCGAATGGCGCGGCTGCGTCGCGCACAACTCGCGGCGCAAGCTGACCACCGGCCACTGTTTTTCAAGTCGAAGCGTATTCGCGGCTTCCAAATCACCGTCCGCTCTTGCCTGCGAGGAGCATGTGAGGTTGCGCCAGGCGCAAATGATCTTGCCTCACCAATCGAGTCCGAAACCGGCGCTCCGCTCGCCGCGATGCTCTGGTGCGTCCGCCAACCGTTCCCGCTCGCCACTTGGATCGCCGTTTGCATTGCTCCCCGACTCGGTCCGGGCCCTCTTTCCCCGGTCTTCTGTCTCGGCTGCTTTATATTTATTAGAGGACACACTTCGGCGAGGAGTGTGCGAGGTATCGAACGCACTTCAACACAACTCGCGATTTCGCAAAAACGACTCTAGAGATTCAACGGGAGGAGACTACCGGCTGGCAGAAACACTCGCTGGCTGCGGCTTCTCCAGCATTTGCTCCTTGCGGTAAACCAGCGAGTTGATGTCGTAGGGAGCGAGTTCAAATCCGTGCCCGTGCGTAATCGCGTCCGTCGGACACGCTTCCACGCAATACCCGCAAAAAATGCAACGCGAGTAATCAATATTGTAAACGGAGGCGTAACGTTCACCCGCCGAAATTCGGTTCTCGTCCGTGTTTTCCGCGGCTTCGATGTAAATGCAGTTTGCGGGGCAGGCTGCAGCACACAAAAAGCATCCCACGCACTTTTCCAGGCCGTTTTCATCGCGGTGCAATACGTGGATTCCGCGGTATCTCGGCTGGAAATGCACTGGCTCGTACGGGTAGTTCTCCGTGACCGTCTTCCGGAAAATATTCCGGAACGTCACGCCAAATCCCTGAAACATCGTTCGAAACGTATCTGCAACTTCGCGGATAGGAGATGCCATGGGCAGAAGTTTATCAGACGGTCGAGGTCCCGGCAAACTCCGCCTTCTACTTCAATTTTGCCTTGAGCGCCTCGACGATCTGCTTCCCGTGGAAACGGCCGTTTTCGATGAAGATCTCGCTGGTGTGCCGTCCGCCAATGACCACACCCGCCAAATAAACCCCGGGCACATTGCTCTCATGAGTTTTCGCGTCCATGTCCGGCTTCTTCGTCTCCGGATCGAGCTTCACGCCCAGGCTCTCAATGAAAGTGTAATCCGGGTGGTACCCAGTGAGCGCAAACACCTGGCTCGCACGGATCCGCTTCGTGCGTCCGTGCTGGTCCACGATCACTTCGTGCGGAGTGATTTCCTCCACGCGCGCTTCAAACAGCGCCCCGATTTCTTGGGCCTTGATGCGGTTTTCGATGTCCGGCCGCACCCAGTATTTGATCGTCCCGCCCAAATCCTTTCCCCGGTGCACCAGGGTCACGTGCGCGCCGCCACGCCAAAGATCGAGCGCCGCCTCCGCCGCGGAGTTCTTTCCACCGATCACCACGACATCCCGATTCCAGAACGCATGAGGTTCCGTGTAGTAATGCGAAACATGCGGCAGAGTCTCTCCCGGCACGCCCATGCGGTTCGGGAGATCGTAATATCCCGTCGCCACGGCGATTTTCTTCCCGGCATAACGCCCTTCTCCGCCTCTTTCGGACCGCGTCACCACGTGAAAGTTTCCGTCTTTCCCTTCCAGCTTGGTGATCGTCTCGTACAGGCGAAGTTGGAGCCGGTAATGCTCGGCTGCCTTCCTGTAATACTTGAGCGCCTCCACTCGCGTGGGTTTCTCAGTCGCGCATACCAGCGGCAGATCACCGATCTCCAACAGTTCTGGAGTGGTGAAAAACACCATGTTCACCGGATAGTGATAGATGGAATTGCAAAGACATCCCTTGTCAATCACCAGCGGCCGCATTCCCGCCCGCACGGCTTCAATCGCGCAAGCCAGGCCCGTGGGCCCCGCTCCAAAACAGATCAGATCGTATTTTTCCATGGCGATTTAGTGTGCCGTGAGTCATGCAGTTTTGCAAATTTCAAAGAACTTATTGCGTTGGACCTTCGCGGAGAATTTCGTCCAGTTCGCTGGCGAATCCTTGCAGCTCGCGCAACCGCTCTGGCGTGGCTTCCATCTCCGAATGCTTCCAGACGAACGCATCCCCGCTGGTGCGTTTGATCCGCACCGCAAGATTTCCATTCACAAGATACGTCGGAGGCGAAAGCAATCTCAGCCCCGCGCCTTCCACGGGGGCCAGCAAAGCAGCGCACTCTCCGCGATGTATGCACAACGCGCTCTCGTATGGCGGGATCGCGATGGGCCGGAACCCTGCTGCAAACAGCCGCTTCAGCAGGTCAATCTGCTGTGGGGACAATTCAACCATCGGGAAAGCCGAAGCGCGAAAAATCCACTTCCCCTGAGGAAAATCCTAAGCGGCCGTCGAACCCGCTTCAGAGGACGTACCTTCCAGTTGCGCCAGAATTTCCCGCAGCGTGCTGATCAGCTCATCGCGCGAAACATGGCTCTTCTTGAACTGGATCCTGAACTTGAACGTTTCATTCTGCGGCTCGAAGTGAAACACAAACGGTTGGGGACGCTGCGGCCCGGCTTGCTCTTCCCGGCGTTCGCGCCGCGCCTCATCCCGCGTCAAACCGCCTTGGAGGATTCGCTGGAACATTTCGACCATTTTCTTTTCGGTGGGTTGCCGTGCAATCTGCAGCAAAAGTGATTTCGACACCACGCCATGCTCGATGCACTTCCGCCGCACCCCTTCCGGAATGCTCCGCAGCGAAAGCGTCTCGGTCACGGACGAGCGCGCTCGCCCGATTTTCTTCGCCACGTCCTCGTGCGTATATTCAAACTGCGATGCCAACCGGTGCAGCCCATCCGCTTCTTCAAACGGCGTCAAATCCTTGCGTTGGATGTTCTCGATCAGCGCGATTTCCAGCGTCTCCGCATCGTCCGCCATCTTTTCGATGCACGGCACCTCTCGCAACCCCGCTCCGCGCGCCGCGTGATACCGCCGCTCACCGGAGATAATATAGAAGCAATCCTCCCGCGGGACATACCGCACCAGCAGCGGTTCCAGCACGCCCTTCTCGCGTACCGACTGCGTCAGCTCCGCCAAATCCCCAAGCGCCTTCCGCGGCTGCTCCGGATTCGGCCGGATATGGTCCAACCGGATCATCCGCCCCACCGCTGCGCCGCTGTAACTCGTCAGTTGTTCGACGTAATGCGCGTCATGCCGCATCTTCAGCGTGATGGGAAGTCCTGCTTTCTTCGACACGTTGGATTACCTCCGCTGCCAGCTTTTTGTACTCGATCGCTCCTGGAGATTTTGGCGCGAACGATAAAATCGTTTCTTTGTACGCCGGACTTTCTTCCAGCCGCACATTCTTGCTGATCTTCGTTTTGAACAGTACTTCGCCAAACACCGTACGGATCTGCCCGTGCGTATCTTTCGAAATATTCGTGCGCTTATCGAACAGCGTGATCACCACGCCCAGCACCTTCAGGTTCGGATTCGGCCGCGCGCGGATCCGTTCGTAGGTCTCCAGCAGATCGTCCGTGCCTTCGATCGCAAAATAAGCCGCCTGGATCGGCACCAGAAGATGCGTCGCCGCCACCAGCGCGTTCACCGTCAGAATCCCCAGCGACGGTGGCGTATCGAAAACGATGTAGTCGTATTCCTTCACAATCGGCGCAAGCGCATCTTTCAGCCGGTACGGCGCGTCAAACTGCCCCGCCAGCACCTGCTCCAGCTTGGCCAGCGCCAATCGCCCCGGCCCGACAAATAGCATGGGATCTTTTGTGGGCTTGATCACGCTCGCCACCGTCGTGCGCGCGTCGCTCAGCACGTCGAACATCGAAGCGGAAATTTCACCGGAATCATAAAACGCAATCGTGGAATTTGCCTGTGGGTCGAGATCAATCAGCAGAGTTTTCTTTCCTTTGTGGGCAATCGCTGCGGAGAGATTGATCGCCGTGGTTGTTTTTCCGACTCCTCCCTTTTGATTGGCAATCGTGATGATTGCGGTCATTCGTTTGTGCCTCCGCTCGCGCGAACGCTGGCTCGCGGCGATCCGGCAACCGCATTCCTAGTAATAGGTGCCGTCCGTAAGTTCCCCCCTAGCACTAGGGTTACTCTACGTGCCGGACGCTCCCCAACGCAAGGAAAAAGTGCTTCGCTACGGCCCGTCCGGTGGAAATCCCGCGGCGCTACTTCAACCAGGCTCCCTCCAGGTACTTTGCCATTCGGCTTTCCCTCTCTCCATGCTCTCACCTTCTTTTGCTATTCTCTTCTTTAGAGTTGCGCCGTCGCCTTGGTTGTCGCACGGCACAATTCCGTCGCTTCATGATGATCCCGGGCCCTCGGTATGACCCGCATCAGATCGGTCTCAACTTTTGGCTGGAAACTCCCTCACCAGCAACACGCTTGACCCCCCGAACAATTCCACCCGCCAGATCATGCTGCTTATGGCGTTTCGCTTTACGCGCACCCTCAGCGCCGGGATGCTCGCAATTATCTTCCCCTACTACGTTCTGCGATATCTCAATTACGGTCCCTTGATTCTCGGTCTGCTCTACACAGCTGCCACCCTCGCCACGGCCGCTCTCGCTTTGTTTTTCGGGTATCTGACCGATTTCTGGGGACGCAAAGGCACGTTACTCATCGCAGGCGTTATTCTTCCTCTGAGCATGCTTCTCGCGGTCGCCTCCGCACGCCTCCCTTTCCTGTTTGCTGCGGCGATGCTCGGCGGCTTCTCGGCCACCGGCGCGCGGGCCTCCGGTAGCATCGGCGGGGCCGCCCAGCCCGTCCAGATTGCCGTCATCGCCGACCTCACCACATTACGCAACCGCACGTTTTACTTCTCCATCTTGACCTTCACCGGTGGCCTCCTCGGCGCCGTCGGCATGCTGATGGCGCGTCTCTTCGACGTACGTGCCGCCTTTCTGGTCGCCGCGGCCATCAGCGGAACCGGAGTCCTGTTTGTCCTCCCCATGAAACTCAGAAGTCCGCGCGCGGAAAGCTCCAGCCTCAGAAGCTTAAAGACTATCGGCAAATTCTCGCTAACTGGCGCCGTCAACGGCATCTCCCAAGGCCTTCTCATGCCCTTCCTGATCCCATTCCTCCTGATCGTTTACCACGTTTCCCGCCCGCACATGGCTGTGTACGGCTTCTGCAGCGAACTCATCAGCTCCGCGGCTCTCCTCATTGCGCCATACATTGAGAGAAGGTTCGGATTCGTAAAAGGCGTCGCCTACACTCGTGGCCTTGGCGCGGTTCTCCTGCTGCTGCTCCCCCTCACCCACGTCTTCAAGCTCGCTTTGTTCGTCTATCTGGTCACTCCGGCTCTTCGCGTCATGGCCGTTCCGGCGCAGCAAACGGCGCTCACCGCCATGGTTCGCGACGACGAAATGGGCCGCGCCCTTGGCATGAGCCAAGTTGCCCGCCTGACCGCTTCAAGCGGAGCAGTTGCCTTCACCGGCTATATGTTCGACGTTTCCGATATCGCTCTTCCCTTCTACGCCTACGCCGCGGTCATAGCCTTCAGCCTGATTCTCTATTACCGCTTTTTCGGCTCCCGCCCAAACCTCCGCCCTGAGTAGGTGAACTCCTCCTCCCATTCCAATGGCGCGTTCAGTTTTGTAAGTGATTCCGGGCTAAGTGTTTAGGCACTTTTGCGGCCCTGCGATTGCCTCTCGCGAGAAGGACACCATGCAATTCAGGTTCGCACCGGCTGGCTAAAAATCCACTTCCCAGAAATCGAACGGCGGCTCTTGCAGCTCGATCCCCAGCTCCCAACCGGCCCGTCCTTCATGCCCTCGCCAGATCACAATCGCCTCGACGACCTTTTGATTTACCAGGTTCGTCAGCTTCACTCTCTGCCCCACCGCAAATCCCTGCGCCACCATCGCCATGCAGCCTTTCGGGCTGATGTCCATCGTGTAGCCTTCGGCATGATGCGTCTCCCCGCCCTCGTACCATTTCAGCGCGATCTTCACTCGGGAATTCAGTCTCACACTCGCCCGGTCATGCTTCATTCTGTCTAGATAATCCTGTTCGTCGGTCCGCAGCACGCTTGCTCCTTGGCTTTTCAGGTCCTTGTCGGCGCAGGAATTGTTCCGAAACGACACACCCGACCTTACCATCTCAGCCTAGAATCCGCACCTACCCGGGTCAATGGAACTCTTCTCCCATGACCTTCTTCCAGTTACCTTCCCTTCGACTTTCATCTGTAGCCGGTCAATTCCCTTCCACTCCTCCTTGCTCCCATTCCTCGCGCCCCGTACACTCTTGCAAACCCATTCCTCCCATGTCTTTCACGCAAAATCTTCGTGAGCAATTTCGCCCAACCGTGCGCCTGGCACTCCCGCTGGTCCTTGCCGAGCTTGGCTGGATGGCCATGGGCATAGTGGACACCATGATGGTCGGCCGACTTCCAAACGCGGCACAGGCCATGGGTGCCGTGAGTCTTGGCGGAGTCCTCGTCAACACATTGGCCTTCTTCGGCGGTGGCCTCCTCATTGGACTGGACACGCTTGTTTCTCAGGCATTTGGGGCGGGGAAACGCGAGGATTGCCATCGCTCCCTGATCAACGGGATTTATTTGAGCCTGGTACTCACGCCGTTTCTCATGGCTCCCGTCTGGCTGTTCGACCCGCTCCTCCACGCCTTCCATGTTGCGCCGGACGTCGTGGCCCTCACCGTCCCCTACGCCAAAGCCATGGCCTGGGGCACGCTCCCGCTTCTTCTTTATTTCGGCGTCCGCCGCTGCATGCAGGGAATGAATATCGTGCGGCCCATTGCCTTTGCGCAGGTCACGGGCAACCTCATCAACGCGGCCGGCAACTGGATTCTGATCTATGGCAAATGGGGTGCGCCAGCAATGGGCGTCGTCGGTTCCGGCTGGTCCACCGCTTGGGCCAGGATCTATCTCGCTGCGGTTCTCGTCGGCTATCTTCTTTGGTACGACCGGCGGCACCGCACGCAACTCCTGCAAACGCCGATTCAACCCGACCTTGCCCGCATCAAACGCCTTGTTGCGCTTGGATTTCCCACCGCCATGCAACTCACCGTCGAGATCGGCGTTTTCGCCGTCATTACGGCTCTGATTGGGCGGCTTGGCGCGGTCGCGCTTGCCAGCCATCAGATTGCGATGAACACAGTCTCCTTCACCTATATGGTGCCGCTAGGAATCTCGTCAGCCGCCGCGGTACGTGTCGGCCAAGCAATTGGACGCAAAGATGCGAAGGGCGCTGGGGCCGCCGGAAACACCGCCATTTTCCTGGGCGCTTCGTTCATGTCTCTCTGCGGCGCAGCCCTGCTGGTTTTCCCGCGCGTGATCGCGCGAATTTACACGCCGGACGAGGTCGTCATCCGAAGCACGGTTCTGCTCCTCGCTGCCGGCGCTGCGTTCCAGCTTTTCGATGGGATCCAGACCGTTGCAACCGGCGCGCTTCGCGGCACGGGCGACACTCGTACTCCCATGTTGTGTCATTTCACGGCATATTGGCTGATCGGCTTGCCGCTGGGGATCTGGCTTTGCTTTCACCGCGGCTGGGGTGTACTGGGGCTCTGGATTGGCTTCAGCCTTGCGCTGATTTTGATTGGAATTGTGTTGCTCTTTACTTGGAGGCGAACAGTCCGGCGCTTGGACGTCTAGGGCAGGCGCCCGTTCGGAAATTACATCTTGTAGCGGCCCATATCCTCGTCGGGAAGCCCTTCGAGCCATGTTCGCAATTGCTCGTTGTTGGTGCGCTCCGCGAGCGCGGAAGTCACTTTCGAGTTTTTCAAAACCTGCTCGTCCACAAAAATCGGACAATCCACTCGAAGAGCCAGTGCCAGCGCATCGCTCGGCCGCGAATCAATGGTCATCATCTCGCCTTCGCGCTCCACCCAGATCAGCGCGTAGAAAGTATCGTCCTTCAAATCGCTCACCACGATCTTGTCCACGCGCACGTCCAGGCCCAGGAAGACGTTCTTCAGCAGGTCGTGCGTCATCGGCCGGGGTGTCTGCACCTTCTCGATTTCCAGCGCGATGGCATTCGCTTCAGGGACGCCCACCCAGATCGGCAGAATCGCGTTTCCGTGCACGTCTTTGAGGACTACGATCGGCATGTTCGTCACGGGGTCAATCATCAGGCCGCGGATTCTCATCTCGATTTCCATCGCGTCCTCCCGATACACGAATACTCTCTCTATCAGTCTTTCTATCATCATGCAGGCTGGGATACAACAGACTCGATGGGGAAATTTTCAGATGCTAAACAATGTGTTCGCCGGCAAGGCTGTTCGGCCCGGCGCCGGTCACTTTCACGCGTATGTATTTGCCCAGAAGCTCACTCTCGGGCGAAGTCAGATTCATCACGCGATGGCAGGAGGTGTGTCCTGCCCACTGATTCTCCCGCCGCGACTTCCCTTCAACCATCACATCAAAGACCTGACCGACCAATTTTTCGTTCGCGGCGGTTTGAATTCCTCGCTGCCTGGCTTGCAGGACCGCGAGCCTTCTGCCCTTTTCTTCTTCGGGAATCGCATCGGACATGGTCCTGGCGGGAGTATTCGGCCGCGGTGAATATTTGAACGAAAAAATTCCCTCGTATTTCACTCCGTCCAGCAGGCTTAGCGTTTCTTCAAAATCCTCTTCCGTCTCGCCCGGAAATCCCACAATGATGTCCGAGGTAATCGCAATCGGCCGCTTCGCTTCGCGCATCATGGCGATCTTTTCCAGATACTCTTCGCGCGTGTACGTGCGCTGCATCGCGCGCAGCACTTTCGTGGACCCGCACTGCACGGGCAAATGCACGTGATTGCAGATCGCCTCCTTCTCCTCGATCGCCGCGACAATGTCGGGCGTGAAATCCGTCGGATGAGAGGTCGTGAATCGCACGCGCCGGATGCCGGGAAGTTCCGCCGCGGCCAGCAGGAGTTCCGAGAAGCGCAATCTGCGTGGCGACGGATCGGCATAAGAATTCACCGTCTGTCCGAGGAACTGCACTTCGCAGTAGCCGAGGTCGGCAAGTTGGCGCAGTTCGCGGAGCACCGAGTCGCTCGCGCGGCTGCGCTCCGGGCCGCGCGTGTACGGCACAACGCAATACGAGCAAGCTTTGTCGCACCCCTCGATGATGGTGAGGTAGGCGCGCCAGGGATTGTCGCGGCGGGTCATTTCCGTTTCGAACGTTTCGTCCGTGTCGGTATTGAGGCCGGTGACGCGCCGATTTCCAGATTCGAGTTGCGCGAGAAGTTCCGGAAGTTTGCGATAGCTTGCCGATCCGCAAACCAAGCTGACCCACGGCGCGCGTTCGAATATTTCTTCGCCTTCTTGTTGCGCTACGCAGCCGAGTACGCCGATGATTTTGCCATCGCTGCGCGCGCCGCGAAATTCTCCCAGCCGGGAAAATACTTTGTGTGCCGCTTTTTCGCGGATGCTGCAGGTGTTGTACAAAATCAGCGAAGCGGCTTCCGGCGAATCCACTTGCTGGTAACCGCGTGAAAGAAGCACGCCCGCGACTTTCTCCGAATCGTGTTCGTTCATCTGGCAACCGAAAGTTTCCAGAAAAAACGTAGCGCGGGGGGAATGTTCGGCGGAATTGGGGACAAACTGGCGGGCAGCCTCTTGGCCCGTCAAAGAATCCAATCCGATATCGTATTTCCTGCTCATCTTCGAGAGGTCAGTTTAACACAGGCAATCCGCCCTGCCTCTGACCGGTGCCGTTCGAACGGGCGCGAGTGCGTGCGTAATCAACCAGCAATAATACTTGACGTTTCGTTGATTCCCCTTCCTTCCTATGCTACGTTGCAGAAGTCTGTAAATTTTTGTCCGAACTGAGGGAAAACACTATTCATCTGCTCACAGTCTTTCTGATAGCCGACCTCGGAACCCTTCTAAACCAGACCGGGTGGGTGGCCCGCGGCGTCCTTGCACTCCTCCTGCTTTTTTCGGTGATTTCCTGGGGAATGATCTTTCAAAAGATCAGCCTCTTCGGCCGGATCCGGCGGGACAGCGACCAATTCCTTCGCATTTTCCGCGCCACGCGCGGTGTTGCCAATCCACAAGCGCTGGCTTCCGCCGGTTCGCCTTTCGCCTCCGTCTACGCCGCGGGCTACCGCGAGTTGCAGTCTCAAGTCGGTGGCTCGACCGGCAATCCTTCCCCGCCAAGACTCAAGAGCCTGCAGGCGGTCACGGTCAACATGCAGCTTGCCTCCGCAGACGAAGTACGCCGCGTGGAAAAGGGGATGTCCTGGCTGGCGACTACGGGCTCCGTTAGTCCGTTCATCGGACTGTTCGGCACGGTCTGGGGCATCATAGACGCGTTTTCCGGCCTGGGCACCGCCGGCGCCGCGAGCCTTCGGGCCGTCGCGCCCGGCATTGCGGAAGCCCTGATCACTACGGCCGCAGGACTTTTCGCAGCCATTCCCGCCGTTATTTTCTATAATCAATTTTTGGGGAACATCCGCGAACTGGCGCAGCGGCTGGACACATTTGCGCTGGAAGTCGCCGCGCAGATTGAGAAGACGTTTAACTGAGCGATGCGGACCTCCCCCTGCATCTAAATCTTTATGCCACAACTTGCCAAGCAGACGCAGACTTCGCTCTCCGACATCAACATGGTGCCGTTCATTGACGTCGTGTTGGTGCTGCTGATCATTTTCATGATCACCGCGCCGATTCTTCAGTCCGGCATCGAAGTGGAAGTCCCCAAAACGCATACGGTCAAGGAGATCACCGAAGAACGCCTGGTGGTCACGATTGACAAGTCTCAGCGCATCTACCTCGGCAATACGCCGGTGAATATCCACCAGCTCGGTGCCAAGGTTCAGAGCCAGCTCAAGAAACCGCAAGATGCGGTGTTTCTCCGCTGCGATGAAGCAGTGCCTTTTAACATTTTTGCATCGGTAGTGGATGCTCTCCGGGTGTCCGGAATCTCCAACATCAGCATCGTCACCGAGCCCATTAACGAACGATCCCGCACGCGCTGAACCATGACCACCGCCGTCGTCAATCCGCCTCCCTTCGGTTTGCGGAAGTTTCTTGTCTACTCCGGAATCCTTCACGCGCTGCTGATTTTGTGGATCGCGCTTGCGGCAGTCGGCATCTTCAAGGGGCCTGAGTGGACGGGTGCGGGCGGGGGCGGGGACAGCGTGAAGGTGAGCCTGGTGAGCAGCTCCGGGCTGCCTATGCCGCAGCCGCCGGCGGTGACAGAGAGCAAGACGGTTGATCCGACCAAAAGCCTTTACAAAGAAGAAGAAGTAAAGCCACCGCCGGAACCTCCCAAGCCGGAGGAAAAGATCCCGGAGTTCAAGCATGAAAAGCCGCTTCCCCTTTCGAAAAAATCCAGGATTATCGAGAATAAGACTCCAAACCCGGACAATGCCGTTCCCGGACCCTCGAGCGGGGCGCCCAAGATTCCAACGGGTTACCAAGCGATGCAGGGCGGCTGGCAAGGGCCCATATCAGCGCAGGCACAGGGTGGCGGAGATTTTGCGTCGCGGTATGCGTGGTATATAGAGGCGGTCAAACGCCGGATTCAGGGCAATTGGCTGCAGAACACCATTGATCCGGGAGTCCGCGCGGCGCGGACTGCCCATGCCGTGGTGCAATTCACCATCGAGCGCGACGGCACACTCAAAGACATCCATATCACGCAAGGGAGCGGAAATTATTCGATGGACAATTCCGGGTTGCGCGCGGTGATCGCGTCGAATCCTATGCCCGCATTGCCCAACGATTACTCAGGCTCTTACGTCACCGTGGTCTTTGATTTCGATCTTTCACTGAATCAATGAAACGTCCAGCCATGCACGCGCCGTCCAAACTCTAAGTCCGGGAGGTTCT
>Ga0335079_10006888_pt1 | contig 12984 bp, 9 predicted proteins | sample Lox_Sample_33_FD_206719 | JGI IMG/M metagenome (GOLD analysis project Ga0335079, IMG submission 206719) | Soil microbial communities from Loxahatchee National Wildlife Refuge, Florida, United States - Lox_Sample_3.3 | ecosystem: Environmental > Terrestrial > Soil > Wetlands | place: USA: Florida... | reverse complement strand
GCAAGAAGAAAAAGCGGCAAAAAATGATCATGTTTACCTGCAATTGCCCATGCGGAAGCAGCAATGCGCCCGTCCTGCCGGGTACGGAAAATTCCGAGCTGTTGCCCTACCGATTCAGTGAAGGCGCCATCGCCCTTGACGAGGATGCGCTTCTCCCCTCATATGGGAATCTACTTACGGACCGTTATGTCATTCCACCCGATCCCCCCCCAAAACTCTCCATTCTCTCCTGAAACCAGCAGTTTCAACCATTTGTGCATCCGACAAAGGTCATGCCGATCTCTTCCAGAGTAGGCTTAGGCATTTCTGCAAGTCCGGTGCATCTGTATGCATGTATCCAGATATGCAGGCGATGCCGGTGCAACCGCGATGGTAGTCACGACAGGGGGTTTTGATAACCTGCACCTGATCGGCCTGTGCATCGGACGGATGCTCAAGGGCCGTGAATAGTATTTCAGAACAAGGAAAGGAGAACGAATGAAAGCAAGAATCTTCACCGTTATATCAGCACTCCTCATGCTCATCATGAGTATCGGCGGACAGGCATCGGCAGCATTTTCAACCCCGCCGAGTTGGATACCCATGACCATGTTGAACGTCACATTTGATTCGGCTACCAATAAACTCGCCGTGGTTTCAACCACATCCTCCGCCCTGCTTGGAACCAACACTACATCGAGTGGTAGCCCGGCCCCAGGTATTGCAAGCTTCGACCCGGCCCAACCATGGGCAGTACTCAACAACACGGCCTTCAGCCGCCGTTTCGGCTGGTATGATCCCAACCAGGGCGATACGACCGGGCTAGCCATCCTGGATCAGGTTCACGCATTCTACGGACCGGCCGCCAACATCTGGATACAGTCAGTTACCAAGTCACCGGGACTCAACAATTACCAAGCCATTGGGGTTTACGGAGTCAATTCCGATGATACCCAGACTGTGGATCCGTCTGCGAATGGCTATGCCCCCATCTTCGGCACCTCCGGCAGTTCCACCACGTGGCAATGGGACGGCATGATGGACCACAATGCCAATGCCGTACCGTTCAGTTTCCTCAACGCCCCGAACCAGTCCTTCTCGGCAACTTACAAAATATATGTGGGTGATATTCTGGGGAATGAACTGCTGACTGATATATCTGGAAATCCGGTTGCCTCGGCCAGCACGACGACAACCTGGTCCTGGCAAGGTCCGGCCTTTGTCTTCACCAGTCAGACCGGCGTGCCGACTAACACTCTGGTGGAATCGGATATTTTCACTGTCACGGGCATAACCGGCACGCAGCCGATATCCATCAACGGCGGTGAGTACTCTATTTCCACTGATGGCGGCACCACCTGGAGCCCATACTCCAGCACACCGGCGACTGTCGCAAACGGAAACCAAGTCAAGGTCCATCAGACCTCTTCTGCCGGCTACGGCACCACGGCAACCGCCACCCTGTCCATTCCCGCTGTCCCCGGACCCGGAACATTCACCGTCACCACCGTGGATGGAATACCTGATCCCTTTAGTTTCACCAGCATGACCGGTGTTGACCCCGCCACCATCTACGTGTCCAATACCATCACGGTCACCGACATCGACACTCCGGCTTCCATCTCCATCAGTTCCGGTGGCAAATATGCCGTATCCAGCGACAATGGCCTCACCTGGAGCGCATGGAGTGCCAGCGTCGGAACGGTCTCTAACAACAACCTGGTCAAGATTCAACTTACCTCTTCAGCAGCCGCCAACACCACGGTTTCCACCACGCTGACGATCGGTGGCGTAACCGGCAACTTCAGCATTACCACCAATTCCTATATCGCACCGCCGACATGGATGCCCATGACAATGCTGAATATCAGCTTAATCTCAGGCACTCTCGCCATTGCGGCTCCCCCCAGTTCCGTCGCTCTATCAACAGTGACGCCGTTTGGCACGTTCGACCCGTCCAAGCCCTGGGCAGCACTAAACGGCACATCCTATAGCCGCCAACTGGGGTGGAACGCGGCCTCCGGTCTCAATTCAGCCGCAATTACAGCTGCATTTAATAATCCTGACGCCGGCATCTGGATCGAACGAATTTCAGCATCGGCCGGTCTTGAAACCTTCCAGGCCATCGGAAAATACGGAGTCAATTCGAATAACACCACGACCGTGGATTCGGCAGCCAACGCCTATGCCCCGATCTTCGGTACCGCCGGCAGTTCCACCAAATGGAAATGGGATTACAACATGGATCATAACGCCAACGCAGTTCCAGCGGCCTACATCACCGCTCCGAACCAGCTGTTCACCGCTACGTACAGAATCTACGTGGGTGACAGCCTTGGCAATGACATCGCTCCGTCGGCCGCCACCACCACGACCTGGACCTGGCAGGGACCGGCTGTAGTGCCTGACACCGTGCCGGATGCATTCAGTTTCACCAGCCAGACCGGCGTAGCGCCCAATACCTTGATCGAATCCAACAGCATCACCGTTACGGGAATCGCATTCCCATCTCTGATCTCCATCACCGGCGGTGAGTACTCAATTTCCACTGATGGCGGCACCACCTGGAGCGCATACTCCACCAGCACACCGACGACTGTAGCAAACGGAAGCCAAGTCAAGGTCCATCAGACCTCTTCTGCCAGCTACGCTACCACGACAACCGCCGTTCTTTCCATCGGCGGGGTCTCGGGCTCGTTCTCTGTCACCACCGCAGCTACTCCGCAGGTAACCGTCCCGAACGTCGTAGGCCTCACCCAGGCGGCTGCCCAGTCTGCCATCACCGCCGCAACCCTGACCGCCGGCACCGTTACCCAGGCATCCAGCGCCACCGTCCCCGCCGGATCAGTCATCAGCCAGAACCCTGCGGCCGGTGCCTCAGTCCTTCCCGGCAGCACCGTCGATCTGGTCGTTTCCGTTGGTTCTGCACCGGTGTCCGTACCGAACGTCGTAGGCAGAACCCAAGCCAAAGCCAAGTCTGCCATCACTGCCAAGAAGCTGACCGTCGGCACCATTACCCAGGCTTACAGCGCCACAGTCCCGTCCGGGCGGGTGATCAGCCAGAACCCGCAGGCCGGTGCCTTGGCCGCTCCCGGAACCGCCGTTGATCTGGTCGTCTCTACCGGTCCCGCGCCGGTAACCGTCCCGAATGTCACAGGCCTTACCCAGGCCGATGCCAAGTCCGCCATCACCGGCGCAACCCTGACCGTAGGCATCATCACCAAGAAGCATAACGACACAGTTCCGGCCGGTTCGGTGATCAGCCAGAATCCGCAGGCCGGCTCCTCTGTCGCTCCCGGCAGCGCCGTTAAACTGCTCGTTTCCACCGGTCCCGCACCGGTAGTCGTCCCGCGCGTAGTCGGTCATACCCAGGCCGATGCCGACTCTGCCATCACTGCCAGGACCTTGATCGTCGGCACCGTCACGCAGGCGTACAGTTCCATAGTTCCGTCCGGGTCGGTGATCAGCCAGAACCCGCGGGCAGGTGTCCTGGTCGCTCCCGGCAGTGCCGTTAATCTGGTCGTCTCCGCCGGTCACGCACCGGTAACCGTCCCGAACGTAGTCGGCAGAACCCAGGCAATAGCCAAGTCTGCCATCAACGCTGCGAAGTTGACAGTCGGCGCCATCACCAAGGCGCAGAGCGCCACCATCCAGTCCGGGAGGGTTATCAGCCAGAACCCGTTGGCCGGCGCCCTGGTTGCTCGCGGCAGCGCAGTCGATCTGGTTGTTTCCACAGGTCCCTAACCGTAGAAAGGTCGAAATAAAGAGGCAGAATTATTCTAGACGCTAAAGATGTTCGACAAGTATTACTGAAATTACGCATCCAGACAGAATCTACGAAGGGTTGAATGCACATTCAAAGTCATAAAGGGGTACGGCTGAATGCCGTCCCCCCTGTGCGCAAGGGGAAGCAGGGACTCTGACTCCGCTTTTAACGGGATATGGATCTGAATTGTTCATACCTTTTTTCGTAAGAGGAAACAAATTAATGAAGCTGCATAAACTCATTCCGGTTATCATTTTGATGCTATTGCCTGCAGCAGCAGCGTACGCGGAGGACGTTCATGAGCTGCAGGAAATAGTTGTCACCGGAACAGGGGAAGATTTCACGACCAGCTCCACTGACTCGACTCTTGGCGCATCCTCTCTTGACAAGGGAGGCTTGGCGCCACAACGTACCGCGACCAGCGACAGTACGCACCTTTTGCAAGACATTCCCGGTGTGAGTATCTACGGTGCGGGAGGCATCTCGAGCCTTCCGGTAATTCACGGTCTGGCGGACGACCGCATACGCGTCCAGGTGGATGGCATGGAACTGATGCCTGCGTGTCCCAATCACATGAATTCGGCGCTTTCCTATATTGATCCGACGAAGGTCGGCAGTGTCACGGTATTTGCCGGTGTCACTCCGGTCAGCGTCGGGGGCGACAGCATCGGCGGCTCGATACAGGTGAAGTCAGCACCGCCAGAATTTGCCGGCGCCGGAGAGAATTACCTTGCCAAGGGAGAGGCAGGCACTTTTTTCCGCAGCAACGGCAATGCCTATGGCTACAATTTTGGGGCCACGCTGGCGGGAAGCTGGCTGAACGTGTCGTATAGCGAGTCAAACTCGCAATCGGACAATTACACGGCCGGGAAGGGCTTCAAACCGGTTGCCCAGGGGCGGGAAGGGGGACCGCCTATCCCTGGAGATGTCGTAAGTTCCTCTGCTTACGACGGGGCGACGAACAGGGATGTCGGAGTCGCACTGCGCCACGAAGGCCACTTGCTCCAAATGAACGTGAGTCAGCAGACGGTTGGCTTCGAGGGGTTCCCGAACCAGCGCATGGACATGACCGCCAACAAAAACTCGCTGATAAACCTTCGCTACACGGGTCTGTATCAGTGGGGTGACCTGGAAGCGCGCATCAGCTTCCAGGACACCCGGCATAAAATGGACATGGGCCCGGACCGTTTCTCATACGGCACCGGCATGCCGATGGATACCAAGGCAAGAACCTGGAATGCGCTGGTCCAGGGAAACATCCTCTTATCTGAAAGGGACATTCTGCGGGTAGGCGCCGAGTATCAGTATTACACCCTGTACGACTGGTGGCCGGCAGTTGGAGGGACAATGGGGCCAAACGCGTTCTGGAATATCGACTATGGCCAACGGGAAAAAATTGATGCCTTCGTCGAATGGGAAGCACAATGGAATCCGGAATGGCTCAGCCAACTGGGTATTCGCAGCGATACCTTAATGACCAACGCGGGGCCCGTGCAGGGATACGATAATGGTCTGGCCGGGCTATGGGGGAATGACGCGGCCGCTTTCAATGCGCAGGAGCGCAAGCGTACCGACTACAATTGGGACCTGACCGCTCTGGCGCGTTACACGCCGGGCGCGACGCAGACCTACGAGGCGGGTTACTCGCGCAAATCCCGCTCGCCGAATCTCTACCAGCGCTACCCCTGGGCAACGAATGCGATGGCGGCGTTGATGAACAATTTTGTGGGCGACGGCAACGGCTACATCGGCAATGTTGATCTGAAACCCGAAGTGGCCAACACAGTCAGCGTTACAGGCGATTGGCATGATGCCGAAAAGAGGCAATGGGGTCTGAAAGCGACCGGCTACTACACCTACGTTCAAGACTACATTGATGCGCGGCGCTGTGACTTCGGCCAGTGCAGCCCAGCGAACGAGACCGCCACGACAGGCTTTGTGCTTCTCCAGTATGTGAATCAATCAGCCCAACTCTTCGGCTTTGACCTGTCCGGTCACATTTTGCTGTACGAAAACCGCAGCTTCGGCAGCTTCACCGGGACCGGCCTGTTGAATTATGTCCGGGGTGAAAACCTGACCACGGGCGACAATCTCTACAACATCATGCCGCTCAACGTGAAGCTGGCGGTGGTGCACCGCCTGGGAGGCTGGACCAATACCGCCGAAGCTATACTGGTCACGGCAAAAACAGAAGTTTCACAAGTCAGGAACGAGATAGAGACCGGCGGTTATGGCCTGTTCAATCTGCGCAGCAGCTACGAGTGGAAATATGCCCGTCTCGATTTCGGCATCGAGAATATCTTCAACCGGTTCTATTCGATGCCGCTGGGGGGCGCCTATCTCGGCCAGGGCCCGTCAATGACAACCAACGGCATTCCATGGGGAGTTCCTGTCCCCGGTATGGGCCGCTCGTTCAACGTCAGCCTGAATCTGCGCTTTTGAAACATCAATAAATGGAGAGTATCATGCCAATCAAATCTAGTATTTTCAGAATTCCAGGGTTTGGCATCGCCCTGACCGTTTTGGCTGTAATGTCTTTGGCTGGTTGCGGCGACGGTCCGGCAATCGATGCGCGTCCGCAGAGTATCAGCTTCGGAGCTGCGCCCGTACCGGATATTGACGACACCACGGCAACCGTCTCTGCTACAGCCAGCTCCGGCCTTCCGGTCAGCTACAGCAGTATTACCCCAACCGTATGTTCCGTCAATAGCAGTACGGGTGTAGCAACGGGTAAAGCTTCAGGCACCTGTACCATTGCCGCAAACCAGTCCGGTAACACCCAATATGCCCCGGCGCCGCAGGTAAGCCAGAATTTTATCTTCCGTTTCAGCCATACAATCACCTTTGATGCAGCCCCCATACTGAGCTTATACGACATGGCAACCGTCTCGGCCACAGACAGCTCCGGCCTTTCGGTAAGCTACAGCAGCACGACCCCGGCTGCATGTTCAGTCAATAGCGGCACCGGCCTTGTTTTAGCCCTATCGACGGGCGATTGTACTATCGCTGCCGACGCAGGTGCGCTTCAAGCGACACAGACCATAACGGTTTCCGCGCCACCCTCTCCAAAAACTGCTCCAGGTGTGCCAACCGGGGTTACCGCTTCAGCGGGCAATACCTCGAATACAGTCAGTGTCAGTATCGGCGCGACCACGAGCGGCGGCAGTCCCATTACCGGCTATACCGTGGTTTCCAATCCCGCCGGTATAGCAGCGACCGGGTTTTCATCACCTATTACCGTCACCTGCCCGGCCGCATGCACCGGTTACGCCTTCTCCGTGCGTGCCGCCAACGCCATAGGAAATAGTGCGCCGTCTGCGCTGACAGACGTCATAACCAACTATAAAGTCTTTGAAACTTTTTATGAACCCGACACTCAGCCCAATAATTCGATATTCATCGGTTCGTTCAAAATTGATTCCACAACCAATACGGTGTCGAATCTTCACGGTATCCTGAGTGAAGCCATGACAGGCGGAGCGAATGGCTATCCGAATGACACCATGACCTGGTTGTCGCTCAACAATCAGCTGTCAGCGGTGTACGATCCGACGCTGGGGGGGTGGCTGGTAACTGCCTTCCTGTTGAATTCTACTAATACACTTTCGGGGGGCGATGGATGGTCTCCGGGCACGGGATCAGGACTGTATTACGGTTTTCCGGGTCCCAACCCGGGCAACGCCTACGCCATGATCTTCGTTAACACTGCGAATCCAGTGGCAGCGTTGACACAGGCCCAAATCAACAAATTGGCTTACGCAGACTGCGCCCCCGGTGGCATGATGGGGGGTGTTTGTATGACGGGGACAACTGAGGCCGGGTATGGAACGGTCGGGACGATGAGTGGCTACCCCGTATCCCAAACAATAACGAAACAATAACAATCGCAACAACGGCTCATAAAAGGCAACGAAACCGTTAGCAGGTAACACAACGGCAGAGCCGGATGATTACTCAAATGAATTTACGCTCCGATGTTGTGGTAGCTGTTGTAAGGAGAAAGCAGGAAATGTACTTTTTGTTTAACACAAGTTCTATCGGTGGGGCGGCCATGCAACGCATTTCGTCCACTTGGTACACCATTTCTTTCACCGTTCATCTTGCGCTGATTGCTGCTCTGCTGGTTTTCTCCGTCGGCCAGGTCCGGCTTTCTGCTCCTTCCCGGATACTTATGGTGGACATCATTGATATTGCGCCGCCTGCTGCATCGCCGCCACCAATGGTAAAGGTGCAACATCCAGAGGTAATAAAAAGTCAACATGCGGCTGTACAACCGCCGGAGCGGCCTCAGGCTCCCGACATTTCACAGCAAAAGCGTTCATCGCCGGTCGTGACCGAGCCGGTCCGTCCACATGGACCTGTGGTTCCGGTGGATAAGATTTCACCGCCGCCGACTCAGGCGCATAATGAGCAGTCTGCCACGGGCAATCCTGCACCCTTACGTGAGCAGGTTCGTATCCAGCCAGCGCAGGTTGACACAGCTGCATCTGCCGGCCTGGAACAGAAGGCGGCATTTGCTGCAGCGGAAGGGTCTGCCCGATCAAGCTACCTGGCAGTTCTGAGAACCATCATCGAGAAATGCAAGGTGTATCCGCTTATGGCCCGTAGGAAGCGGTTAGAGGGAACCGCTGTCGTTCACTTTATTCTGGCACGCAACGGCAGCCTGAAAGAAGCGTCCATAGCACGTTCGTCAGGTGCGACTCTTCTGGACGGTGCCGCCCTATGCGCGATTAGGGCAGCGAGGGGGTTCCCGCCGGTGCCAGCGGAATTTTCCGGCCGAGAGATTACGCTGGAGGTTCCGCTCAACTTCCGGTTGGCAGGCAATTAGTTTCTGTACAATGTGTCTAAGCGCATAGCGTGTTTATTGTCCAGAAACGGCACGCTCAGGGAGGCAACTGTTGTCAAGACGTCGGAGTATGGTATTCTAAATAAAGCTGGGCTTCGTGCAGTCAAGTCGGTAGGGCAATATCCCTTGGTACCGCCGGAAATGAAAGGTGATTCATGCAGCTTTACGGCGCAGATCACTTTTCGCTTGGCCGTTGAATAAGAACAATGCAAATAAACATGCACTGCCTATTTCCTATTTGCGAGGGTCGATGAATATATTTGCGCAACATAATAGATTCATGATATATCTAACAGGTCACAATTACATGTCCGAGTAAACGGCATGAAAAAGCCTTCCCGTTACATAGTAACTCTGCTCCTCACGGTGATCTACATCCTGATCAACCTGAGTTCCCTTGCGCCGCCGGCGTTGAAATCACCAGGATTTGCCCATGCGCTGACCGGGGAATGCTCCGGCAACTGCGACATATGCGGATGCTCGCCCGAGAGAAGGGCTAACCACACCTGTTGTTGCTTTATGAAGAAGAAGCACCGGCATGACGACTGTAACGTCCCCGACTGCTGCAAAAATAAAAAGAGGGATGAAACGACTATACTCACCTGCAGTTGCCCCTGCGGAAGCAACAAGCTGCCCGGTTTGATCGGTTCTGAAAAATCCGAGCAGATCCCTTACCGCTTCACTGGAGGGGTGATTGCCCTTGCTGAAGATATGCTTGTTTTTTCCCATCGAAATCGCCTGACGGACCGTCACGGTGAACCACCCGATCCCCCGCCAAAGCTCCTAATTCTCTCCTGAATCAGTTACAGCCTCTCTCCATAAGCTTTCGGATATGCCAGACGTACCGTTTAATGGAGAGGTGCATCCCGCGAAGCTGAACACGACGGCTTTGATCTCAACGGCCGCATCTTAACAGCAATGCCGGATAATAGTTTGGCTCGACCCGCAGAGGCTGCTGCTGGACACCGTTCTGCCGGTTTTCCAGGCAATGTGCGATTACTAGGCTGAAAGCGAGAGATCGCCCATCACTAGCGCACCCATGAATGGGAAATTCGTCACGAGTGGTTGGACTATTGCGTGTACCACTTGGCGCGTCGTAATATCAGTATCCTAGCGCTATCGGAAAATGAGTCCAAGCAAAATTAACTCTTGGACAGAAGGAGAACGAATTATGTCAGTCAGAATAAAAAAAGGATTCTACAAGTTGCTGCAAGGATGCAATTCAGCTTCCGTCGAGCGCAGAGGCCTCAATACCGGTTTGAAGTTATTGAACATCCGCCATGAACGGAAGCCCCTACCTCCCAAACAGCAAGTGCAAGGCTTCCTTCGCCGTGAGTCCATGCTTTCGATTTGTAATGCGCAGAATTGAACAACCAGATGTTGAGTGCCACGACATCGTGGCACTCAACATCAAGACAGTTTGCCGGAGATATTAATACGATCATCATTGATCAGGAAGTCATATGGGCAAGTTTAAAAAGAATAAAATAAATAGCAAATCCGCTTCCGTATCGAACAATACTGTTTTCTTATGGACTTCTCTGGCAGTTACCGCCCTGCTGGCATTAATGCTGGCCGCGACGCTTGTTGCATTCTGCTTTCAGAGACCGGATAAAAGTAAAGTAGTGAAACCGGTAAATGGCGTGGTCATAATCCCCATGGAAAAGGTATCGGATGGAACGGTCCATTTCTATCGATTCAACGATGGGAGAAAGGAAATCGTTTTCTTTGTTGCCAGGGGATCGGACGGCGTTTTTCATACCGCTTTTGACGCCTGCGAGGTTTGTTTCATGGAGAGAAAGGGGTATGCACAGCAAGGTGATTACCTGATATGCAAGGCTTGTAACGCGAAGTATGCCATCAACATGATCGGCCAGGTAAACGGCACGGGCTGCAAACCATTCAATCTCCATCATAGCGAAGACGCGAAGAACATTATAATAAAAGAAGTCGACATAAGGGCAGGTGCGCGTCTCTTTTAGATCTATGACGTATTGCAGTGAGTGCCGCGCATCCGCCAGGCCATGGTTTGCTTTTTAAAGGAGTAATCGATGACCATTCGCATGATCGTCCGTATTGTTTTTACCGGGGTCGTTCTGAGCGCATTCCTGATTATTCCGGTATTTGCCGCTCAAGAGTCGGATGAGAAGATAAAAGCACCCGACTTAAACCTGGAAAGCCCCACAGGCGAGAAAGTGCCCCTGGCGGCATACATCGGGAAAAAGCCGGTTCTGCTGGTCTTTTGGGCCTCCTGGTGCAAAATCTGTAATGACGAGATTCCCCGCCTAAAGAAACTCAATGCCGATGGCTTTAAGGTCATAGCGGTCAACGAGGGGGAGAGCGCCTGGAAAACCAAGAGATTCATCGCGATGAACGACATCGACTATCTGGTGGTTCTCGATTCCGATGGCTCTGTGGCGAAGGCTTTTCAGGTGCCCGGCGTGCCGGCCTGCGCCATCATTGGTAAGTCGAGCCTGATCGTCTTCCGTGGAATGGGGCTGCCGGAAGACATCGATTCATATGCGGGGAAATGAGGGAAACAGAAAAAAATCACAAGCTGAATACAACATAAAATGGGGAAATTTATGCAACAAATTCGTTACAGTGTAGCCATACTCACTATGACCGCAATAATCGGCCTCCTCACTCCAAGGGATGCCGGGGCTTGCGCAAGCTGCGGCTGTTCACTGAACACCGACTGGCAAAGCCTGGAGTATTCCTATAAACCAGGGCTGAAACTGGACATACGCTATGACTACCAGGATCAGAATCAGCTGCGTAGCGGCACGGGAACTATTTCTCCCGTTGCCGCCAGCAAGATCGTCAATTACAACGGCAGACAGGAGGTCGAGAAATTCACCACGAGCCACTTTATCACACTCGGTTTAGACTACAGCACCAATCTCGACTGGGGAATCAATCTCCAGGTTCCCTATATTGTCCGAAGCCACGAGACGCTCGGCACTCAGTCTAATGGGATCACTCCAGGTCCCGGAGGAGGACAGTACGACTCTCATACGGCAAATATTGGTGATATGAAAGTAATCGGGCGTTATCAAGGCTTTACTGCGAATCACAACCTTGGTGTTCTTTTGGGGTTCAAGCTGGCGACCGGAAGTTACACAGAAACCGGGACATCAACCGATCCGACCGCTCCCGGCCCCGTCCCAATCGACCGAGGCCTGCAACCGGGTACCGGCACCACCGATGTGATATTCGGAGCCTATTATAACAACGCCATAAACCGGTACTTGGGATACTTCACCCAGGCGCAGTATCAGATACCCTTGTACTCAACAGACAATTACAAGCCGGGTAACAACCTCAACGTCAGTCTGGGGCTGCGCTATGTGGGTTTAGATATTGTTGTCCCCCAGCTTCAGCTCAACTTCCGTGAAATTCAGCGTGATGAGGGAGCAAACGCGGATACGGTCAGTACCGGTGGGACATTACTGTATATAAGCCCGGGACTGGTTGCGGCAGTCAGTGATAGAATATCAATGTACTCATTCGTGCAGGTGCCTATTTACCAGGATGTTAATGGAGTTCAGCTTGCGCCGCATTACACAGTAACAGCAGGTGTGCGATATGCTTTCTGAGAACACACTCCTGCTATATCCATGTTATAATTAGAACAAAGGATGCATCGGATAAAAGCTGGCCATTGATCAAATCAGTCGTGTTTGGAAAGGAGAGGATATCATGTCGAAAGCGGTTGCGATTTTGGCGAAAGTTCTTGGTATTATGGCGATTCTAACATGTGCGACAGTTGCATTTGCGGGTGAGAAAGGGAAGAAAATGGATGCCGGGGGGCATATGCCGATGCATCTGCATCATATGCACATGATTATGGATCATGGCCTGACCATGGTCCTGCAGGGCTCCAACCTCGTAATGCTGTCCGAAATGAAGATGGCCCCCGGCGTAGATGAAATAACACTGAGCCACGGCAAGCAAATGATGGCGGATGGCAAGGCGATGATTCAGGAGATGCTGAGCGGCGAGCATATGTCTAAAATGCATAAAGAGGGCCACGGCAACACTCCGCTCATGAAATACACCCATGAACTGGGGAATGCCGAGCTGGTGGTAGCTTCCGGTCTTGAAAAGATGAAGATGGCGGATATGAACACACCGGACGGCATGAAGATGCATCACATGCACATCGCACTGAACCATGCCCTGGAGATGGCCGCGGAAGGCGCCAACATGGTCATGATGGGAGAGATGAAGATGGCGAAAGGCGTTGACAGGCACACGGTCGATCATGGCCGGAAGATGATTGCTGATGCACAGCAGTTATGGAGCGACATAATGTCCGGGTCGGCCATGTCGGAGATGCACGCCGCCGGGACGACGCCTGAAGGCTCGGAGTCGATGGGCGCTACCCATA
>Ga0335079_10006884_pt1 | contig 12990 bp, 9 predicted proteins | sample Lox_Sample_33_FD_206719 | JGI IMG/M metagenome (GOLD analysis project Ga0335079, IMG submission 206719) | Soil microbial communities from Loxahatchee National Wildlife Refuge, Florida, United States - Lox_Sample_3.3 | ecosystem: Environmental > Terrestrial > Soil > Wetlands | place: USA: Florida... | reverse complement strand
CTTGTCTAGCCATTACACTGTTAGTGCGTTCAAAAATGGCCAAAGACGAGTCAGAACCCCCGGGATTTATCCCTGGGGAGGTTTAGGACTTCTTCTCATCGTGCCCGCCGAAGGCGTGCCGCATGGCGGAGAGCACCTTATCGGCAAAGTCGGCCTCGCCGCGCGACGAGAAGCGCTGGTAGAGGGCCGTGGTGAGCACGGGGGAGGGCCTGCCCTCGTCGATGGAGGCGTGGATGGTCCAGCGCCCCTCGCCCGAGTCGGAGACCCGGCCCGCGAAGCGCTCCAGCTTCGGATCCTGGAGCATCGCGCTCGCCGTCAGGTCGAGCAACCACGACGCGACGACGCTGCCGCGCCGCCACACCTCCGCGATGTCGGCCAGGTCGAAGTCGTACTGATAGTGCTCCGGGTCGCGGAGAGGAGTCGTCTCGGCGTCCACCGCGTGCTCGCGCTTCCCCACCGAGGCTCCGCGCAGGATGTTGAACCCCTCGGCGTACGCGGCCATGAGTCCGTACTCGATCCCGTTGTGGACCATCTTCACGAAATGGCCCGCGCCGGGCGGCCCGCAGTGCAGATAGCCCTGCTCGGCGGTCCCGCCCTGGCCCTCGCGCCCCGGAGTGCGCGGCGCGGAGACGAGCCCGGGAGCGAGCGCCGCGAAGACGGGATCGAGATGCCTCACCGTCGCGTCCTCGCCGCCGATCATCAGGCAGTAGCCGCGGTCCAGCCCGAAGACGCCGCCGCTCGTGCCCACGTCGACGTAGTGGATGCCCTTCGATGCAAGCTCCTTCGCACGGCGCAGGTCGTCGACGTAGTACGAGTTGCCCCCGTCGATGAGGATGTCGCCGCGCTCGAGGTGTGGCGCGAGATCGGCGATGGTCCGGTCGACGACCGCCGCCGGGACCATCATCCAGACGCCGCGCGGTTTGCGGAGCTTACGGGAAAGCTCCTGCAGCGAGTCAGCGCCGATCGCCTTCTCGCGCACGAGCTCCTCGACGGCATCGGGCGACCTGTCGAAGACCACACACTCGTGCCCCGCCCTCTTGAGCCGGCGCACCATGTTGGCGCCCATCCTGCCGAGACCGATCACCCCCATCTGCATGGACTCGCTCCTTGTTGACAAAACGTGGACCCTCGCGCCGCCTCGCTCAGCGGGATTGGCGGAGCCTCCGGTACCGCCGGATGAGCGCGTTGGTCGACGCGTCGTGACCGAGCGGCGGCTCCTCGGCACTCTCCAGCTCCGGGACGATACGCTGGGCAAGGACCTTGCCCAGTTCGACCCCCCACTGATCGAAGGAGTCGATGCCCCAGATAGCTCCTTGCGTGAACACACCGTGCTCGTAGAGCGCCACCAGCTTCCCCAGCGCGGCCGGAGTGAGCCTGTCGACGAGGATGGTGTTGCTCGGCCTGTTTCCGGGGAACACCCGGTGCGGCAAAAGCGGCGGCGGCGTTCCTTCCGCCTCGACCTCGGCGCGCGTCTTCCCGAACGCTAGCGCCTCGGCCTGGGCGAGGACGTTCGCGACGAGCATGTCGTGGTGGTGATCGAGCGGGTTCAGCGCCTGGGCAAACGCGATGAAGTCGCACGGGATGAGGCGCGTACCCTGGTGGATGAGCTGGTAGAAGGAGTGCTGCCCATTCGTCCCCGGCTCGCCCCAGTAGATGGCTCCGGTGTCGCAGCCGACCTCATCCCCGCCGAGCGTGATGCGCTTCCCGTTGCTCTCCATCGTGAGCTGCTGGAGGTAGGCTGGGAAACGCTTCAGGTACTGCTCGTACGGCAACACCGCGACGGTCTCCGCGCCGAAGAAGTCGGTGTACCAGACACCCAGGAGCCCGAGCAGCACCGGCAGGTTCCGCGCCAGGGGCGCGGTCCGGAAGTGCTCGTCCATCTCGTGGAAGCCCGAGAGCATGGCCCTGAAGTGCTCGGGTCCGATGGCAATCATGGTCGACAGCCCGATGGCCGAGTCCATGGAGTAGCGGCCGCCCACCCAATCCCAGAACCCGAACATGTGGGCGGTGTCGATGCCGAACTCGGCCACCCTGGCGGCGTTGGTCGAGACCGCCACGAAGTGCTTGGCGATCGCCTTCGGGTCTCCGCCCAGCCCCGAGAGCACCCAGGCACGAGCGCTCTGGGCGTTCGTCATCGTCTCGAGCGTGGTGAAGGTCTTCGAGGAAACGATGAAGAGCGTCTCCGCCGGGTCGAGATCGCGGGTCGCCTCGACGAGATCGGTGCCATCGACATTCGAGACGAACCGGAACGTCATGGCCCGCTCGCTGTAGTACCGGAGCGCCTCGTAGGCCATCACCGGGCCAAGATCTGAGCCACCGATGCCGATGTTGACAACGTTGCGGATGCGCTTCCCGGTGTGTCCCTTGAAGGTGCCGCCGCGGATCCGCTCGGTGAACTGGGCCATCCTGTCGAGGACGGCGTGCACCTCTGGGACGACGTCCCTCCCGTCGACCACGATGCGCATGCCCCGCGGCGCGCGCAGGGCGACGTGGAGCACCGCGCGGTTCTCGGTGGTGTTGATCTTCTCGCCCCGAAACATGGCATCGCGCCGCGCCGCCACACCGCGTTCCTCCGCCAGGGTGACGAGCAGCCGCATCGTTTCGTCGGTGACCCGGTTCTTGGAGTAGTCCAGGAAGAGGCCGGCCCCCTCGACGGCGAACCGCTCGGCGCGCCCGGGGTCCTTCGCGAACAGCTCACTGAGGTGCAGGTCCTTCACCTCCGCGTGGTGCCCCTGGAGCGCGCGCCAGGCCTTCGCCTCGGTCGGTCTCGTCATGCCCGTCTCCGCCCCGGTCACCGAACCTGCTTGCCCTTGTTCTCGACGGCGGCCATGAGGTCCTTCCAGGAGCCCGCGAACGCCTTCGCACCCTCCTCCTGCAGTTGCGCGGCCAGTTGACCGAGGTCGACGCCAACCCGGTTGAACGTCGCCAGGACCTGCTCCGCGTCCCCGCCGTCGGGCGGAATGCTGCCGCTCACCTCTCCGTGGTCGTCAAAGGCGAGGAGCGTCTTCTCGGGCATGGTGTCGACCGTGTTGGGCGCGGCGAGCCCCTGCACGTAGAGCACGTCGGACGCCCTCGGATTCTTCGTCCCGGTGCTCGCGAAGAGCAACCGCTGCGGGCGCGCCCCCGCGCTCGCGAGGCGCTGGAAGCGATCCGAGGCGTTCACGGCGCGATACGCCTGGTACACCTGCCGCCCGACGGCGACACCGAGCCGGTCATGCAGCTCGGGCGGGACCTTGTCCGAAACGGCAACGTCCCAGCGGCTGAGGAACAGCGACGCCACCGAGCGGACGTCGGGCGGCAGGCCCGCCGCGATGCGGCGCTCCACCCCTCGCAGGTAGGCGTCGGCGGCGGCCAAGTACTGCTCCCGCGAGAAGAGCAGTGTCACGTTGATGGGCACGCCCGAGAAGATGGCCTCCTCGATGGCAGGCAGGCCCTCCTTCGTCCCCGGGATCTTGATGAGGAGATTCTGCCGCGCCGCCTTCCGGTGAAGCTCCTTCGCCTGCTCGACGGTCCTCCCCGTATCGTGGGCGAGCAACGGTGAGACCTCGAGCGAGACCCACCCGTCGACCCCCGCCGTCCGGGAATGGATCGGCGCGAAGAGCTCGGCGGCCCGCGTGAGGTCCTGCAACGCCAACTCGAACAAGATCGCCTCGGTGGAGAGACCGGCGGTCGCGATCCGGCGGATCTGCCCGTCGTACGAGGAGCTGTGCGTGATGGCGTGATCGAAGATGGTCGGGTTGGAGGTGAGGCCGGTCACCGAGAGCTCCTCGATGTACCGCTTCAGCGTGCCCTTCTCGAGCAGCTCGCGAGTGATGTTGTCGAGCCAGAGGCTCTGGCCGAGGTCGTGCAGGAGGCGGGTCGGGGTCACGGCTGTCTCCCTTCAATTGGTTCCCGCGTGTGTTCCTGAGAGTAAGGCGAGCCTCCAAGCCGCACCAATGTTTGCGAGGGTGTGCACACCGCCAGCGCCGTGCTCGAACCTTCGGCGGCTCTCGACGCGTGCGCGAAACGCGCGTTCGTGCGTGCGACCGCCTCCCGGCAACGCTCCCCGCCCAGGTGAGCCGCGCCACGAGTTCGGGGCACCATGACGTGGCGCCCGCAAGGGCCGCCGGCGACCTCTACCTGCCCGAGCACGACGATCACTCGACCCCGGGCGGTCCAGCCAGCGACCGATGGAGCCGACGCCTTCCTCCTGCCGGTGCCGTCATCGGCCGGCCTCGTCGGCAGTGGCGGCGCGCCTGGGCAAATTTCGGCCTCTACCCCCGCGTCGTAGGCAACGCCTGGCACAGCGGGCAACTCACCCGTCCCGTCTGCATATCGAGGGGGACGCGGACGAGACGTGATGGGCCGGCGACACTCCAGCGCCCTATCGGGATAGGGGACAGCCGGGAGCCCCTTCACGGTGCCCTCCCCGCTCTACATTAGAAAGCAGGGATGGGCGAGGAACGATGGAAGTCCTCCTGCGCCACCGGGGGTTCTTGGGTCGAACCCTGGCGCCCCAAGAATGCTTCGAGCACATGCCGCTTCATTCGAGGATTCGCTCTGGCATGGCGCCCGGTTGTCCCAGCGGAGGTTGGCCCAGGTGGTCCCGTATCACTGTCAGACCGAGACCAGCCTGAAGCAACGCAATTGCGCAGCTGCATCCACATGCAGCGTCACGTGCTTTCGGCGGAGGGTGTCGGCACCTGTTGCGCCGCGCGTTGGAAGATGCCTGTCCAAGGGTGGTCCTGCACCCTCATGCGGTGCGCCACCAAACACACATCGTGAACGCGCGGGAATCGACCGTCGGACATGCGAGTGTCGGCGGCTCGAAAGAGGAGCCGCAATCCCTGCCCAAGGTTCTCACCCGAGTACGCGCGGGAGCCACCGTGATTGGTGACGAGGAGCGGGGCGTCGGCGTGGTACGGCAGCTACCGGCGAGGTCGAAGGTGGCGCTCCATCTCGTTGGCGGCGCTCGGCGAGAGCGGGACGAGGCGAGACTTAGCGACTGCGCTCTCGGATCCGGGCCCTCTACGAGCTCTTCGGCTCGGAAACCGGCGATCCGCGCTTCGCCCAGGCCTCGAAGCGTCTGCGCCATCTGCCGGCGCGATCCCCGGGTGCTCGAGATCGAACCACCCGTCTAAGAGCTGTCCCGCCATGACGGCAGCACTCTTGCCGCCATGTTGCTCAGGTCGGTTTGGATCCGCGCCCGGTCCGTGGACCGCTTCGTGGCGCACCCGCGAACGAGGGGGCTCGGGAACACGCCGCCCGGAAGCGCACCTGGGGGAGGCGCTCCTGGAGCGTGCACGACAGGGTTCATCGCGCCCGCGCGAGCGAGCGAGCGGTCGGAAGGCAGGCGCAGCTCTCCGACGAGAGCCCTCGCGGGCAGCGTCTCAGTAGCGACGACGACCCCGGGTCCGCGCCCGCGGGGGCGTTCAAGTCACGCCTGGCGCCTGGTCAGCCACCGAGGGACTCCAACAAGGAGGGGGTCCCTTGAGATTCACACTACCCACGCCCAGATTTCTGGTCGATTCCGCCTGGCGGATCCGCGGCAAGGCAAGGGGGCTCGTGAGATTCTCTGGACCCACGCGCAAGTTCTTGCTTGCCGGGCTTCTGTCATGCGGATCAGCGGCAGCTCTTGCGCAGACCCAACCCGGCCCGGGCCAAGCGATTCCTGGCACGCTCGGAGTGAGCCCCTTCGCAGGGAGCACGCCGGGACAGGTTGTGCCCGGCGTGTTGCCGGTTTCCCTGCACGACGCGATCGACCGCGGGTTGAAGAAGAATCTCGGCCTCCTTCTTGCGCAAACGGACGTTCTTTCGGCTCGCGGGCAGCGCTGGGAGCAGCTGAGCTCCCTGTTGCCGCACCTGAGCGTCGCCTTCTTTGGCGCATCAGAGAAGGTGAACCTCGCGGAGCTCGGGTTCGCCGGCACCTTGCCCGTCGCCCTCCCCTCGTCGGTCGGCCCCTTTGAATACTTTGACGCGCGCGCGACGATGAGGCTGTCCGTATTCGACTGGAAGTCGATCACCGCCACCCGTGCGGCCGCGCAGAGCCTGCAAGCCGCCGAATATGGCTTCCGGGACGCACGCGACCTCGTCGTGCTCGCCGTGGGCTACGTGTACCTCCAGGCCATCGCCGACGAGGTCCGGATCGACACGGCCGAGGCGCAAGTGAAGACCGCGCAGGCCGTCTACCAGCAGGCAGCGGACCAGGTGAAGGCGGGGACCTCCCCGGACATCGACGCGCTGCGGGCCAAGGTCGAGCGCCAGACGCGGGAGCAACAGCTCATCCAGGCGAAGAACAACTTCGCCATTCAGAAGCTCACGATGGCTCGGGTGATCGGGTTGCCTTCCGGGCAGGACTTCGAACTCACGGACAAGTCGCCCTACCAACCCTTCCAGAGCATTGGGGTCGACGAGTTCCTGGCCCGGGCGTACCGCTCGCGGTCTGACTACCAGGCGGCCCTGACCGACGTCCGCGCAGCGGAGCTGTCCCGCTCGTCCGCGGTGGCGGGCTACTATCCCTCGCTGTCCTTCAACGGCGACTTCGGCGCGGCGGGGGGGAATTTCGCCACGGCGACGCCCGTGTTCACGGCACGCGGAACCATTTCGATCCCCCTCTTCGAGGGCGGGAGCGTTCACGGCGATGTCTTGCAGGCCGAGGCAAAGCTCGACCAGAGTCGGGAGCGGCTCGAGAACCTGAGAGCACAGGTCGAATCCGACGTCCGGACCGCCCTCCTCAACATCCAGTCCTCGTCCCAACAGGTCCAGGTGGCGCGCAGCAACATTCAGCTGGCGGAGGAGGCGCTCACCCAGTCGCGGGATCGCTTCCGCGCCGGGGTCACGGATACGGTGGAAGTGGTGCAGTCGCAAGAGGCCGTTGCGAGTGCCCACGAGCAGTTTATCGCCAGCCTGTACGCCTACAACTTCGCCAAGGTTTCCCTGGCCCGCGCCCTCGGCATCGCGGAGGAGGGCGTCGAGGAGTTCTTCCGAGGACGATGACGATGGCGGACGAGAACCTATCGCAGGTGGCACCAGGGACAGGCGCGGGATCTCACGAGGCGCAGCCCGTGACAGAACGCACGGCGTCCTCGCACTGGCACCTTCGCCGCCCGAGGATTCGCAAGAAGGTCCTCATCCCGGTCGCGGCCCCCTTGCTCATCGTCATCGGCCTGGTCCTGTGGCGCTATTTCAGCGGCTACGAATCGACCGACGACGCCCAGGCGGATCTGCACCTGTACCCCGTGAGCTCCCGCGTCTCCGGCTACGTGGTGCGAGTGAACGTGGACGACAACCAGTGGGTGAACCAAGGCAGCGTCCTCGTGGAGATCGACCCGACGGACTATGAGGTCTCGGTCGCGCAGGCAAAGGCCAACCTCGCCAGTGCCGAGGCGACGGCTCTCTCCCTCAACATCAGCGTGCCGGTCACATCGGTGAACACATCGAGCCAGCTCAGGTCCGCGACGTCAGACGTGGAGAACGCGCGGGCGGGCGTGATCGCCGCCGAGAGGCAGCTTTTCGCCGCGCACGAGCAGCTGGTCGCGGCCAGCGCCAACGACGTGAAGGCGCAAGACGACATCCGCCGGTACAAGCTGCTCTTGGACAAGCGCGAGGTGGCCGAGCAGATCTACGATCAGGCCGAGGCCGCCGCGAAGTCCAGCACCGCAGCGGTGTCGTCCGCGGGTGCCACCGAGGCCGCCGCCCGACAATTCGTGGAACAGGCCCGGAGCCGGCTGGAGGCGGCCGCGGCCAGTCACCGCTACGCGGAGACCGGGCCGCAACAGGTGTCATCCACGGAGGCCCGCGCACGCGCGGCGGTTGCCGACGTGGAGCAGAAGCGCGCGCTCCTCGAGCAGGCCCGGCTGAACCTGCAATACACCAGGATCCTGGCACCGGTCTCCGGGGCGGTCAACAAGACGGTCGTCGTCGGGATGAACATTCAAAGCGGGCAGCAGCTGCTCACCGTCGTGCCGCTCGACGAGGTGTGGGTCACCGCGAACTTCAAGGAAACCCAGCTCAAGCACATGCGCGTGGGGCAGAGGGTCACCATCCACATGGATTCGACCGGGCGTACGCTCCGGGGCCACGTGGACAGCATCGCGGGGGCGACGGGACCGGTCTTCAGCTTGCTCCCGCCGGAAAACGCCACCGGCAACTACGTGAAGATCGTCCAGAGGATTCCGGTGAAGATCGTTCTCGAGCCGGGGGAGAACCGGGATCGCGCGCTTCGCCCCGGCATGAACGTCGTGCCACACGTCTATCTGCGATAGGGCTCCAGATGAGCTCCACGACTCCTCCCGTCGAGCCCGCTCCCTGGACGCCGCAATACAATCCGTGGCTGATTGCCGTGGTCGTGGCGCTCGCCGGCTTCATGGAGGTCCTCGACACCAGCATCGCCAACGTCGCCCTGCCCTACATGGCTGGGGACCTGGGCGCGAGCAACGACGAGAGCACCTGGGTGCTCACGTCGTACCTCGTCTCGAACGCGATCGTCTTGCCGATCAGCGGCTGGCTTGCGGGCGCGCTGGGCCGCAAGCGGTTCTTCATGCTCTGTCTGTTCTTGTTCACAACGAGCTCTCTTCTGTGTGGGCTCGCCCCCAGCCTCGGCCTTCTCCTCTTCTTCCGCGTGCTCCAGGGTGCGGGCGGCGGGGGGCTTCAGCCGATGGCGCAGGCCATCCTTGCGGACATCTTCCCCCCGCAGAAGCGAGGCGTCGCGTTCGCGCTCTACGGCGTCACCGCGGTCATCGCGCCCACGATCGGTCCCACCCTGGGCGGATGGATCACGTTCAACTATTCCTGGCGGTGGATCTTCTTCATCAACCTCCCCGTCGGCCTCATGACGCTGCTTCTCGTGATGCGCCTCGTGGAAGACCCCCCTTACCTGGCACGCGCGAAGAGGGGCGGGGTCAAGCTGGACTACGTGGGCATCGCCCTCTTGACGCTAGGCGTGGGAGCGCTGCAGATCCTCCTCGACAAGGGTCAGGAGGACGATTGGTTCGGGTCTCACTTCATCACGACCCTGGTCGTTATCTCCGCGACCTGCCTCGTCGCGCTCGTCATCTGGGAGTGGTTCCACAAGGCACCCATCATCGACGTTCACCTGTACAAGATGTTCAATTTCGCGAGCGCGAACCTGATGATGTTCATGCTGGGAATAATGCTCTTCAGCAGTCTGGTCATGATGCCGCTGTTCCTGCAAACGCTGCTCGGATACACCGCGCAGGTCGCGGGGCTTGCGATCTCCCCCGGGGGCCTCGTGTTGCTGTTCGAGATGCCGCTCATGGGCACGCTCACGGCGAAGCTGCCGGCCCGGTACCTCATCTCCTTTGGATGGCTGGCCCTGGCCGTTGCCATGTACTACTCGACGCAGCGAATTGACCTGGAGATCAGCTTCAGCGCCGCCGTGTGGCTGCGGATAGCCCAGGTGATCGGCGTGGGATTCCTGTTCGTGCCGATCACGCTGGTGGCCTACATCGGGGTTCCGCCGGAGAAGAACAATGCGGTGGCGGGCCTCGTCAATTTCATGCGCAACATGGGAAGCAGTGTCGGCACCTCCATGGTGACGACCCTGATCGCGCGGCGCTCGCAACTTCATCAGGCGAGGTTCGTCGAGCACGTCCGGCCCGACAATCTCACCTTCCAGAGCACCCTGGGCGGCCTTGCCCGGCACTTCGCCCGCTCCGGACTCGGGGCGCACGAGGCACAGAGCCGTGCCTACGCCAGCGTGTACCGAAGCTTGCAGGCGCAGGTGGCGACCCTCGCCTATATAGATACCTTCCAGGTACTGGCCGTCGGGTCAGCGTTCATGTTCGTTCTCGCCTTTCTCCTGAAGAGAAATGACCCCGGGGGCGGCGGAGAAATGGCAGTCGGCTGAGCGAGCAAGCGTGGGGGCGCCTCATGATCAGCATTCTCACCATCGAGCGGGAGTACGGGTGTGGCGGTGGCGATATCGCGCAACGGACAGCGGAGCGTCTCGGCTGGAAGCTCTGGGACCAGCTCTTGACGGAGGAGATCGCGAGGCTCGCTGAGTGTCCCAGGGAAGTCGTCCGGGTTCGGGAGGAACGGCCCGATCCCCTGTACGCCCGGCTATTCAAGTCCTTCCTGCGCGGAAGCTACGAGGGAAGCCTCAACGCGCACAAGCTGAAGGTGGTGGACAGCGAAAGGATCCTGCGGCTCACGGAGCGGGTCGTGAAGAACGTGTCCGGGACCGGAAACGCGGTCATCGTCGGCAGGGGGGCTCAGCATTTCCTCCGGGACCACCCGGGCTCGCTTCGCATCTTTCTCTACGCTCCCCGGGACGCGAAGGTGGAGCGCCTCGTGGCAGGCGGCACGAGCAAGGACGAAGCCGAGCAGCTCGTGGACACAGTGGATCGCGAGCGCGCCGACTTCATCCGCACGTACTTCCACGCCGATTGGCCGGCCCGGACTCTCTACCACGCGATGATCAACACCGCAGTGGGAGTCGAGACCGTCGTGAAGCTGATCCTGAGCCTCATTCAGACCATCGATGCGTCGACTTGATCTTGCCACCTTCGCCGCGTCTTCGACCCAGCCGTCGGCCGCGCACGTTGCTGTGTCGGCCATGAGCCGCATGGGGAACGCACGAGGATCGCGGCCAGGTTCATCGACGACAGAGCACGCGGGCGGGCACCGGCCCGGTCGCGGGACCCCGCCGGGATGGCGCCGTTCGGATTTCGCGACTGACATCCGCGCCACTGCGCGGCGCGCAGCGCCGAGCGAATCTGCCCTTGGCCTCCAGAACGAACCGTACCGGATGCCAGCGCTGCTTTCAAGAACTCCACCGCCCCTGTGGGCGCCCTCAACGAGTTGCGCCGCGTGCTCCGCGCCTCGGCGGCGGAGCCTCGATCCGACCTTCGCAAGGTGGCGAAGGTGACTGCCGAGGTTGACCGCTCAGTTCACGCGGCTCACCTCGGTGCGGGTCGCCTTATGGCGAGCCATGCACGTCTCGGTCGATCCGCCACCGCACGTGCTCGAGGACGAGATAGACCTGCGGCTTGTGGCCCCTGACGGCGGTTGGCGCAGCCGTCCGGACATGAACCCGCAGCGGACGCGTGGCTTCCGGGCATCCATCGTGGTCAGTACCTCATCCTCCGGGCTGGCCTGGACACCTTCCCCCATGGTGGGAGCGGTAACGCCGGCTTCAATGCCGGCCACCGGCTCCCGTGACCTCTACCGGCGCCATGTACCTCAGCAGCGATTCCGTTGCGGCCGCGCTGCGCCAGGTGGCGGCGCTTGCCCCGGGCTCCACGCTCGCCATGACGTTCATGCTACCGCTGGAACTCGTCGGACCCGAGGACCGCCCGATGGCCGAGGCGGCGCTGCGCGTGCGTCCAGGGCGTCCCTTCGCCAGCTTCTTCACGCCGTCGGAGATGGTGGCGCCGGCTCGCGAAGCCAGCTTCCGAGAGGCCCCGCATGTATCGGGAGCCAGCCTTGCCCGGCGCTACTATGCCGGCAGGACGGATGGCCATCGGCCGTCGAGCGTGATAGCGGCGACCAATGAGCTGTCCCGAACGGCAGCCAGCTCGAAGCGGATGCGCGGTCCGAACAAGCAGCGGTGGCAGCGCGCCCCAGCACCGCCGCGCCTCATGAGTGAAGGCCTCCCGCGCCGAGTCACCCATAGCTGGGATGGGATGAGCTGAATCTGCTGGCGGGACGGCGGAGGGCCGATCTCTGGGCAGCCATTCGACAGCGATGCGGCGGCGAAGAGGATCGGGCGACCGCCTCGTCGCGGATGAGCGTCTGGATCTCGTCGAGCATGCGTTCGAGTCGTTGTCACCCATGCCCCAAGGGATCGCCTTGAAGCGAGCATGAATTGCTTTGGCGCCCCGGCAACCGCGCACCGGACCCAACGCGGGAGTTGCTTTCGAGCACGCGGGGCCGTTCTGGCTTCCTGACGGAGAGGTCTATCCCGGGAAGATCTCTTGGCGAGATCTGCCTCTCGTGATTCCCTGAGATCCGTGAACGAATGGCCGGCCCATTCCCAGGAGATCGTGATCTTCGTCGGTCTTCAAGCCTCAGGGAAGACCTCTTTCTACCTGCAGCGATTTTCGCTGACGCATGCGCTCGTCTCGAAGGATGCGTTTCCCAACGCGCGCGGCAAGGCCAAACGTCAAACCCGCGAGATCGCACAGGCGCTTGGGAGCGGCCGGAGCGCGGTCGTCGACAACACCAACGTGACGTTGGAAGCTCGCGCGGAGATCATTCGGCAAGCGCGGAGCGCCGGCGTACGCGTCGTGTGCTTCTATTTCGAATCGAAGCTCTCCGACTGCCTCGTCCGCAACGCCTCGAGGATCGGCTCCGCTCGCGTACCCGACGTTGGCCTTCGCTCCACGATGAGTCGCCTCGTCCTCCCCTCTCGTGGGGAAGGTCTCGACGAGTTGTGGTACGTGCGGATGAACGGCGCGGGAGGATTCGAGGTGCTCCCGTGGGAGGACCCATGAGGGCCGGTGGATCTCCACGCCCTGCAGGCCCGATACGGCAAGACCACGCCCCGCCCTTCCTGCCCTCATCCTCTCAGCATCCACCAGGCTCGTCCTCCTGACATGAGAAGGGGCAACATGACCGAGCGGCGATCCCGAGCGTATTGCCTCGGCGCTGCGCCACGAGACATCTGCCCACGACCGTCCGCCGCCGAGCGCGATGAACGCGCCTATGTCGCGCTCGGCACCGCGGCTGCGCCCTTCTCCACCGACGTCAAGTCGGCCGCGGAAGTGGCAGCGGAGTGCCTTGCTCGCAGACCGCTCGTCCTCGACCTCCAGGGAGACGCCGTAGCCCAGGCCCTCGACATCGCCGCAACAGCAACTGCTACCGGGCGCCGGGGCCCCCTACCGCTTCACCGGTCTCCGCGGCCGAAAGATGTCCCGCGCGGATTCGCTCTCGAGCGCTCATAAGAGAAAGTATCGCTCACCCCTGCTCCTTTCCCATGCCTTCGAGTGCCGTCATCTTGAGAGCTGCGGGTCGGAACTTGAGATCCGACGCTACTTTCCCAGTCCCATC
>Ga0335079_10006883_pt1 | contig 12991 bp, 18 predicted proteins | sample Lox_Sample_33_FD_206719 | JGI IMG/M metagenome (GOLD analysis project Ga0335079, IMG submission 206719) | Soil microbial communities from Loxahatchee National Wildlife Refuge, Florida, United States - Lox_Sample_3.3 | ecosystem: Environmental > Terrestrial > Soil > Wetlands | place: USA... | reverse complement strand
CTTGGTTCGGTGAAGTTCAAGACGGCCCCACCCGTTATTGGGCAAGAAGCAATCCTCAACGCATAGCCCGAGTGCTTCGGATGGGCGGAGCATGGCGAAGTACAGGCAGGCGAAGAACGCAACGAGCCGTTCCCCTCGCCGGGGACCGACGTAGCTTACGGCCGCAAGTAGCTCGCGGATCTTTTCCGGCGAGGCCACGACGCGGGGGTTGACCTCTGCCACGACTGAATCAGGTGCTTCCCAGTCGGTTGTGCCGAGCGGGTTTTCCGGTAGCCGTTTCTCGCGGACCGCATATTTGACCACGTTGTGCCTGCGGCTCCCGGCCATTTCATGTCGATGTAGTCGAGGGCATGCTGATACCAGGTGACTGACTCGGCATCACCTCCCGGGCCGCGCTACGCGACGCGCTAGCCGCCCTGCCCCAGTGCGCTCCGGCCAGGACCGCAGCCAGTTCTGACCTCAAAGAACCGCCCCGTCTGCCTGGAAGCAGCCCACGCGCTGGCAGGGGCACGGGGGACGCGTGGCCACGGGGCCGGTCAGGACCGGATGAAGGCCAGCAGGTCAGCGTTGATTGTCGCGGCCTGGGTGGTCGGCATGCCGTGGGGGAATCCGTGGTATGTCTTCAGCGTCCCGTTCGGCAGCAGCTGCGCGGACAGCGGGCCGGAGTCGGCGTAGGGAACGATCTGGTCGTCGTCGCCGTGCATCACCAGGGCCGGCACCGTGATCTTCTTGAGGTCCTCGGTGAAATCGGTCTGGGAGAAGGCAACGATGCCGTCGTAGTGTGCCTTCGCGCCGCCCATCATTCCCTGCCGCCACCAGTTCGCGATGATCGCCTCGGAGGGTTTGGCGCCGGGCCGGTTGAAGCCGTAGAAGGGGCCCGACGGCAGCGCCCGGTAGAACTCGGACCGGTTGGCGGCCAGCTGGGCCTGCAGGTCGTCGAAGACGCTCTTGGGCAGGCCGCCGGGGTTAGCCTCGGTCTGCACCATCAGCGGCGGCACCGAACTGATCAGTACCGCCTTCGCCACGCGGCTCTGGCCGTGCCGGGCGATGTAGTGCACGACTTCGCCGCCACCGGTGGAGTGCCCGACATGGACCGCGTCATGGAGATCGAGATGGGCAGTCACCGCGGCCAGGTCGTCGGCGTAGTGGTCCATGTCATGACCGTCACTGGTCTGCGTGGAACGCCCGTGCCCGCGCCGGTCATGGGCGATGACCCGGTAGCCGTGGAGCAGGAAGAACAGCATCTGGGTGTCCCAGTCGTCGGCCGACAGCGGCCAGCCGTGGCTGAAGACGATCGGCTGCCCCGAGCCCCAGTCCTTGTAGAAGATCTCCGTGCCGTCGGTTGTCGTGACGGTACCCATGCGCTGCCTCCGTTGGTCTGGCGTTGCCGACCGGTCCCCCACTGGAGCGTAACCATCGCTCTGTCAGCACCCCCAGGCCACCCCGCCGCCGCGGTGAACCCCGCGGGAACGGCACCCGATCCAGAACGTGACCGGCTACGCGGCTCACACTTTGGCGGCACCTGTCAGCGCCTTGTCGACTCCTTCTTCGGTCGTCGGCTCGCTCACCGCGATGAGTCCCGCCTGGTTGGCGGTGAGCTCCTCTGCTGCCTCATGGAGCTCTTTGCGCGGCAGCGTCCCGCCCCCAAACCACTCGGGGATGACCCGGACGCGCGGGCGGTCCATCCGTTTGGCAATGTGAGGTTTGCCGTTCTCCTTATCGATCACCGCCGCGTCGTACTTGCCGATCATCTCGTCAACTCCCCCAGTCGCGGCCCGCTCTGCAGGTCATCACCAGGGAGGTCTGGCAGGCCACCGCACCGGGTGGGACACTCAGCAGCGAGCCCGGGCCAGGCCCGCTGCCCCCCGACCCCACTGAGCACACACCTCTCGTGGAAGGAAGCTGAAAATGAGCCTCAATCAAGATGCCGTCGATCAACGCGTCCGCGGCGCCCGGGCGGGCCTTTGGCGGCTGGCGGGCCCCTGGTGGCTGATGCTGGTGACCGGCATCGCATGGCTGATCATCTCCGTGATGGTGCTGCGGTTCCGGCTCAGCTCGATCACCACCGTGGGCGTGCTCATCGGTGTGATCTTCCTGCTGGCCATGTTCAACGAATTCCTGCTCGCCTCGGTCCGCGTCGTCTGGCGGTGGGCACACGTCCTGCTGGGCGTCCTGTTCGCGGTGGGCGCGATCTGGGCGTTCGCGAACCCGATCAACGCCTTCTGGGCGCTGGCCTCGGTGCTGGGACTGCTGCTCATCTTCCAGGGCACGCTCGACATCATCAGCTCTATCGCGGCCAGGGAGATCAGCGGCACCTGGTGGCTCGGCCTGGTGGCCGGCATCCTGTTGATCCTGCTCGGCTTCTGGGCCTCCCAGCAGATGTTTCCCGCCCGCGCGGCGCTCCTGCTGCTGTGGGTCGGATTCTTCGCCTTGTTCCGCGGCATCTCCGAGATCGTCATCGCGTTCGAGCTCCGGAGCCGCCAGCACGCCTAGAGGTAAACAGCATGAAGTGGCGTCCGATCGTCATCGCCGGGCTGGCCGTCGCCGCCGTCGCGGGCCTGGTCATCTGGCTCCAGCACGCGCGGCTGTTCGGTCACTGGGTTCAGGTGCACACCGGCACCATCAACGAGCCCGGGCCCTACTACGGGTTCTGGTCTGGATTCGGCTCTGACCTTGAAGAGTTCGGCATTCTCGGCGCGATCGGCGCAGGCATCTACTCGCTGGTGCGCAAGTACAACTGTCACGAACCAGGCTGCTGGCGGATCGGCAACCACCCGGCGGCCGGCGGCCAGTTCAACCTGTGTTATCGCCACCACCCGGACTTCCGGGGCAAGAAGCCCACTCATGAGGTCATCGAGCGCCTGCACCGCGAGCATCTGGAACGCCAGGCGGCCATCCACACCAAGCTAAATGAAATCCATCACCACCTGACCGCTACGCCGGCCGCCGCTGACGACAGGAACGGCCCCGGCCCGCCCGCTCACGACGCCCAGGCGGCCGGGGACCGCCAGACCGGGTAGAGCGCAGGCCGTCAACACGTGACCAGCCCATCGACCCGCCAGGCCGGGAGCCAGCGGCGGCCGGTGACGCGGTGGATCGTGCGCGGCGTGCTGTTCGTGGCGCTGGCGGCGGGCGTGTTCGGCCTGCTGCCGCGGCTGGGCGGGCTGACGCACGACGCCGCAGGCCTTCGTCACGCCCGCCCGGTCTTCGTGGCGGCGGCGGTCGTGGCCCAGGCGGTGTCGCTCGCGTGCTACGCCTTGCTGTACCGGCGGGTGCTCGCGTCGCTCGGCGCCCGGCTGCGGTTCCGGCTGGCGGCCGAGGTCACGATGGCCTCCTTCCTGGTCAGTCACGTCACCCCGTTCGGATCGGCGACCGGCACCCTGCTGAACGTGAGCACGCTGGAGGCGGAGGGCGTTGCCGCGTCCACCACCGGTGAGGCGATCGGGCTGACGAGCCTGGTGTCCACGGTCGCCCTGATCGCGCTGTTCGGGACCGGGCTGGTGGCGACGGCCGGCCGGCACGTCTCCGCGACGTACCTCAGGATTGCGGGCATCGCCCTCGTGCTGGTCGTGCTGGTGCTGGGGATCGCACTCCTGGTGGGCGCGCACCCCAGCATCGCCGAGCGGGCGGCGCGGCGGGTGGCCGGCTGGGCGCGGCATGTCCGGCGGAGCATCGACCCGGACAAGGTGGCCCAGGCCAGCGGGCGACTCGTGCGGCTCGCCCGGTCCGCGCTGACCGGACGGGCATTCGCCGAAAGCTACGGTTTCGCCTCGGCCGATCTGCTCTTCGATCTGCTCTCGCTCGACCTGATGTTCCTGGCCTTCCGGTACCAGCCCGGCTTCGGCCCCCTGGCGGTGGCCTACGCGGCGGCTAACATCGCCAGCGCCATCCCAGTCACGCCCGGCGGGCTGGGCGTCATCGAGGTGACGCTGGTGGCCATCACCGTCGGTTTCGGGGCGCCCCGGGCCACGGCGGTCCTCGCCGTGCTCGGCTACCGGCTCGTGAACTACTGGCTCCCGCTGCTGCCCGGGGCCGTGGCCTACCTTCGCCTGCGGCTGAGCCTGAAAGCGGCGGGCAAGGCGAGATCCCCGGCACCGCCTGCGGGGTGACCCAGAAGCTGGCCGCTGTGCCGATCAGCGGACGACGAAGGCCGTCTGGCCAGGTGTGCGCGGCTGCCTCCGGGCTGCGCTGGCCGGCGGCCCGGAGGTAGAACACCCGTGACCTGGACTAGTTCTTCGATTCTTGGCTGGATTCTTTGATTGCCTCGTCGAGCGCGGCTTCGAGGTCCTTCTCATCCGACCGCAGCTGCTTCTTGACGATCTTGTTCCCGTGCTTGATCGCCTCGTCGAGGCGGGCTTCGGTGTCCTGTGCGGCCACGATCAGCAGCCCGCTGTCGCCCTCGTCGAGCAGTTCGCCGAGTTCCTTCAGGTCGCCGCGGCTCATGCCGCCGGCCACATGCCCGGCCAGCGCGCCCAGCCCGAGCCCAGCGGCGCCGCCGATGGCCAGCCCGGCGCCGATGGCGACGGCCGGGAACAGCGCTACCAGCGCTCCGACGGCCAGCCCGGCACCCAGCCCGATGGCGGCCCCCTGCCGGGTGGGCTGCTCGTGATGCTTCACGATCTTGACCTTGCCGTTTCCCCGGTGGGTGACGACCGCTGCGTCGTAGGTGTCACCGACACCCTCGCGCCACAGGGCCCGGGCGGCCTCGTAGTCGGCTAACGCATCGTCGACGTTGTCGTAGGTGTTCGTCACGACCAGGAATGTGTCAACAGCCACGTTCGTGCCCCTTTCACACTGGTCGCCGGCGGCCCGGCCGCCGACGGGACCCTCGATTCACTTGGCTGCCAGTGCAGCGTTATCTATCCTGCCGGGCAAACAGCCGCTGGCTACCGAGCTATCGATGATCCCTATTAGCCGTGCCGAACCGTGCCGGGCCCGGTGCATGAGATGAGGCCGCACAGACCCGGGCCGAGACGGTCGCTGGGCGCTGCAGGCGGTCGCGCGTAGCATCGCCTGTGAGGCCCGGGCTGGCGGTGACGGTCATGAAGGTGCCCATAGAGGATCTCCGGTACAAGATGATCATGGCGCTGAACGCCGCCGACATCGGGAACCCCATCTGTGAGCAGACGGCCCAGATCTGCGCCGAGCAAAGTGCAGGCCAGCGCCACAACGTTCGCGGCCGACGCGAAGTCCGCGTACCCGTCACAGACCACGGCGCTGAAGAACTCGCTGTCCAGCCTGGACACCGTGATCAATTCGGCGCACGGCCAGCCTCCCCTGACCGCGGCCGGCAGACGCTCCTCTTTTGGCCAAGCCCCGCGGGCCAGACGCGGTTCCCGACCGGCCGTGCGATGGCTGGCGCAGCCCGGCCCGCAGATACCAGCGCTGCGGGCCACCGCACCACCGGAGGCGGGCACCCGGGGAAGTGAAACGCTATCGAGCCGGTCAGCGCCTAAAGTCAGCACCGGATCATCACGGTGCATCCCGTGCCCGAAGATTGCGGCGTGACCTACGGAGGCCGCAGATGAGTGACTACCTCGCCGATGTGCAACTGCTCGAAGCCGAGCTCGCACAGGTGGAGCAGGCGTTCCGCGGGCTGGCCGACAGCGACTGGCGCCGGCCCACCCTGCTCCAGCCACCCGGCGACACGCTGCCACCGTGGACCATCTTCGAGCTCGCGGGCCACCTGGACATCGCCGTCGGCGTGACCCGGATGCTGTGCGGTGTGGGTTTGGCCGGGAGTCTTCGGGTGCTGCGGTTGATCGTGAAGCGCGGCACCGGACGTGTCACAGGGTGATGGTGCCGCGGATGTAGGCGGTGGCAGCGCCGCCGACCCAGACGGTGCCGTCCGCATCGGCGGTGATCTCGATGGTTCCGGCTCGGCCCATGCGCGTGCCCTGGGAGACCCGGTAGGTGGAGGGTGCGGCGCCGGTGGCGGTGAGCCATTGTCCGACCGAGGCGTTCATGCTGCCGCATGCCGGGTCCTCGGCCACGCCGACGCGGGGGGCGAAGGTGCGCATCTCGAAGGCGTGCCCGGACCCGTCGGGGTAGGCCCCGATCGCGCCGACCATCGCGGTCGGGATGAGGGAAAGGTCGGGTTCGAGGGCGAGGACCTCCTCGGCGGTGGGCAACTGGACCACGGCCCAGCCGGGTCCGTTGTCGACCCACTGGTGGGCGAGGACACGATCCCGGTTGATGCCGAACGCCGCGGCGATCTGGCCGACGAACTGTTCCCCGAGCGGGCCGTCGCGGACAAGCGGCGGGGCGGCGAACGACAGGATGCCCTCGCCGTGGCGCACGCTGACCAGGCCCGCGGCGCACTCCTGCACGATACGGCCGGCGCGCTGTGGTGTGCCGCCGTTGTCCAGCCACGCGCGTGCGGAACCGAGGGTGGGGTGCCCGGCGAACGGCAGTTCAGCTCCCGGGGCGAAGATCCGCAGCCGGTAGTCCGCCTCCGGCGCGGTGGGAGGCAGGATGAACGTGGTCTCGGACAAGTTCGTCCAGCGCGCCAGGCGCTGCATCTCCTGGTCGGTCACGTCCGTGCCGTCGAGGACGACGGCAACCGGGTTGCCGAGACAGGGCGTCGTGGAGAACACATCGACCTGCATAAACGCACGTGAACGCGGCATAGTTATCAAAGGCCTTTCCACGAACGGATTCCGGGACCGCCGGGTGGTCAGGTGCTCGCCGCTGCGGCGACCACCGCGTCGGCCGCGGCGAGCGCGTCGGCAACCAGGTCGGGCGTGTCCTCGGTGCCCGCGGCCAGCCGGACCAGGCCCAGCGGAACCCCTGACGCGGCGATCTGGTCTTTGCTGAGCATCCCGCGCCACATGGACGCCGGATGCACGGCCAGGGATTCCACGCCGCCGAGGATGGCCGACCGGCGGGCATAGCGCAGCCGGCCGAGGAACGTGTCGGCGGCCTCGAAACCGCCGGCGAGCTCGAGGGCGAGTACCCCGCCGAAGCCGCTCATCTGGCTGGCCGCCAGCGTGTGCTGCGGGTGGGCCGCCAGGCCCGGATAGTGCACCCGGGCCACGGCGGGATGGCCGTTCAGCGCCTCCGCGAGAGCCTGGCCGTTGACGTTGTGCCGTGGCATGCGCAGCGGCAGGGTGCGCAGGCCGCGCAACAGCAGCCACGCATCGAAGGGGCCGAGTACGGCACCGGTGAGCAGGGCGACATCCCAGATCTGGTCCAGGATCCCCGCCGGCCCGGCCAGCACCCCGGCGGACACGTCGGAGTGGCCGTTGAGGTATTTGGTCGCGCTGTGCCAGACCAGATCGATGCCGGAGTCCGCCGGCCGCTGGTTCACCGGCGTGGCGAAGGTGTTGTCCGCCACGGTCAGCACGTCGTGCGCGCGGGCCAGGGCCGCGACGGCGCGAAGGTCGGTGACCTGCAACAGCGGATTGCTCGGCGACTCCACCAAGATCAGGCGGGTCCGCGAGGTCAGTGCCTTCTCGAACGCCTCCGGGTCGGTCTGGTCCACTTGGGTGGCCGACACGCCCAGCCGCGGCAGCAGGTTCAGCAACACCGACGCCGTGCCCCCGTAGGTGGATTTCTGCCCGATCACGTGGTCGCCAGCGGACACCAGGGCCAGCACGGCGGTGGTGAGCGCGGCCATTCCGGACGCGGTGACCATTGCCGCCTCGGTATGCTCCAGTTCCGCGACCACGGCCGCGACCTGCGCGTGGTTCGGGTTGCCGTAGCGGGTGTAGAAACCATGGCCCCGCCGGTCCACGGCGGCCTGCGCGAACTGCTCCGCGTCCTCGGCCCAGAACGCCGCCGTCTGGTAGATGGGCCGTGCCACCGCGCGGCTGGGATGGACGTCGCGATCGGCGTGAATGGCAACCGTGCTACTGCCCGGCATGGTTCCCTCCCGGTGGATCATCTGATGTGATGCCACAAGCGTGACCGGCCGGCACGCCGACACGGGCCAGTCCCGGCAACTTTGGCAGCAAGTAGCGCCCCAGCCGAGGCATCCGAGTGTGGTAAACACTGTAATCGAGCAATAATCTGCCAATGTGGACGATGTCGACCGGTCAATACTGGCCGTGCTCGAGAAGCACGGCCGGGTCAGCAACGCCGAACTCGCCGCCCAGGTTGGCCTGTCGCCATCGCCGTGCCTGCGGCGCGTGCGCCGGCTGGAGGAGACCGGGGTGATCCGCGGCTACCGGATGCTGATCGATCCCGCCGCCACCGGCCGCGGCCTGCGGGTGTTCGCCGGTGTCCGGTTGGTGCGGCACGCCCGCGCGGATGTGGTCGCGTTCGAGCGTGCGGTCATCCAGCTGCCCGAAGTGGTCCACACCCACCACGTCACCGGCAACTACGACTACCTGCTCCAGGTCGAGGTCGCTGACCTGGCCGCCTACGAGGACTTCCACGCCAACCGGCTGGCCAGCCTGCCCGGCGTGGCCATGGTGACCAGCTACGTCACCATGAAGACGCTCTCCGCCGACACCGCGCGACCGGCTGGACGACGCCGACTTGAACGGCCCGCCAACTGATGCCCGCAGGACGAGCGTTCAGATCATCTCGCTCATCGGTGCGCCGCTCCCTTGCCCACCCCCGGCTCACCATGCACCACCAGCACCCGGCTCTCCCCGGCCTGAACGGCCGCCAGGAGCCCATCGAGCATGCCGCGCACTTAACCCGGGTACGCAGTCCTGAATCCCGAGGGGCCGGCAAGCGCGCACTCGCAAGACGGGGACGACGCCCTCTTGACACAGAGGGGAGCCAGATCCGGGCGCCGGTCAGTCGCTGGGTCTGCGCGTAGATCACCTGGTTCGGCACGGCGCGGGACCGCCACCTCCGCGACAAGGTCGCCGCCCATATCGACGGCGGCGCTGCGCGCCTCACCGAAGGCCGGGTGGCAGAATCCCAGCCGCGGAAACCCAGCTCAGCGGCCAATCATAACGACGGCCACCAGGCCGTTGCCCTGCCCGGAGGCCGTTGCTCTTCCCCAGGTATCCGCAGCTACACAACGGCAGCCGGAACAGCGCGGCAACATCCGGGGGCGGCTGCCCACCCGCCCGATCGCCGCTGAGGCCATCTGGCCGACGTCTCATACTCCGCCACAAGCGGCCGCATTCTCACCCGCCTGATCCGTTCCGGCGCGGATGCCGGAGACCCCCGCTGTTACGAGCCGATGTGCAGGCATGCTCGACCGCGCCTTGCGGCCGGGCAGGCCGAGGCGTTCTGGTGTCAACGGCGAATCTGACCCCCGGCCGGGGGGGCACCTCGGTGTGCAAGGCGTCCAGCCGCTGCTCCCACAGGGCCCGGTATCGGCCCAGCCACTCATCGACCTCGGCGAGCAGCTCGGGGCGAAGACTGTAGACCCGCCGCTGCGCCTGCTGGCGGACCTCGACGAGCCCCGCCGTCCGCAGCACCCGCAGATGCCGCGACACCCCCGGGCGGGCAATCGGCAGCAACGCCGCCAGCTCACCCGCGGTCGCCGGACCGCCGGTCAAGGCCTCCAGCATCGCCCGCCGGCTCTGGTCCGCCAGTGCCCGCAGCACAGCTTCCAGACGTGAATGCACGGTTGAATCCACCCACCAAAGTAGTTACGTAACTGTCCAGATACATAAGCGAGTGCAAGTGCGCCATGCCATACCAGCGAACCGGATGGGGGCGCTCCGCAGCAGCTCACAACCCGAATGGCGGCTGCCTTACCAGCCGTACGGCCAGTTCGCAGCCACGGCAGAGAGCTGAGCCCAGGGTGGCCGGTGATGATGGCGGTCCCGAGCAGCCTCCCGCCCGCTCGGGACCGGGAATCCTTACTGTTGCACTTGGGAATGTCAGCTGCCTTCCCAGTCTGCGCCCTCCTCCAGATACGCCCCGCCTTCTTCGATCCGGTAGTCGCCGTATTCGAAGTAGAGGGCATCTGGCCGGGCGCCGACAAGGACGCACGACGGTGTTTCATCCGCGGCGAGATCGAGGCTCTCGTCGATCTCGCCGCGCGTGAGGCCTTGCGCCTTCAGGTAGCGTTCAACGTCGCCCTGACCGTCAGCCAGCACTTTGCCTGGGCCGTCAGCCATGGCAGTGTCCCGCGATGCTCATGACGCCTCCCATTAAGCCTGGGATGTGCACGTTTTGAAGGGGATTTTGATCACCCGGTGAGCTGACCCTGGACCACTGCTCACCAGGATGTGTGGCGGCATGTCCCGCTCAGCCCTGCGGGCAGCACCGGGAGACCGCCCACGTGGCCGAGCAGGCGGGCGCCACCACGGAATACCAGCCAGTGGGGCCATGCCCGCCTCCTCGCCCGCTCCTGTGGCATTGTGCACCCGCACGGCGCCCATCCGCAGGCAAGTCCGGGTTGCCCGTCGGCGCGGCATCAGTACAGCTGCGCGCTGACGGGGGGCAAGCCCAGATCCTGGCGGATGACCCGCACCTGGGCCGCGACAGCGGCGTCGGCGGCCTGGTCACTGGCGTCGAACGACTGCAGTTGCTGCAGGGAGGTCGACCCCGCCTGCAGGGTGAGCAGCTTGACCCGCTTCGCGTCGGCCTTGAGGAGCGCATCGCCTGCGGCGTCAGCCGCGTTCGGGAACGTGAAATCCCCTGCCTGATCGTCGAATGCGTTCTCGGTTTTCACCTCTTTCATCAGGTCGGACTTGGCCGCGGCGAGGGCGTGCCGCTGGTTGTGGGTGTATGCGGCCACCTCGGCAGTGAGGGCCTGGTCGGCAGGGGCCGCCATGGCCGTATAGGCGGTGGCGATCCGCGCCGACCCGCCGTGGAGGTAGGCGATAGCGAGGATCAGCAAGATGACAGCCACCACACACGACACCGAAACCAGGACGAAGCCGGCGCCGGTCCTTCGCTCGTCTTGCCCGTCGAACTCGTCTTGGCTGTCGAACCTGCCGTTCATCAAGATCCACCTCCTGCGGGGTTCGGGGGCGGCTCCGCGAGCCTCGAATACGCGGCTGCGGACATCTTGCTTGAGGATGAAGATGGCCGAGTTCCGCTGATGTATTTGATTTACCAGTACATTGCATATTCTTTTACTTACTTGCCTTTGCGCCGCCGATCTGAGCACGGAAAACCGCGACGGTATCCCCATCTTCCACCAGCGCTTCTACCAAGCCGTCGCCATCAGCATCCCGCTGATCGTGCTCCGGCTGCCGCCGGTGCGGCGCTGGGTCATCGAGATGCGGCAAGCCGGCCGGGCAGCGCTCATGTGGCTTACCATCAGCCCGCTGCTGGTGCTGTATTTCCTCGGGTTCGGCTTCATCATCAACGAGGAGTTCTTCACTGGGCTCAAGGTGATCACGATGACCCACCTCCCCTCCGACTGACCATCCGGCAGGCAGGCATGGCCTCCCCGGGTGGGGCGGGGGAGGAATGGGCCGCAGGCTGGGCCGCGCCAGGCGCCGCAGGCATACCTGATGCGCCCGGCTGTCGGCGTGCGGCTCCGGCACCCCGCTGGGGTGCGCTCGCCGTAGGCGCGCTGGCGCGCGTACGGTGGACACAAGCCAGGCCGTCAGGCGAACGCGTACCAGTTGTGCCGGCCCGCCTGGGTTCCATTGGAGGGCACCGTGCCTCTCTCTAAGCATGAACAGCGCCAGCTCGAGCAGATCGAGCAGGCGCTGCGCGCCGATGACCCGCGGTTTGCCGACGCCGTAGCGGCGGCCGACCCGCGGGTGCACTACAAGCGCCGGGTCATCGCGGCGGCGCTGGGGCTGGTGGCCGGCGTCGGACTGCTGCTCGCCGGGCTCGTGATCAATATCATCGCAGTCGCGGTGGCGGGCTTTGTGGTCATGCTCGGCTGCAGCCTGTGGGCGGTGACCAGTTACCGGCGGATGACCGGCAGCACCACCGGACGCGTCCCCGCCAAGGGCAGGGGCGCCGGCAAGGAGCGGCGCGCCGCCAGGGGCGGGCGGGCTGGCAGGCAGGCGGGCCCGGGGCTGATGGGGCGGCTGGAGGAGCGCTGGCGGCGCCGCCAGGAGGGCGGCCGCTAAACTCCAGGCTGCCCGATGTTTCGGGGCGGGTGGCTGGTCGGGGTCATCCGCGCCTGGGCGATCGCCCGCGCCTACCACCACAATCAGATCCTCGCCGACGACGAGGCCACCCCCATGGCCATCATCGGCGGGCTAGTGCTGTGGCTGCTCCGCCTGGCCCTCGCCCCACCCTCCACCATCACCGGGTTCCGCGGATGGGCGGTCGAGGAAGGCCCGAACGCCCCCGGCCGCAAAGCCCTCTGCCCGGCCCCGGCCACTCCTGGCCAATGCTCCTCAACGTCAGCCGGGGGTAGTGTCAGCCGGTCACGGGGGCCAGGCGGAGACGTTTCTCAATTCCCGCAGCGTCCAGTTGGCCCGCGGCGACTGAGAGGGTGAGATCAAATGCTTCGTCATCGCTCAGTTCCAGGCGGTGGCCGTTGATCCGCAGAAAAACCACCGTGGCGAGCAGCGCGAGCCGCTTATTGCCATCGACCAGCGCATGGTTGCCGGCCAGCGAGTGCATGAGCGCGCCAGCCTTCCCGGCGAGTGTGGGATAAGCCTCCTGCCCCAACAGGCCCGACTGGGGCCGGTGACATGCGGAATCCAGCAGGCCAAGATCTCGCACCGGACCCGCCCCCAGCGCGCTCACCAAGCCGGGAAGATCTTCCAGGCTGAGGTACTCCACGCCGGCACCGTGATCGCTCACACCTGGCCGAGCCTGTCAAGCACCTCTCCCCACCGGTCCAGCATCTCAGCGGTTGCCTCGCGCACCCGGTCGGTGTGTGCCACCTCCCGGGCGCTGCGGCGGATCGCCCGGAGCACGGCCTCATGCAAGGACACATGCTCTGCCTCTGCCAGGGCCCTGAGCAGTGCACTGTCTTCCTCATCGAGCCTCAGGTTCATCGCCACACAGTCATAGTACCACTTTGGTACCATCATGTCCGGAGACATGAGTGCACAGCACTGGGCCTCAGAATGACGCCGCGGCCGAGCGCACAGATGATCTAGTCGTGGATGGTCATGCCCAGATGCAGGGCACAGAAGGACTAATCGGTCGGTAA
>Ga0335079_10006882_pt1 | contig 12991 bp, 18 predicted proteins | sample Lox_Sample_33_FD_206719 | JGI IMG/M metagenome (GOLD analysis project Ga0335079, IMG submission 206719) | Soil microbial communities from Loxahatchee National Wildlife Refuge, Florida, United States - Lox_Sample_3.3 | ecosystem: Environmental > Terrestrial > Soil > Wetlands | place: USA... | reverse complement strand
GTCGGCGTAGAGCTCGTCGGCCGTCCGGTTCGCCACCTGCTGGAGGATGCCCAGGTAGTCGCCGTCATTGAGGGCGACCTGGCCATCGCAGTACTTGCATCCGGTGGACATCGCCTAACCCTCGTTGATCAGCGTCTCGGCGAGGGTGGCGAGCTTCTGGGCCTTGGTCGGTTTGTCGCCGCCGGGGTTGCCCTGCTGGAGGAGGCGGCCGCCGGCGCTGCCGAACGCGCCGCGGCCACCGCCGCCACCGCCGCCACCGCTCCCGCCGGGGGACGGCGGCAAGAACGCCTTGCCCTCGTCCTTCATGAACTCGGCGACGCCCTTCTCGACCGGGACCGGTTCCTCGCCGTACTTGCCCTTGACGGTCCAGAAGATCTGGCCGTTCTCGTCGGTGTGGATGACCGGCTTGCCCTCGCCGGTCCGCTTCTCCAGGTGGATCATGAGCGCCGCGGCGCGCGCCTGGGCGGCGGGCACGCCGGCGGTGGTCAACGCCTTCTCAACCGCGCCACGCTCGGCGGTCTCGCGCGCGGCCTTGGCGGCGGCCGCCTTCTCCTCGTCCTGGAGCTTGACCTTGTCGTGGAGCTTGCGGTTCTCGCGCTCCATGGCGTCGAACCGTTCCTTCCACGCTGCCGGCAGCTCGGGGGTCTCCTCGCCCTTCTTGCCCTTGCCCTTGCCCTCGTCGGCGGGTGGATCGGCGGGCTTCGGCATCGCCGCCTTGATGGCGTCGGGGAGAATGGCCCCCATCGCCTCGGTCACGGTTCCGGCCAGCAGCTCCTTGAAGGCCGGACGCTTCAGGTACGACGCCATCGCGCCGTTGACCATCGCGCCAATCTCCTCCCGCTGCTGGTCGCTGAATGCCGGCTTGCCGCCGGCGGGATCCTCGTCTTTGGTCACGCCCATGGTGGTGGTTCCTCCTGATGAATCCTATAGCGCACGCCCGGCGACCGCTAGATCTTCATCTTGCGCCGCCGCATCTCGACCCGGACCCGCATCGCGAACGTCTGCCGGGTCTTTGGATCGGGCAGCGACATGTAGCAGGCCTCGGCGTTGTCGGGCGTCCACTTCCCGGCGTCCATGAGGTCCTGCATCACGGCGGTGGCGCCGACCAGGTCGTTGGTCTTCAGGGTTCCGAGATTCGGTCGGTTCATGGTTTCCACGCCCTCATCTTCTGGAGGACCCGGGTCTCCTGCTGAACCCGGGTCTCGCGTTTGTTGTCGGACAGGCCGAGCTCGCGGATGAACCCCATCGCGTGTTCGTCCTGCGTCATCGTCCACGCCTTGCCGGCGCCCTTGCTGGCGATCGACGCCGTCTCCACGCGCGCCGCCGCCGATTCCCATCCCTCGCCGGTGACCTCCTCGACGATGCGAATCGCATCATGGATCCACCCGCCGTACGATCCCGCTGCAAAGTACTTGGCGCCGGCTTGCGGAAGGCGCAAGCGATCCCACCCCGAAGCCGAGATGTCGTGCCCGGCCCCGGTGATCATGTCCCGCATGACCTTGCGCGCCGAGACCTCGGTCGCGACCTCCTCGACGAGCCTCCCGGCGCCCTGATAGCAGCCCGGGACACCCATCGTCGAGTGCCCGTGCAGCAACTCGTGGATGTACGTGCGGGCGGTGTCGGCCTCCATCACCGTCGGCATCTTGCCCTTGGCCATGGCGCGATGGAAGTCCACCTGGGGCAGCCGGCGCGATTCCTTGATGTCGATCGCGCCCTCCCACGTGTGCTGGGCGTTCGCGCCCGGCAACTTGGACTCCGGGACGAATCGAAGCACCGGTTCACGCATCCGACCGGTCCCCTTCGGCGACCGGATGTCCCGGTGCTCCATGCCGTAGCGGTCCTTCAGCAGTTCCACCCACGGTTTGCGTTCCTCGCCGCGGGTGACCGCCTTGCCGCCAAAGATCGTGCTGAACCACTTCGACTTCGGCGTGGTCAACACGTCCGCCATCATCAGGTGGTCCTTGGCGGACAGCGACGTCTTCGGTGCTGCCGGCGGCGTCGAGATGACCTTCAACGGCGGCGGCGCCGGCGCGGGCGGTGGCGCCATCGGAAGCGGAGCGGTGCGCACCGGTGGCGGCGGGACCGGTTTCAGCGGCGCCGGTTTTGGCGGTTTCGGGGGTTTGGGCGGTGGAACAGGCTTCGGCGCCGGCGCGGCCTTCCGCTTCGGCCCGATGTCCCGCCACGACTCCTTCCACGGCGTGATGATGCACCGGCAGTTCGGGTGCGCCGGCGGGCGCTCGACCGTCCGCCCCTTGGCGCCGGTGAACTTGGCTCCCTTGTTCAGTTCGATCGTCTGCCCGTCGAACGCCGCGCAGATGGGGCACACCCGGGCGTCCATGCTCGCATCCCACATCCCGAGGGCGTCCGGGTCCTCCTTCCCCCACTCGTCGAGCCCCTCGGCGGCCACCACGTTGTAGGTGTTCATCACCTCCGTGCGTGCCAGGCGCTCGGCGGCGTTCGACGCCATCTCGGTCAGCTTGGGGATGGTGCGGGTCAGTCGTTTTTGCGTCTCAAAGACGCTCTCGCCCCGGATTCGACCGATGGCGAGTTCCTGCGTAAGTCGGTCGCCGATACGCCCACCGTAGCGCTTCGCCGACGAGGTGAACTGCTTGAACAGGGGTCCCTTCTCACGGAGGACCACGGCGGCGGTGTCGAAGGACGGTCCGCCGATGGCGTCGCCGAACGCCTTCGCGAAGCCGGCGACCTGCTTTTCGATGGTGGTCAGCGCGATGGTGCCGACGTCCTCATAGGTGCGCTTGAGGCCCTTGCCCAGTTCGGCGCCGGCGGCGTCCAGCGTCTTGCGGGCTCGCTGGATACGCGCGAGCGCGGACCGGTAGACCTGGGCGGTGAACTCGTTCTCGCCGTTCTGCCGGCGCAACCACATCATGAGGTCGTCCTGGACCTCCTGCTCGGCGCGGGCGAGCAGCGGCTTCATCTTGACGAGGATGGACCCCTCGATGTCCTCCAGCTGGCGGAGGACGATGCCGGTGATCTCGCGCTGCACGCGCTGGGCGGCGGCGGGGACCGGCGGCATCGGTTATCGGCCCCGGGTAACGACGCGGGGGAGTCGCCACGTCCGCCCGCACCGGCCGCAGACGATGAGCTCGACCGACGCCTTGCCGGCGGCGCGGCGCATGGCGGCCTCGGGCGAACCACGGTCCGGCACCTCGTGGTAGTCGTGGTCGAGCACGAAGCACACCGCCCAGCGGACGGCGCGCGCGACGGCGTGCATCACCGCTTCTTCCGCTCGCTGGAATAGGCGGTGTTGGGTCCCGACGCCTTGGCCTTGCGCTTCGGCGGCGGCGGTTCCTCGTCGCCGTCGGGCTCGCCGGCGGCGGCGGCGTCGGCCTCGTTCTCGGCTTGCGTGGCGCCGGCCTCCTGGGCGCGCTGGGACATCTCCATCTCGGCGGTGATGTTCTCCTCCAGTTCCTCCTCGATGGTCTCCAGGTCCTCGTTGGTCGCGTCCGGCCCGATGATGGCCTTGAGTTGCTTCATCTTGATGAGGCGCTTGGCGGTCGCCGACGGGATCGACACCGTCTCCAGGGACACGGCGTCGTTGATGGTGTCGCTGATGGACTCCTGGTCGAACTTGTCGAGCCCGGACGCGCGCCACTCGCCGACGAGGTCCTGGGCCTTGGCGCGCGACGCCATGTCGAACACCCCGACGATGTGCTCGCGCGCGTACCCGCCGAGGGCGGCCAGCACCACCGTGCGAGCGTTCTTGTCCTGCTTTTTGGACTCACCCGACCGCCCCAGCGCGGCGGCGCTGTTGTCGGCGGCGAGGTCGGTGGTGAACGCGACCCGGTGCATCTCGTCGCGGACCGAGTCGCAGGAGTGCATGGCGTGATCGAACGGTTCCGACGGCGGCCCCACGAACTCGGCGCGGTCGTCCTTGCCGCGCTCTTGGGCGAACCCGGGACCACGGCGCTGGTTGCGGGCGCGCGTCGGGTCGGTCTGGTTCTCGCCGACGACGACACCGCCACCGCCGGTCTCTGGCCCCATGAACTCGTAGAGCTCGGCGAACAGCGACTGGAATTCGGCCCACGACAGCGCGCACCGCTTGTTGAAGTGCTCGATGGCGAGGCCCTCCAGCTTGGACATGATCCAGAGCCCGTCGGGCAGGCGCAGGCGCACGAGCGGCACGCGCCCGAACGGATGCACGTCGCCGCCGGCGCTCGGGATGAGGTCGTCGGGCTCCGGTGGCTTGTCCTTGGGGTGGGTGATCTCGTAGCGGTCCCATCGGTCCCGGGTCCACACGGTCCACCGGCAGAGCACCTTGTCGCGGTCCTCGAAGATGGACTCGCGGCGGCACTCCTTCGTGTGGATGCACGCCCAGATCAGCTCACCGGTGCTGTCCTCCTCCCAGTCGAGGATACACTCGGCGTCGATGGGCTCGGCCCAGACGTCGAGTGCGCCCGCCTTCTCCTGGTCGGCGCGCGTCGGGTACGCCGACTGGTCCACGCGCGGCATGTCGATCAACGTCCACGCGCACCCGACCTGGAGCGCGGCGCTGATCTGCGTGCGGAGGAGTTGTGCGATGGTCATCTTCTCGCCGCCCGGCGGCGACGTGTCCTCGATGAACTCCTTCCAGTCGTCCCCCATGTCCGGGCTCTCGGCGCCCTCCTCGGGCGGCGCGAGACACACCGACGCCGGCGACGCCTCCAGCGCGGAGACCACGTGGTCGATGATCTCGCCGGCGTACGGGGTGTAAAACGCGCGACGCCGGCGCTCGCGGTAGACGAACTCCAGCTCGTTTCGATGGCGCGGGAACACCTCGTCCATGAGCTTGTCGTTGCCCAGCAGCTTGCGGCCGCCGGCGTAGAGCGCACGGAGCTTGACCCAGTAGCCGGCGTCGTACTCGGGCGCCGGCCGGGTCTTCATCAGGCGCTTGTAGGTCGCGCCGGGTCGTTCGTTGGCGGCGCCGGCCGCTGGCATCGATGCCTGGGCCTTGGTCACGAACCGGTCGTCGGCGGCCACCTCGTCAGCTGAGCGCAGGTCGTAGTTCGCCATGGGGTTCCTCAGGATGCCGCGTCGCGGCAGGGTTGGGTGGCCACGTACCCGCACACCGAGCACTTCCGATGCAGATGCTCACCGGCGCCCAGATGGCACTGGAACATGGGGTGCTTGCCGGGGCAGTAGCCGGGCGCCGACATCACGCCCTCGCGGCACTTGCGGCAGGCGGCGCCGGTGGTCCGGTCGTCCATCGCGGCGGCGGCGATGGCGGGTAAGTAGAGCGGGGGACCGTAGAGCACGTCAGCCATCGACTACCTCCAGCGTTCCTGCACGGAGCTACCACGCCGCCCCTCGGACGCTTCGGCACCAGCATTCCACCCGTGCGCAGAGGCGTCAACCTGATCGTCCTCCTGGCCATCCACGCCGGTGAAGGCGCAATGCTCCTTCACGTAGGCGCCGGTCCAGGGCTGACCGAGCGGGACGAGGATCCGGTCGTCGTTCCAGGCGGCAGCGAACGCCTGCGACCGGGTGAACTTGGAGACCGACGGGGTGACCTCGGTGACGCGCAGGTTCGGTTCGATCTCCCGCATGATCTGCGGAACGGCCTTGAACCCCGCGACCGCCTCCATGGCCATGGCGGCGCCGAACCACTTCTTTTGGAAGGCGACCGCGCGGCGGGCGAACTCGGGAACGGTCCACCGACCGCGGATGACGTCGAGAATGCGCCCGTCCCGCAGCGGGAACAGGGTGGGCTTGTTCCACCCGGGCGGGAACGGCAGACGCTTGGAGGCGATCGCCACCGCCACGCTGTGGTCGCCGCGGGTGTCGTCGGTCGCTGCCGGGTCGCCGCCCAGATGGACGGTCCACCCCTCGATGCGGAACGCGCCGGGGTCGTACCACTTCGGTTCGCGGAAGACGGGTTCGCCCTGGGGTTGCGGCTGCTGCTGGTAGAGGGCGGCGAAGCGCCACTCGCCCAGGTTGCGCCGGATCTCCTCCAGGTACTCCTTGGCGTCCGGCCCGCCGACGGATCGGTTGAGCGGATAGAACTGCGGCCACAACGCGGCGCCGAGCGGCCGCCCGAGGATGTCGTCGGCCTCCGCCATCGCGGGTAGGCGGATGACGGTCCACCCGCCCTTGGCCGCGAGCTGGCCGATGAGGTCGGTCGGGCTCCAGCGCGTGTGGATGACGAACACCGACGCGCCCTCCAGGCGGGTGTAGACGACCTCAAAGAACTGATCCACCACGCGCTCGTTGACCGCCTCGCTCTCGGCCTCCTCGCGGTTCTTGTAGGGGTCGTCGTAGACCATCAACCCCTGGACGCCGTGCCCGGTGATCCCGCCGCGCGCACCGGCGGCGAGCAACCCGCCGCCGAACGCCGTTCGCCACTCGCCCACGGCGCCGGCGATGTCCCCGCGGCGCGCGCCGCCCTCGTGCCGCACGGACATGTCGCCGCCCATGGGAACGCCGATTGAGCGACAGGTCGAGCGGATGTTCCGGCTATGCTTCCAGGCCTTGTGGTCGTTGTACGAGATGTACGCGCAGGTATCGGCGGGGTAGCGGAGCAACCACCACGACAGCAGGCGCTCGATGGTGGTCGTCTTGGCGTGCCGCGGCGGCATCGAGATGAGAACCCGCTGGGGTCGGAACCGAGCCCGGTCGATGGCGTCCAGGATCGGTTGGATGTGGTCGGGCGGTGGTTGGCGCGGCCAGACGCGGGAGATGAAGTCGCCCGGCCCCTCGCCGCCGGCGACCTTGTAGATCAGCTCCAGCGCGCGGTCCCGCTGGTCCGGCGGGAGCGCGTCGAGGTTGGAGAGGATGCGTGTGACCGCGATGTCCTCGTCGGACACCATCGGCTAGGCGGCGTCGGGTGCTTCGGTGGTCGCCGCGCGCCGCCGCGCGCGCTCGTTGGCCAGCTCGCGTAGGTGCTCGCGGACCTCGGCCGGCGACCGCTCCTTCCCCGGTGACCGCCGCGCCGCTGGCCGCAGCCGGCCGTTGCGCAGCCGGCCGTTGCGCATGAGGTAGGCGACCTCGCAGAGGACGTCCACCAGGCCGACGGCGTCCGCGTTGAGGTCGTGGACGGTCGGCGCCTTGTAGTCGAGGCAGGCGACGCAGGTGAAGGCCGCCCACCGCCGGCCGTCGGCGATGGTGAGGCAGTGGGTCTCGTGGCGGCACCCGAGCCGGCGGCGTGACGCGGCGCGCTCGGGATCGACGGTGTCCTCGCACTCCATCGGGTTCGGCATGCCCTATCCCCTTCCGAACCGCAGACGACGTAGGCAACGCCGACGCTCGGCCTCCTCGTCGGTCGCGAAGACATGGACGTCTACCCCCACCCCTGCATCACGGACAAGATCCGACACGAACAAGTCCGGATCCGGCCACCGGACCACGGCGCCGTCGATTCTCACAGAAACACTGTCGCCCTGAACACGTCGGCGTTCGCTCATGGTTTCGCTCCGTTCGTCCCGTTCGTTCCGTTGGTGTGGCCGTTCGTCGGGCGGACCTCAATGGGCGGTTGCGGCGACGTCCCCGCGCCGTACCCACCGAGCTCCTGGAGCAACCGCGCCAGCGCGCCGCGGGTCTCCGCCGACGTCTCGACCTGCATCCCGCCTCGTAGGTCCACCACCTGCGGGGCGTACATGCCCTGGATCCGTGCCTGCTCCCGGACCAACGACGCGATGGCCCGGGTGTCCTTCTCGGCGAAGGCGATCTGCATGGCCTGCTCGATCGTCCGCAGCACCCGCGCCCGCTCGTGCTTGGAGTTGGCCGTGGTGTGCGCCGCCCACCCCTCGTACACCTTCTGGATGTAGCGGTGGACGATGGACCGGCTCGGTGCCCGGCGCAGCCCGACCTTCTCCCAACCCTGCTCCAGCGCCCGAAGGATCTCGTGGAACCGGAGGCCGATGGCCATCATCCGCTCGACCTCGCGGAATAGGCGCAGGTCCACCCGGTTCCGACCCCGGGCGGCGAAGACGTCGTTCGGGTCCACGGGTTCCAATTCCGCCATTCGACCCTCAAATTGTACACGGATCGACCGGTTTGGAGCACTTAAAACGATTCAAGTGGAACGGATGGTCACTCTGCGTCGCACCCGGGGAACGCCCGATGGCGCACTCGAAGGGCGTGAGTTAGGTTCGGTGACGCACAAGCCCAGGAGGCGCCGATGCCCGACACCATGTTCGACAGCGAAGAGGCCACGTACGTCGCCACGCAGCTCGACTTCCAGACACCGCCGCAGACGCCGGTCCCGCTCGGTGCTCTCACCTACTCCCTGTCTCCGGTCAACGCGCCGGTCGATCTGTTCCCGGCCCCGGACTCGCAGTCGGTGGTGGTGGCAGGCAAGCCCATCGGCGGAACCACCAGCTTCTCGCTGATCGCCACCGGTCCCGGTGGCGTAACGGTGTCCGTTCCCATCACGATGTCGCCCGACCCGCACAAGCTGAAGACCATCCAGCTCACGCGCACCGGTGTCGGTCCGCGCACGCACTAACCGGCGTCGTCCTCGTCCTTCCCACGCCCCACGAACATCTTCGCCAGCCGGCTCAACCGGTGGATGGCGACCTGCCACTTCCGTCCGGCCGGGGTCGGGTGATAGGGGAACTCGTGCTCGGTCCCGTACCACTCGATGAAGGCCTCCAAGGTCCGGTGGCGGTCGAGGAGCTCGCGGCGATGGTGTCGGACACGAAGTTCCGATAGAAACCCTTGGAGTCGCGGAGGTCGCCGACCACGAAGCACGCGAACCGGTTGGCACGCAGGCGCGACACGGCAACCCGGATGATCTCCCGGTAGTCCTTGAGGAACGCCTCGTAGGTCCCGGCGTTCGACAGGTCCTTGGGGTCCGTGGAGTACTTCTCCAGGTCGAAGTACGGCGGGCACGAGAACACGAGGTCCACGTCGCCCGGCGGGAGCAGCGCGGCGGCGTTGAGCGAGTCGCCGGTCACCCACACCGGCGGCGCGCCGCCGGCCGGGATGGTGCGCGCCGGCGCCCGAGGCTTCTTCGCCGCCGGCGCCGGCGCCGGCGCGGTGGCAGTGGCGCGCACGCCGACGATCCACAGGAGGTCGCCGGGTTCCAGGAACCGCGCGCACTTCGCTTCGTAGATGGGGTCGAGCAGCACGCCGCCGACCTCGGCGTGGACGGCGGCGTCATACCCCACGCCGGGGTTGAGGAGGGTCACCATCGACCGCCACCCGTCGGGAGCGAACTCGTCGAGGCGCTTCGCGGGGTCGGCGCCGACCACCACCCCGAGCACCGGGATGTCACGTCCGGCGGCGCGGAGACCGTGAAGGACGCCGGCGAGCGACATGCCCGACCCGACCGGCATCACGATCCGCTTCACGCCGGCGGGGATGTTCGCCACCTGGTTCTTGGTCCAGTCGATGGCGTCCTGGCACTGCATGCCGAAGGGGATCTCGCGCCACCCGCGCGCGGCCGCGTCTTCCCGGGCTCGGGCGATGATGACGTTGTTGTAGCCGGCCTTGTGCTCGACGCGCTCGGCGCCGCAGGCCACCGCGTCGGCGACCTCGGGCGACGGCGTCCCGGTGGGCGTGTGAACCCGCGCCGGGATGCCCAGCGCGCGCGCCACGTGCGCCACGATGTTCACCTGCGGCGAGGACCTGGAACCGGCGGTCACGAGCCCGGCGGCGCCCTGGGCGAGGCCCCAGCACGTCCGCACCTTGCCGCCGCGGACCCCGGCGACCTCGAAGAGGTCATCGCGCTTCACCCAGATGTCTCCGACTTGGTGGACCGGCGTCAGCGCCTCCGGGTCGTGGACGTCGTCCGGTTCGGGGACGCGAGCGGATGGCGTCGGTGACCCGCCAAGGACCATGGCGCGCTGCTTTTCGTTGGCGGCGACCTGCTCGGGTCGGAGGTCGATCCCGATGTAGTGAAGGCCGCAGAGGGCGGCGACGATGCCGCGGACCGACCCGCCGGCGAACGGGTCGTAGACCGACCACCCCGGGCGCGTAGACCAGCTCGCAGAGAACCGGGTCGAAGATGGACGTCCCGCCGGCGTCGGCGATCTTGGCCGACACCGGGTCCTTGTCGGACCCCTGCGCGTAGGTGAGCCGTCCGGTATTCGACCGCATCGACTCGGCCATCATGCCATTGCCCGACTTTTGCAGGTTCTCGCCCCGGCCCTCGGCGGACGCGATGCCGATGACCAACCACGCCGCCTTGCGCTCCTGCCAGTATCCCTGACGGGCGTCGAGCACCGAGAACGGCGGGACGAGGAACCGGTCGGCGAGCGACGCCGGTTCGGTGGTGTCGAGCAGCATCTTCAGCTCGGCGTCGGTCCACAACCCGGACAGGTCCACGCCGTTCGCCGCGTCCTCCGCGAGGATCGAGTTGTCCCATTCCAGATCCAACTCGGCCACTCGGTTGTCCATGTAGGCGTAGCGGCGCGCCGGGTCGCCGGGCCGGGTGAGGTCGAAGTCCATGCGCTTCACCACCACCGGGGTCCGCCCGTCGGTCTCGATGACCACCGCCTTGGTGATGCCGGCGCGCGCGAGGGCCTCGCGGGTCTTGTTGCCGGCGGGGATGAGGCCGTTCTTGTCGGCCACGATGGACCGCCCGGCTCCAAGCTCGGCGATCGACTTGTCGAGCAACCCCATGCCGCGCTCGGTGCCCTTGTTGGCGTTCCGCGGGTCGGGACCGAAGTCCTTCGCCAGGTCGGCCTCGTAGATCCGAGGTTTGTTCACCGGCGGTGGTTGTCCCTTGGCGTCGTCGTCGATGGTCACGGTTTCACCAGAGGTCCGCGCGGCATGCGGTCCACGACCTCGATGCCGCTCGTCATGGCCTCCAGCGCTTTCTTGGCGCCAGCGTGCCGCTGCATGATGAGCAGCATGGCGAACTGCCACCCGGCGCCGGCGATGATCTGGTTCGGGTCACCCGACCGCATCAGCGCGTCCGGCAGCGTCTGCACGTCGGCGATGACGAGCTGGTACGCGGACACAAGCGCGGCCAGCGCCTTCCGCCGATCGTCGCGGGTCCCAGCGTCGGCGAGTAGTTGCTCGGGGATTCCGTCCAGGGGTCCGCTCATCGGGTCTCCTTTCGCACGGTGGGCACGGCGGCGCCGGCGCCAGCAGCGAGGGCGGCGGCGGTCGCGCTGAACACCATCCGCGCGGCCTGCTTGGTGTCGCCGAGGGCGATGGCGATCCGCATGGCCTGGCGGTCGATCGGCGACCACGCGCGCTCCGTCTTCTCGCCCTTGGGGACGTGCGCCAGACACTCGACCTTCACCGCCGGCGGGTCGAGCGTGAAGAACATCGCCAGCGAGGACATGCAGGCGCAGGTCCACCCGCGGAGGTAGTACATCGTCCGGCCGTCGTTCAGGACCTTGCCGGACATCGCGAGGCCGACGGACGCCTCGGTCACCAAGGAATCTCGCGTTGCGTCTTCGGGTGGTCGTGCCGCCACTGGGTGTCGGCGATCGCGCGGTCGCGCCATTCTCTCCGCTCCTCTCGCGTCATGAACGAGAACGGCCACCGGACGTCGTGCCAGGCCCGGTGGTGCTTCTCGCAAAGGGGGATGCAGGTCCGGTCGTGCGCGCGCTGGCCGAGGCCGCGCTCGCCGGCGTGGTGGGCGTGGAGCCGGCCCTCGCACGGGTCGAGCTCGGCGGCGAGGCACGTCTGCGTGTGAACCCACGCCACGAAGTCCTTGTCTTCACCCGCCATCATCTGCCTCCGCGCCGGGGTAGGGCGACGGCGTCAGCACGCCCGGAAGGTAGAGCGGATGCTCAGGGAACCCGTCCTTGGTGATGCGCAGGCACCGGGGGACGACGTCGCAGGCGTCCATCAACCCGAGAACGAACTGGCTGCGCGACCGGTACCCGCCGCGGACACCCCACGCGCAGACGACCAGGTGCGACCGCGGGTTCAACGACCGGAAGACCGCGGTCAGCGCGGAGTCGTTCATCGGCCCTTCGGGATCCTCGTCGCCGAGCAGCGCGCGCGGGTCGGTGGACCGCAGCGCGAAGAGGTTCAGCACGATGAGGCCGCCGTAGCCCCAGGCGCGCGCGTACTCGATGCACCGCTTCACCGTCGGGTCGTTCTCGCGCTCGTCGGCGGTGGACGGATTCAGCATGACGAAGACGGCGCGCTCGCTCGACGCCCAGCGTCGGAAGAGGACGTACCGGTACCTGCCGCACGCCGAGAACACCGCTCCACCGGTGTGGTCCCGGGTGATGAGGTCGCGGCTGTCGTACTGGACCACGATCCGGTCGCCGGCGTCGGCGAGCCACTTCGCAAAGGGCGGCATCATGGCGCGCTCCGAATCCGGCACCAATCGCATCCGCATCCCATCGCAACGCGGGCGCGCTCGGCGTCTGATTCGCCGAGGAACCGGCCCACGAGGTCGGTGGGGATCTTCGCCGCGCGGTCGTCCTCCAGCGGGTCCACGCACACCGCCGGCGCGCCGACGAGCCCGGCGTCGCCGTAGGCCATGCGCGCGACCGCCACCGCGAGCCAGCAGTCCCCGGCTTCGACCACCGCGGCGCCGCCGAACTGGCCGACCGGCGCTCCGAAGTTCACCCACCATCGCGTCATCCAATTTCCTCCAGCGTGATCCCGAGCCCGCTCAGCACGTCATGCCGCACCTGGTCGTAGTGTTCCACGACCCCGGCGCGCGTGTCGCTCGTCAGCAACCGCATCTTGACCATCGAGTCCAGCACCGGTTTGAGCCCGCCGACCAGGTTGGACATATCCCATTCGCGCTCCCGTCCGGAGTAGAAGCGCACGAACGTGGCGCGCCGGCGCCGGCGCGCCAGCGGGATGCCCAACCGCGCGCGTTCGCCGACGAAGAACCACTCGTAGGCGGTCCGCTTCTTCTTGTAGACGAACCGGAACCCCGGACCGGTCTTGGTCAGGTCGTTCTGGCTGAACACCGTCAACGCCATGAACATCGACCACCGCGCCACCACCGGGGTCTCCGGGTCATCGTGGCAGAAGGGGCACTCAGCCATCGGACAGCACCGGTTCGCCGCGTTCATCCATTCGCAGGGGAACCTCGCAGCATGGGCACGTGAGCTCGGCGCCGACGTCCAGC
>Ga0335079_10006879_pt1 | contig 12993 bp, 11 predicted proteins | sample Lox_Sample_33_FD_206719 | JGI IMG/M metagenome (GOLD analysis project Ga0335079, IMG submission 206719) | Soil microbial communities from Loxahatchee National Wildlife Refuge, Florida, United States - Lox_Sample_3.3 | ecosystem: Environmental > Terrestrial > Soil > Wetlands | place: USA... | reverse complement strand
CTCGATCAACAACGTTTCGGGCATTCCGGCCGGAAATCACCAGTCGTTCGTGCTGTTCTACTCAACCTATGGCACCACCGTTTACACGGTTACGAATCAGTACAACGTGTACAAGCCGTAGTCTTTGGTCCACAAGATCGCGAGGCGGAGCGTGTGTGGCTCCGCCTCTTTTTTTGCCGACTCAAAGCGGTCGGTAAATCCCCCGCGTTTGATATGCAAGGCCTTTCATCTGACCTCCACATCGGAAGGTGAACTCATTCGCAAGTTGCTGTGAATAAAGCACTATCGAGGCAGGCTGTTGGCCTTCCACTTGCCGGGATTGGTGTGGAGCGATCCGTTCCAGGAAAGACTGCACTGCTAATGACTCGTCGTATCTGGCTAGCCATCCTGATCTCTGTTCTGCCCGCATTCACTCTTGGCGTCAATACGACGAGCTCCCGCCCTCATTCGTCTGGCGTTGATCAGCGCGAACAGCAGGTTTCGAAGACACTGATTCGTGCCGCTCAGTTCGTGGATGTTCCCCACATCAGTTCCGCCCCTGCCTGCGAAGACGTTCGTCCGCCCGAGGCGCTCACGACTCCCGATCCGGTCGTAGCGACTATCGCGCGCGGAAGAAGAGTCAAGGTCAGCTTCATTATCGGCACAGACGGCCGAGTTCACAGCCCGCTCATTCTGGAAAGTGCCGGTCTACCCGGAGACCGTCGAGTCTTGCAGACCGTTCGCACTTGGAGGTACCGCCCAGCGACCTGCAACGGCGTGCCCACAGAAACCGAAGGCAAGATCGAATTTTCCCCACGCTAGTGCACTGGGCTAGAATGAGCCCAGGAGTCGAATCTCAACCGGGGATTAATTCTTGGATAAGGACAAGCACTCCAAGCACTCTGCCGGCTCGTCGCAGTCCGGCGGCTCCGAGGCGGACGAGCTCTATCGTAAGTTGTCGCCGGACATGCGGCGGCCCAAGCCGGGTCCCGATGCTCTGGCCGCAGCGCTCGAAGCGGCGCAGCGTCTTGCCGCGGAAGCCGATGCGGAGGACTCCGTTGCCGATAGCACGCAGGATCTTGCCGGAAATGTCTCTCTGAGTGTTTGCCGTGTGTGTGGTCACCAGAATCGTTCGGGCAATAAGTTCTGCAGCATGTGTGGAGTTGCGGCCTCTGAATCGGTCGATGCTCTAGCAGACCCCCACGAAGAGCGGCGTCCGCGACCTATCGCGCTCCATCCCAATCCCTTCCTGGATCCTGAGCCGCAGCCAGAGCCGTATCGAGGGCAGGATTTCGTAGGTGCACCCGAGCGGCCGCCGTCACCGCGCTCTACAGGAAACGAAACTCATCATTACCATCATCACTACCACCATCACTATTTCCCCGGCGCGACCGAAGGGATGATGCCGCGAGTAGCATCTGATCCTGGGCGCGAGATGGAACGGATGCGTCCCACGGCGGCGCTTCGCGGCGATATGAGCCGCGCCGAAGCGGCCGTTCGACGCATCACGCAGGAGTGGGTGCTCGCCTGCAACACGAAGCATCTCGACGATCTGCTCGAACTCTACATTGCCGATGCTCTTGTGTTGCGGTCGAACTATCCTCCGGTACGTGGCGCGGCTGCAGTGCGTGAATTCTTCTTTGGTGCGCTCGATGCCGGACTGGGGGAAGTGGAGATCGAGCCCCTCCGTGTCGATGTCGCGGGAGAACTGGCGTACGAAGCGGGAAGATTCAAGGCTCTGGTGCCTTCCGCAACCGGAAAACGTCGCGAGGAGCGCGGCAAGTACGTATGGGTCTGTTCCCGGCAAAGTAATGGAGAATGGAAACTGGCAGTCGATTGCTGGTCGAGCGATCTGGCGCTGACCACCATGGAATCGGACATTCCAACGGGCGCCCAGGTAAAGTCAACACAGCCCCGAAAAGGCACGTAATCTATTTCAGACTCAGTCCCAGATTGCTGAGATCCGAGCGCAGCTGTTCGAGGCTTTGCATCTGGATCGCGTGCATGCCCAGGCGTTCCGCGCTTTCCAGATTCAGCGGACGATCATCAATGAAGCAACACTCGCCGGCAGGGAACTGAGTGGTTTCGAGCGCAACTCGATAGATGTCAGGTTCCGGTTTTCGTAGACCCACGTAGCAGGAACTCACAAACAATTCAAAAATCTTGCGCATTCCGAACTTCTCAATGCGATACCGGTTCAGTTCGCGCGACTCGTTGTTAATCGTTCCCATGAAATATTTACCTGAATCAGCAAGGGACTGGGCAAACTCCAGCATGTTGGGCAACGCCTCCGATTGCGCAAACATGAAGTCCTGAAAATCCTGTGTTGTGAATGGCCGACTGCAATAAAACACGGTTCGTGCCAGGTAGTCCTCGAGGGTTATTTTGCCGCGCTCAAAGGACGAAACCAGCATTTCGTGCCGGCTTTGAAACTCCTTCTCGTCCAGATGGAAGTGTTCCAGTGCAGCGGCCCGCTGCGTGTGATCCCACGCGTTGGTGAGCAAAACACCGCCCACGTCCCAAAAGATGGCTTTTATGTCCGCCACAGTTCGTCCCTCGTCAGTGTTTGTAGATGGTTGTGTCGGGATGGTAGTTGCGCCAATCGAACCAATAATCTTTCAACGCCCCTGGAACCCGATCGAGGCATTTGCCCTGCGCAGCGCCTGAAATCGCACAGCCTTGAAAATTCCATTCGCTGGCGGTAGCTGCATCCACCAAGGACCAGGTCTTGACCGGCGCCGCTGTCGGCGCTTTGGGATCGGCCGGCTGAACCGCCTGCGGGGCGTCCTCGCCTTTGAGGAAGAACTGGGTGTCCTTGCCCTCAATGCGACTGACAAACGCGCGGAACGACTTCCCGTCCGGACCCACCGCGATCAACAGGGGAGTTCCGCCGACACGATCCATTACTGGCGATTGCTTCACCAGAGTGTCCCACGGATATGCCCGGCTTGCACCATTCAGTTCCAAACCTACAACCACGTCCCGCGATTTCAACTCGGTCCCCGGAAAACTGATCACCACCGGCAGCTTTGCCACCTCAGGTTCCCATTTGCTGTCGTACTCTTTGTGATACTTCGGTACCTCCGCCAGAACGAGACCGTTCGTGACCTCGGATCTCCACTCGCCAAACGTGAGTTCATCGCTGGGGACGAGTTCGAGCGCCGTACCCTGCAGCGGGCCGTAGACAGCTTTGCCGGTGATCTGCTGCCACCAGGTTCCCGTTTCTTTGTCGCGCATCAGGAAATTCTGGTTGTTAATCCCCGCCAGATAGAAGTGTAGTGTCCGCCCGTTTACGCTTCGTTTCCACACCAGACCGGTGTGACAGAGCGTTCAATAAGTGACGGCGACCGGAACGCCATTGACCCAGTCGTTGACGATATGGTGATAGGCCATCTCGGAAATGGCATACGCGCGCGCGTCGGGCCCAAATTGAATAGCCAGCACCATTTCACCCTTGTCGAGTGTGCTCGATGCTTCTGCGTCGAACCGCGGGCTTTCGACCGGGTGAAACATCCACTCAAAATAGTTCAGGCGTGCCATCACCGCCGCGGTTACGACCAGGAACATCGCTGCTCCTACCAGAATCTTCCGCCATCGATTCAAGCCGTTCCACAGCAACAGGACAATCAGGAGGCAAATGATCGCGGCGAAAAGAGTTCCCATCGGCGCCCGCTGACGAAGCGCCATCGCCATGGAAAGGCCGGAGGCAGTTTGATGCCGGAAGGGCCGGATGATAAAGGCGGGAACGAAGAAGAGGCTAAAGCCAATTGCGGCACAGAGCCAAAAAATGATCCATGGCAGGCGATTGCATGACATCGGGTTATTCTAGCGGATGTTTATGGGAGAGGCTGCCAGCTGTTCGCGATCTCCGAGTAGCCAAAAGAAAACGCCCCGAACGTGAGTTCGGGGCGTGAATGATGATGCTCGAAGTTAGTTGGTCCGAGCGACCTGATTCTGCCGGTACGTCAGGTTGTCCACGTTACGGAACATTGGCGTTCCGGGCGGCAAGTTCTGCGGTTGCGAGAACAAGCTGTCAAACGTGTACTGACGGCTCGGAGGATTGTAGACCAGGTTGCAGCACTTGAATGGGCCGGTCGCGTAATAGCTCCAGTACAAGCTGACGATCGAGCCCTTGTACCAAAGTCCCTGCAGCGTGTTCTGGGCAGCAGGTCCACCCCAGTCCTCGATGAAACGCAGGAAGTTGTGAACGCCGCCATCCATGCCGTATGCGAATTCCGGATTCTGCGTCGTGTTGTTGAACGCGATGTTCTTGCCGGCCGCAATGGCCACCCGATAGTAGGTGGTGACCGCGATCCGGTTCGGAGTTTGAGCCGGAACTCCCTGCCCGCCAGGGTTGATCGGGTTCAAAAGGCTGCCCGAAGTCTGGTTCAGAGCGGTCGTGCAGCTACCGCCGGTTGGGGTGCAGCCCACGTCCTGCCAGTTGTTCGACAACATGGTGACTGCATCGGCGATGATCGACGCTGCCGAGTGGCTCGGCTCTGCTCCGCCGGACCACGCCGTGTCGTAGGTCGTGTTGTTCGGAGTGCAGCTGCCGTTCGTGGTGGATGCCGGACAGTTTGAGTTGTAGTTGCCCTGGATGTACACCGGGTTTTCTGACGCGACCGTAAAGCCACCGCATGCGGTCGGGTTGGCCGAGCTCTGCGAGCAGTTATTGGCCGCGTTACCCGGAGGCATAGTTGGTACGTTGCCAAGTGATCCATCCACCAGCTTCAACGCATGGCGGGCACCGGTCACACGATTGGCGCGGCCCATGGTAAACGTGTTGAGGCGGTGCCCGATCGCATAAGGCGAGGGGTTGGCCGCAGTGTCAGTATCGGCGGTGGTGGTCGGACCATACGCATCACCAACGTACTTCACGCCATAACGGTCGAGAAGCTGGTTGCCGTTGACGTCTTCGGCCGACACTCCGTTGTAGTTAACCGGATCCAAGACGCCATCCGGCGCGAAGCCGTTGCCGCGGTTGGCATAGTTGACTGTATCTTCGTACCCGTACTCGCCCCATTGCTGCTGATAGTTCGCTCCTTGCAGGGCAGTGGCGAACTGCATGCCGCGGCGGTCGGAGAAGTACAGCACGTATCCGTTCTGCGTCACGTAGTCGACGTTGGTGCCCGTGCAGGGCGTCACGCCGTTGGCACAGCGCAACCAGTTCTTCAAGTTGCCTACGTCGAGCTCAACCGTGTTGATGATACCGTTGGGCGTTCCGGTCGTTTGGGCGAAGGTCGAAGACACGTCATTGTTTTCGCCCTCGCGAGAGTCGTAGAGATTAATCGGGTAGTAGTTGTATTGCGAACCGTTTCCATAAGGGTTCGCCGTAACTGGCTCGTCCGTTCCCGCTCCCGGTCCGCTGAGTGTGTTGTCTCCGGTACGGTCTGCGGTTTGCTGGAAATACAGAATGGCGTTGGCGTGATCCTGTATTGAATTGCTGCCGAATACGCCTTGTGCGTTCGACGTAGGAGCGTGGTAGGGGTTACCGGGAGAGGTAGGAACTTGCAGGCCGCGAGCAAAGCCCAGGCCTAGCCACTCTCGGGTTACGCCGTGCCACAATCCATCACTTGACCACTTCACTTCAACCAGGAGCCAGCCATTGATAAGCGGCCATTCCAAACCGTTCGTGAATGCGCCGGTAGAGTCATTGTTCTTGGTCGTGAAAGAACCCACGGCGGGGAACGCCGTCGGAGTCATGGCGGCTCCTCCCGGTCCGTTCGAAACTGGCCCATAAATCGGGGGAACAACCTGTTTTCCGTCGCCTCCGTTGGTCGTCTGGCACACGCGGCTGGCCTGAATGCTGGCGGCCGCAACCGTGCCAGCACAGTAGCTCTCAGCGAAGTAATAAGTATGGGTTCCGCCCGTTGGCACCGTAAGTCCCGCCTGCGGCTGTGTTCCGCCCGAAGCCGCTCCCTGGTTCAGTGTTTGGAGTGCGGTCGGCAGCTGGCTGACCAATTGATAATCTTGCGACGAGTCGCCGTTCCAATCGGACAGGTGCAATTGCGCCTGGTTGTCGGCCAGCAGGATTCGGATCTGCGCCATGTTCGCTTCGCGGGACTGTCCGAGAGTTGTCGTCGGAAGCTCGCCCGGCGGAGGTACACGGATAATCTGCACGGCCGAAGTCGTGCCGTTCACGAACGGCAGACTCAGGTTAGTGGCGCCGGTAGAGTTGGTGCAGTTCGAAGAACTCCCGCAAGGGCCGTTGCCGTCAATCAGATAACTGTGGAGGGCACCGGTCGAAACGCTCATCCAACTCGTCGTATTCTGTGAGGATCCGTGCCCGCCGGTCACGCTGCCGAGAGTATTTCCCAGAGAGGTGGTGGAGATGTCAACGCAGGTGGAACTCGGGTTTGCGTTGGGGACGTTGGTCATCTGGGTAGCGCAGCCCGATGCCTGCGTTGGAATCATCACTGTTCCACCGTCGTCATTCCCCGAGGCGGTCACGCCGTTGTCCATCTGTTGGCGAATTACGTTGCCATAGGCACTAAGCTTGTCGCCAAACACCAGGTTGGAGCCATCGGCCACACCGAGGTATAGGTCGCCATTGGTGTGCACGCGTCCTGCGAATCCCAGGTCCGGACTGCGGCCGAAGAACAGATCGGAATCGGAGAATACGCCAAACTGGAATACCGGAATCAAGGCGACTTCCGCGGTGCGCGTCATGCTGACCGTTTCCCCGGTTATGCGCTGTGCCGTAACGTTCATCGACACCGGGATGATCTGCGCGTACAGGCCCGCGTCAGGACCGGACTGAATCGGTCCCCACACCGTCGTAAGCGGGGGGCAGGACATGCTCGAGGTCGACGGCGTAGACACTGGCGTCACGTTGTAGGCCGGATAGGTGACGGTCGGATCCCAAGTAGGATAGTTGCTGCTCAAAGAGCAGATCTGAGCCGCCGTCGGCGCCTGAATATTCTTGAACGTCGCGGCGAGGTCCGAGGTCATTTTTTCCATGGCACCCTCGGCCGCGTGGTAGGCGTAATTGTTGTTCAAGTCATAGCCGCCTACCCGCTGTTCCGTGTTCACCATCATCAGCAGGCCGAGCGCGAACCCCGACATCAACAGCAACAGCAAGAGGGAGGCGATCAGTGTGAATCCTTGTGAACTGAACTTGGCGTTACGCATTTTCATTTCTCCTCGTCGTTGCAACCCGCTCCGGGATCTTGGCCGCACACGGTGCGGCATCCCGGTCAAATCAGTAGGAGGATCCGGAAATCGGATACTCCTGGCCCATACTCAAATTCCGCGCGCTAACCGATGTCTGCAGATCCAGTCCCTGATACCCGGTCGTACCCTTCATCTGGTTGCGGATCGTCATGTGCAGAATGTTTACCTTGTTGATGTTGTTGGGGTACGTGCCCGCCGGCATGGAAGTCTGATTCGCCGTGACCACTCCGTTGTTGTCCACGTCGTAACTGAACTTCAGGTGCGTGACGTTTTCCGCTACAGGCGAAGGGTTTCTTCCACTTTGAATACGCATCAGGCGGGGAGTGACGCCATCGATCGGCGAAATGTCCAGATAGTAGGTGATCAGCATGAGCCGGACTGCGGACAACGTCGCGCTTAGTCCGAGCGGCAATTGCTTCAGGCTGCCCGTCGTCACCGTCGGCTGATTAATGTGTCCCGGATCGCCCGAAGCGAAGAAGACGTTGAAGGCGGCCGTATTGCCGGCAGTCGGCGTTCCCACTGTGATATTGGTGACCACACCTGCGGCAGTCGTGTTGAAGAGAATGTAGTCGCCAGCCTGTAAGCCGACGCCCGCGGCATTCAACAGCGGCGGGGTGGTCACTCCCGGCGGCATGACGCAAGTGGAAGGCAGAGTCGTGGGGAGCTGGAACGTCACCTGGGTTGCCGAGACGACGGTCACGTTGTAGCAATTCAATGCCAGGTTTGCATCGGCGTACGAAATCGAAATGATGTCGGTTGCGCCTTCAGCAGCATTGACTGTGATCCCCAGGTTATAGCCCGGAATAATGGAATACAGATACGGAGCACCCGTTACAGTCGGATACGCTACGGGTGCGCCATTGACGTAGTTGCAGGTACTCGCGCTGCAGGGATAAACAGGGAGAGTGGCGCTGACGGGCAAGCCCACGCTATTCCCAGCCAAGCCTTGCTGCCCGAGGGCTCCGGCTCCCGCCATGCTGATGTCACGCTGCAGAAGATTGGACGCGGCCCTGAAATCCTGCTGCATTTCCGACTTCTGCGAGGTGGTCCACGTGGCGTTTACCGATTGACGGAACATAGTCAATGCCGCGCCCAGCAAAACCAGGCCGAGCGACATCGAGATCATCAACTCAAGCAACGTGAAACCGCGCGTTGTGCGATGCATTCGCTTCATGGATGTGCCTCAGTGGTACCCGGAAACGTATTCCACAATGGTGTAAGTCTTGGGGGCTACTGTCGTCGGCGTCGTATACTGCACCGTCACTGTGACCTGGCGCAGAGTGGGAATCAAAATATTGTTCGTGTCGTAAAGGGGAACAATCTGAATCTGCCGCTGATAGTTGTTTAACGACAAAATCACGTCATCGGCCGTGCCCATGACTCCGTCCGGCCCAGGTTCGGTGAGGCACTCTACTCCGCTATTGGGACAAGTCGCACCCGATGCCGTGAGGCAAGAGACGTCATCTGTCGTATCAAGAAGTCCATCCGGACCGGGACACTTGATGGAGTTCATGCCGTCCAGAAAGATGCCACCATTCGCCACGGTATTAATCTGCGGATTGAACTGAATTTGTGACGTGTTCCGCGCCGTGTAAATGTTTTCCATCGCTTCGCTGGCGAGCTGCCGGGCAATCATGTCGGCCTGCGACGTCTGGCTGGCTTTCACCGCCAGTCCGAATACGCCGAGCAGTCCTACCGCGCCGATGGTCAGGATCACCATCGAGATCATGACTTCGATCAGGGTGAAACCGCCTTCGTTTGCCGCTCGCCGGATTGAGAAGTTCGGTCGCATCATTGCTGTCTCCAAGTGTTCACGCCGCTCACGTTGTATAAACGCCATCCGCGAATTCGTCCCGTGCTGCCCCAGAGGGTAATCGCGCGAGAGCTGTAAAGATCACCGGGACGGCCCATATAGACGACGCCATTCGAAATATTGCCGACCTGGTCCGTCGCGGTTCCGTCCGGGTTGAAGCAGACATAACTCTGTCCGGCGTTGTTGCCGATATCCAGATCGAACGGGGAAGAGGCTGTTCCGAATTGGTCGGGCGTAACCGGCGCCGTCGTCGCTGAGGTCGGCACTCCTGTCTCCACGTGGAACGTAATGTCGGTCGGCAGCGTCGCGGTAACCAATACGGTTCCCGTGGGAGGAATCTGGCAAGTGCTGGTTGCACTCAGACTCTGCGTGACCGTAATCGTTCCGGGGGCGGTGAACTGCACCACGTAGGTGCGCATATCGCCGGCGGCCTGGTCGCGCGCACGACGCATGGTAGTGAGCGTTGTGTTGTACGCCTCGGTCACGCGCTGCTGCTGCATCAGCGGTACGTACGAGATTGCCGTGACGGCGGCCAAGACGAAGCTGATAGCGACTACAATCAGCATTTCCAGCAGCGTGAATCCGCGTTGTTGTTTCAAGCTCATAAATTTCTTTCGAGCCCAAACGGCTCGGCCTTCACTTTGCTTAACCGGGGGAACCACCACGCGTTGAACCAAATACAAACGGGGCGCGAATAGAGCTTCGCCTCTTTGTCCATCCTAGGAAGGGCCCCGACGTTGGTCAAAGCACGACGGTCCAACGTCTTAGGCATGGCCTTTTGTCACGCGAAGTGGTTACGGATGTCACTCTGTTGAGAACAAGTCGGTTGCGGGCCGTAGCCCCGACAGAGCATGGCAGAACTATGACCGAGGTAACTTGTACCGAGCACTAGAGAGACCTACGATGTGGCGCAGCTATGACTCTCTCTGCTCTGCTTGTGTGTGTGGACGAAGCGGCGGCCCAGGTTCTTCACCGTGTGCTTGAGGAACTCAGCATCCGCGTGGAACCTTGCCCCGACTTCGCACGCGCCGGGATTCGGCTGGAGCAGGAACGCTTTGACGTCGTGATTGTGGATGGTCCGTCAAACGCGGCGGCGATTTCGCTTCTGAAAGAGACGCGCATGTCGCGCCTCAACAATGCCACGCTGGCGGTCGCCGTCGTCGCCGGCACGGAGAACATTCGGGAGATGTTCTCTCTGGGCGTGAATTTTGTGCTCTACAAGCCCGTTGCCTATGACCGCGCTCTCAGTAGTCTGCGGGCTGCACGGGCTGTCATGCGTAAGGAGAAGCGCAAGAACGCTCGAGCGTCTGTGCATGCCCACGCCACGATCGACTATGCGAACGCTCAACAGGAGCGAGCCACCCTGGTCGATCTCGCTGCCGACGGCATGGCCGTCCAATTCGGAAAGCGCATCCCGAACAACGGCAAAGTTTATTTCCAGTTTCAACTGCCCGGTCAAAAATCGAGTGTCCGGCTGTCCGGCCAAATTGTTTGGCAGGACTGGAACGCCCGCGCCGGCATCCAGTTCGTGGACGTACCCAAGACTTCGCGGCGCTTGATCACCGAATTCCTGGGCGCGAGTCTCCCCGCCGAGCAGGGCCAGTTTTCCGATGTGACGGTAGAGATGGAAGAGCCGCTGGAACTGACAACCGTCAGCGTGGGCGAACATACTCACGGAAGCGCGGCTGCTGCCGCAGCATCGCCCTCGCTGGAGCCGGTTGCGGCTGCTCAACCGGATGCGGACAACCGGCGATCACAAGCGAGGTATTCCTGCCGCTTGGGCGCCGAAGTTTACGTGACTGGAACTTCGGTTCCAAACCATTGCTGCCTTACCGATCTCAGCGCTGGCGGATGCTATCTCGAAGTTCCTCTGCCGTTTCCGACGGGTTCATCGGTTGAGATCGTGGTTCGCACGCATGAGTTGAAATTACGCGTACGCGGCAAAGTGCAAGCGTCCCATCCCGGCTACGGTATGGGGGTTGCTTTCGAGTTGAAATCGAAAGAAGAGCAGGGAAACGTCAAGAAGTTGACCGAGTACGTCGCCGCCCAAAGCAATTCCTGAGATAGGTTTTCCCAGAAACGGTACCCTCAACTCGCTCTTACGGCAGATTCTTCCGCCACAGCCTTTTTGAAGTAATCCAACGAGAGGCGCAATCCTGCTTCGAGATCAATCTTGGGCTCCCACCCCAGCAAGGTGCGAGCCTTGGTGATGTCGGGACGCCGCTGCTTCGGATCGTCCTGGGGCAGAGGTTCATAGGCGATTTTGCTGTTCGATCCCGTCACTTTCAGAACCAGTTGAGCACATTCGAGGATTGTGAATTCGGCGGGATTCCCGATATTTACCGGCAGGTGTTCGTCAGATTTCGACAAACGAATGAATCCGTCGATTTCATCACTGACAAAGCAGAAACTCCGAGTCTGGTTTCCGTTGCCGTAGACAGTGAGGTCGTCGCCGCGCAAGGCCTGCTTCATAAAATTCGAAACTACGCGGCCGTCGTTCAGTTGCAGTCGGGGACCATAGGTGTTGAAGATGCGCACGATGCGCGTGTCCACGTTGTGATATCTGCGGTACGCCATGGTCACGGCTTCGGTGAAGCGCTTCGCTTCGTCATAAACCGATCGTGGACCAATCGGATTGACGTGCCCCCAATACGTTTCCTTCTGTGGGTGTTCCAGCGGATCGCCATAACACTCCGAAGTGGACGACACCAGATATTTTGCGCCGTACTTGTGGGCGACGTCGAGGGCATGGAATGTGCCCAGCGATCCGACTTGCAGCGTTTCGATCCCGTGATTGCTGTAGTCCACTGGGCTGGCGGGACTGGCAAAGTGGAAAACATAATCCACTTTGCCCACATCGAAACGCTCGCAAATGTCCTTCTGGACAAACTCAAAGCGCGGTTCGTTGCGAAGGTGCTCGATATTCGAGAGGCGCCCGGTGAGGAGATTGTCGACCGCGACCACGCTCCAGCCTTCCGCGAGCAAGGTGTCGCAAAGATGCGATCCCAGAAAACCGGCGCCCCCAGTCACTAACGCGCGTTTTTGAGTCATGCCTTCTTGCCGTTTCCCATGCCGTTCTTCAGAACGGCCGCTGGAACCCCGTCCGGATGCGAGGCTGCGCGGCCCACGCTGTAGTAGGTGAATCCTTCTGAAGCCATGATTTCCGGATCGTACAAGTTGCGCCCGTCGATCACAATGGGGTAGCGAAGTTCGGAGCGAAGGCGCGCCAGATCGAGGTTGGCGAACTCTTCCCATTCGGTCAGGATCAGCAGTGCGTCCGCGCCGTGGGCCGCTTCATAGGCTGAATTCGCGAAGCGAATGCCCGACGACATGACTTCCTGCGTTCGATCCATCGCCGCCGGATCGTAAGCCGTGACCTTGCTGCCTTCCTGCAACAGCGCTTGCACCAGGAACAACGCGGGCGATTCGCGAATATCGTCAGTGCCGCCCTTGAAGGCGAGACCAAGTACGCCCAGATTCTTGCCACGAAGTGTCCACAACGCGCTACGCACTTTCCGCAGGAATCGTTGTCTTTGGTCTTCGTTGATCCGCATGACTTCGTCGAGCAAGCGGAAGTCGTAACCACATTCGCGAGCGACAGCGCGAAATGCCATCACGTCTTTCGGGAAGCATGATCCGCCGTAGCCGATTCCAGGATTCAGGAATCTGGGGCCAATGCGCGAGTCGGTTCCAACGCCGTGCACCACCTGATTCACGTTTGCGCCCACGGACTCGCAAACGGACGCCACGGCGTTGATGAATGAAATCTTCATGGCCAGGAAGGCATTCGAGGCGTGCTTGATTAGCTCCGCACTTTTCGTGCTGGTCACGATAATCGGCGCCGGAATGGTGGCGCGATCGGGACCGGGAATAGCGTCGACTTTCTGGTAATAGCTACCATCGGTCAAAGGCGCATAGATCTGGCGCAGCACATCGGCCGAGCGCTCGCTATCGCAGCCGATCACCACGCGATCGGGATAGAGAAAGTCGGTGACTGCGGTGCCTTCGCGTAAGAACTCTGGATTGGA
>Ga0335079_10006876_pt1 | contig 12994 bp, 17 predicted proteins | sample Lox_Sample_33_FD_206719 | JGI IMG/M metagenome (GOLD analysis project Ga0335079, IMG submission 206719) | Soil microbial communities from Loxahatchee National Wildlife Refuge, Florida, United States - Lox_Sample_3.3 | ecosystem: Environmental > Terrestrial > Soil > Wetlands | place: USA... | reverse complement strand
CCGGAGAATCCCCACGATTGCCTGTTCTCGAAGATGTCTACGAACTATTCCGCGGATCTGTCGTCGCGGGTCGAACCTTGCATCTTCGGAGGAACCCCGGACTGCAGTCAATGCGGCTGCGTGATCTCCAGCGGATTACATTCCGTGCAGAATGTCACGCTGGCGGGACCGCTGAAAATCCGTCACCTGGTGAGGGGATCCATGGCGATTGGGGCAGCAGTGAACCGAATGCGCGTGGGAATCGCGCAACCCGATAGGTGGATGAAGCGTCCGCGAACCTCGCAGGACGATCTGGTACAAATCGGCTCCGGCGACTAGCTGTCAGGCTTTTTTCAGGGCACGCGACAGCGCGATCAGCAGTACCGCACCGAGAATTGCTACCAGAATGCTGGGAATCAGTCCTCCACTGCTGTAAAAGCCCATCAGACGAAGAACCCAGCCGCCCACCACGGCTCCGGCCACCCCTAACAGAATGTCCATGAGAAGACCGTAACCCGAGCCCTTCATGATCTTCCCGGCCGCCCATCCGGCAATCAAACCTACGATGATCAGATAGAGAAAGAACAAAGCGCACACAGCCTACCAGCGTTCAAGTCCGATAACAACTGGGACCCGGGAACTGTGAACTGAGAACTGAATTTCCGGGCATCCAGCTTCAGCTGTCAGGGTTGAGGGCGACTCCGCAGTTTAGAATGAACCTGCATGTTTGCCCGCAGGATCTATGTCGAGTACGACCACGAGGGCCAACGCCACCCTTGTCTGCTGAAGTGGCTGGACAACTTCTCCATGCGTAATTTCACCAATGCCACTGTGTTCGATGACACACTTCCGGTGGCTGACGGCCAGATGGAGATCGGATCCCAGGTGCCTCTCGACCGCCTTCGTGACGCGATGGAAGAGTGGTTCCGCAGAAAAAATTACCTTCCGAAAAACAGTCCGCTGATCATCCGCGAAAGTGATGCGGATTCCCGCTGATTGCCGCGAACCTGAGGCCAACCTTAAGTCTTTTGCGGAAAGAGCCATACAGAAATTACTTTGGTGCAGAAATTTTTGTTACTGAGGTATGCGGGAGGCGAAACATGCAACCTTTCGCTTCGCCAAGAATCCTATAGTTAGGGCAGGGGCATGCGAGAGATGAAATGGCAAGAAAGTTGCCTACTGTACTTACGTAACAAGACGAACCAGGTTGCAATCGTGTATGAAATACTTCGTGGAAACCGAATTTCGCATCGCCCCGGCTATTCAAAGCCCTCTTAGCTGGCCTTCGAATCAGACCCCAGGCTGCAAAATTGTTGTGCTCCGGCCGACCGGGCCTCGCCGGCGCCAGTTCAACTGGAACCTGCTGCTGGGCATGGTCACAGTGGTTGGCATCAGCGCAGCGAGCTGGACAGGCTTAGCTTTGTTGATCTCCCGCCTGGCGAAATAACTGCCCCGTCCGCGGTTGCTGAGCAGCGGGACAAGTGTCTCTGCGGCAACGTCAGCGTCTCGGAAAGTGGTAGTAGACGTCTTGCTTGGAGGCGATGGCGACGCCATCTCGCGTCGCCGGATGAAAGTGCCAGTTGCGCACCGCGGCCAGGACTTTTGCGTCGATGTTGGGTGCGATGCTCTCCGTCACAATCTCCTGCACCACATTGCCCTGATCGTCGATGGTGATTTCGACCACGATGTTTCCCTCGAAGCCTGCCGGCAGTTCCGTCGCGTCCACGTGCGGATCGTAGGTGTACACCGGCAGCGCGGGACGCACCTCGTAACCGCTAAGCGTTCCCTCGGAAAGAGAACCGTACGGCGATCCCGCGGGCCGACCGGGCTCAGTGTCGCGCCTGGCGGCCGATTCATTCTCCACCGCAAATTTGGATGTAACCGCAGCCGAATCCTGCTTGCGCTTCTTCGGCGGACTGAAGGTAAGCCGCTGCCGATGAGGTTCCTCCGCCGCCTGCGATGCCGCACCGTCCCAATAGAGATGGGTGACCTGCGTGCCGCGCTCGCCTCCGACAATGGAGTTAGGGGAAATGAAAATTGGAGCGGGACTGCGCAGCAGCATGGCCAGGAAGAGGCAATGCAAAGCGAGTGAGGCCGACAGGCAGGCATTTCTTCGCCGGGAATAAACGTCAGCAAGCGGATGGAACATCAAAACGCCTCTACCCCACTACAGAATAGACGGGTACAACGGGTAATTGTAAGACCGTACTCTGAAACGAAGTCATCATTCCATTCTGCCGCCATCGCGCCTGCCCCGCTACTTCTCATAGCGCAACAGCGAAAACACTTTATAGGGATTCAGCTTCTCGCGCCCCTTGAGGAAATCCAGTTCCACCACGAATCCAAGCCCGGCAATCTCCGCGCCTAGAGAGGTTGCCAGTTTCGCGGTTGCCTCAGCTGTGCCACCAGTGGCGAGCAGGTCGTCGACGATGATCACCCGCTGTCCCTTCTGGATCGCGTCCTTGTGAATCTCGAGCGTGCCCAGACCATACTCGAGCACATAGTCATACTTGGCGGTGGCCGCCGGCAGTTTCCCGGGCTTGCGAACCGGAATGAATCCAGCGTTTAAGCGATAAGCTAGCGCCGGGCCAAAAATGAAGCCGCGGGCCTCGATTCCGAGCACCAGATCGACTTCCTGTTCCAGATAATGTTCCGAGAGCGCATCGATCAGCGTGGCGAAGCCGCGCTTGTCTTTGAGCAGGGTCGTAATGTCGTAAAACAGAATCCCTTTCTTAGGAAAATCCGGGACTTCGCGAATGAGTTGCTTCAGCGGCTCACAATTGACTGCCTTGGTTGCCATTACCAGGCTCCTTCAATGCGAAATGTCTTGAGGCCAGGGACGGGATTGGCCTCCAGTACTTCGACCGCATCCACCCGCGCGGCACGAGGGCCCTCGCGCAGGCGTTTGTGCAGGCCGGAGATCTGTTCTCGTGTCCCCATCGCCAGCACTTCGACGCTGCTGTCAGAATTGTTGCGCACCCATCCGGCAATGCCGAGAGTGTGCGCCTCACGCTCCACAAACCAGCGGAAGCCGACGCCCTGTACGCGTCCGCGAACGATGAAGCGGCGGGCGAGAGTTGGAAGATCGGATGATTGAATCATCAAGTCGACGCAGCAGGCGCGGCTGACCAAGAAGGTTTTAGCCAGAAACGGCCATCCAGTAAATTCAACGAACAGGTGCTGGCTCCAAATTCAGGCCATACCTGATTCGTAAAGATGACACCCTCTGCATGCAAGAAAGCAGTGTTCGTGGACCATACCTCGTCCAGGCGGCTGAGCAAGCGCCTTACATCGTCGTCGCCTACAATTTGACCGAATTGCTGCTCGATTGTGCCGGCAATCCCATCTTTTTCAAGAAGGAGAATTCTCTTGCCTTCCGTAAACGTTGAGAGCTTCGGCACCTTGTCCTCTAGCGCCTGGGTAATGATTGCTGGACCTGGGTCGCCCGGCCAGATTCGGCCAACCAAGACTCTTCCTGGATAGTCGCGACCGATATGGGATCGAGCAACGAGAATCTTGAATGACCACTCCGGCTCCCCGACCAACACGTGCTGGCAACCCTCTCCCTCCATCGTGGAGAGAGAGCCGCTCAGCTGCGCGGCTATCTTTTCTGATATGGCGCTCCAGTCAACACCTGTTGGGACAGCACCGACAGGCTGGCTAATCTCCGTCAGATACTCTTTCCTCAACAGAGTGGGGTCGTTCTCAAGAGCAACCAAGGTCTTTTCGAAGCGTGCCGTATCACCCTTCTCTCCCTCGAACGCTTGAATGAGCGTATGTTCGATGCCGAGCTTTCGACGTTCAGGTCCATCCTCGCAGACTGCATCTATCGCTTTCTTTGAAGAGTCCTTGTCTGGCCAGTCAACAACCTTGTAGTCCAACTCGCATAGACGGTCGTAGACCTTCAACCAGCACTCGATGACGTACTTGTCTCTCTTAAGCGGCGTCATTACTGGTTCGATCCTCACCCGTTCACCTATGCTCTGGACAGATACGCCCCTTCCGAGGTATCTACTCGAATCTTCTCCCCTTCGTTGATGAAGGGCGGCACCTGCACGATCAGCCCAGTCTCGGTTTTGGCCGGCTTGGTAACGCTCGACGCGGTCGCGCTCTTCAGCCCGGGCTCGGTTTCGACCACCGTCAACTCGACGATCTGCGGCAGTTCGACTCCTACCGCTTTGCCATCAAAAAACTCGACCTTAATCAGCAGGTTGGCAATCAGGTAGTCAACCGCATCTCCCAGAATGTCCTTGGTCAGGTGGGTCTGCTCGTAATTGGTGGTGTCCATGAAGTAGTAGGCATCGCCGTCGTTGTAGAGATACTGCATCTCCTGCTCGTCGACGGTGATCTTCTCGATGGGGTCCGGCGAGCGGAAGCGATGCTCAAACATGGCACCGGTGCGCAGGTTCCGCAGCTTGGCCTGGATAAAGGCGCGCAGATTGCCGGGCGTGCGGTGCTCCACGCTGAAAACGGAGTGCAAGTCATTGTTGTGCTTGATGATCATGCCGGGACGAAGCTGGGTGGCAGGAATAGCCATTGCTGAATAACGCTCCTTGTTTCGGTAGGTCAGCGGAAGGAGTGTGATTCCAAGCTCCGCCGGACACGGGGTCGAAAGCATTATTTTACACAGGGTTGGCAGGTTTGGGAAACCGGACCTGAGGAGACTGGTACTTCGGTTCCAAATGTGCGCTCCGGGAACGCTCCGGGCAGCTAAAATATTCCCAGGGGAATCCAACGGTCCCGGGAATCGAAAAGAAATGAGGTAGCACTTATGCGCATTGGAAAATATGAAGTGGCCCAACGGAGCAACGTAGGAACCGCTGTCACTTTTCTATTAATGGGGTTGGGGGCCGGGGCAATCGTCGCGCTTCTGCTTGCGCCGAAGAGCGGGAAACAACTGCGGCGCGATATCCGTCGCAAGTTCGACGATGCCCGCGATACGGTTGAGGATTGGACCGAGGAAGCCAGGGACCGCGCTGAAGAAGTGATGGAGCGGGGCGCCGAAATCGCCGAAGATCTGCGCGATGCCGCCCGGGAAAAAGTAGGCCCGTTCGCGAAGTCGATGAGGAACCGGAGCTAGTTCGCCCGGATCTGTCTAGTACAACCGGAAGCTCACCTCGACGGCGATCTGCACGGCCACAGGCCGGCCATCTTTGAGCGCCGGATCAAAGCGCCAGGTGCGTACGGCCTCGATGGCCTTCTCGTCCAGACCCATGCCAAGGGAACGCATGATGCGGAGGTCCCGCGGGCGTCCGTCGGCGCCGACAATCATCCAAAGCGACACCGTCCCTTGAAATTTAGCCTTGCGCGCCTCCTCTGAGTATTCGGGGTCGGGCGCAAAGACCGCCCGGGGCGCACTGACTCCACCCCCTACGCGGTAAAGACCGCCGCCAATGCCTCCACCCTGCCCTGGCCCGACTCCGGGTCCAGTACCTGAACCCACGCCACCCCCACTACCGCTACCGATTCCGCCACCCGAGCCCGTCCCATTGGACGGTGGCCCGATCACCCCCATGGGATCGCCCATCTGACCAAGCGATGGCAGCACGATTTGCGGCGGACCTACAACAGTAGGAGGAACCGCCAGCTTGGGATCGGGGTTGCGTACCACGACCATCGGCGGGGTGATCTGCTCTCGAGCGAACTTGGGAGGCGAACCCTTGGACGCCTGCAGTTTGTCGCGGTCGCCGCCGCCGCCCCCTCCTCCAGCCGGTTTAGCCGACACCGGCAGAACGTACGGACTGAGATCGGTCACCAGGCTGACCACCTGCTGTTTCACCTCCTGGCGGTGCACGAAGACCCAATGGCTGGACCAGACCAGGAGACCGGCGATTAGGAGGTTAGCCAGGTAGGCAAAGACAAAGGGACCGGCCCGCGCTTTGTAGGTGCCATAACCCTCGCCAAACAGCGTCGGCAGGATCACGGGCTGCGAAGCCGAAACCTGGGCCGCGGGTGTTTCCTCGGCAACAGGCATGAGCACTCCCTGCAGCCAGTATAGCGTGCGGCACACGCGGCGGAAGAATTTTCAATAGCCCATTGTCCATAGACATTGGTTTCGTTACGGCATTTGCTTCGACGAGAAAGAGATTTCCGGATCGGGTTTAGCGGAAGATCCCGGCAAAAAAGCCGCCCAGCTTTCGGAAGAAGCCTCGATGTTCCGTTTGCGCAACTGTCTCGGCGGGCGGGGGCGGAGGAGGAAGCGCAATCATCGGCGGCAACGGTCCGGGCATGCAAGAAATTACGAGCGGCAAAGCTGTGGCCTCACGCACGGGGGCCGGTCCTGGAGAGTGGGGAGCGCGGAACACGAAAGGCGCGTCAATTTGTACCTGAACGTCGGAGGAGTGAGAGGCGGGAAGGGCCGCGGCCAGGTTCGAGTGCCCCGGCATCGCGGAAGACGGAGAGGCATTGCTCGCAGCCAGTGCAGAGTCTGACGAGGCCGGCTTCTCCCCGGCTTGCGCCAGTTTCAGCGTCGAAGCGGCGCGTGCGTCTGGAATTTCTGGTCCGGAGGGCGCCTCGGTCCGAAGCACAGGAGTTGTGGGTTCCGGGCATCCGCAGTCGGTGGGGATGTTGGTGTCAACTGAGCGCAGATGACCAGAGAGAAAAACGATCCGTTCCGCCGGCGTCACCTGGTAGGTGCCGCTGCCCATTAACTCGGACACGATGACCGACGCGGTATTCCCAGGCAAGGCCCGGACGCAAGTATTGCCGCGGCGGTCAACACTTACCGCGTAGTCAAACTCTCCCGGGCCGGCCAGCATGATTCGGAAATCGGGGGTCACAATCGAGTCGGCCGAGGCTTCCAGCCGGTAATGCGTTTCCAGCGCCCCGGTGCTCATGCCCAGCATCAGGTTGTCGTGGCTGCTCTGTGAAGGAGTTACCGACACCGTGGTCCCGGGACAGACCCGGACCTCGCCTCCGCGCGGCAGGTGCAGAATGGCCGTATCCGACCCCGCGCTAATGGCGGAACCGGCCGCTATGCGATTGCCTGCCAGCATTAACGCCCCTGAGGATCCTGAGCCCGATGGAACGGCCGCCTGGATGCCGCTGGTGAAGCCCGCCACCGAGGGTGCCGTACTTCGCGCCGCTTCGGCTGAGGCGGCTTGCAGCCGGACCATTAACCGGTTGCCGGCCGCGTCCCAGGTGTAGTCGACCGGTTTCGCCAAGTCGACCACCACCCGCGCGACCGGCGGCTTGTCCTGGTACTGATCCACCCGAACCCCATTGATCTGCTCATTGCGAAAGTCGATTCGCTTTCGGCCTGAAGTCAACTTTGCATTGGGAAGATCCACTACCAGCCGAGATGGACTGTCCAGTCTTTTTAGGATCGGAGTAATTGGGGCAGTGGAAATGATTTCAATGGCCGGGCCCCGCCGGTCCGGCAAGACTCTGACCGATCGCACCAGAATGATGGGCGCCTGACTCGAAGGGGCGGTTGCCTGAGCACGCGCGCCGGGCACCCAAGCCAGTGCCACCAGAAGAACCAGAACCGAACCGATTCGCGCCAGGGGTTTCACGACAGACCTGAGACACAACGATATCACCAGCCAAGTGAAGGGCAGAAGTGTTGGGGAAAGGACCGCCCAGCTACTCGGAGTCAGAGAGGAACTCGTACTCGTCGATGACCGCCGCAACCGCCATTTTGCTGTTATTGGCAGCGCCGTCCACCCGTACGACCTTGCCTTTGCACCGCACCCGGATACTCTCAGTCAGGGTGATTTCCGGCGGCAGGGTGAGGGTAAACTCGATGGGGGAGCCGCTGGCAATCGCCTGATCCACGAAAAAACATATCCCTCGCGCGCTCACATCGCGGGTCTGGGCGGCCTTTTCCAGGGTTCCGTTACCGGCCTCGGCGTAGCTCACCGACACCGGTAGCTTCAGGGCAAATCTGCGGGTGGCGCGTTTTTCCTGCTGGGACTCGGCCATAGGTACTCTGCCAGCAACGCTTTGTAAGCATGGCGTTTCGCGTTCCCGCTGTCAAGCATGGAATTCGTGCCGCCACTGGTCAGGCGCTGTCAGGGCACGATCCTTGGCTGCTTTCGACCGGCCCGCTAAGCCAACGCATCATCGTCTGCGGTAATCTGTTACCGGGATCTATGGTCTTCGTCCTCGACAATTACGATTCCTTCACCTACAACCTGGTCCAGTACCTAGGAGAACTGGGAGCTACGGTTGAGATTCGGCGCAATGATCAGGTGACGGTGGGGGAAATTGAGAAAATGCACCCGGAGCGAATTCTGCTCTCACCCGGCCCGTGCACTCCACAGGAAGCCGGAATCAGCATCGATCTGATCCGCCATTTTGCCGGGAAGCTGCCGCTGCTGGGAGTATGTCTCGGACACCAGGCGATTGGCGCAGCCTTCGGCGGTAGCGTGGTGCGGGCGAAGAACCTCATGCACGGCAAGACCAGCCCAGTCGAGCACGATGGCAAGAGCATTTTCCAGGGCTTAGCTTCCCCTATGACCGCCACCCGTTACCACTCGCTCATCGTGCAAGAATCTGATCTGCCGGAAGAACTGGAAGTGAGTGCTTGGACCGTAGAAAAAGACGGCTCAAGAACCATCATGGGATTGCGGCACAAGAAGTTTCCAGTGGAGGGCGTGCAGTTTCACCCGGAGAGCGTGCTGACCACGGAAGGCAAACTACTGATTCAGAATTTTCTTCGGACCATGTAAGCCAATGGCACCCGGCGCGACTCGCGGTTTTTCTTCAAACAGCTCCGACAGTAATCCCGGCCGCCGGAGAGGGTTTTGGGGAGGACGCAGAAAGGCGCCCTCCCTTCTTTACGTAACCTAGCGCAATTGCGTCATGGAGATCTCATCTCCGGGGGCATTCTCCGCCGCAAGGTGGGTCTCTGGAAACGCCACTGGAAACATCTGTCTGCGGGCATCCCCGGCGATCCACACCTGATCCAGGTAACGTTGTCCATCGTGGCGGCGAAATGACAGCTTGCAGATTGACTCGGTCGGATCGGACTGGGCTGACAGCCTGGTGATTACGACCTCGTAGATGTGCAGTTCCCGGTTTCGGACGGCCACCATGCCGATGGCGTCGCTCGATAAGGGTTTGCCCAACAAGCGTTCGAACTGGTAGCTTCCCGCCGGCAATTCCTGGTTACCAATCACGAAGGCGAAAGGAACCTCGGCGCGGAAAGTATTGTTCTGCGCTAAGGCCGATCCGCTTGCCAGCAGTGACGCCAATATGGCGAACAACGCGAGTGCTTGGTTTTTCATTGGAGTTTCCCTCTGCCTGAGTGTTGACAACCCTGACGAAATAGATAAAGCAAACGTTGCGCCACTCGACAACGCAACCACAAACCGGGTTGTGCCGAAGTTAAGTATTACCAGACAAGGCACTTAGTCCCGGGCGATGGAGGGAACCAGAGATCGAGAGTACCAGGAGCGACCGCCTGGCAAACCCGGCGGTTAACGCCATTCGCAATTGGGTTAATGAGACGATGCAGGAGCGCTGGACACTACAAGCCGTTGGATCAGCTTACTCGCTTCTAGCCATTTCCACCGCTCGCAGCAGCGCTTGGGCCTTGTTCATACACTCCCGAAACTCCGTGGCCGGATCGGAGTCGGCGACGATTCCCGCTCCGGCCTGCAAATATGCTTTCTTGCCTTGCATCAGCATAGTGCGGATGGCGATGCAGGAATCCAGATTTCCAGCGAAATCGGCGTAGAGTACCGAGCCTCCGTAGACTCCGCGGCGGGTAGGCTCGAGCTCTTCGATGATCTGCATGGCGCGCACTTTGGGAGCGCCGCTTAGCGTGCCCGCGGGAAAGCAGGCTGCAAACGCGTCGAGAGCATCCAGTTCTTCGCGGAGTTTGCCTTCCAGTGCCGACACCAGGTGCATCACGTGCGAGTATCGCTCCACGTACATCAGATCGCGCACCTTCACGGATCCGTACTCGCTCACTCGCCCGAGATCGTTGCGCCCCAGGTCCACCAGCATCACGTGCTCGGCGCGTTCCTTTTCGTCCTGAAGCATATTTTGCTCCAGTTGCTGATCCTCGGCCTCGTCGCCGCCTCGCGGGTGGGTTCCGGCGATTGGACGGTATTCCAGTTTGCGGCCCTTCACCCGTACCAGCATCTCCGGGGATGAACCGAGAACGTGGGTGTCGCCCATGCGAAGAAAGTACAGGTAAGGGGAAGGATTGACGGTTCGCAGCGCGCGGTAAAGATTAAAGGGCTCGACTCCGGGAGTGAAGTCCAGGCGCTGGGAGAGCACCACTTGGAACACATCCCCAGCAGCGATGTATTCTTTCGCCCGTTCCACGCTGCGTATGAAGCGTTGCTTGCCGGTTCCTGCGTGAACTTGCATGGTGCCTTTACTCGCACGCGACGGCGTCAGATACGCTTTTGGCAGTCCCGCAGCCAGTTTGCGTTCGAGCGCAGCGATGTCATTCACCGCTCGGTCGTACGCCTTCCTGGGATTTTCTCGCGTGAGGTCCGCCGCAGCCACAATATGAATCTGGTGCCGCAAGTGGTCGAAGGCCAGCAGACGGTCGAAGAACATCAGCACGCAATCCGGCACCGGAACGTCGTTTCTGGCATGTTCCCCGATGTTCTCCAGCCTGCGCACGACGTCGTAGGCAAAATAGCCAACCGCCCCGGCGGTAAAAGGAGGCAGACCAGGAATGCTTGCTGGCCTGTGCTGGCGGAGCAACTCCTTCACCGCGCGGAACACATCGCCCTTCCTCCGCTCCCGGCGCTTGCCCTGGATCAAGGTGATGTTGTCGCCCGAGGCTTCGACCCGCATGTAAGGGCGTGCGCCCAGGAAGGTGTAGCGCCCGATCTGCTCGCCACGCTCGACCGATTCCAGCAGAAACGCGTTGGGCTCGCGCCGGGCGACGGTCAAGAACGCAGACACCGGGGTCAGCAGGTCAGCGGTCACCGACTTCACCACCGGCACCAGGGTGGCATCGCTGGCCAGTTTCAAGAATTCCTTGTAATCAGGACGGAGCATGCTCTTACCTTCGCGGCGACGGAGGATGGGCGTCCCGCCCATCCGGACTGTAGCCGGGCGCGGGCATCATTATAGGCGAGGAGCACCACCAGAACCGGTTTCGTCGTCCCTGCCTCCCTGGCGCCACGCGCCCGATGCGGTAAAGCGTGCACAGGGGAAAACAGCCGCTTACTTCGGTAACCAGCGAATGAATTGACTCCGGACACCACCGCGTTGGAAGATCGTATTCCAGCGACCCAAAATACTGCCGGGGAACGTATGCGAATTAAGTTCTGGGGCGTGCGGGGCTCGACCCCGACACCCCAGCCCGAAAACCTCCGCTACGGGGGCAACACCTCGTGCGTCGAGGTGCGCCTCGGCAACAGCCTCTACATCTTCGATTGTGGCACCGGCTTTCGCGGATTGGGTCAGGAACTCCGCCGTCAACTGAATGGGCCAGTCTCCGCTCACGTCTTCGTCTCGCACTTTCACTGGGATCACATCCAGGGAATTCCATTCTTCGGGCCGCTTTACGACAAGGTCGAGAATCAGTTCAGCTTCCATTCCTCCAGCCGCACCCGCAGCTTGAAACGGGTGATGGAGGAGCAGATGGCTGCCCCTTATTTCCCCGTCGATATGACCGAGATGAAGGCGCGCCACGACTATTACGACATTGAACAGGGCCGCGTAAGGCTGGATGATCAGGTGACCATCGAAGCTATGTGGCTGAACCATCCCCAGGGCTGCCTGGGATTCCGCCTGGAAAGCAAGTCTGCCTCGGTGGTCTATGCCACCGACAACGAACCCGGCGACGCAGAATTTGACAAGAATGTCCGCAAATTGGCTGCCGGCGCCAACGTTCTCATCTACGACGCCCAGTATCTTCCTGAAGAATACGATGCCCACAAACGGGGCTGGGGGCACAGCCACTGGCGCGAGGCTATCAACGTAGTGATGGAAAGCGGCGCCGAGGAACTCATCCTCTTCCACCATGATCCCGATCACGACGACGCCTGCATTGACCGCGTGGTGAAACAGGCGCGCAACTACTACTCGCGCGTGCGCGCCGCCGCCGAGGGCATGGAAATCGAGTTGTAAGTTCCCTCCTCAGTGAGACAATAGACCTGTTAGTTCCTGGGAGAGTGTTCGTGGGAAAGTTCATCTTCGGTTTCATTCTTGGCCTGTCAATCATACCCGTCATCGTCTACCTGTATTTCTCGACCGGCGCGGCGCCGGTAGCAACCTCGGCGCAAGCTATGCCGTTTGAGAAGATGCTGGCCCATAAGGCGCTGCACGCCAGAGTCGAGAAGGAGATGCCGCCGACTGTTCCGCTCGAGCCGAATCTGGCCAACTTTGCCGCCGGCGCTCAGGTTTACATCCAGAATTGCGCCGTATGCCACGGTCTTCCCAGCCAGGCTGGAACGGCAATCGCTCGCGGCATGTATCCCATCCCGCCTCAATTGTTCAAAGGCAAGGGCGTTACCGACGACCCTGCGCAGGAAACCTATTGGAAAGTCGCGCACGGCATCCGCATGACCGGAATGCCGGCCTTCGACCCGGGCCTGTCGGAGACACGAATGTGGCAAGTCAGTCTGTTGCTGGCCAAGGCCGACCAACTGCCGGTCGAGGTTCAGCAGACCCTTGCGCAGGCCCACTAGATTTCGTTACTCATAGCGCAGCGCGACCATCGGATCGACTCGGCTTGCGCGTCGCGCGGGCAGATAGCCGGCCAGAACCGCCGCCGCGCTCATACAGAACCAGCCCAGGGCGAACGAAGATGCGTCCGCCGTCGCGACTCCATAGAGCAAGCTGGCCAAAAAGCGTGTTGCGGCCAGTCCCGAGAGCACGCCGAAAATTCCCCCCAGAACAGTCAGCCGCGCCGCTTGCCGTAATACCGATTGCAGCGGACCGGCGCCCACGTTTCTCTGAGAGTCCCGTAACCCCGTTCTTGCAGTAGAATTCCGACGCAACGGCCGGACTGCCAGCTCCATCGCATCCGACGCGTTCGCACTCCACCATATTGAGGGGAACTATGAGGACCTGCGTTTGGGTTGTACGATCGATGGGC
>Ga0335079_10006875_pt1 | contig 12995 bp, 14 predicted proteins | sample Lox_Sample_33_FD_206719 | JGI IMG/M metagenome (GOLD analysis project Ga0335079, IMG submission 206719) | Soil microbial communities from Loxahatchee National Wildlife Refuge, Florida, United States - Lox_Sample_3.3 | ecosystem: Environmental > Terrestrial > Soil > Wetlands | place: USA... | reverse complement strand
GGCGATATCGCGGCGATCCGCAAGCGCGGCTTGCGCAATTCCGCCGAACAGAACCGTGTTCCGCTTCTTCTGATGCTTGGCGATGAATTCGCCCATCTCATCGATCGTATGAACGCTGTTCAGATAGCAGTCGCGCTGCGTGCTGCCCCAGGTAAACAAGCCGTGTCCGCCAAGCAAAATTCCATCGCATTCGGGATCCTCGTGAACGGCGCGTTCGATGAGCAGAGCCAACTCGAACCCAGGCCTCTGCCACGGAATCCAGGCGATCTTGCGACCGTATTCGCTGTTGAATTCTTCGAGTTTGCGTTTTCCGTTGGCACTCGCGGCAAGCGCAATGGCCCAATCGGGATGCAAATGGTCCACGTGCGGAAATGGAAGCAGTGCGTGCAGAGGCGTGTCGATGGATGCCGCAACGCGATTCTCGCCGAACGCTGAAAGCGGGTAATACCGAACCATCTCATCTTCATGCGCTTCACCGCGATAAAGATTTTTCAGTTGCTCTATGCGATCCAAATAAAGCAGCGCGAAACCGGTCTCGCTAATCGAGCCCAAATCCCCGCCGCTGCCTTTTACCGCTAGAACGCGCGTGAGCTTGCCCGTGAAGGGATCGGGCAGTTCGATTTTCGAACTTGTATTCCCGCCTCCAAAATTCGTGATGCGCAAATCAGCTCCCAAAAGATTAGAGCGATAACGCAACAGCTCCAGAGGATTTGCAGCGAGATGGTTCGCCGTTTCCGCGTTCCATAAGTCCTGCAGACGCGTGGTCTTTCTCGTTTCAAGCATAGATCGCCTCACAATACTGTTCGAAGCGTTGCGCGTGCCGTTCCCATTTTTCGGTGTTGTGAGGCTCGAAAACTTCAGCGGGATACGAACGTTCAATCAGGTCACGCACAGCTTGCAGCGAGGCAACCGCTCCCGTGGCCAAAAGTTGCATCGCCAAGTTCCCGAGCGCCGTCGCTTCGGCCGGACCCGCGAGCACTTTTCTTCCGGTAGCATCCGCGGTGAGCTGGTTCAGCAGACGATTCTTTGAACCGCCTCCAATGATGCGCAGGCGAACGATGCGTTGTCCGGTGAGCTTCTCGAGATTTGCCAGCACAACGCGGTATTTGAGCGCCAGGCTCTCGAGGATCGCGCGAGTATAAGCGCCTGCCGATTTTGCAACAGGCTGTTCCGTTCGAACACAAAACTCGTCGATCGCCTCTGCCATGTCTGCCGGGCGCAGAAAAGATGCGTGGTCCGGGTCCACAAGACAACGAAATGGTTCCGCCGTTGCCGCTTGCTCCATAAGCGCGCTTACTTCGATCGGCCGCTCTTGCGTTGCCCAAACGCGCTGGCAACACTGCAACATCCACAAGCCCATCACATTCTTCAAGAGCCGCGTCGTTCCGCAAACTCCGCCTTCATTGGTGAAGTTCATTCGCAAAGCTTCGGGAGAAACGACTGGCGTATCGACTTCCGTACCGACCAACGACCACGTGCCAGAACTGATGAAGGCTGTGCCATCGCGGGCGGAGATCGCCGCGACCGCAGAGCCGGTATCGTGCGCCGCCGGCGCAATCACCGGCGTCTCATCAAGTCCGTAGTCGTGCGCAACGCTCGTCTGCAAGGCACCCAATATCGTTCCCGGCTCGACGATTTCAGCCCACAAATGCTCCGGCAGGTCCAGACGATCGGCAAGATCTTTGGCCCACATGCGGGATCGAATGTCGACAAGCTGAGTCGTGGTGGCGTTGGTGAATTCGCAAGCGGCACGCCCGCTGAGCCAGTAGTGGAAGAGATCCGGAATCGTCAGTAGGGTTTTGGCGGCCTTGAGCAACTCCGGCGTGTCCCGTGCCGCGGCCCGGAGCTGGAACAGCGTATTGATTCCCATAAACTGAATTCCCGTGATCGAGTAAATCTCCTCCCGCGAGACGGTCCGAAATACCTCCTCCATCACTCCTTGCGTTCGCCTATCACGATAGTGATACGGATTCTGCAGCAGTTCGCCCTGTTCTCCGAGTAGCGCGTAGTCGACGCCCCAAGCGTCCACGCCAATTCCTGCCAGTTCCTGGCCCCGCAGCATCGCGAGGGCTTTGCGCATCTCCCACCACAGCCGCGCCACATCCCAATGCAGGCTCGCACCATATTGAACGGGCTCGTTCGCAAAGCGATGAATCTCGCGCGTAGTTAGCGAGCCATCGCGAAACGTTCCGACGATCGCTCTGCCGCTTTCCGCTCCCAAGTCGAACGCGAGATACGAGCGGGTCGACTTCTGCTCAAGCATAAGAAGATACGCTTTGTGAATTCTTCGCAGCACGCTCGCGAGTAATCCGTTCTAAGTAGCCGCTATGCCGCCATGCGTCAGCCGGATCTTCGGGCAAACTTCTTGATTTTCGCCATTCGCGAATTGCAGGACGAACATCCGTGGCGAAAGCATCCTGTAGCAGCGATTCAGCCTTCACCAACTCGCAATTTTCTTGTGCTCGAATCAGCGAAGCAAAGTTCACCAGTGCCGCCTTGGCATACAGCTCTTGCGCAATCAACACCGTTTGCAGCATGGCCTCGATCTTGCCCTTTAGGTTGTGGCTTTGATCGATCATGAACGCGATATCGGCGTGCTTTCCGGCTTCCCATTCAAAAGCCAGAATTTCCAGGAAAATTCGGAACACCTGATAGGGATCGATGGAGCCTAAAGTGAGGTCATCATCTGCGTAGCGGCGATCGTTGAAGTGAAATCCACCGAGCATTCCTTCCGCGAGCAGCCACGCCACAATCTGTTCGATATTCTGCGCTGCGTAGTGATGTCCGGTGTCTACCAGCACCTTTGCCCGCGAGCCCGCGTATCGAGCCAGGTGCAGTGCCATGCCCCAATCCGCGATGTCTGTATGATAAAAAGCCGGTTCGAACGGTTTGTATTCAATGAGCAGCCGCTGCCCCTCGCCGAGCTCTGCATGCGCCGCTCGCAATAACTCTTCGAACCAACGCTTGCGTTGCCGAATATTTGCGGTGCCCGGATAATTCGACCCATCCGCAAACCACAACGAAATGTCGCGGCTCGCGAGACTTCGCGCGATTTCGATGCTGTCTTTCGTGTGTTCGAATGCCCTGCGCCGCGCCGCTGGGTCTGGATTGCCAAACGAACCGAATTTATACTCCTGGTCCTGAAACAGATTCGGATTGATCGAACCGGGGCGCACGTCATACTGCTGCGCCAGTTTCTTGATCAGGTCGCAGCTTTTCGCGCCGTCCGGGAAATCCCACAGCACGTGCAGCGCGATGGTCGGGCAAACGCCCGTAAACCGGTGCACTTGTCCCGCATCGCTGAATTTCTCTTCGATACTCGTCGCCGCGGCGGGCTGAATGAATTTGCCGAAACGCGTGCCGGTATTCGCGAATCCCCAGGACGGTAGCTCAATTCGAAAATGGTCCAAGGCCCGGAAGATAGCGTCGCGCGCGTTTGGAGTCATGGCCTGAACCTCCGGCTCAAGAGAATACACAGCCCGCTATTGGCAGGTCACTGGCTTTCTGTGAACAAGGCGGGAAGATCCGTTGTCGCGAATTCTCGCAGAACTCCTCAGCGAATTGTCAGCTGCGAAAGTCTTACCAATCCGAATATTTCGTGCCGTCGAGAGCGGTTCCCGTCGAAGTGGAGTGAACGTCAAACACGTTGTTGCCGCCCCAGCTCGTGGTGTCCGGATCATCTTGCACCGAGCGCAGGCTCCATTCGGCGCGTCCCGTCATCGGGTCGACGGGTATGCGGCGCAGGAAGCGCTTCTTCTGGAGATTGCCACCTCCGTAATCCACGCCCTTAACGAGGGTCTCGAGATCGGGAGGGTAGCCTTCACTGCCCAGTTGCACGCGCACCAAGTTCAGATCCGCTGCGTCCTTATACTGGTCGATGGCGTTGCGCATCTCACGCAGGTCGCGCCGCAGTTCATATTCCTTGGCGCGGACCACAGTGAATCGCATAACCGGCAGAGCCGCCGAGGCCAGAATCAGCAAAATAGCCGATGCAATGATCAGCTCCAGAAGCGTCAAACCAGCGTCTCTGCGAATACGCCTACTGTGTGCGATCTTTTTCATTTCACGTACGCTAGGTGCCCTGCCAACGCGCTAAACAGCTCTCAAAAAAGGCTATCGTAGGGATGCGAGCCGGTCAACGAGGGTTGCTGCAATCCAGCAACCTCGAAAAGAATCAGCGCAAACTGCAATTCTTCGGCGATACTTCGCTGCACTCAAAACCGCCATTCTGCCGCAATTTACGCAGCTGTTCTCGCGCCCATAACGATCCGCAATACTCTGGCAATATGCCGCCAATAGCGGATTCCGAATAGCATTGACAGGCTCCGGGCTGCACCGTAGCATCGCCTCATCTGGCGGCTCGCTGCGTTTTTAGCTTGCTCCGACGAGGTTTTCCATGAGCCTTCGCGACTTCATCTCCAAACAGTTTATCGATGTCATCGACTGGACAGAACCGGAACCCGGCATTCTCGCCTATCGCTATCCCATGCAGGATCGCGAAATTCAGAACGGCGGCAAGCTCACCGTGCGCGACTCGCAATGGGCGGTCTTCGTCAACGAGGGCAAAATCGCCGACGCTTTCGGACCCGGCCTCTACACGCTTACGACCAACACGCTGCCCATCCTCACCTATCTGAATAACTGGGACAAAGCCTTCCAATCGCCGTTCAAGTCCGACGTCTACTTTTTCTCTACGCGCATCCAGACCGATCAGCACTGGGGCACCCCGAATCCCATCACGATCCGTGACAAGGAATTTGGCGCCATTCGCCTGCGCGGCTTCGGCATCTACTCGTATCACATCAATGACGCTAAAACCTTCTATTCGAAAATCAGCGGCACCAGCGAAATCTATCGCGTCCCTGATTTGGAAGGTCAACTGCGCAACACCATCATCGCTCGCATGACCGATGCCTTCGCGAATAGCCAAGTGCCTTTCCTCGACATGGCTGCCAATCAGGGTCTGCTCGCGCAGAAAATCAATGACGCTCTCAAGCCTGCCTTCACCGACTACGGTCTCGCGCTGGACAGCTTTGTCGTCGAAAATCTTTCCTTGCCCGACGAGCTGCAAAAAATTCTCGATCAACGCATCAGCATGAACATGCTCGGCGACATGGGCAAATACACGCAGTATCAGGTCGCCCAGTCGATTCCCATCGCTGCGGGCAACGAGGGTGGCGGCGGGGTTGGTGTCGGCGCAGGGCTCGGAGCCGGCGTCGCTATGGGCCAGGCTATGGCCGAAGCGATCAAGCAGTCCTCTTCAGGCAGCCAGAGTGGCGGCGGTGCAGCACCCGCTGCGGCGAGCGCGACTCCGGGAACAAAATTCTGCAGCGAATGCGGAAAACAGATTCCGCGCTCCAGCAAATTCTGCCCGGAGTGCGGCAAACCACAAAGCTAGGTGACGCGAGCATGAGCGGCGTCGAATGGGTCATTGAGGCCTTCGGTTGCTCTTCGGAGTCGTTGCGCGACCTCCATGCCGTCGAAACTCTCTTTCATGGCATGATTCGCGGCATGAAGCTCCGGCCTGTCGGCGCCACCCAATGGCATCAGTTTCCCGGCACTGGCGGAATCACCGGCCTCTGTTTGCTCTCCGAATCGCACCTCGCCTGCCACACGTTTCCCGAGCACAATTCGCTTTGCCTGAATCTTTTCTGCTGCGTCCCACGGTCTGAATGGAATTTTGAAGCCGCCCTCCAACAGTTGTTTAATGCCAGTTCGGTTTCCGTGCGGCGCTTGGCGCGTCCTTACGAACTATCCCGCCAACAAGCAGCGAGCGATTAGTGTGAGCGCACTCTTGCCCCAGCGAAAGAGCGGCCGCGCATGAGCCAGCCCGTTTCGAATTGCCCCAACTGCGGCGCGAAGATCGTGTTTCAGTGGTCCAGCAGCGTGCAGACCGTTTGCCAATACTGCAAAAGCATTCTGGTACGCACCGATGTCGATTTGCAGAAAGTCGGCCAGGTCGCGGATCTGCCTCCCGACACTTCGCCGATTCAGCTGAACACGGAAGGTATTTACAACAAAAAAGCTTTCGTCGTGATCGGCCGCATTCTCTACGAGTACGACCAGGGCGGCTGGAACGAATGGCACATCGTAATGAATGGTGGCGTCAGCGCCTGGCTCTCCGACGCGCAAAACGAATACGCTGTTTCCTTTGCTGCCAACGCGCCGAACCTTCCCGGCGCCAATCAGTTGCGGGTCGGCCAAAGTTTCACGTGGAACAATCAGGTTTATACGCTCAGTGTGATCACTCCGGCCCATTATCGCGGCGTGGAAGGCGAACTCCCATTTCAATATTGGGACAAGACCAACGTCACCTTCGCCGACTTTCGCACGCAAACCGGAAAATTCGCCACGCTCGACTACAGCGATCCGCAGCCCGCTCTCTACCTCGGTGAATTTGTGGAGTTCGACGACCTGAAGCTCAAAAATCTTCGCAGTTTTGAGGGTTGGTGATGAGCACCGGCAGCCAGACTCCGCCGCTTCCCGGGCCGCCTAAGCCGCAGGTCAAGGCGATGAACTGCCCCAGTTGCGGCGCCGCGATTGTGCTGCGCTCTTTGGGCCACGCCGAAACAGTGGTTTGTGCCAGTTGCCACTCGATTCTCGACGCCAAAGATCCCAATCTTCAGGTCCTGCAAAAATTTGAGGCCGCCACGAGCGAAGTGCCTCCGATGATTCCGCTGGGCACCCGCGGCAAACTCAAGGGCACCGACTACGAAGTCATCGGCTTTCAACGCCGCAGTATCAAAGTCGAAGGCGTTCGCTACGACTGGCACGAGTACGTCCTCTTCAATCCCTACAAACCAATTCGCTATCTCAGCGAATACCAAGGCCATTGGAACGACATTACCGTTTGCAAGGAATTGCCGACGGCGTCTTTCGGCACGGTGGTCTATCTTGGCGAAGTCTACAAACATTTCCAATCTTCAGACGCAAACACGAATTTTGTCCTGGGCGAGTTTCCGTGGCAGGTTCGTGTCGGCGAACACGCGGCCGTAACTGAATACATCAAGCCGCCGCGCGTCCTGGCCTCGGAAAAAACCGCCAACGAAGTGACGTGGTCTCTAGGCGAGTACATCTACGGCTCCGAAATCTGGAAAGCCTTCAATCTCCCCGGCTCTGCCCCCGAAGCGATCGGCGTTTACGAAAACCAGCCTTCTCCGACCAGCACCAACGTCAAAGCCATCTGGGGCACTTTCGCCGCCTTTGCCATTCTGCTTTTCGTCATGGTGGCTGGATTCGACGTCGCCTCGCCCAAAGCCGTCGCGTTCGAATCGAGCTACGTCTTTACTTCCAGCGCCTCTGCCGATCCGAAAGGAGAAGCTTCCTTCGTCACAGACATCTTCAATCTCGAAGGCCGCACCTCCAACGTGAAGGTCAGCACCAGCGCCGCCGTCGATAACTCCTGGATCTATCTGAACTACGCGCTCATCAACCAGGACACTGGCCAGGCTTGGGACTTCGGACGCGAAGTGAGCTACTACCACGGCTACGACAGCGACGGCTCCTGGACCGAAGGCAGCAATCACGACAGCGTGATCATTCCCAGCGTTCCCTCTGGTCATTACTATTTGCGCATCGAACCGGAAGGCGATGCTCGCCACCCAACGATTCCCTATTCCGTCGAGGTCCAGCGCGACGTTCCCGTCTTCGGCTTTTTTGGCCTCGCCTTTCTGGCCCTGTTGATTCCGGCAATTGCCATTACCTGGAAATCCATGAGCTTCGAACGCGCGCGCTGGGCAGAGAGCGATCATCCACCCATTCAAATTGGCAACTCGGACGACTAGCGGGAGGACAGGAATGTTTCGAAAACTCTATCTTCTTTATGGCCTGCTGATTCTAGCCAGCACGGCCTACGCTCAGTACAGCGGCCGCAGCCTCGACCGCATCAATGAACTGAAAAACGTTCCGAAGTCCGTTCGCGATAATCCCGGTTCCTATCGCTCGGTTTACATGTTCTATCACCACTATTCTGGAGGGAAATAAGATGAACCCTGGTCCGCTCGGCAATATCGTCGCTGCTCTGGTGTTCGCGTTTTTGGGCATTCTCATCTTCGTCATCGCCTTCGTGGTGATGGACAAGCTCACGCCCTACCATCTCTGGAAAGAAATCGTGCAGGAGCACAACATGGCCCTCGCCATTCTGGTCGGCGCCATGTCGCTCGGCATTTGCATCATCATTGCTGCCGCAATCCATTAGCCGCCGCGAGGGAACATGGGGATCTTGCTTTTCATCTCGGTGCTGCTGGTTGCCGCTTGCGGCCTGATCTACGAGCTTGTCGCCGGTACGCTGGCTAGCTATCTCGTCGGCGACAGTGTCTTCCAGTTCTCAACGGTCATCGGCACCTATCTCTTCGCCATGGGCATCGGCAGTGCGCTTTCGCGCTACCTGAATCGCGGCCTGGTCTATCGCTTCGTGTGGATCGAGTTGCTGTTGGCCGTGATTGGCGGATTTTCTTCTGCGGCGTTGATGTGGGCTTTCGCGTTTACGCGAGGCTTCGAACTGATTCTCTACGCGCTGGTCATCGTAATGGGCGTGCTCGTCGGTCTGGAAATTCCCCTGCTTATGCGCATCGTCAAAGATCGCTACCAATTTCGCGACGTCATCGCCCATGTGCTCACGTTTGACTATCTCGGTGCGCTCGGCGCCTCCCTGCTATTTCCCATCCTGCTGGTGCCGCGGCTTGGTCTCGTCCGCTCCGCCATGCTCTTTGGTCTAGTTAACGCCGGCGTCGCGCTTTGGACCACCTTCCTCTTTGCCAATCAGTTGTCCGCCAAGAACACGCTACGCATCGCCTCCGCCGTCGTCATTCTCGGGCTCGGCGCCGGCATGGCCGAAGCGCGGCACATCACGATGACCGCCGAAGACAACATCTACGCCGACGACATCATCTTCGCGCGCGACACCCGCTACCAGCATCTCGTGCTCACCCGCTTCAAAGACGATCTCCGCCTCTTCCTCAACAGTCACCTGCAGTTCAGTTCGCGCGACGAATATCGCTATCATGAAGCGCTCATCCATCCCGGTTTGGCCAGCATTCCCGCTCCTCGCCGCGTTCTCGTTCTCGGCGGCGGCGATGGTCTGGCCGTCCGCGAAATTCTCAAGTACCCCCAAATCGAAAGCGTCACGCTCGTCGACCTCGATCCCGAAATGACCAAACTTTTCTCCTCCCACACCTTGCTCACCGCCCTCAACAAAAATTCACTGACTTCCCCGCGCGTCCACGTCATCAATGGCGACGCTTTCCTCTGGGTCGATTCGAACACCGACAACTTCGATTTCATCGTCATCGACTTTCCCGATCCCACCAACTACTCGCTTGGCAAGCTCTACACCACCGCGTTCTATCGCGCCGTCGCTCGCCATCTCAGCGCGCAAGGCATGCTGGTCGTGCAGAGCACCTCCCCGATGTTCGCGCGCGACTCTTTCTGGTGCATCGCTGAAACGATCAAACGTGTGGGGCTCAAAACATATCCGTATCACGTCTACGTGCCTTCCTTCGGCGAATGGGGCTTTGTCCTGGCCTCGACCCACGACTACACCGCACCCACGGCGCTCCCAAGCGGCCTTCGTTTCGTCAGTGTCGCCACGATTCCCACGCTCTTCCAATTCCCGCCCGACATGTCTCCGCTCCCATCTCCTGCCAACCAACTCAACAGCCAGGTCCTCGTCCGCATGTACGAGAACGACTGGAAGGACATCAGTCATTGAAGGTTGGCCGTCGCAAATTCCTCGGCACAGGCAGCGCCGCTCTCGTTGGCCTTTCTCTCAAAACCGATCCGCCCATTGCTGGCTCCTTTGTTAACGATTCCTTTCAAATTGGCCACTTGCTGCGCGATCATGCCTCGTTCCCTCCGCCCAAGCACAGTGAAAAATTTCCCGTCGTCATCGTGGGCGGCGGGATTGCGGGACTCAGCGCCGCGTGGCGCTTGCGCAAGCGCGGCTTCACCGATTTCGTTCTCCTGGAAATGAATCCGCAGGCCGGCGGCAACGCCCGCTGGGGCGAAAACGAGATCACCGCGTATCCGTGGGCCGCCCACTACGTTCCGGTGCCCGGTCCTAAAGCCGTCTTTGTCCGCGAACTCTTCGAAGACCTGGGCGTTCTGAAAAATGGTGAATGGGACGAACGTTATCTCTGCTTCGCGCCGCAAGAACGGCTCTTTCTTTACGGCCGCTGGCAAGATGGCATCGAACCGGCCGTCGGCCTAAGACAAAGCGACCGCGACCAATTCCAGCGTCTCGAAGATCTCTTCACCAAATTCCGCGCCACCGGCGAATTTACGATTCCCCTCGAACTCGGCCGTTCCTCGCATTTCGCCGATCTCGATCGGCTCTCCTTTTCCGATTGGCTCCAACAGCAAGGCGTCGACTCGCGTCTCGTCACCTGGTACATGAACTATGCCTGCCGCGACGATTACGGCGCGCTCGCGAAAGACACTTCGGCCTGGGCCGGTATCCATTACTTCTGCTCCCGCGAGGTCGAAGAAAAAGGTCCCCTCACCTGGCCCGAGGGCAACGGCTGGATTACGCGACGCCTTCTCGAACGCGTAGGCGATCGCGTTCGCACCGATCAAATGGTTCATCGCATCGCGGAAACGAAACGCGGCGTCAGCGTTTTCTCTGGTGACACCGAATTTCAGTGCGATTTCGTCATCTTCGCCGCGCCCACCTTTCTCGCGCCTTACCTCCTCGAAAACTTCCCTCACCTTAATGACTTTAGCTATTCCCCTTGGCTCACCGCCAATCTCACCCTTGAACGCCTCCCCAACTCTCGCGGCGCCGAGCCTACCTGGGACACGGTCTTCCTCGACTCGCCTACCCTCGGCTATGTCGACGCCACGCACCAAAGCCTCCGCACCCACATCGACCGCACCGTCTGGACCTTTTATTGGGCGCTCGTGGACCGCCCGCCAGCGCAAAATCGCCAGCTTCTCCTCCAAAAGGATTGGGCGTACTGGAAAGAGGCCATCCTCCACGATCTCGAACGCGTGCACTCCGACATTCGCCAGTGCGTTTCCCGTATCGACATTATGCGCATGGGTCACGCTATGATTCGCCCCGCCGTCGGCTCGGTCTTTTCGGAAAAGCGTCGCCGATTAGCCCAACGCAAAGGCCGCATCCTTTTCGCCAATTCCGACCTCAGCAGCATCTCCATTTTGGAGGAGGCCCAATACCACGGCGTTCTCGCTGCCCAAGCCGCCCTCGAACAGCTTCATGGCAAGCGTTGACGCTTTTTACCGGCGAGCCGTGGCCAGATCTGGAATAAACTTTCTACATCCGAGGTCTCTGCGCACGCGTACTATAGATACAGGTCAGGCAGCGGCTCTAGCCGGCTTCGACCCATCGGAAAAAAGAATGCTGATTCGACGCAAACCCGATTTGACCCACGCGGACATCACGCCCAAACAGGTCTATTTCAATCGTCGCAAATTCCTGCAGGCGATGGGCTTGGCTGGTGTCACGGCGGTCGCGGGCAAACAACTCCTTGATTTAGCTGTTCCGCGACCGAAAATCTATGCGGCTGGAAAATTTCCCAACTTAGTCAAAAGCCCCTTCAGCACCAGCGAAAAGGAAACCTCCCTCGAAGACGTATCGCACTACAACAACTTCTACGAATTTGGCATCGACAAAGACCAGCCCGCCAAAAACGCAACAAAATTCCGCACCTCACCCTGGTCTGTTTCCGTCGAAGGCGAAGTCAAAACCAAGCGCAAGCTCTCGATGGACGAAATCCTCAAGCTCGCTCCTCTCGAAGAGCGCATCTATCGCCACCGCTGTGTCGAGGGCTGGTCTATCGTCGTTCCCTGGATCGGTTTTTCCTTCAGCGCCATCGTCAATTTGGTCCAGCCGACAGAGAAAGCTAAATTCGTCGCCTTCGAATCGCTCTATGATCCGGGTCAGATGCCCGAAGGCCGCTTTGCCGGCATCGAACTTCCGTACATCGAAGGCCTCCGCCTTGACGAAGCCCTGAATCCGCTCACGCTCCTCTGCGTCGGCATGTACGGTGATTCGCTTCCCAATCAGGACGGCGCGCCGGTTCGCCTCGTCATTCCCTGGAAGTACGGCTTCAAGAGCATTAAATCGCTCATCAAAATAAAGTTCGTCGGCAAGCAGCCGGACACGACCTGGAATCTCGCCAACGCCCACGAATACGGCTTCTACTCCAACGTGAATCCCAACGTCGACCATCCCCGCTGGTCGCAGGCCACCGAACGCCGCCTCGGCGACATCTTTCGTCACAAAACTCTCATGTTCAACGGCTACGGCGATCAGGTCGCCAGCCTCTACAACGGCATGGACCTGAAAAGATACTACTGAGGCTTTTGCGCGCCGCGTGCCTTCCTTCTTAGCCAACAAGTGGACCAAGGTTCCCCTCTTCCTTCTCTGCCTTACGCCCTGGGGTCTCCTTCTCTATCACGCCCTCACGGGCAATCTTGGTCCTGATCCTGTCGCTACTCTCCAACACACCACCGGCGATTGGACTCTTCGCTTCCTGGTCATCACACTTTGCATCACTCCGTTGCGAAAACTCCTTCATGTTCCCGAACTCATTCGCTTTCGCCGGATGCTTGGCCTGATCGCCTTTTTCTACGCCTGCTGCCATTTCCTCGTGTACCTCGGTCCCGACCAGAACTTCAGCCTCGCCGCGATGCTCAAAGATGTCGCCAAACGCCCGTTCATCACCGTCGGTTTCACCGCCCTTGTCCTGATGATTCCGCTCGCGCTGACCTCAACGGCAGGGTGGATCCGCCGGCTCGGCGGACGCCGCTGGCAAATGCTTCATCGCTTGATCTACATCAGCGCCATTTGTGGCGTGATTCACTACCTATGGCTGGTCAAATCCGCGATCTATCGTCCGGTCGCGTACGGAGTTGTGGTGGGAATCTTGCTTCTCTGGCGTGTGCTGGACTGGCTTCCGCGCCGTGGCTCCAAGGTCCCGGCAGCATCCAATCCCCAGCGAACTTCTGCTGCTGTTTAATCTGCGCGAAAGCGCTCA
>Ga0335079_10006873_pt1 | contig 12996 bp, 8 predicted proteins | sample Lox_Sample_33_FD_206719 | JGI IMG/M metagenome (GOLD analysis project Ga0335079, IMG submission 206719) | Soil microbial communities from Loxahatchee National Wildlife Refuge, Florida, United States - Lox_Sample_3.3 | ecosystem: Environmental > Terrestrial > Soil > Wetlands | place: USA: Florida... | reverse complement strand
GACCGCGATGGGGAGCCCGCTCCCCGCGATCCCGCCCGCGTTCGCCACCGTGCAGGTTTGCGCCGGGCTCGAGGGCTGCCCGGCCACCAGGACGTCGTAGGGGGTGCCGTACGCCAGTGGATTCGCGAAGGAGAAGCTGCTCGCTCCGGGGGTCACGGGGAGGTTCGGCTCCCCAGCGGTCGCGAGGGTGAGCCCGCTCCCCAAGAGGCCCACCACGGCGCCGCCGAGGGCGGAGGAGGGGGGCACGAAGTTCCAGGTGTAGCTCGTGGAGAGGCCCTGGCGGTTCGTGACCGTCACGTTGACGGAGGAGCCCGGAGCAATCGTCGGGCCGGCTTGCCATCCGTTCCCCGTCTGTCCGGGGCTCGAGGTCACCTCGGAGAGCCCGCCGGAGGCGAACGCACCGCCGCTCTGCGTCCAGCTGTAGGCGAAGGGAGTTCCCGGGGGGTCGAAGGCGGGGGTGGGGTCGAGGACTTCGATCCCGAGTTGCACGAGCTGGTTCGGGAGGACCGTGTAGGTGGCGCCTGTCGCCGTCGCCGGCGGCTCGGGCGCGTTCGGTCCCGTGACCTTGGTGATGAGGGGCGCCACCGCGAAGTCGGAGGCGAGGGAGCCGTTGATGAGCCCCTGGGTGTCGCCGCCCCGCGCCACCGGGAGGCCCGAGCCGGCGGGGACGATCCCGTTCTTCCAGAAGTCCCGGACGTCGAGTCGCAGCACGCAGGTGGCGTTGACGTCGTCGGTGTGGAAGTGGACGGTGCTCGAAGGAAGCTGGCCGGGGCCGTAGGCGAGGGAGAGAAGCGGGGTCGCCTGCGCCGGGGTGGTCGAGGTGTACCCGGAGGCGGTGGTCTGGCAGCGAGCGCCGGCCACGCTCCAGCCGTACTGGATGTCGTCCCCGTCGGGGTCGGCGGCGTTCGCCACGAGGTCGAAGTCGAGGGCCACCACCTTGCCGGTCGAGTCCTTGGTGAAGGTCTCGTTGGCGACGATGCCGGCGATGACCGGCCAGGTGTTCGGATAGGCATCGACGAGCGCGCTCCCGTTCACGGCCGCCTGGACCTGGATGGCGATGTAGGCAGTGACCGTCCCCTGGTTGCTGTCGGTGATGGAGAGGGTGAGATTGCAGGTCCCGCTCGAGGGCACGGTCGCGGGAGGCTGCCAGTGGACGGAGGTGGCGATGTTCTGGGGGAGTGGACCGGCCGGCGCGTCGAACGTCGACCCGCAGGAGTCCGTCCAGACGTATGCCAGGGTCGCGCCCGGGTCGGGCTCGGTGGCCGTGAAGGTGAGGGTCACCGGAGCCGGGGGCGGGGTCGTTCCCAGGGTGACGATGTCCGTCGAGGCGGTGAGGGAGGAGACGGCCGGCAGCGAGGTCTCGAATCCTCCGCTGCCCGGGCCCTGGAGGACGAGGTACACGGCCGCGGTCGAGCCGGCGGCCACGTCCCCGTAGGTGCTCCCTTGGTAGAGGACGTTCGAGGAGCTGTCGAAGGCCTGGATGGTGAAGAGGCGGCGCGTACCGGCGGGGATCCCGGTGGCGTAGGCGCTCCAGACGAGGGCGTTCGCGGCGCTCTGGTCGGTGAGGTTCGTCATCATCGGCGCGAAGAGCGGGGTGCCGCTCGTCGAGTCGGTGGAGATGGTGAGCGTCATTTTCGCGATTTCGGTGGCCTGCACGGCGTTCACGGCGATCGCCACCCGCGCCTGCCCGAGAGGCGGCTTCCCGGCCTCCCCGGTGCAGGCCGCGGCGCACATCGCGACGAGGAGCGCCCCCACCGTCCCCGTCCCCGGCCTGCCCCCTCGAACCTCGTTCATTCCAGCGCCTCCCGAAAGGTGTGCGCGCACTTTACTCGGTGTGCTTGCGTGTCGCGGTGGGGCGTCGGCGCGAACAATCGGTTACGGCGCGGAGTCGGCGCTCCTTCGCCCCGTCGCCTCCTCGTACTGCCGTGCGGGGGGCGGACGAGAGTCGTTCGTCTTGCGGCATTCGCGCCCGACCCGCGGAGCGCGGGGGGCGCGGGCGCCGCCCCGATCTCCGGGACGGCGGCCAGGGCGGGCCCCGGACCGCGCGCCGGTCCCGGGCCTGGGTGGTGGGGGGCCCGGAGGCGCTTCCGCCGGGGCGGGGAGAGGCTCCCGCGGCCGTCGACAGGGTCAGCCGAGGTGTGGTTTCCTACGGGCCCCGACTGACCACACCCTCAACGACCGGATCGGAGAAGCCATGGCCACTCCCGCCTTCCACTACCAGGACCCCTTCCCCCTCTCGAAGGACTCCACCAAGTACCGCCTCCTCACCCGGGAGGGGGTCTCGGTGACGAGCTTCGAAGGCAAGGAGGTCCTGAAGGTGGAGCCCTCGGCGCTCGAGCGGCTGGCGCACGAGGCCATGCGGGAGATCTCCTTCTTCCTGCGCCCGGAGCACAACGAGCAGGTGGCGAAGATCCTCTCGGACCCCGAGTCGTCCCAGAACGACCGGGGCGTGGCCTTGGCCTTCCTGCGCAACGCCGAGATCGCCGCCGAAGGCGCTCTCCCCATCTGCCAGGACACCGGCACCGCCACCATCGTCGGGAAGAAGGGGCAGCAGGTCTGGACCGGCGCCAAGGACGAGGAGTGGCTCTCGAGGGGCGTCTACCGGACCTACACGGAGGAGAACCTCCGCTACTCCCAGACCGCAGCGCTCAACATGTACGACGAGGTGAACACCGGCACCAACCTGCCGGCCCAGATCGACCTCTACGCCACCGAGGGCAGTGAGTACAAGTTCCTCTTCGTGGCGAAGGGCGGCGGCTCCGCCAACAAGACCCTGCTCTGGCAGGAGACGAAGGCGCTCCTCTCCCCGGAGAAGCTCGAGAAGTTCCTCATCGACAAGATGAAGTACCTGGGGACGGCGGCCTGTCCGCCCTACCACATCGCCGCCGTGGTGGGCGGGACCTCCGCCGAGCAAAACCTGAAGACCGTGAAGCTCGCTTCCGCCAAGTACTACGACGGGCTGCCGACGGAGGGGAACGCCCACGGACAGGCCTTCCGCGACGTGGCGCTCGAGAAGAGGCTGCTCGAGGGCGCGAACAAGCTCGGCATCGGGGCCCAGTTCGGCGGGAAGTACTTCGCCCACGACATCCGGGTGGTGCGGCTCCCGCGCCACGGCGCCTCCTGCCCGGTGGGCATGGGTGTCTCCTGCTCCGCCGACCGGAACGTGAAGGCCAAGGTGAACAAGGAGGGGATCTGGATCGAGGAGCTCGACCACAACCCCGGCCGCCTCATCCCGGCGCAGTTCAAGACGGGCAAGCACGAGCACGGCGTGAAGGTCGACCTGAACCGGCCCATGAAGGAGATCCTCGCCGAACTCTCGAAGCACCCGGTCTCGACGCCGCTGCTCCTCACCGGGACGCTCGTCGTCGCCCGCGACATCGCCCACGCGAAGTTCAAGGAGCTCATCGACTCCGGGAAGGGCGTCCCCGAGTACCTGAAGAAGCACCCGGTCTATTACGCCGGGCCGGCGAAGACCCCGCCGGGCAAGCCCTCGGGGTCGTTCGGCCCGACCACGGCCGGCCGCATGGACTCCTACGTGGACCTCCTGCAGTCTCACGGCGCCTCCCTCGTCATGATCGCGAAGGGGAACCGGAGCGCCCAGGTGACGGAGGCCTGCAAGAAGTGGGGAGGCTTCTACCTCGGCTCCATCGGGGGCCCGGCGGCGGTCCTCGCCGAGGAGAACATCAAGAAGGTCGAGTGCATCGACTTCGCCGAGCTCGGCATGGAAGCGGTGTGGAAGATCGAGGTGGAGAACTTCCCCGCCTTCATCCTGGTCGACGACAAGGGGAACGACTTCTTCAAGAAGCTCGGCATCTAGACTTCTCGCCGGGGCCCGCGAAGGCGGGCCGCCTCCGCGGGCGCCCCGGCCTCTCACGCGCGTCCCCGCCTGTTTCCCGTCGGGGAGGAGCCGGGGCGGCCGGTGCGCGCTCGCCATGGGTCGTGTATACTCGCCCCCCTTTTTCTTTCGGAAGCGCCGAGGCCATGACCGAACCACGCACCCTGTTCCAGAAGATCTGGGATTCCCACGTCGTCGCGCAGGAGGAGGGCGCTCCCGCCGTCCTCTACATCGACCGCCACCTCGTCCACGAGGTGACCTCGCCCCAGGCGTTCACCGGGCTCCGCGCCCGCGGACTCAAGGTGCGGCGCCCGGACCGGACCACGGCCACCGCCGACCACAGCATTCCCACCAAGGGACCGGTGGTGGACGCCGAGGCGGCGAAGCAGCTCGCCCAGCTCGACGCGAACTGCCGGGAGTTCGGCGTGCCGATCTACGGGCGGGGGAGCCCGAAGCAGGGCATCGTCCACGTCATCGGCCCCGAGCTCGGCCTCACCCAGCCGGGGATGACCATCGTCTGCGGCGACAGCCACACCGCCACCCACGGCGCCTTCGGCGCGCTCGCCTTCGGGATCGGGACGAGCGAGGTGGAGCACGTGCTCGCCACCCAGTGCCTCCTCCAGAACCGGCCGCACACCTACGAGGTGCAGGTGAACGGGCGCCTGCAGAGAGGCGTCACCGCGAAGGACATCATCCTCGCGCTCATCGCCCGGATCGGCGTCGGCGGCGGGACCGGCTACGTCTTCGAGTACGCCGGCTCGGCCATCCGGGCGCTCGACATGGAAGAGCGGATGACGGTCTGCAACATGTCCATCGAGGGCGGGGCCCGGGCCGGCATGGTGGCGCCCGACGACACCACCTTTGGCTTCCTCGCCGGGCGCGAGTTCGCGCCGGCGGGCGCGGCCTGGGACCGGGCGCTGGAGCGCTGGAGGAAGCTCCCCACCGACCCCGGCGCCGCCTTCGGCCGCTCGATCTCCCTCGACGCCTCGGCCCTCGAGCCCATGGTGACCTACGGGACGAACCCCGGCATGGGGATGCCCATCACCGGGCGCATCCCGGACCCCGCCCGGGCCGGAGACGCGACGCAGCGGGCTGCGCTCGAGAAGGCGCTCGGCTACATGGGCCTCGCGCCCGGCGAGCCGCTCCTCGGCCACCCGGTTCAGGTGGTGTTCATCGGCAGCTGCACGAACGGCCGCATCTCCGACCTCCGCGCGGCGGCCTCGGTCCTCAAGGGGCGCAAGGTCGCCCCCGGGGTGCGGGTGCTCGTGGTCCCCGGCTCCCAGGCGGTGAAGCGCCAGGCGGAGAGCGAGGGCATCGACCGCGCCGTCTCCGAGGCGGGGGCGGAGTGGCGGAACCCGGGCTGCTCGATGTGCATCGCCATGAACGGGGACCAGCTCGAGCCCGGCCAGTACGCGGTCTCCACGAGCAACCGCAACTTCGAGGGGCGCCAGGGGAAGGGGGGCCGGACGCTCCTCGCCTCCCCGCTCACGGCGGCGGCCGCCGCCGTCACCGGGAAGGTGACGGACCCCCGGACGCTCCTCTCCTCCTGACCCCCGACCTTCCGGAGACCTCGAACATGCCCCAGTTCACGACGCTCACTTCCCAGGTGGTCGTCCTCGCGAGGAACGACATCGACACCGACCAGATCATCCCGGCTCGCTTCCTCAAGACGACCGACAAAGCGGGCCTGGGCGGAAGCCTGTTCGCGGACTGGCGCTACGACGAGAAGGGGCAGCCGCGAGGGGACTTCCCCTTGAACGAGCCCCGGGCGAAGAGCGCGAAGGTCCTCCTCGCCGGCGACAACTTCGGCTGCGGGAGCTCCCGCGAGCACGCCCCCTGGGCCCTCATGGGGTTCGGGTTCCAGGCGGTGGTGAGCACCTCCTTCGCCGACATCTTCCGGAACAACGCGCTCAAGAACGGGCTCTTGCCGGTCGCCGTTCCCGCCTCCGCCCACCGTTCGCTCGTGGCGCAGCTCGCGGCGAGCCCGGCCGCGCAGGTCACCATCGACCTCGCCTCCCAGACCCTCCGGCTCCCGGACGGAGCCCGGGTCTCCTTCCCGGTCGAGGCCTTCTCGAAGACCTGCCTCCTCGAGGGCGTGGACGAGCTCGGCTACATCGAGCGCTTCGCCAGCCAGATCGCCGAGCACGAGAGGCGGGCGGAGGGCGCGTGATCGAGATCTACGACACCACGCTCCGGGACGGCACCCAACGGGAGGGCATCTCCCTCTCCTGCGACGACAAGGTCCGCATCGCCCGGCGCCTCGACGACCTCGGCGTGACCTTCGTCGAGGGGGGCTGGCCCGGCTCGAACCCCAAGGACGTGGAGTTCTTCGAGCGCGCTCGGGACATCCGCTGGCAGACGGCGCGCATCGCCGCCTTCGGCTCCACCTGCCGGGTGGGGGGCGGCCCCGACGACGACGCGAACATCCGCGCCCTCGTCGACTCCGGGGCTCCGGTGTGCACGGTGGTGGGGAAGACCTGGACGCTGCACGTCACCGACGTGCTCCGCACCACCCTCGACGAGAACCTCCGCATCATCGAGGCGAGCCTCGCTTACCTGAAGGCGCAGGGGCGGCGCGTCGTCTACGACGCCGAGCACTTCTTCGACGGCTACCGGGCTGACCCGAAGTACGCGCTCGCCACGCTGGAGGCGGCGCGGCGCGGGGGCGCGGACACCCTCGTGCTCTGCGACACGAACGGGGGATCGCTCCCCTGGCAGGTGGGAGCCGTGGTGCGGGCCGTGAAGGAGGTCGAGCCCCTGCCGCTCGGCATTCACGCCCACAACGACAGCGAGACCGCGGTCGCGAACTCGCTCGCCGCCGTCCACGGCGGGGCCACCCACGTCCAGGGCACCGTGAACGGCTACGGGGAGCGCTGCGGGAACGCGAACCTCTGCTCGGTGATCCCCGCGCTCGAGCTCAAGCTCGGCGAGGAGTGCCTGCCCCCCGGCAAGCTCGCCTCGCTCTCCGAGGCGTCGCGGTTCGTGGCCGAGGTGGCGAACATCGCCTCGGACGAGCACCAGGCCTACGTGGGCAAGTCCGCCTTCGCCCACAAGGGCGGCATCCACGTCGCCGCCATGCGCCGGAACCCGGTCTCCTACCAGCACGTGGAGCCGGAGCTCGTGGGGAACCGGATGCGGGTGGTGGTGAGCGAGCTCTCCGGCCGCGGAAACCTCCTCAGCAAGGCGGAGGAGCTCGGGCTCGGGACCTCGGCGGACGTGGCCGGCGTCCTCGCCGAGATCAAGGAGCTCGAGGCCCGGGGCTTCAGCTTCGAGGCGGCGGAGGCCTCGGTGGCCCTGCTCCTGAAGCGCCAGGAGCCCGGGTACCGGCCTCCCTTCGAGCTCGTCGACTTCCTCGTGAACGTGGAGCACCGGGCCGGGCGGGGCCTCTTCGCCGAGGCCATGGTGAAGGTCCGGGTGCAGGGGGAGGTACTGCACACCGCCGCCGAGGGCGATGGCCCGGTGGACGCGCTCGACGCGGCGTTGCGGAAGGCGCTCTTGCCGCGCTTCCCGGCGGTGGCCGAGCTCCACCTCAAGGACTACAAGGTCCGCATCCTCGACAGCGAGCACGGCACCGCCGCCATCACCCGGGTCCTCATCGACACCCAGAAGGGCGAGCGGGACTGGAGCACGGTGGGAGCGAGCACCAACATCATCGAGGCGAGCTGGCGCGCGCTTTCCGACGCGGTGGAGTACGGACTCACCGTCGCCGCCTAGGGGCGCCCTGGAGGGAGAGGGATGAAGGCGAGCATCGTGGTTCTGCCCGGCGACGGCATCGGGCCCGAGGTGACGAGAGAGGCGGTGCGGGTCCTCGAGGCCGTGGCCCGCCGTTTCGGCCACGAGTTCCGCTTCGGGGAAGAGCTCATGGGCGGCTGCTCCATCGACCGCCACGGGACCGCGCTCACCGACGAGGTGCTCGCGGCCTGCCGGGCTTCCGACGCCGTGCTCCTCGGGGCCGTGGGCGGCCCGAAGTGGGACGACCCGTCGGCCAAGGTCCGTCCGGAGCAGGGGCTCCTCGGGCTCCGCAAGGGGCTCAACGTCTTCGCGAACCTGCGCCCGGTGCGGGTGCACCCGAGCCTCCTCGACGCCTCCCCGCTCAAGCCGGACCGGCTGCGCGGCGTCGACATCCTCGTCATCCGCGAGCTCACCGGAGGCCTCTACTTCGGGAAGCCGAAGGGTCGGGACCGCCGCGACGGCCACGAGCGCGCCGTGGACACCCTCGAGTACCAGGACTTCGAGGTGAAGCGCGTCGTGGACCTCGCCTTCGACCTCGCCAAGGCCCGACGCAGGAAGGTGACCTCGGTCGACAAGGCGAACGTGCTCGAGTCCTCCCGACTCTGGCGGCAGGTGGCGACCGCCGCCGGCGCCGCGCACCCGGAGGTCGCCCTCGATCACATGCTCGTCGACACCGCCGCCATGCGCCTCGTGCAGGCCCCGGCGAGCTTCGACGTCCTCGTCACCGAGAACATGTTCGGGGACATCCTCACCGACGAAGCGGCCGTGCTCGCGGGCTCCATGGGGATGCTCCCGTCCGCATCGCTCGGCGACGGCGGGCCGGGGCTCTACGAGCCCATCCACGGCTCCGCCCCCGACATCGCCGGCAAGGGGATCGCGAACCCGCTCGGGACCATCCTCTCGGCGGCGCTCCTCCTCCGCCACTCGCTCCGGCTCCCCACCGAGGCGGCGCTCGTGGAGGCCGCGGTGGACTCGGCCATCACCGAGGGGTGCCGCACCGCGGACCTGGGCGGCCGGCTCTCCACTGCGGACATGGCGGGTGAGGTGCTGAGCCGCCTCGCGGCGGCGAAGGCATAGGGGGAAGCCCCGGCTTCGCTTAGAGGCGCTTAGAGGAGGGGGCTCTCCCGCTCGAGGAGAGCCCCGGGGCGGGGCCTACTCCTCGAGCCTCGGCTGCGGTCCGGGGACGATGCCGGCGATGTCGGGGTCCTCCCCGGGGGTGAGGGAGGGATCGCCGCGCTGTTCCTTCTCGCGCTTGCGCTGCTCCTTCTTCTCGTCCTTTCGGCGCTGCTTGTCGCGGCGGTTCGCCTCTTTCTGTCGCTTGGTGGAGCCCGGGTTGAATGCCATGGAGAGCCTCCTTGGGGATGCAGATCGGAGTGAAGACCCGCGTCTTGAAAAGGCAAAGGCCCGGCCGGGCGGCCGGGCCTCCGCATGTTCCGCCCGAGGGCGTTTGGCCTAGAGTGGCCGCACGTTGGCGGCCTGAAGACCCTTCGGCCCCTTCTTCACCTCGAACTCGACCCGCTGCCCCTCCTTCAGGGTGCGGAAACCCTCCGCCTGGATGGCGGTGTGGTGGCAGAAGACGTCCTCGCCACCGCCGTCCTGGGTGATGAAACCAAAGCCCTTCGCATCGTTGAACCACTTCACAACACCACTGGCCATCTGATCGCTCTCTTGTCGTTCGATCGGGATACAGTTCCCGCCGGACCCGTGCCATGACTATGGCGGGGGACAGGAGAGTACTTAGCCGGAGGGCGCACGTTTGTCGAGAGGGGACCGCATCCGGGGCCCCTTGCCGCGGTGCGTCGACCCTCAGGCGGAGAGGTCGTAGCGGTCGAAACGCATCGTGAAGACGGCCCGCCCCTGGGTGGCGGAGCGGAGCTCGGTCGCGTACCCGAACATCTTCCCGAGCGGCGCCTCGCCCTCGACGACCTTCACGGCCTCCCCGCGGTCTAAGACGTCGCGAACCGAGCCCTGGCGGCGGTCGAGCCCGGAGAGGACCTCGCCCAGGTACTCCCCCGGGACCACGACCTCGAGGCGCATCATGGGCTGGAGCAGGACCGGCTTCGCCCGGGCTGCGGCCTCCCGGACGGCGTCGGCGACCGCGACCTTGTAGGCGAAGGGCTTGGAGGCTCCCTCCCGCCAGGTGGCGTCGAGGAGGACCACCTCGACGTCCTGGAGCGGGTAGCCCTCGAGCGCGCCGGCCTCGGCGGCCTCCTGGGCCCCGGCCTCCACCATGGCGAGGGTCTCGCCGCGGAGGAAGGGCAGGGCCTCCGCGGCCGGGCCGAGCCGGAAGCGGTACCCCTCTCCCCGCCCGAGCGGGGCCACCCGCACCCGCGCCTGGCCGAAGATCTCGGCGTCGTCGGTTTCTCGCTCGAAGGAGGCCTCGGCCTCCGCGGTCTCGGTGAGGGTCTCCCGGAGGAGCACCTGGGGGCGGCCGGTGCGCACCTCGAGCCCGAACTCGCGCCGGAGGCGCTCCGTCACGATCTCGAGGTGCAGCTCCCCCATCCCGGAGATGAGGAGCTGGCCCGTCTCCGGGTCCTCCCCGTAGCGGAAGCTCGGGTCCTCGTCGGCGATCCGGGAGAGCGACTGGAGGAGGACCTCCCGGTCGTGGAGGCTCTGAGCCTCGACCGCCGCGGAGATCACCGGCTCGTACCCGGAGATGTTCTCGAGCACGGTCCGGCGGCCGGGGGCGGTGAGGGTGTCCCCGGTGCGCGTGGTCTTGAGCCCCATGACCGCGAAGATCTGTCCGGCTCCGAGCGAGGGGACCCGCTTCTTCGCCGCGGCGTGCATGAGGAGCACCCGGGAGACGCGCTCTCTCGTCCCCTGGGTGGCGTTCTCCACCTCGTCCCCCTCGGCGATGCGGCCCGCATAGACGCGGACGAAGACGAAGCGCCGCATCTCGTCGAGGAGCGAGACCTTGAAGGCGAGCGCGAGGAGCGGGGCCTCGTCCGAGGCCTCCCCCGTCCGCCCGCCGGGGAGGGGGACGTCGAGGGGGGAGGGGAGCCAGTCGCAGACCGCGTCGAGGACCTGGGGGATGGCCTTGTTGCGGAGCGCCGAGCCGCAGAGGACCGGCACGAACCGCCCCGCCACGGTGGCCCGGCGGATGGAGGCCCGCAGCGCCTCCGGGGACAGCTTCGCGTCGGAGAGGACGGCGTCGGCGGCAGCCTCCTCCACGTCGGCGAGCGTCTCGACGAGGGAGCGCCGGTCGGCGGCCCCCTCGGGGGAGAGCCCCTGCACCACCTGAAAGGCCTTCGGGTCCTCCGGGTCGGAGAAGCGGACCTGGCACTCGAGGACCAGGTCCTCGTGCCCCTCGAAGCTCGCCCCCGCCCCGATGGGCCGGTGCACCGGGGCGATGGCGTGGTCGGGGAAGTGGAGCCGCATGGAGTTGAGCGTCATTCCGAAGTCGGCTCCCACGCGGTCCATCTTGTTCGCGAAGGCGATGCGCGGGACCCGGTAGCGGTCCGCCTGGCGCCACACCGTCTCGCTCTGGGGCTCGACGCCGTTCACGGCGTCGAATACGGCCACGGCGCCGTCGAGCACCCGGAGGCTCCGCTCGACCTCGACGGTGAAGTCCACGTGCCCCGGGGTGTCGATGAGGTGGATCTCGTGGCCGGCCCACTCGAAGGTGGTGACCGCGGAGGTGATGGTGATCCCCCGCTCCCGCTCCAGGTCCATCCAGTCCATGACCGCGAGGCCGTCATGGACCTCGCCCATCTTGTGGGTGCGGCCGGAGACGAAGAGCATCCGCTCGGTGAGGGTGGTCTTGCCCGCGTCGATGTGGGCCATGATCCCGATGTTGCGGATGGTGCGCATCCGCCTCTGGGAGGCCGTCTCCTTCCTGGCGCGGTCGTCGCTCACGGCGCGGCAGTATACCCGTCCCCTTCCGGGGCCGGGGAAGGCGCCGGGCGCCTGCGCCGGGCGCCCTTTCAGGGGCGCCCCCCGGAGCCGGGACCGGTGACAGAATCGGCGGGCTTCGCCTCTGGGTAGAAAGGCCGACTCGCACACGTCCACCGAGGAGACTCTCCATGACCGAGCCGGATGCGCCAAAGACCGCCGTTCACCGCTTCACCTTCCACCGCGTGGGCGGGCTCGACCAGGTGAAGCTCGACGGCGCCGAGGATCTCCGGAACCTCCGGCACCTCGACCCGAAGCTGTGGGTGGCGCTCTCCTGCCCGACCCGGGGGCTCGAGATCGACCCCCGCACCCTCTCCCTCCTCGACGGGGACGGGGACGGCCGGGTCCGCGTCCCGGAGATCCTCGCAGCCGTCGCGCTCTGCGATGCGCGGCTCAAGGACCTCGGGGACCTCGTAGCGGGCCCGGACGTCCTCCCTCTCGCAGCCATCGACGACGGGAGGCCGGAGGGGAAGGCGCTCCTCGGAGCGGCCCGGCAGATCCTCGTCAGCCTGGGGAAGCCCGACGCCGCGGAGGTGACGGCCGCGGACGTCGCCGACACCACCAAGGTCTTCGAGAAGACCCGGTTCAACGGAGATGGGGTCGTCACCCCGGAGAGCGCCGAGGGGGAGGAGGCGAGGCGGGTCATCGAGGACGCCCTCGCCTGTGTCGGGGGGATCCCGGACCGGAGCGGCAAGCCGGGTGTCGACCGGGCCCGCCTCGCGGGCTTCTTCGGGGAGCTCGCCGCCTTCGAGGAGTGGTGGAAGGCGGGACAGGTTCCCTCGGTGCAGAGCCTGGGCGCCGGCACCGCCGCGGCCGGGGAGGCGCTCCGCGCCGTCCGCGGCAAGGTGGACGACTACTTCACCCGAGCCGGGCTCGCCTCCCTCGACGGGCGCATGCCCCTCTGGCTCGGCCGATCGGAGGCGGAGGTCGCGGCGCTCTCGAGGACCGAGCTCTCCCCGAAGAGCGCGGAGGTGTCCTCCCTCCCCCTCTCGCGGATCGCCCCCGGGGAGCCCCTCCCGCTCGCCGCCGGCGTGAACCCCGCTTGGGCCGGGGCGATCCTCGCGCTCTCGCGGGACGCGGTGGCTCCGGTCTTCGGACCCGGCAAGGCGTCGCTCTCGGCCTCGGAGTGGGAGGCGCTCAAGGAGAAGCTCGCTCCCTACGAGGCCTGGGTGGCTGCGAAGAAGGGAGCGGCGGTGGAGAAGCTCGGGGAGCCGCGGGTAAAGGCGCTCCTCGCCGGCGGCGGGAAGGACGACGTCCTTGCGCTCCTCGCCGAAGACGAGGCCCGGTCGGCCGAGGCCCTCGCGGTCGGCGAGGTGGTGAGGGTGGTGCACTACCGGCGCGACCTCTACCGTCTGCTGCGCAACTTCGTCTCCTTTGCGGACTTCTACTATCCCAGGGTCCCGGCGGTGTTTCAGGCGGGGACGCTCTACCTCGACGGCCGCGCCTGCCACCTGTGCGTGCGGGTGGACGACCCGGCGGCGCACGCCGCGCTGGCGGCGAAGAGCCGCATGTACATCGCCTATTGCGACTGCCGCCGG
>Ga0335079_10006866_pt1 | contig 13005 bp, 10 predicted proteins | sample Lox_Sample_33_FD_206719 | JGI IMG/M metagenome (GOLD analysis project Ga0335079, IMG submission 206719) | Soil microbial communities from Loxahatchee National Wildlife Refuge, Florida, United States - Lox_Sample_3.3 | ecosystem: Environmental > Terrestrial > Soil > Wetlands | place: USA... | reverse complement strand
CATTGGCTTCATCGGCCACCACGGCCAGCTTCCGCCCCGGCAGCGGAAGCGGCGTATGGGTCCCGCCGGGAAAGGGCGGGCACCAGTTAATATGCGAAATCAGCTTCGGCTTGGTTGGGTCGCTGAGATCGTGGACCGTGAAGCCGCCGTCGCGCCACGCGCCGTAACCGCGATTACCGGCCGTGATCATGTGATGCAGCGCCACGCGCCGGCCCGGCGCCAGGTTCGACGGCTCGCCCGCCGCGCGATTCATTCCCGGCATCCACCACCGCCCCACGATTTCCGGCTTCGTAATGTTTTTCAGATCGACCATCACCAGAAAATGGTCGGTGAACCCGTCGAGGTGCGCCGCCACTGCCGCATATCGGCCGCCGGCCCACCACAATCGATTGATGCCGAGCCCCGGCATTTCGAGAAATGCAATCTCCCGCATCTCGGCCGGCCGCGAAATATCGTGAATGCTCAGCCCCGACCGGAATTTTTTGCGGTTCGTGATGCTATCCGCCAGCGCATTCTCAAAGTAGCCGCGAATGTTGTCATACGACTGCATCGCGACGATGTTCGCCCCGTTGGCGAGCAACAACAGGTCATCCATCACCTGCAGGTGATGCGTCCGGGTGAAATCCCCGCCGGTGAAGAACCCGACCGGCTTCAGCTTGCGCGGATCGGCCGCATCCAGAATCGTGACCCCGTTGCTGAACATGTGTCCGACATAAAGGTGCCCGCGGTTGCGCATCACCTGCACGCTGTCCGGCCGCCCGCCGAGATCGCTATAGCCCAGGTGCCGGAAGTGATGTCCCACGCCCTGAGGAGGAATCGCCGTCTGGTCCGCGCGTGCGGGGCTGGCGGCAGACGCCACCGCCGCAAGTCCCAGCAAGCCTTTCCCGCAATCCCGCCGGCTGATGCCCTCCATTGGTTCCTCCGTTTCGAACGAACTGACAACTAGCTTACAGCGTTTGGCTGCGCCAAGACTCGCACCGTTGGCGGCGAATTGGGAGTGGTCGCGATCGCGACCACTCGATCTGCGTAAACGATTTCTTATCCAACACTTCCGTTTTCGAAATGGCCGGACTCCGACCATTTTGTGCAGCCTCGCCGGAGTCCGATGCGCAATCCGGTCACAAAGCGGCTCAATTTCTTTAAATCGCCCATTCGCTGTGAGTTAGGGCCTTTCGAAAGAACCGCGGCGGGCCGGTTGCGGAGACCCTCGGCCTACACTGGAGGCGGCAGGAGGGTTCGCTTTGTTGATTAGGTTTTTCCGCATTCTCACGGTGTTGCTGCCCGTTGCGGCAGCGGTCGCCGGGCCGCCGCTTACCACCATTCAAGACGTTATCTATAAGGCCGACGGAACGCGCTTCAACGGCATTTTGACGATCTCTTGGAACAGCTTTGAGGCCTCGGATGCGTCCACGATTGCCACTCAGATGATGACCGTCAAAGTGGTGGATGGCCTGCTCCGCGTAAAACTCGTCCCGAATACGACCACCACGCCGCCGGTGTACTACTCGGTGGTATACAACAGCGAGGGCCGCGTGCAGTTCAGCGAAACCTGGGCCGTGCCGCCGAGCGACCAGGTTCTACGCATACGTGATGTTCGCATCGCCACAACGACAACCACGGGCTCAGGCGCCTCGCCGATTCGGGAATCCGATATCGTGGGGCTGATCGCGGATCTTGGCGCCCGCCCCCTGAAAGGCACCGGGTTCGCCGCCGGACGCGTGGCGTTTGTGAATCCGCAGAACCAGCTTGACGCGGTCAGCGGGCTTGCGAGCGATTGTGTGCGCGTCGATGGTTCGTCGGGCCCGTGCGGCGCCGCGACCTCGTTTCTGGATGGCGATTCGCCGGCGGGGATCGTCGATGGCGCGAACACGTCGTTTTCATTGACCGGAGTGCCGAATCCGCCGGAATCCGTCTCGGTATTTCGCAACGGGCTGTTGCAAAAACCCGGCCTCGACTACACGATCGGCGGGCGCACGATCCAGTTCGTTGCCGCGGCTACTCCGCAGCCGGGCGACACGCTGCTAGCGTCCTACCGGCTCAGCGGAGCAAGTAGCCCGGCGCTCTATCCGAATCCGCAGGTATTGTGCAGCGGCGCGGGCGCGGTGGTCAACAACTCGAGTTTCAGCAGTCTGGGGACTTGCAGCATCCCGGCGGGGCTGCTGGCCGCGGGCGACCGTCTGGAGATCCGGTTCGACTTGGAGCACGTGGGTGCGGCGGGCGCCTTCACGTTCGAAGTGCGCTGGGGCAGCACGGCCATTCTCAACCGCGACGGCGGCGCGGCGGACGCCTTCGTGACCGGGCGCGTGGATGCGGAGCTTTCGGCTACGGCCGCGCGCTTCGGAACGCTTTCATGGGGATCGGTCCTTCCGCTGAATGCGACCCTGGCCGGCGCTTCGGACGCATACGCGCCGGGGTTGTCCATCGATTTCGAGGGAAAGCTCGGACAGCCGGGCGAGACACTGGCGCTTCGCAACTACACCGTGGTGCGGGTGCCTTAGTGCACAATCGTTACACCACGGCCGGTTGTACTATGATTGAAACTGATGTCCCGGCGGGAATCAACGGTAGCCCCGGCTGGATTCACCGCGCACATTCTGCCTAAGCTGGCCGACCTGGAGAACGCTCTCGGCTCGGTCCTCCGCGGCAAACCGGAAACGGTGAGGCTGTCGCTGGTATGTCTGTTGGCGCGGGGCCACCTGCTCATTGAAGACGTGCCGGGCGTCGGCAAGACAACGCTCGCGCAGGCGCTGGCGCGGGCTGCCTCGTGCAGCTTTCACCGTTTGCAGTTCACCAGCGACATGCTTCCGAGCGACGTGCTCGGTGTAACTATCTACAACGCGCATGCCGAGGCGTTCGAGTTCAAGCCCGGACCGATCTTCAGCAACTTCCTTTTGGCCGACGAGATTAACCGGACCACGCCGAAGACGCAGTCGGCGCTGCTCGAGGCGATGAATGAAAGCCAAGTCACCATCGACGGGAAGTCGCACACGCTGCCGCGCCCATTCATGGTCATCGCGACACAAAACCCGGTGGAGCATCACGGCACCTATCCGTTGCCCGAATCCCAGCTCGACCGGTTCCTGATGCGGCTGCGCATCGGATATCCGGATGCCGCCAGCGAACGGCAAATTGTGCGCCAAGCCGAACAGGCCCTGCCCGAAGTGATGGCGGCGGCGCTCTCCGCCGCTGAGGTGGTTGACCTACAGGATCTGGTGCACCGCGTCCAGGTGGAGGAGTCGCTGGTCGAATACATGCTGGCGATTGTGGAAAAGACGCGCAGCCACGAGTCGCTGGCGCTGGGCGTGAGCCCGCGAGGATCTCAGGCCTTGTTCCGAACCGCGCAGGCTCTGGCGCTGGTGGAAGGCCGCGAATACGTCATTCCCGACGACATCAAGCGTCTGGCCGTTCCCGTCTTCGCGCACCGCGTGGTGATCAATACCCGCACGACGCTGGTGCCGCGCCGCGCCGATACCAGCGAGCGGATCATCGAAGAAATCCTCAGCCGGATGGAAGTGCCGTTGTAGACCGCCTCCCCTATGAAGACTGCAATTATCGGCCTGCCCATGGTGGGCAAGACCTCTCTGTTTACCATTCTGACGGGCGTGCACCAGGAGACCCATATCGGCTCCACAGCCGCTCGAGTAGGCGTCGCCAAGGTGCCCGACGCGCGCCTCGACGAACTGGCGAAGCTGTTCGAGCCGCCGAAGATCACGCACGCGGTAGTCGAATACGTGGACATGCCGCCGATCTCCAAAGAGAATCTGCGCGACCCCAGCTATCTCGCGAGCCTGCGGGTGGTTGACGCGTTCGCGCACGTGCTGCGCCTCTTTCCGGACGAAACCGTGCCGCATGAAAAGGGCTCGGTGGATCCGATACGCGATCTGGAGGACGTGGAAACCGAGCTGATCCTGAGCGATCTGGTGGTGGTCGAAAAGCGCCTGGAGCGCCTCGACAAAGACCGCAAGAAGATCAAGAACCCGGAGCTCGACCATGAATTTGCTCTGCTCGAAAAATGCAAGGCGGCGCTCGAAGCCAACCAGTCGCTTCGCCAACTCGAGCTCGATGCCGACGACGAGAAGCGCATTCGGGGCTTCCAGTTCCTCTCTCAAAAGCCGATGCTCTACGTGCTGAATCTCGGCGAGAGCGAAGCCGGCAAATTGCACGAGCGCGAGAAGGAGTATCGCGAGGGCCCCCTGGCCGGCCGCAAGCAAACATCCGCGGCGGCGGTCTGCGGAAAAATCGAAGCCGAGCTGGCCGAATTGCCGCCCGAAGAACAGCGCGACTATCTGGCGAGCTACGGGCTGAGCGAATCGGGGCTGGAACGCCTGATCTCGGCGACCTATTCGCTGCTGGGCCTGATGAGTTTTCTGACTGCCGGCGAGACCGAAGTGCGCGCCTGGACGATTCCCACGCACAGCACGGCGGTGAAGGCGGCGGGCGCGATCCATTCCGACTTCGAAAAGAAGTTCATCCGTGCCGAAGTCGTCAACTGGAAGGCGTTAGTCGACCACTCCGGCTATCCCGGCGTCCGCGAAAAAGGCCTGCTGCGCCTCGAAGGCAAAGAGTACATCGTCAAAGACGGCGACGTGCTGGTGATCCGGCACGGGTAGGCATCCACGGCGAAGGGGGGCGTGCATCGAGTGAGATGTTGCGCTCAGTTGTCCTGCCACCGCCGAGCATATTCCCAAGAGCTAAAGGGGAATGGCACTAATTAGGATTTAGCATCACGGCATCGGGTGAGAACGGAAAGCCGACCTGGATGGCGACCATGCACGGCTCATCGAACCTCTGTTTGTACCCATCCCTGTAGATGACTTCGCACCTCGGGTAAAAAATAGCGCTCGTACCATTTGGCGGGGCCTGATAGCTCGGCGGCGCTAAACAGAACGTCTTGTGTTCTTTCGTGTCGTGCGCTGCAATCGCAACCTTCTGACCCAGGTTGACGCATGTGAAGTGCTTGTCCTGAATCTGGTATTCCACATCATAGGCAGGCGTGCTGCCCAGATTCCGCATAATGATGTTGACGAAAGCTCCGACCGGAGGGCCGACGACGCCCGTCTTGCTGTCCCGGCTCGGCACCCCAGCAGTTAACTGTCGCGACGTTAAGCTGACAAAGGGACGAAGCGTTGCCCGGCTGATTTCCTGATTTGCATAGAAGGTGTACCAGGCCACGAATATCGAAACGAGAGCGGAAGCGACTGGTGCGATTAGCGGCGTGCTCCAGTGTGGCCGGGGAGGTCTCTCCCCTGACCAAGGTGTCCAGATTCCGGACGGAGTAAATAACACAAAATTCGAACCTCCTGCTTTTCGACGAAGCATTAATACGATATCTCTCTGCTTTCGTCGCTGCCTGATGAAGTCGGTCATCGTCGCCGGCGTTCATGCGGAACAAAGACCGGACGCTCATTGGCTGGAACCCTGAAAAATATCGGGCGACGTGCTCGTCATCCGGCACGGGTAGGCGAATCAGCAGCGCTCGAGCACCATCGCGATGCCCTGGCCGACGCCGATACACATCGTGCAGAGAGCGTAGCGGCCGCCGGTCTTCTGCAACTGGTACAGCGCGGTCGTGACCAGGCGGGCGCCGCTGGCCCCGAGCGGGTGGCCGATCGCAATGGCTCCGCCGTTGGGGTTGACGTGCTCGGCGTCGTCGGGCAGGCCGAGATCGCGCGTCACCGCCAGAGCTTGAGAGGCGAACGCCTCGTTCAATTCGATCACGTCCATCTTGTCGAGCGAGAGGCCAGCCTTGGCCAGCACTTTCCGCGAGGCGGGCGCCGGGGCAAAGCCCATGATGCGCGGGGCGACCCCGGCCGCCGCCGTGGCCAGCACGCGAACACGAGGGGTAAGGCCGTGTTTCTTTGCGGCTTCGGCCGAAGCCAGCAGCAGGGCACAGGATCCGTCGTTGACACCCGAAGCATTGCCCGCGGTGACGGTGCCGTTCGATTTCACGATCGGTTTCAACTTGCTGAGCCCTTCCAGCGTGGTGTCCGGGCGCGGGTGCTCGTCCGTGTCGAATTTCTTGGGATCGCCCTTCTTCTGGGGAATTGGGACGGGAATCACCTCGCACGCAAAAAAACCGGCGGCATGCGCTTTGGCCCAGCGCTGCTGGGTGCGCAGGGCGAACGCGTCCTGATCGGCGCGGGAGACGTGAAAATCTTCGGCCACGTTCTCCGCCGTTTCCGGCATCGAATCGGTGCCGTACTTGCTCTTCATGAGCGGGTTGACGAAACGCCAGCCGATCGTGGTGTCGTAGATCTCCGCCGAGCGGCTGAATGCCGTCTCGGCCTTGCCCATGACAAACGGCGCGCGCGACATACTCTCGACGCCGCCGGCCAGGATCAGATCCGCCTCGCCGCTTTTGATCGCGCGCGCGGCTATGCCGACCGCGTCCATGCTCGATCCGCACAACCGGTTGACGGTGCTGCCGGGAACTTCTTTGGGTAGCCCGGCCAGCAGCAGCGCCATCCGCGCCACATTTCGGTTATCTTCGCCTGCCTGGTTCGCGCACCCGAACAAGACATCGTCCAGGGCGCTCCAATCCACATTCGGGTTGCGCTCCATCAGCGCGCGCACGGGGAGAGCGGCCAGATCGTCGGTGCGAATCGAGGCCAGGGTTCCGCCGTAGCGTCCGAAAGGCGTGCGAACGGCATCACAAATGAAGGCTTCGCTCATAAAGGAAAGTGATTTTTCATTTTACCGTCCCGTACGCGATAGTAGAAGAATGTCCCCAAACGTGCTCCCGACCACGCTGGTCGGCTCCTACGCCCAACCCGATTGGCTGATCAACCACGAAATGCTAAGCCATCAGATGCCGCCCCGCGTGCGCGCCCAGCAACTTTGGCGCGTCGCCCCCGAGTGGCTGGAGCAGGCGCAGGACGACGCCACGCTATTGGCGATCCGCGACCAGGAGCGGGCGGGCATCGACATTCTGAGCGACGGCGAGATGCGCCGCGAAAGCTACTCGAACCGCTTCGCCACCGCGCTGGACGGCGTCGACCTGGACAACCCCGCGACCATCACCAGCCGCAGCGGGCAGCCGGTGGCGGTTCCGCGAATCGTGGGAAAAATTCGCCGCAAGCACGCTGTACAGGTGCGCGATGTGCAGTTTCTCCGTGCTAATACCGACCGGCGTATCAAGATCACGGTCCCGGGCCCGTTCACGATGTCGCGCCAGGCGCAGGATGAGCACTATCATGACCCCGCCGCGATGGCGCTCGACTACGCCGACGCCGTGAACGCCGAGATGCGCGATCTGTTCGCGGCCGGCGCCGACGTGGTGCAGATCGACGAGCCGTGGATGCAGGCTTACCCCGACCCGGCGCGGCAATACGGTGTGGCCGCCCTCAACCGCGCGCTCGCCGGAATTCAGGACACCACCGCCGTCCACCTCTGTTTCGGCTATGCCGCGCTGGTCGCCGGACGGCCGCCGGCTTATTCGTTTCTGACCGAACTGGCAGACACACCCGTCAAACAGATCTCGATCGAAACCGCGCAATCGAAGCTGGATTGTTCGGTGCTCAAAGAGCTACCCGGGAAGACGATCATTCTCGGGGTGCTCGACCTCTCGACGCATGAAGTGGAAACCCCGGAGACCGTCGCGGCGCGCATCCGCCGCGCGCTACCGTTCATTACGCCCGACCGGCTCGTGATCGCGCCCGACTGCGGCCTGAAATATCTGCCTCGGGACGTGGCTTTCGGAAAAATGCGCGCCATGGCGGAAGGCGCCCGCATCGTGCGTTCGGAACTGGACTAATGTGGAGCAAGTCCCCGACCTGTCCGCCTCTCAGTTGGAGCGTGCGCGCGCTCCCGCCGCCGGATAAACCGGAAGCGTGACGTGGTCGCCGAAAGTCGCTTTCAACCCTTCGATGGCGCAAGCCTCATCGCCGCCGCCGGCGCCGCCACCGACACCGACCGCGCCGATCATCTGGCCATCGACCACGATCGGAATGCCGCCCGAGTTGGTGAAGAAGCCGAATTGATCGAGCTGTCGCGGCATGCCCTCGGGATCGTTCCTCAGCTGCGCGGTTCGGATTGAGGTCGGCTGACGACTCCGGAGGGCCGTCTGCGCCTTGAGCAGCGCGGTGCGGATGTTGTTAAACACCTGCCCGTCCATGCGCTCCATGTGGACAAACTCACCTGCCGTGTCGATGACGTAGATTGATGCCGTGCCGCCCTTGGAGGCGGCCCAGTCACGGCACGTGCGCGCAATCTTCTTGGCGGCCGCGAGCGAAATCTGATTGCCGTCAAATACGGTGGCCGCTCCCTTGCCCGTAACCACGTATTCTGCCGGCAAGGTGGATTTCGGCGTGGCAGTCGCAGCAAAGCGCGGAACCGGCTCCGAGCCGGGATTCGGGTTGCGGCGCGGCGGAACGTCTTTTTCGAGTGGCGGGACCGAGGGCCCAATCACCTCGGTTAATGCCTTGTGCGCGCAGATCTCGTCGCTCCATACAGGCACGCGAGGCGCGGAACCGCCGACACCGACAGCGCCGATCATCTGCTTGTTGACCACGATCGGAAGGCCGCCGGAGTTGGCAAACTCGCCCAGTTGAATGAACTGGAGGTCCAGCCAGGGGTTCTCAATCACGCGGTTCATGAGAAGCTTGCTCGGCTGGCGGAGCATGAGGGCCGTGCGGGCCTTCATTTCGGCGGTAACGATATTCAGGTAACCCTGCCCGTCCATGCGATCCATGTAGACATGATTGCCGTCGTTGTCGAGCACCATGATGCTGATCTGCACGTTTTCGCCAGCGGCCGCGGCCTCGCAGGCGCCGGCGATGCGCTCCGCCGTCGCCATATTAATGGTGGTGAAATCCTGAATCTTCTCGGCGGTCTTGCCGCTCACGACAAACTGCTCGGGAACATTCTGCGCCAGCGCCGCGCCGGCAAGCAGGATAGCGCCCGCGCCCAAGCACACGGTCTGAAGTTTCATTCTTACCCTCTCCTCCCGGCGCGCGGCCCTGCCGCCGGTCTGAGACAGTATACTCCGCCAGGGTCCGAAGATCACTCGTAGAAGGCAGGGGCTTTCTTCAGCTTCGCGTTGCCGAGAAAATCATGCTGGATCCACAACTGCGCGCCCGTCTTCTTCAAAAAAACTTCGAGTTTCGCCCGGGACGCCGCCGTTTGCTCCTTATTAAACTCGGTGATCGGGAGGCGATTCAGCGTGCGTTCTTCCGGGTAGTGGTAGAGATCGCCGCTCAAAATCACCGGCCCCGTCTTGGCGAGCTTTAAGAAAAGCGATTGATGCCCTGGTGTGTGACCGGGTGTCGAGAGGATCACAACTTTGCCGTCGCCGAATACGTCGTATTCATCTTTGTCGATGATCACGGTTTTGCTGTTCTTCAACGCGCTGTAGTTGGCCGGATCCGATCGCGGAATCGGCTCACTGGAGAACATGCGGTCGCGCTCGACCTGACGGACCAGCCACGTCGAGCCGGCAAAGGAGTTCGCGTTGGCCACGTGGTCGCCGTGATAGTGCGACATGGCGAGATATGTAATGTCGGCCGGAGTGTAACCCACGGCTGCGAGCTGCGGCAGCAGCGGCTTGTCTTGCGTGACAACTCCTGCTTTGGCCGGCCCGCCGCCCGGCGGAAACGCTCGATCGGGAATATCGCCGTTGTCCCACATCAGCGTGCCTTTGGGGTGCACGACCAGGATGCACGGGATCGCCATCTCCGTCGATCCGACTTCTTCTTTCTTCAACGAATAGGTATCGGCGTTGGCGGTGTGAATCGTGCCGCAATCGAAGATGTACAGGCGGAGCGACTTGGGCAGTTTGGCGGGCGCGGCGTGCGCTGGCAACAGCGCCCCAGCCAGAATCGCCAGCGCTGCCGCCAGGGATCGAAGGCGCATCGGCTTGCTCGTGCTCATCCGGATAGTCTACATGAGCGGGACGCTAGGGTTGCGAGTTGAAGCCCGGCCGAACTGGGCTGTGCTGGTCTTAGTACTACCTATGAAGCGGGAGGGGAGTCGATTCTACATTGAGTCGATTGGGATTTAGCCGATCGGTTCTACAGTGCTACTGGACCCAATCGTACTTGAAAAGATTTCAAGATCTGAGTATCGTTTTACTTTCGAGTCGTCAGTGCCCAAAGTTTTCGGCCAAGGTGCCTTGACGTGAACATCGCCCTCATTTCCACGGATGCCGATTTTTGGGGGTTCGGTATTCGTATACTTTCCGCGGGTCTTCAGGCGGCCGGCCATTCCACGCGATTGTTGTTCCTGCCCTCCGAATCGCCACAATACACCTCCTCGGTGCTCGACCAGGTTGCGGCCGAGGCAGCGGCCGCCGACCTGGTTGGAGTGAGTTGTTTCTCTCGTGGGGCCTCGCGAGCGCACCAGGTCGTTACGCATTTGCGCGGCTGCGGCCGGACAACGATCTGGGGCGGCGTACACGCCAGCTTGAACCCGGAGGAGTGCGCCCGGTCGGCCAACATGATCTGCCGGGGAGAGGGCGACGAAACCATTCTGGAACTGGTGGAATGCCTGCGGGCAGGGCGGGATTGGCGGCAGATCCGGAATATCGGCTACTGGGCCAATGGCGGTCTCACCCTGAACTCTGTCCGTGGGCCGATTGCCGACTTAAATGAATTGCCACTTCCAGACTTCGAGAATGCGCGGGAATTTCACCTCCACCGTGAGCTGGTTCTCAAGAGACGCGATCCGTCGACACCTCGTCCCCGGGCTCAAGCTTTATCGATCGGATCGCGCGGCTGCGCGTTTCATTGCACCTATTGCTGCAATCGTCAGATCAAGGATCTCTACGGCGGGGGCAAGTACATCCGGAAGATGAGTCCGGCGAAGTACGTCGAGCAACTCGAGATGCTCCGCAAGCATACCCTTCGAAATGCCACCGATTTCTTCCTGGTGGACGAAGATTTCTTCATGCGCACGCCAGACGAACTTCGCGAATTCGCGGCCCTCTACAAACAGCGGGTAGGCATCCCGTTCGAATGCATGGCCTCGCCTCCGCGTGTTACCGAAGAAAAGCTGTCGTGTCTGGCGGAAGCCGGCTTGTGGCGAATCCGGATCGGGATAGAAAGCGGAAGCGAGCGCACCAAGCGCCGGACGTTCGAGCGGCCGATCTCCAACGCGTCGGTTCTGCAGGCGGCCGGGCTAATCTCCCGTCATCGCGACGTGGTTGCGGCTTATTTCCTGATCAATGGCAACCCGTTTGAAGAACAGGAAGATCTTCTGCAGACATTCCGGCTCATGGCCCAACTTCCCCAACCCTTTTATGCGCAGGTGTTCAACCTCGTCTTTTTCCCCGGTACCAGCTTGTATACGAAGGCGGTGGCAGATGGCATAATCGGGGGCGTCGCGGATAGCGGCGCCGAACTACACTACCGGAACGGATTTCAGTACCGGCAGCATGCGTGGAAGAATAAGAATCTGTACTTGAATGCACTCATTTTTCTCATGGAGGGCAAAGCCACCAAACACCGGCTTGGTTTGCTCCCACGGTTTCTTCTGCCGGTGCTGCTCAACCCCGGCGTGATCCGATGGACGGCGCCGAGGCCGTTCATCAGCCGATTCCTGGTTGCGCTGAAGACATCGATATTGGTGTTTCGCCGGACGGCGGGGGCACTCATGAAACGGATCATGGCGGATCCGGCCGGTGTCTATGACGTACCCCGGTACTTGAGAAACCTCGTCGTGCGGCGCGTTCAGTAAGCCGCCACCCATCGCAACCGCGGGCGAACTCCGATACCGTAGAGTTATCCATGAGACTGATCGTTTGTCTCGCGGCGCTCGGAGCGTGCGCGTTCGGCACAGAACCTTTACCCAAGGGACAAGTGATCGAACGGGTCGTTTGCGCGGGCGAGGAACAACAGTCCTATGCGCTTTATCTCCCGCCGCAATATGAGCCCGAACGCACGTGGCCGATCCTCTACTGCCTCGACCCGGGGGCGCACGGCCGCATTCCGGTCGAGCGCTTTGCCGAAGCCGCCGGACGCGCCGGGTGGATCGTCGTGGGGTCGAATAACTCGCGCAATGGGCCGATCGAAATCGCGCGCGAGGCCATCCGCTGGATGCTCGACGACACGCACCAACGCTTCTCGATTGACGACTCACGAATCTACACGGCGGGTTTCTCAGGGGGCGCGCGTATCGCGCTGGCGTGGGCCGCCGGCAGCCGGGTCTCCGGCGTGATTGCTTGCGGCGCCGGGTTTTCCGGCGGAACCATTCCTAAAGAAGTGCCGTTTCGAATCTATGCCACGGCGGGCGTGGACGACTTCAATTTCGACGAAGTGTACGGGATGAGCCGCGAATTGCATAGGCGGGGTGTCCTGCAGCGTTTTTCCGAGTTTGCGGGCGGCCACGACTGGCTGCCGGAAAGTTTGACTGCGAGCGCCCTCGAATTCCTGTCGGGCGGGTTGCCGCCGGAGCCGCCTCCACCCGTTTTGCCGGTCCAGAAGAAGACGGCGGAGCGGTATACCCGGTTGACGGAAGAACTGCTGCGTGACGATGAATCTGGCCAGCGCTCGCTCGTTCAAAGGCTGCGGCGGGATTCGGAACTCGCCGAAGACGGCGTGAACCGGCGGGCGGCGCGGCGCGTTCTGGTAGGGAGCTTCGTCTCGTCAGTTGAGCAAGGAAACGAATCGCTGGCGGCGAACAAGTATTCCGAGGCGGCACACATGTGGCAGTTGGCGGTGCTGCTCCGCCCCGAATACGCCGAGGGCTGGTACAGTCTCGCGGTCTCCGACGCCGGCGCCCACGATAAGCGCCGCGCCCTCGACGCGCTCGAAGAGGCTATCGCTCACGGTTTTCGGGATCGGGACCGGATCGCGGGAGATCCGCTGTGGGAATCGCTCCGGAAAGAGCCGAGATACGCCAAGGCGATGGCGGGGATGGAGAAATGACTCTTGGTCGGAGATCGCTACTGATGCCTGGGACGAAACACTTCGGTGGCAAGGCCGACGAGGGCAAACGAGGCGGCATTGAGGACAATGAACCAGTAGAAGGCGAGAGGGATTCTCCGTCCGAGCAACGATGCCGGAGCAGTGA